>ENA-UOJR01001227-UOJR01001227.1-human-gut-metagenome-genome-assembly--contig:-C115P-NODE-1227-length-24185-cov-5.735433_pt1 | contig 24185 bp, 18 predicted proteins | sample MGYA00242354_ERZ723901 | MGnify/ENA metagenome assembly ERZ723901
TGAAGCATTACCTTAAAGCTTGGATACAGAAGTACTTCTATATCCGATTTGATAGCCGGATCTCGTTCTTTTACTACTTTGATTTCTTCTTTGATATAGGAAATAACTCCCATTTCATTCACCTCTGATTTGGAATTTCCTGTGAAATAAAAAAACTCCGTCTCAAAAAGAGACGAAGTTTCCGCGGTTCCACTCTAAATTAAAAGCAGCTCTCCTGCTTTTCTCTCACGGCCTGTAACGTCTGCCACACGTACCCGGCTACTTGTGAAATCTTCACTTTCACGTTCGCCCGGTCAACTCCCGAATGCACTTCATCATCCCTGCTCCCGGATCTGCTTTCAGCCGATGACAGATCCTCTCTGATGGAACTCTGAGGATAACTACTCTTTTCGTTCTCCGTCTTTTCAGTTTCATTCATGTCTAGTACATATAGTATGCGATTTTTTCTATTTTGTCAACCCGCTTATCAGACAATCTCGTTGATAAAAACAGGAGAAAACGGCATCAATTTACTGATTTCTTCTTTGAATTCTGCCGAAAAGATCTCTTTTTCTTCCTCTTCAATCTTTTCCAGCTCTTTATAGCCAAATACAATCGATGTAAGCGCATCAATACTGATCTTCTGCACAGCATCATCTTTGCCGGTGTGTGCTGTCCTTGTCCGGACTACAAGATGTTCTTCATTGCCTTTTAGCATAAACAGACAGTTATTTTCCCGGATAATCGGATCATACAGAACAAACTCCAGATCCATCTCTTCTTTGCACACCATTGAAGACAGAAGACTTTCTACATTCAAAAGCCGTGCCATGATCAACGGTTTTTTCTTTTCTTCTTTTTTGAGGATGACTCCTGCCTTATCAAAAACATCTTCATATCCCTTTCGGATCAATGGCTCTCTTACTGCAAGCCCATCTTCTTCATCAAAAACAAGGATTCCTCGCATCTCTCCATCCTGCTCTGCGATCAGGATTCCGCCCTTTTCACTTTCCTGTTCCTTCAAAAGGCGCATATAATAAGCTGCATCCCGCTTGGTATATACCTGTATTTTCTGTTTTTCCAGAACTTCTTCCGCAAAATCCCCCAGCTTTTTACAGTCTTTTTCCTCTGCCTTTCTGAGTCTCACGCCGGAATCGTTCTGCAATTCCACGATCTTCTGTATTGTCAGTTCTTTCCCGTCTGTTCCTTTTGCACTCCACACATCGGCTGCATAAATAAACCGGTAATTATGTGGATAGTAAATTTTCTCACTTGCAGGCATCAGGAAAAAGAATGGCATTTTTTGCTGATACAGATCTCTTGCTGTCTTGCTTAATAATTCTGCCATATAACCTCTGTGCCGATAAAGAGGCTCTGTTGCAACTGCAACAATGTATCTGCTCTCTACTGCCTTTTTCCCCATCTGTATTACATAAGGATTCAGCTGCATCATCGCCCGGATATCGTGATCTGTCTCGATCACATAGATTTCGTTATTCTTCGTCTTTTCTGTGTAATAATAGTCCAGAAATTCTTTCGTATCTTCTGTAAATACCTGTTCCCACAGTGTTCTTGTAAGCCCACGTTCTTCCGGCTTCAGTTTTTTCAGTATCTTCATTTTACTTTTTCGCCGTGCCTTTCTATTCAGACTTGATCTACATCTGTCTTGCTGCACAACCTCCACAGCCTGCGCAGCCACCTACAGGTGCTGCTACGTCTACACTGCTGAAATTAGTCAGTTTTTCGATTGCACAGATTGCCTGGGAAGAAATTCCTTCCCCACTTCCGGTAAATCCAAGACCTTCTTCCGTCGTTGCCTTGACATTTACCTGATTCGTTTCAATATGCAGTGCTTCTGCAATATTCTTTTCCATCTGCTCGATATGTGGGCGCATCTTCGGTCTCTGCGCAATGATCGTCGCATCAATATTCTCAATTACATACATACGATCATCCAGCAGCTTTCCTACATGCTCCAGAAGCTTAATACTGGAAATTCCTTTGTATGCGGGATCTGTATCCGGAAAATGCTTTCCAATATCTCCAAGTGATGCCGCCCCAAGCAGGGCATCCATGATCGCATGCAGAAGTACGTCTGCATCCGAATGTCCAAGAAGCCCCTTTTCGTATGGGATCTCCACCCCACCAAGAATCAGCTTTCTTCCTTCTGTCAGTTTATGAACATCATATCCCATTCCAACACGCATCTTCTACACTTCTCCTTCCTGTCTGGCATCTGCTTTTTTGTCGCTCTTTTCTTCCGGCACCTCTTCTGCTTTCTTATCTTCTTTGTCCTCCACAGTTTTCTTTTCTTCGTCTTTTACCGCTTCTGTATCATCTTCTGCTTTCTTTTTCTCTTTTTCACCGTCTTCCGCTTTTTCTTCAGCAGCTGTTTCTTTCCTTTCCTCTTTATCCGCAGACTTCTCTTCTTTTGTATCAGCTCCTACATGAACGTCTGCAACTCCTTTCCCTGAAGAAACCTTTTTTGCCGCTTCTTCGCCATCTTCGTTTTCTTCTGCCCCTGCAGTTGTACCCTGAATTTCTGCCTTTGTCTCTTTTACGATTGTTCTTATATTCCAGATAATCGTAGCCAGTCCAAACAGTGCAAAAAATACTCCGACCAGAATAAAAAGGATCTGGTTTTTCGGTTCTCCGACAATTGTGTCCTGCACAAGTGATATGCCGGTATATACCAGATATGCGCCGATTGCAGCCATGATGATCTGTTTTGTCTTAGATGTCATATGAAAATTCCTCCGTTTTGTCGTAATCTAGGGATATTTTATCACATCTTGAGGGGATTGCATAGGTTTTGTTGGGAGACAGACGAAATGGAGCGGGTGTTCAGAGGGGACGCAGGAGGAGAAAAAATATCCCACCGGATTCCTTTGTCCAAACATGGAATCTGGTGGGATATTTTTTCTCCTCCTGCTGACTTTCTCTGAAAAGACGGCAGCGCTTGGAAGCGGCTGCCTGGGAAATGTTGAGTTTAAGCACCTATGCAATTGGAGATTTATCAATGGCTTTTGTATTGGAGGGGTACTTTGTTGGGAAATTTTAAGGCAATGGATCGCTTGTAGTTTAATATTTGTGAATTTTATAGTTTGAGTATAAAAGTTGGAATATGGCAAATGATATTCAGCGTTTTCATGAATGATAATATAGATATAACGCAAAAAGAAGCCCCACACAAGGACTCCTTCTTGTAGTAGCGGGAACTGGATTTGAACCAGCGACACCGCGGGTATGAACCGCGTGCTCTAGCCAACTGAGCTATCCCGCCATATGATATGTTTTTGCGTCAGCTCTTCAGAGCTGTGTGCATCGCACGAAGTGCTCGTCACATTTCGCGTTCAATGTTTTCGACTTTAAAAAACTTTCTCGCGAAATGGGACCAATAGGACTCGAACCTATGACCCTCTGCTTGTAAGGCAGATGCTCTCCCAGCTGAGCTATGATCCCATATGTTCGTCCGTTTTACAACCGACTTCGTTATTATACAATTATCTACTTCTAAATGTCAACTATTTTTTTCATTTTTTTGTTTTATTTTTACCATTTTTCATTCGATGCCATTGAACAGACAAGCGCTGGAAAAAGAATCGTTTGGATTCTTTTTCCGGCGACCGCCCACACAACCTATATCATCCAACATTTTCGCATAAATCAGAAAAATCTCCGGATTGCTCCGAAGATCTTTCTGATTATATTTTACATAGAGGATATGTCTTATACAATTCCCTGAGCCTGCATTGCGTCTACAACTTTTTCAAATCCGGCAATGTTAGCACCTACTACATAGTTTCCTTCTGCTCCATAACGTTTTGCTGCGTCTGCTGCGTTATGGCAGATATTTACCATGATGTTCTGAAGTTTTGCATCAACTTCTTCGAATGTCCAGCTGAGACGTTCGCTGTTCTGTGACATCTCAAGTGCTGATGTAGCAACACCACCTGCATTAGAAGCTTTACCAGGTGCGAATAATACACCGTTCTCCTGCAGATACTGTGTAGCTTCCAGTGTGGTAGGCATGTTAGCTCCTTCTGCTACTGCAATACATCCGTTTGCAACAAGCTGTTTTGCATCTTCAAGATGAAGTTCGTTCTGTGTTGCGCAAGGAAGAGCGATATCAACTTTTACTGACCATACACCGCGTCCTTCATGATATTCTGAATTTGGACGGTAATTCTTGTATTCTGTAAGTCTTGCTCTCTTCACTTCTTTGATTTCTTTCAGTGCTGCAACATCGATTCCTTCCGGATCATAAACCCATCCTGTAGAGTCGCTGCATGTTACAACTTTTGCACCCATCTGCTGTGCTTTTTCAATTGCGTAAATTGCAACGTTACCTGCTCCGGAAACAGCAACTGTCTTGCCAGCGATGTCTTTTCCTGCAAGTTTGAGCATTTCGCGTGTAAAATACAGAAGTCCGTATCCTGTAGCTTCTGTACGTGCAAGGGATCCACCGTAGCTGAGTCCTTTACCTGTAAGAACACCTTCTGATAATCCACGGATTCTCTTGTACTGTCCGTACATATATCCGATCTCTCTTGCACCTGTTCCGATATCTCCGGCCGGTACATCTGTGTCTGCTCCGATATATTTGCAAAGCTCTGTCATAAAGCTCTGGCAGAATGCCATAACTTCACGATCTGATTTTCCTTTCGGATCGAAATCTGATCCACCTTTACCTCCACCGATCGGAAGACCTGTCAGAGAGTTTTTGAAGATCTGTTCGAATCCAAGGAATTTGATAATTCCGATATTTACTGAAGGATGAAGACGCAATCCTCCTTTATATGGTCCAATTGCACTGTTAAACTGTACACGGTATCCTGTATTAACCTGAACCTGACCTTTATCATCTACCCACGGTACGCGGAATTTGATCTGTCTTTCCGGCTCAACGAGTCTTTCAAGAAGAGCGTCTCTTCTGTATTCTTCTTCATGAGCTTCTACAACTGCACGAAGAGATTCCAGAACCTCTTTTACTGCCTGATGAAATTCTGGTTCATCTGGGTTTTTCTTTACTACAAGTTCAATTACTTCATCAACATAAGACATACTACTCAATACCTCCTGAATGTTCTTTTACAAAAATGTGACTTTGCACACTTCTTTGCTAAAAAAAGAGGGACAAACAAATGTCTGTCCCTCCGGAACACCTTTGTTCTTTAACAGAGTAAAGCATTCAGGCGCCTGTGTCAAGATTTTTTTGCATATTTTTCAATTTTTATGAATTTCCACTACATTTTTGTTTCAAATACAGCTGATTTTCATTTTTTTTCTTGATACTTCTTCTCTTTTTTGCAAGTTCGTGTCGACAATCTTGCATTTTCGTCTCATTCGAAGCATTTTATTCCAGATTTCCCGTCTTATTTGAAATATTTCACACCGGATTCAAAGATCTTCATATCCTGTTCACCATAAATATTGATTGCCACAGAATCTGCACGACGTTCTGAATGTGCCATCTTACCAAGCACACGGCCATCCGGACTTGTGATACCTTCAATTGCACGATAAGAGCCATTGACGTTCCATTCTTCGTCCATAGATACATTTCCATCAAGGTCACAGTACTGTGTTGCAACCTGTCCGTTTGCAAAGAGCTTGTCAAGCCATTCTTCACTTGCAACAAAACGTCCCTCTCCGTGGGATGCCGGATTGGTATAAACTCCGCCAAGCTCTGCTCCCTGCAGCCATGGTGACTTGTTGGTAACAACTTTCGTGTAAACCATCTTGGAAATATGGCGTCCGATGGTATTGTAGGTCAGTGTCGGAGAATCCGGTGTCTGTCCCACAACTTCTCCGTAAGGAACCAGACCAAGTTTAACCAGTGTCTGGAATCCGTTACAGATACCAAGTACAAGACCATCTCTTTCGTTCAGAAGTTTTTCTACTGCTTCTTTGAGTTTTGCATTCTGGAATGCAGTTGCAAAGAATTTTGCTGAACCATCCGGTTCGTCACCGGCTGAGAATCCGCCCGGGAACATGATGATCTGGGATTTTGCAATTTCTTTTTCAAATGTATTCACAGAATCTACGATATCTGCTGCATCCATGTTACGGAATACTTTTGTGATGACCTTTGCACCTGCTCTTTCAAATGCTTTTGCACTGTCATACTCACAGTTTGTTCCCGGGAATACCGGAATAAATACAGTCGGCTGTGCAATCTTGTGTCCGCAGATCACAATGTCTTTTGTATCATACAGCGGAGATTCTACCTTTTCGTCAGAAGCTTCGTCAGATACCGTACGGAATACCTGTTCCAGAGTTCCTGTCCATGCATCTTCTGCTTCTTTCAGTGTGATTTCTGTATCTCCAAATGCGAATTTCGCATCATCTGTCACTTCACCGATCACAGTGTAAGAAATGGAGAGTTCCCCAACCTTGTCTGCCGGAACTTCTGCTACGATGTCACCGAATGCAGGTGCAAAAAGTTCTCTTGCATCCATGCTGTGTTCGATCTTCACACCCATTCCGTTACCGAATGCCATCTTGCTGACAGCTGCGATCACTCCATGGCGGTCAAGTGCGTAAGCCGATACGATCTTTCCGTTGTGGATATCATCAGCGAACTTACCGTACTGATCCATTACCTGTTCATATACCGGCAGCTCATATTCATCTTTTTCAATCTTCATCCATACAAGTTTATTACCTGCTTTTTTCAGTTCCGGAGTAATGATATCTCCTTCTTTGGCAATGTCAACTGCAAAGGATACCAGTGTCGGCGGTACATCGATATGTTCAAATGTTCCGGACATGCTGTCCTTTCCTCCGATTGACGGAAGTCCGTAAGCAATCTGTGCCTTATATGCACCAAGCAGTGCTGCAAATGGCTGACTCCATCTTTCCGGATCCTCTGTCATTCTGCGGAAATATTCCTGGAATGTAAAACGGATCTTGCTGTAATCTCCACCACAAGCCACGATCTTAGCCATAGACTCTGTGACAGCATAGACAGCTCCGTGATACGGACTCCAGCTTGACAGATACGGATCAAATCCATAACTCATCATCGTAACGGTATCGCATTTACCATGCATAACCGGAAGCTTTGCAACCATACTCTGCGTCTCTGTCATCTGGTATTTTCCACCGTGAGGCATGAAAACCGAGCCTGCTCCGATGGATCCGTCGAACATCTCAACCAGACCTTTCTGCGAGCATACATTCAGATCTTTCAGAGTATCCAGCCATTTTTCTTTTACATCGCCAACCTCAACCTGTTTCTTAAGGATGGTATCTTCTCTTGAAGGAATATCAACTTTAACCGTTGTCTCCTGGTGTGCACCGTTGGTGTTCAGGAAGGCACGGGAAATATTTACAATCTCTTTTCCTCTCCATGAAAGAACAAGTCTCGGATCTTCGGTAACAACTGCAACCTTTACCGCCTCCAGATTCTCTTCTTTTGCATAGCCAAGGAATTCATCTACATCCTTCGGATCTACCACAACAGCCATACGCTCCTGGGATTCAGAAATTGCAATCTCTGTTCCGTCAAGACCTGCATATTTTTTCGGTACTTTGTCCAGATTGATCTGAAGACCATCTGCAAGTTCTCCGATTGCAACAGATACTCCGCCTGCTCCGAAGTCATTACACTTCTTGATCAGCTTGCTGACTTCTTCTCTGCGGAACATTCTCTGGATTTTACGTTCGGTCGGCGCATTACCCTTCTGAACCTCAGCTCCACATGTCTCGATGGATTCTTCGGTATGAACTTTGGAAGAACCGGTTGCTCCACCACAGCCATCACGTCCGGTACGTCCGCCAAGAAGAATGATGATATCTCCCGGATCCGAATTTTCACGGATAACTGCACGTCTCGGAGCAGCACCCATAACCGCACCGATCTCCATTCTCTTTGCCACATAATCCGGATGATAGATCTCTTTTACCAGTCCGGTTGCAAGTCCGATCTGATTACCATATGAGCTGTATCCATGTGCTGCACTACGCACCAGTTTCTTCTGCGGCAGTTTTCCTTTCATCGTCTCTTTTACAGATACGGTCGGATCTGCCGCACCGGTTACACGCATTGCCTGGTATACATAAGTACGTCCCGACAGCGGGTCACGGATTGCTCCACCAAGGCAGGTAGCTGCACCACCAAATGGTTCGATCTCGGTCGGATGGTTGTGCGTCTCGTTCTTGAAGTTGACAAGCCACTCTTCTTCCACACCATCTACTTCAACCGGGACAACGATACTGCAGGCATTGATCTCATCGGATTCTTCCTGATCCTGAAGTTTTCCTTCTTTTTTCAGCTTCCGCATTGCCATCAGTGCAAGATCCATCAGGCATACAAATTTGTCTTCGCGTCCTTTAAAGATCTCACTGTGTGTCTGAAGGTATTCTTTATAAGTATCTTCCATCGGCTTTCTGTAATCGCCATCACCGAAGGATACTTCTGTAAGTTCTGTTGAGAATGTAGTATGACGGCAGTGGTCAGACCAGTAAGTATCCAGAACACGGATCTCTGTCATAGATGGATCTCTGTGTTCCTCCCCTTTGAAATAATTCTGGATGTGCTGGAAATCCTTGAATGTCATAGCAAGTCCAAGAGAACTGTATAACTCTTTCAGTTCCGCTTCCGGCATATCTTTGAATCCGTCAAAAATCTTTACATCTGCAGGTTCCTCAAATTTCGTAACCAGTGTCTCCGGTTTTTCAAGTCCTGTCTCTCTGGAATCCACCGGGTTGATGCAGTGTGCCTTGATAGCTTCCATCTCTTCTTCGCTGATCTCACCTTCGATCACATAAGTGGTCGCTGTCTTGATAACCGGCAGCTCATCCTCTTTGATAAACTGTACGCACTGAACAGCAGAATCTGCTCTCTGGTCAAACTGTCCAGGAAGAAATTCTACAGAAAAAATGTGGTCACTTTCTTCGCGCGGGAAGTCCTCTCTGTAAAGCACATCTACCGGTGGTTCTGCAAACACACCGTTGCATGCTCTTTCAAATGTTGCATCAGAAAGATTTTCCACATCATAGCGGATCAGTACACGTACATTCTTCACCGTCTTAATTCCAAGATAACTCTTCACCTCATGGCGAAGTTCTTTAGCCTGTACTGCAAATTCTGGTTTTTTCTCCACATATACACGTTTTACGCCCATAATTTCCTCCATTAGCTTTGGTAGTAATATTGAAACCGCATGCCTTGATCCGGCATAACGGCAGTTTCCTCGATTTTTATTTTACCACATCATCTTTTATAAGTACAATAAATATAACTAAATCTTTTTATAAGTATATCTTATTTATTACAATTACCGTGAATCGCATCTCTTATTTATCTTTTTCTGGACAATACTACAGACAAAAGATACGATTAAAAACACAGCAAAAATACTTCCGATCCTCATCACCATATCATAGAAAAAGCCCTCCGGAAGCATCCGGATCATATAGTCTTCTGCCGGATCAAGGATCCATAAGTTATTGTTAAAGAAAATATGATGAAAGATCACGAAATATTTGTTAAAGTCTCTTGAGAACAGAAATCCTGCTACCGCGGTAAGTGCCAGAAATACCGCCAGCACCCGCTGATACATCTGCGGGATCAGTCTCTTCCAGTCTGCTTTCATAAGCACAAGTGCCGCCATTGAAAAAAGCAGTACGATGATCGCTCCCCTCCGGATTGCAAGTCCGCCAAGAAAAAGCCCCTGCACATCTGCCATATGAAGCCGGTCCTTCTCATTGAAAAAATCCTGTATATTTCCTTCCACTTCTGTCTCAATACTCAGTTTCTTCTCGTTTCCCCGCAAATAAGACATCATGAATTTTGTCACCTTCATAATATCCGGCATCTCCATATAAAGTTCATCCGCTACCTTATATTTTTCATATTCTTCTTCATAAAAATTCCAGTCTCCGTATGCACCGATCTCAAAACTGCTGATCAGCAGGATCACGATCAGTGAAATACTCGGCAAAATCGCCAGGATTTTATGCAGCCATTTCTTTTTTGCCATCCTTTTTCTCCTTCTCTTTTTTGTCTATAGTTTAGCAACCCTGTCTTCATTTGTCAAAAATGGTTTTCTCTTGAAATTTTATTTTTTATCACTTATAATACTAATAGGTTTTATAAGGAGGACTAATAATGGATATCAACTATGAATTATATAAAGTATTTTATTATGTTGCAGACACACTCAGCTTTTCTGAGGCTTCCAAGCAGCTCTTTATTTCACAGTCCGCTGTCAGCCAGTCCATTAAAGCACTGGAAAAGAAACTGGATCAGGTTCTTTTCATCCGAAGCACAAAAAAAGTTCAGCTCACCCCGGAAGGCGAGATCCTTCTGCGTCATATCGAACCGGCGATCAATCTGATCAAGCGCGGGGAATCCCAGATCATGGAAACAGCCTCTACCGGCGGTCAGATCCGCATCGGGGCCAGCGACACCATCTGCCGGTATTTTCTGGTACCTTATCTGGAACGTTTCCACAAAGCTTTCCCTAACGCACATATAAAAGTGACCAATGCCACTTCGATCAAGTGTACGGAACTTCTTGAGAACGGTCAGGTAGATCTCATTGTCGCTAACTATCCGAACGTTTACCTTGGCAGTCTTGCCTCCTTCCGAAAGATCCGTGATTTTCACGATGTCTTTATCGCAAACCAGTCCTTTGCGGAACTGCAGGGGAAAAAGCTTTCCCTCAAAGAACTGCAGCGTTATCCGATCATCATGCTGGACAGAAAAAGTACAACCAGTGAATTTCTGCATTCTCTCTTCCAGCAGCATCAGTTGGATCTGGTTCCTGAAATCGAGCTGAGCAGCAACGATCTTCTGATCGATCTCGCACGGATCGGACTTGGCATCGCTTTTATTCCGGACTACTGTGTACCAAAGAATTCCGATCAGCTCTTTGTCGTCCAGACCGAAGAACAACTTCCAAAGCGTCAGCTGGTTGCCGCATGGAACGGACATGTTCCGGTTTCCCGCGCGACTCAGGCATTTCTGGATTACTTTAATGCATAAAAAGTTTCTTAATTATCCGTCTGTTTTTCCCAGAACAGACGGATTTTTTCTTCCACAATGTCTAACCGGCATCTTTCACAGTCCGCCCATTCTTTCGGGAAAATCTCTTTCCCCTTCTCCCTCTGAAAACGCTCATCCAGAAGAAGTATCACTCCGCGGTCATCCTCTGTACGGATCACCCTTCCTGCCGCCTGCAAAACCTTGTTCATCCCCGGATACCGGTAAGCATAGTCAAACCCGTAAAGTCCCTTCTGGTCAAAATAGCTTTTCAGGATTTCCCGCTCATTGCACACCTGCGGCAGCCCTGTTCCGATGATCAGTGTCCCGATCAGCTTCTCATTTGTCAGATCGATTCCTTCTGAGAAAATCCCGCCAAGAACTCCAAAACCGATCAGACTTTTCTCTCTTCCCATTTCAAATGCACGCAGGAAATTTTCCCGTTCTTCTTCATCCATGTGCTTCTGCTGAATAACCAGTTCCATCTCTTCTTCATCTGATGCAAGAAGCTGTGTAAATTCCTGATACACATCTTCCATAAACCGGTAAGACGGGAAAAAGATCAGATAATTCCCCATTTTTGCTTTCACTACCCGGAAAATGTATGTCGCATATCGTTGATACATTTCCCTGGAACGCATGGCGTAACGGGTACTCACATCCACACCATTCATAAGCAGTCTCTTCTTTGTATCAAACGAAGAATCAATGTAGACCGCATAGTTATCTTTTTCCGTACTCAGAAGTCTTTTGTAATACTGGATTGGCAGAAGTGTTGCCGAAAAGAATACAGCACTGTTCCCCTTATCCAGACATTTCTGCAGATTTGCCGCCGGGTTAACACAAAACAACTTCAGAACAAATCTTCCATTCTCCTGATACTCCGTATAGATGACATAGTTCTCATCCAACCCATCATATATATTCAGGAAAGATCTCACTTGAAAATAAAAATCCAATACGGTTTCCCGGACTTCTTTATCCACACATTCCTCGAGATACCGGTCTGTCTCAGATAGTACATTCATAAGCTGGATTCCAAAATGCGAAATATTGTCCAGCACCTTATAGTTTTCACACTCTTTTTTCATTGCCAGAAGAATTTTATTGCATGCCTCCAGTCTTTTTGCAAACCGCGGTGCTTCTCCCTTTACCAGTTTCTTCACCGCAAGAAAGTCCTCCTTGCATAACTCTGCACTGTACATCTGCCGTCCACGTTCTACCAGATTGTGTGCCTCATCGATCAAAAACAAATATCCTCCAGCGCCACCTTCTGCAAAGAAACGCCTGAGCCGGGCATCTGGGTCAAACACATAATTATAATCGCAGATCACACCATCCACCCAGGTCGACACATCCAGTGCCATTTCAAATGGGCAGACCTTATGCTTTCTTGCCTGCGCTTCCAACACTTCCCGGCTCATCACATCTTCCTGCATCAAAAGCTCATAGACCGCGTCATTTACCCGGTCAAAATGCCCTTTGGCATATGGGCAGTCATCCGGATTGCAGCTTGTCTCCTCACAGAAACAGATTTTTTCTTTTGCCGTTAAAGTGATCACCTTGAACTTCAGATTCTGTTCCCGTAAGGTTTCGAATGCCTGCTCCGCCACCGTCCGGGTGATTGTCTTTGCCGTCAGATAAAAAATCTTCTCACCCAGTTCTTCTCCAACCGCTTTCACTGCCGGAAATACCGTTGAAATCGTCTTCCCCACTCCGGTTGGTGCCTGGATGAACAACTTTTTCTTCCGAAGAATCGTCCGGTAAACAGATACCGCAAGATCTCTCTGCCCTTTACGATATGGGAACGGAAATTCAATCCCTTTAATAGATGCATTTCTTGCCTTTCTCCATTCAATCTGGAACTTTGCCCATTTTTTATACTGTCGAATCACTTCATCGAACCAGACTTTCAGTTCGTTACTCTGATAAGAATACTGAAACCTTTTCACCTCTTCCGTCTCCATCTGACAATAGGTCATCTGTACCCCGATCTCATCCACCCCTTCCTGTTCTGCTACCATGCTGGCATAACATTTTGCCTGTGCCAGATGAATGCCTGCCGGCTCCTGCACCCGGTCAAGTTCCCGCAGAACACCCTTGATCTCATCTACCATGACCTGCTCTTTTGTATGAATCAGTCCATCGGCACGTCCTTCTATTTTCAAAGTAAACCCATCACAGACAATCTCTGTCTTAAGAGGTACCTCCGCCTGATAATCCGATCCCATCTGTCTCTGGATCTTCCGGTGAATCCGACTTCCCATCTGCATATTCTCCGGATCTTGTCCGCCTCCTGTTCGATTGTCAATATCCCCTTCTCTTAAAATAAACTCCACAAGGTTTCGCACCGAAATCCGGATCACCGGGAGATTCTCGTCCATGTTCTTTCTGCCTCCGCTTTTTGCTACCTGTTATCATACCATAAACACATGTTCCTTGCCAATTGTATCCGTCCTGTCATGATATGGCTTTTCACATTTTCCGTGCCTCTATAGCTAAAAAGCCCCGGCGATCATCACCTCGCCGGAGCTTTCTTCTTAATTGAACTTGTCAATGATGTTTTTAAGATACTGGTTGTCTGCCTCATAGAACTTCTCCTGTTCTACAATCTCGGCAAGTTTCGGATCGATCGGCATCTTTCCGAGTACTTCTACCCCAAGTTTTTCTGCAATCTCGTCAATGTGGCTTTCCCCAAATACAGATATTTTCTTTCCACAGTCCGGACATTCCAGATAACTGTAGTTTTCCACCAGTCCGAGAACCGGTATGTTCATCTTCTTTGCCATATTGTAAGCTTTCTCTACGATCATCTGTACCAGATCCTGTGGCGAAGTCACGATCACAACGCCGTCTACCGGAAGTGACTGGAATACCGTAAGAGGAACATCCCCTGTTCCCGGTGGCATATCAACAAATAAGAAATCCAGATCTCCCCACATTACATCAGTCCAGAACTGGGTTACTACTCCTGCGATCACCGGTCCTCTCCAGATGACAGGATCTGATTCGTGTTCCAGAAGCAGATTGACCGACATGATCTTCGTGCCGTCTTTTGCAACGCACGGGAACATTCCCGCTTCGCTTCCGACTGCACTTCCATGCACTCCATACATCTTCGGGATAGATGGTCCTGTGATATCCGCATCCAGAATACCAACCGAATATCCCTGCTGTACCATCATACGTGCAAGAGATGCTGTCACCATTGATTTGCCGACTCCACCTTTACCGCTGACTACTCCAATTACTTTTTTTACCTGTGAATACGGATTTGCCGGTGCTTTCAGATCTTTCTTCGCACTGCTGCATGAACCCGCATGTGCACAGGAAGAACATGATTCCGGCGAACATCCGCTGCTTTTTTCTTCTGCCATAATGCCAAACCTCCTACTTTTTCAGGATATCTCTCTATCCTATTCTTCCACTGCTGCGATCACTTCAATTTCGCAAAGAAGGTTCTTCGGAAGTGTCTTTACAGCAACACAGCTTCTGGCTGGTTTTGATGTGAAATATTTTGCATAAACTTCGTTAAATGCGGAAAAATCTCCCATATCAGCAAGGAAACAGGTTGTCTTTAATACTTTGTCAAAAGAAGTTCCTGCTTCTTCAAGGATTGCTCCGATGTTCTTGCATACCTGGTCAGCCTGTCCTTCGATAGTATCAGCTTCTACAGTATCTGTAGCCGGATTGATCGCAATCTGTCCTGCCGAATAAAGAATTCCCCCATGTACATATCCCTGGGAATATGGTCCAAGTGCTTTTGGTGCTTTTTCTGTTGATACTAATCTCATGTTGCAAATCTCCTTTTCAAATATATTCTTTCTCTAGCATATCACATCTACCTCAAAATTCCAAATTTATTTTCACATACAATGTTATGCCAGCTCTGCTTTTTCTCTCGTCACATTCTGAATCCATTTATAGCTCCGGTAGCGCATGACTGTGATCGGTACTTTGATCACCTCATCACTCATCAGAAGGATATAAACAACCTGTACCGGCGCATGAAAGACAAAGGCAGCGATCATACCCAGCAGAATAGAGCATCCCCACATGGTAGACACATCCAGGATCAGACCAAACCTGGTATCTCCTCCTGCCCGGAATACACCCACCACAAGGGTCGTATTGATCGCCTGGCAGAGTGTAAAGTAAGACATAACAAAAAACATAAAATAAAGATACCCCTGCGCTTCCTGTGAGAGTGTCATCACATGATTTGCAATCGGAGCAGCTATCAGAATGATGCCGCCTCCTACCGCACCGGTAATAATACTCAGCCACAAAAATCTTTTTCCATATTCTTTTGCCAGATGAAACTCTTTTGCACCGATGGTCTTACCAAGATAAATGGCCGTCGCATTGGATACACCAAAGGCAACCACCGTTGCCAGCTGTCTTGCAACCTGAGCAACAGAATTTGCTGCCACCGCAGCACTTCCCAGATGACCGATCACTGCTGTATTCGCAGTAGAACCAAGTCCCCACATCATTTCATTCAAGATCACCGGACTCGCATAAATCAGAAAGTCTTTTAGAAGCACCTTGTCGATCTTACGCATATAGACCGGGTGAAATCTAACGTCATGGTTTTTTACTTTTGCATACCAGATTACAATGATAAGTTCTACGATCCTTGCTGTCAGAGTTCCGATTGCCGCACCCATAATTCCCATCTTCGGTAAACCAAATAAGCCAAAAATAAGAAGCGCATTTACCAGGACATTACAAATTAGTGACGCGCTGTAGACAACCGTTGCAATCACAACCTGCTCGATACTCCGCATAATGTAAAGATAGACCTGCGTTGCCGCCATCAGGACATAGGAAAGCGCCACGATCCGCAAATATTTCACACCTTCTGCGATCACGGCCGAGTCACTGGTATAGATGTGAAGCAGCACTTCCGGAATGATTTCCGCAACAATGGTAAAAAGAGCTGCACAGCTGACACCGATGGTCATTCCCATTCCAAGGATTTTTTCAATCGTCTGTGTATCTTTCTTTCCCCAGTACTGTGCGGTCAAAACCGTTGCACCTGATGTTGTACCGAAAAGGATCAGTGTCATGACAAACTGTATCTGCCCTGCAAGGGATGCACCTGAAAGAACTTTTTCGCTGACTCTTCCAAGCATCAGCACGTCTGCCGCCGTCACACCCACATTGATCAGATTCTGAAGTGCCATTGGAATTACAAGTGCGAACACTTGTCTGTAAAACTTTCTCTTATTTATTTCCATCTTATTTTCCTGCTGCTTTCCGAAAAATCTGGTATACATCTTCGGCAGTAAGTTCTTTGATTTTTGAAAGTTTTACGGTATCATTTAATGTCGCCGCCATTGCAAGTTCCCGCAGATCTTCCTCTGATACTTCTCCGATCTCCAGTTCCTTTAAATTTGTCGGCATATGAATCTCACGGAAATATTCTACCGTCCGGCGAATCCCCTCTTTTGCGGCTTTCGCCACATCTTCTTCCTCTACGCCCCATACTTTCTTTGCGTAATGCGCAAATCTTTCTTCATCGTTTTTATAGACATATTCTGCCCAGGATCCCCAGACAGCTGAAAGGGTTGCACCATGCGCCTTATCATATTTTGCACCAAGTGCATGTCCGAGCTTATGTACAGAAAAATCTTTTGCTCTTCCGAGACCTGTCAGACCATTATGGGAAAGGCTTCCTGCCCACATGATTTCACTCATGGCATCGTAGTCTGTCGGATTCTCCAGACCTTTCTTTCCATTTTCAATCACAACCCGCAGAACTCCCTCTGCAATCTCATCTGTTATCTGATTTCTCGTATTTGGAATAAAATATCGCTCCAGTGTATGCATCATGATATCCACGATTCCGCACGCAATCTGATATTTTGGAAGCGTATAGGTAAGAACCGGATTCATAATCGCAAACTTCGGGCGGTTCAAGCTAGTGCTGATTCCTCCCTTTTTCCTTGTTTCTTCGTTTGTCAGAACTGCGGAATCGCTTGTTTCACTTCCTGCTGCCGCAATCGTAAGTACGCATCCTACCGGTGTCGATCTGGTAAGTATGATTTCACCTCCCCAGATTTCCTCCAGAGACCAGTCCGGGTTTGCCACACCATGGGCGATTGCCTTTGCTGTATCAATAGAACTTCCACCGCCTACTGCAAGAAGAAAATCCGCACCGAACTCAATTGCTTTCTCAACGCCTTCCTGTGCATATGCCATCCGGGGATTTGGCTTTACTCCGCCAAATTCCTCATAAGCAAGTCCTTCTTTTTCCAGTGCTTCTTCTACCTGCGCAAGAAGTCCGCTTTTCTTTACACTTCCACCGCCATATACGATAAATACACGGCTTCCGCCCCATTTCTTAACTTCTTTCCCAACTTCTGCCTGTGTGTTTTCTCCAAACAGGATTTCTGTCGGGGTATACTGTATAAACTTTTGCATTTTACCTCTCTCCTTAAAAAATCCGAACCGTTCAATAAAGATTGCGGTTCGGACTAAATCTTTCAGTCTTATCTTATAACCATACTTTTCCGGTATGTTCGCCATTGATTACATAGTATACTGCATAATCTTCCGGTTTTACATAAAGCTCAATACTCTTGATCTCGGAAATTTTATGTTTCTGTTTTGTCCAGTCTTTTTTTACTGAAGCAATCATATCTTTTGTGTTTACTTCTTTTTCACCATACTGAAGAACAACTTCTGTTTTGATTTCTTTCTTTGCCGCAGATTTTTTTGCTGTTGTTTTTGGTGCTGCTTTCTTTACTTCTTTTGTAACTTTCTCTGCAGTTTTCTTCACTTCTTTTGCAGCTTTTTCAGCTGTTTCTTCTACTGTTTTTTTCACTTCTCCTGCAGCTTTTTTTACTTCCTGCGCTTTCTTTTCAACAGTAGCCTTTACTTCTTTCGGCTGTGCTTCTTTTTTAGCAGTTTCTTTTACTTCTTCTACTTTTTCGCTGACTTTATCTTCTGCTGCTTTAACTGCTGTTTTTACTTCTTCTTTAGTTTCTGCCGCTGCCTTTACCTCTGCTGCCTTTGTTTCTTTTATCTGTTTTTTCAGTGCCATATTGGTTTGCCCTCCTTAACCGCTAAGCCTTACTATTTTAAATCCGCAAAACTGACAATACGCTGTGTTATCATTTGCTCTTTGACATTATAGCATACTAAATGAAAAAAGTCACATTTTTTCATTTAATTTTACATGCCTCCGTGTTATACTATAAAAAGGACGAGAAAAGGAGGTACGTGTTATGGGTATTTTAGTAACACTGATCGGTGTAGCAATCATCGCCGCTGTCGTTGTTGCTTCTATCACTGCCGTTCTCGGAGGTGTCATCGGAGGAGAACTGGAAGACGAAGAAGAATAGTAAAAAAGTGGCTGCGAAAAACTCAATCGGGTTTTTCGCAACCACCTTTTTATTATTCTTCAAATGTTTCTTTTAACTTATCCATGAACCCTTTTTTCTTAACTTTACCCTTCGATTCAGAAGCCGGCTCTTCCTGGTTCAGTGTATTTCCTGTCAACTGATCAAAATGTCTAAGCACTTCTTTGGCTTCCGGACTTAATTTTTCCGGGGTCTGAATAACCAGCGTCACATAATGATCACCTCTGACCTGAGGATTTCTCAAAGAAGGTACCCCTTTTCCTTTCAGGCGTACTTTTGTATCAGTCTTAGTTCCCGGTTTTACGGTATAGATCACATCACCATCAACCGTCTTGATTCGCACATCACCACCAAGTGCTGCCTGCGCAAACGAAATTGGTGCAGTTGAGAAAATATGAACATCCTGTCTCTGGAAGATTGGATGTCTGGAAACCGTAACTTCTACCAGAAGGTCTCCCCTCGGTCCGCCATTCACACCCGGTTCACCTTTCTCACGGATTCTTACGCTCTGACCATTGTCAATACCTGCCGGGATTGTGACTTTGATCTTCTTGCGGCTTGAAGTATAGCCTGTTCCACCACAGTCCGGACATTTCTCACGAATGATCTTACCCGTTCCATGACAGTCCGGACAGGTCTGCACATTCTGCACCGTTCCGAAGAACGACTGTGATGTATAAACAACCTGACCTTTTCCACCACATTTTGAACAGGTCTCCGGACTTGTTCCCGGTTTTGCTCCTGTTCCGTTACACTTTGTACATGGATCTTTCAGAACGATATCCAGTTCCTTCTCGCATCCAAAAATTGCTTCCTCAAATGTAATCCGGACACCTTTACGGATATTGGCGCCTTTCATCGGACCATTGTTCGCACGTCCGCCTCTTCTGCCACCGCCAAACAGATCACCGAAGATATCACCAAAAATATCACCAAAGTCTGCCCCGTTAAAATCAAAACCGCCATATCCACCGGCTCCGCCTGCACCGCCTTCAAACGCTGCATGACCAAACTGATCGTACTGACGCCGTTTGTCTGCATCACTCAGAACAGCATAGGCTTCAGAAGCCTCCTTGAACTTCTTTTCGGCTTCTGCATCTCCTGGATTCATATCCGGGTGATATTTTTTCGCCAAAGCTCTGTATGCTTTTTTCAGAGTCGCATCATCCGCATCTCGTGATACGCCCAGGATCTCATAATAATCCCTTTTTGCCTCTGCCATAATCCTACCTCACTTAGATATTTCTCAAAGTATTTTAATACAGAATGTACCCTGGCACATTCTCATGCCCGCGCCGGCTCTCTGCAACATCTTCTTTGCACATGCAGTTCACCTAACCGGAGGCTTTTTATGTCATAAAAAACTATTTTTATTTATGATACATGAAATCTGCAAGACGGTATAATGCCGCCTTGCAGTTTCTCATCTTATCTTACGGATTAAACTTCTTTGTAATCTCCGTCAACTACGTCATCTCCGTTAAATCCTTCCGGAGCCGATCCTGCTTCTGGTGCAGGTCCAGCCTGTGGTCCTGCCTGACCAGCCTGTGCGCCTGCCTGTTCGTAAACCTTTGTGAACAGTTTCTGAGCGCTTTCCATCAGTTTTTCTTTTCCTGCTTTGATTTCTGCAACCTGAGCATCTGTAAGTTCTTCTGTATTCGCTTTCGCAAGCAGATCTTTCAGAGCCTGTACGTCAGCTTCTACTGCTGCTTTGTCTGCTGCATCGATCTTATCTCCAACTTCGCCAAGTGCTTTTTCTGTCTGGAATACCATAGCGTCGGCATCGTTCTTAGCATCGATTGCTTCTTTACGTTTCTTATCCTGAGCTTCAAATTCAGCAGCTTCTTTTACAGCTTTGTCGATATCTGCATCAGACATATTAGATCCTGCTGTAATTGTGATGTGCTGTTCTTTTCCTGTTCCCAGATCTTTTGCAGATACATTTACGATACCGTTTGCATCAATATCGAATGTAACTTCGATCTGTGGGATTCCACGTGGAGCCGGCGGAATTCCATCCAGTCTGAACTGTCCGAGGGACTTGTTGTCTCTTGCGAACTGTCTTTCACCCTGTACAACATTGATATCAACGGCTGTCTGGTTATCAGCTGCTGTAGAGAAGATCTGGCTCTTCTTTGTAGGAATTGTTGTATTTCTCTCGATCAGTCTTGTAGCAACTCCTCCCATTGTCTCGATAGACAGTGACAGTGGAGTTACGTCCAGAAGAAGGATATCTCCTGCACCTGCATCTCCTGCAAGTTTACCACCCTGAACAGATGCTCCTAAAGCAACACATTCATCCGGGTTCAAGGATTTGCTAGGCTCTTTTCCTGTGAGGCGTTTTACTTCTTCCTGTACTGCCGGAATACGTGTAGAACCACCTACAAGAAGTACCTGACCTAATTCTGCTGCTGTGATTCCTGCATCAGAAAGCGCACGTGTTACTGGCTCTGCTGTTTTTTCAACAAGATCATGTGTCAGCTCGTCAAATTTTGCTCTTGTCAGGTTCATATCAAAATGCTTCGGTCCTTCAGCTGTTGCTGTGATGAACGGAAGGTTGATGTTTGTTGTTGTTGCAGAAGAAAGTTCTTTTTTCGCTTTTTCTGCTGCTTCTTTCAGTCTCTGAAGTGCCATTCTGTCTGTTGACAGGTCTACGCCTTCTTTTGCCTTGAAATCTGCAAGCATATAATCTGTGATCTTCTGGTCGAAGTCATCTCCACCAAGTCTGTTGTTACCAGCTGTAGAAAGAACTTCGATAACGCCGTCACCGATCTCGATAACAGATACATCAAATGTACCACCGCCAAGGTCGTATACCATGATCTTCTGTTCTTTTTCATTGTCAAGTCCATATGCAAGAGCTGCTGCTGTAGGCTCGTTGATGATACGTTTTACATCAAGACCTGCAATCTTACCTGCATCTTTTGTAGCCTGACGCTGAGCATCGTTGAAGTAAGCCGGAACAGTGATAACTGCTTCCGTAACTTTTTCTCCAAGATATCCTTCTGCATCTGCTTTCAATTTCTGAAGGATCATAGCTGAAATTTCCTGTGGAGAATATTTCTTTCCATCGATGTCTACTTTATGATCTGTACCCATCTCACGCTTGATAGATGAGATTGTCTTTTCTGCATTTGTTACTGCCTGACGTTTTGCAGGTTCACCTACAAGACGTTCTCCTGTCTTTGTAAATGCTACTACAGATGGTGTAGTTCTTGCTCCTTCTGTATTTGCGATTACGACCGGCTGTCCACCTTCCATAACCGCTACACAACTGTTTGTTGTACCTAAGTCAATACCAATGATTTTGCCCATTATGAAGACCTCCTGTTAATATAATAAAAATTGTATTTTGCTTTGTTATTTATATAAAGTGTATCGTAAATGCGGTACACGGTATATCTTAGTTTGCTACCTTTACCATGCTGTGTCTTACGACTGAGTCACGGTACATATATCCTTTCTGGAATTCCTCGGCTACTACATTTTCACCAAGTTCTTCATCCTCCACATGCATCACTGCATTGTGGAAATTCGGATCGAATTCCTGACCAACTGCTTCGATCGGTTTTACTCCGATTCCTTCCAGTGTGCTCATCATTTGTTTATAGATCTTATCCATTCCATCTACGAACGGATCATCTTTCTTTTCTTCCGGTACGGACTGAAGTCCGCGTTCAAAGTTGTCTACAATCGGAAGAATTTTTTCTACAACATCTTTGGCTCCGATCTCATACATCGCTGACTTTTCTTTTTCAGTACGCTTTCTGTAATTATCGAACTCAGCCATGTGTCTCGTAAGTTTGTCTGTCAGATCTGCGATCTGCTCATCCTTTTTATCTTTTTTATTCTTCTTTTCAAACAGCTTCTTTTTCTTTGGTTCTTCAGCATCTTCGGAATTCGTCTCTTTACCAACAGCTTCTTCCTCTGTTGCTTCGGTTTCTTCCGCGTCTTCCGGTTCCTGCCCTTTTGCCTCCTGCTCTTTGGCTTCTGCCTCCGCAGCTTTCTTTGCTTCTTCCACTGCTTCTTTTACCATTTCTTCATTACTCATCTTTTTATCCAATGGTTCTTCCACCTTTCTTACTTCTTATTCGAGCTTTTTCGGCTCATCCCTGTGGAATATGTCATCCAGCTCTGCCATCAGTGTCTTAAGCGTCTTCATGACATGTTCATAATCCATTCGCTTCGGTCCGATGATTCCGATGGTTCCCTGCATGCCCTCGCCCAACTCATATGTTGCTGTGACTACGCTGCAGTCTTTCATGTTCTCCACATTCGATTCATCTCCGATGTATACCTGGATGTCTCTGTCTTCACCGCCGTTTGCCATTGACTTTGTTACCAGAGCGGCAAGCTGCTGCTTTTCCTCAAAAGCACTGATGATCTCCTGTGCGCTCAGCTTATCACTAAGCTCCGGATACTTGAAAATATTCGTCGCGCCACTGGTGTAAATCTCCATGTCGTCATCCAGCTGGATCACATTCGCTACTGCATCCAGGACACTGCTCATCACACCACTGTGAATCCCTGCCTGTTCTTTCAGTCTTGCGATCACTCCCAGATTGATCTGCTCTAGTGAAGTTCCGTTCAGCGAAGTATTCAGAAGCATATTCAGCTTCAATAGTGCTTCATTGCTGAGCGGCTCATCCAGTGTCACGATCTGGTTCTTTACAATGTTGCCTTCCATCACGATCACAACGATCAGCTGATGGTCATCAACCTGTGAAAGCTGGATAAATTTTAATTTGTTCCCGTTGTAAGTCGGAGTCGAAATCATCGTCGCATAATTCGTGTTGTTCGCAAGAACCTTTGCAACCTGCTTCAGAAGTTCTTCCATCTTGTCAGCCTTCTCAAGCATCTGACCTTTGATTTCGGTAATCTCCTGTTCTTTCTGGCTCATCAGCATATCCACATACCATCTGTAACCTTTATCCGACGGAATCCTTCCTGCTGATGTGTGAGGCTGCATGATATAACCAAGCTCTTCGAGATCTGCCATCTCATTCCGGATCGTTGCTGAACTTAAATTCAGATCCGTATACTTGGAAATCGTTCTGGATCCCACAGGCTCTCCGGTCTCAAGATAGTTCTTAATGATTGCATGTAAGATCTTCGTCTTCCGCTCACTAAGTTCCTGTATGGCTTCCATATGCTACCTCCTTTTTGTTATTAGCACTCGTTATGTCTGAGTGCTAACATTTTCTACGCTTATAAATGTACCACTTACTATTCACTTTGTCAACAGGGTTTATGATTTTTTTATTTTTAGTCCGGTTCCACCCGGATATGCTGTCGGATTCCAATTCAATCGGCAAACCATTCCGATGAGCCTCTGAAAGCGAACATTATGTCAGCAAAGGCTTCCATAATGTTCTGAGTCTCATCTCCATTGCCTCAAATGAATTGGAATCCGACAGCATATCCGGGTGGAACCTCACTCAAGCCTATAATAATCGACTTGATTTGGGCGCTTACAGGACATACTATAAAGGATTTACTTGCTTCTTTAACAATACTGTATTGCGTGGGGCGGGACTTAATGGCTGCGCCATTTTCGTCCGCAAATATTGGGATCGGACTGTTTGAAGATGATGTATTTTCTACTTTCTGGGACTACACTGTTTTTGTCTGTGAATTTTGAGATTAGGCTGTTTTGAGATGATGCATTTTCTACTTTCTGGGAGCTCCACACTTCCACTTAAACAACAACTGGCTGGAGCAACCGGTTTTTTCCGCACATCATCAGACTGGGGCGTCCCGTCTGTATGTTTTCTGTCTTCCAGGAAGAGGGTGGGGAGTTTGGGAGGAAAGGGAGCGTGGCGACCAGACAGAAAAGAAGGGAT
>ENA-UOJR01001248-UOJR01001248.1-human-gut-metagenome-genome-assembly--contig:-C115P-NODE-1248-length-23831-cov-6.535919_pt1 | contig 23831 bp, 21 predicted proteins | sample MGYA00242354_ERZ723901 | MGnify/ENA metagenome assembly ERZ723901
TCGAGGGCGTTAGATGTTCGCCTCGATATCGCCCTTGAGCTTGGGCTTGGGCACGGCGCCCACGGAGCGCATGACCTCGGCGCCATCCTTGAGCATGACGACCGTGGGGATGGACATGACGCCGTAGCGCATGGCGAGGTCCTGGTTCTCGTCGACATTGCACTTGGCGACGACGATCTTGCCCTCGAGCTCGCCGGCGATCTCGTCGACGACGGGGGAGAGCATGCGGCAGGGGCCGCACCAAGGGGCCCAGAAGTCGATGACGACGGGGAGCTCGTTGCCGAGCAGGCTGTCGAACGTGCTGGCGTTCGCTTCGATGATGTTGGCCATGAGAGCCTCCTGTATTCGTGGTCTCGCGGTGATCATGGCCGCGAGGGCTGGTCTAATCGAGGTGGTTATACCCATGAGTGCGCAGGTGTTACACCGAGCGGTAGAATGTTTCGCACGATCATTCGAGACGGGCAGGTGGGTGCACATGACCATGACGACGGGCGAGCGCAAGGAGGCCCTCGCGGTAGCGGTGGAGCAGGAGCTCGAGGCCCTTTCGGCTCGGGGCGTCCGGATGACGGGCAGCGCGTTCTCCCCGGTCCTCCTCGTCAAGGGCGAGTTGAACGGCGACGAGCTCGCGGGCGCGGAGCTTTTGTCGGGCGCGGATGGAAAGGCGCTGCGCGCCGCGCTCTCCGCCATGGGGTGGGAGCCGCAGGACTTCTGCGCACTCTCGGCCGTCGCCGGAGAGGGCGACCCGGCGGTCGCAGATGGCCCCCGTGCGGGGGAGCCCCTTGCGGTCGAGGTCTTCCGCGAGGCCGTTGAGGCGCTCGACCCCGAGGCGGTCGTTCTGTTGGACGAGGTCGCCGCGCAGGCGATGCGCGAGGCGTATGCCGACGCGCTCGCCATCATCGAGGATTTCGACACGGCCATGCTCGGGCCCGGGTTGGTGGCTCCGGTGCTGGGGCGCAGGGTGCTCGCCCTGGACGGGTTCGAGGCCTCGCTCGGCGATCCGGCGCAAAAGCAGCGCATGTGGGCGTATCTCAAGCAGCTCCCCCCGCTCAGCGCCCCGTATTAGGAGGTTCGGTGCCCCGCGCGCATTGTCTTGTCAGCTGTCTTGTCAGTGGCGCGCGGCAGTGCCATACTTCTTCCAGCTCAATTCGACAAGGCTGGAGGAAGCCATGGCCCAGACGACGACGGTCGATGCGTCCGTGCGCGAGCGCATCGAGGAGCTCAAGGCCGAGCGCGATGCGGTGATCCTCGCGCACTATTATGTGGAGCCTGAGGTCCAGGCGGTCGCAGATTACGTGGGCGACTCGTTTTACCTGGCAAAACTCGCGAAAACCCTGCCCCAGCGAACCATCGTCCTGTGCGGCGTCGAGTTCATGGGGGAGAGCGCGAAGCTGCTCAATCGCGACAAGACGGTCCTTTTGCCCGAGCCGGCGGCGGACTGCCCGATGGCGCACATGGTCAAGCGGTCCACGATCGACGCGGCCCGCGCCGAATACGGCGACGATCTGGCGGTCGCCTGCTACGTGAATTCCACGGTCGAGGTGAAGAGCTGGAGCGACGTGTGCGTGACCTCGTCCAACGCGGTCAAGATCGTGCGCGAGCTGCCGCAGCGTCACGTCCTGTTCATCCCTGACCGCAATCTGGGGCGCTTCGTCGCGGAGCAGGTCCCCGAGAAGCACGTCATCCTCAACGACGGCTGCTGCCCGCGCCATGAGGCGATTTCCCTCGACGAGCTGCTCACCCTGAAGTCCGAGCATCCGCGGGCAAAGGTCCTCGCGCACCCCGAATGCACCGAGGCGATTCTCGCCGAGGCCGATTACATCGGCTCCACCGCCGAGATCATCGCGTATGCCGAGGCGGACGATTCCCTCGAGTTCATCATCGTGACGGTGCGCGGCGTCATCTACGAGCTCGAGCGCCGGTGCGCCGCCGCCGGTAAGCGCTTCTTCTTCACCTCGACGCCCCCCACCTGCTCGGACATGGACGGGGTCACGCTCGGGAAGCTCATCTCCTGCCTGGAGACGGGCGAGGGCTCGGTGGAGATCTCCGTTGACGAGGACGCGGCGGCGCGGGCGCAGCTCACGCTCGACCGCATGCTGGAGTATGCGGCCCGCTAGGCGCGGGGCGCGATGACCGCCCTATTTGAAAGGGGCTGCTCGATGAAGGTTGGAACTACCGACATGACGTGCGACGTGGTGATAGCCGGCTGCGGCGTCGCCGGGTTGTACGCGGCGCTCAACCTGCCCGAGGACATGCGCGTGATCATGCTCTCCAAGGGCGATATCGCGGAATGCGATTCGATGCTGGCGCAGGGCGGCGTGTGCGTGCTGCCCGCCGCCGAGGATTACGATGCGTTCTTCGAGGACACCATGCGCGCGGGCCACTACGAGAACCGCCGCGAAAGCGTGGACATCATGATCCGCTCGTCGCGCTCGGTGATCAACGACCTGATTGCGTTGGGCGCGAGGTTCGAGCGCGAGGAGGACGGCTCTCTGGCGTTCACGCGCGAGGGCGCGCATTCCCGCCCGCGGATCCTGTTTCACGCCGACGTGACGGGCAAGGAGATCACCGAGACCCTTCTCGCCGCGGTGCGCCGGCTTCCCAACGTGACCATTCTCGAGCACGTCGCCGCCATCGACCTGGTGGTCGACGAGGAGCCGTGCGCATGCGCGGACGGCGCTCGGACGTGTCGCGGCCTCGTCGCCGTGGAGGTCGCGGAGGCGGCGTCGAGCGCGACCGTCGAGGAGCTGCGCGGCGAAGGCGCCGCCGATGCGCCCGTCTCCCGTCCCGAGGGGGTGGGGGAGCCCTTTGAGATTCGTGCCGCGAACACGCTGCTCGCCACCGGCGGCATTGGCGGCATCTACCAGCACTCGACGAATTTCCCGCAGCTCACGGGCGATGCCTGCTTCCTCGCGAATGAGTACGGGGTGACGCAGGAGCACCTTGATTACGTGCAGATCCACCCGACGGGCCTGTATTCGCGTAAGCCCGGCAGGACCTTCCTCATCTCGGAGAGTTGCCGCGGGGAGGGCGCCATCCTGCTCAACCAGGCCAAGGAGCGCTTCACCGACGAGCTGCAGCCGCGAGACGTGGTCGCCCGCGCCATTCAGGACGAGATGCGCGATGAGGGCGCCGAGTACGAGTGGCTGAGCTTCGCCCCCGTCGACCCCGAGGTCGTGCGCACGCACTTCGCCAACATCCGGGCGCATTGCCTGGAGGAGGGGCACGATATTCTGAGCGAGCCGATCCCCGTCGTCCCCACGCAGCACTACTTCATGGGCGGCGTGCGAGTCGACCGCGATTCCGCCACCACGATGCCGTGTCTTTACGCCGCCGGCGAGACCGCCTGCAACGGCGTGCACGGCAGGAACCGCCTTGCGAGCAACTCCCTGCTCGAGGCCCTCGTGTTCGCCCGCAGGGCCGCATGGCGCATAGCGACGGGGGAGAGCCTGCCGGTGGAGGACTCTGGCGAGCCCGCGCTGGACGGCGCGCATAGGCGCCTCTCGACCGACGTCTCGCTCAACATCGACGCGCTTCTCGGCGCGTAGCCGGGGCCGGGGTGCCGGGCATGGCATTCCGGCGCCACCCGCGAGCCGCGCGCCCGCATGCCCGATCGGCCCGTCATCCACGGCGGGCCCATGAAAGGAGCTTCGCATGAATCCCATCACCATGAACCTCGTCGCGGACGACATCATCCGCTTCGCCCTGCGCGAGGACATGAACGCCGGCGACCTCTCGACCGAATCCGTCTGCCCCGCCCCGCGCGAGGCGAGGGTGCAGCTCATCGCCAAGGGCGAGGGCGTGATCGCCGGCCTGGATGTGTTCGCGCGGACGTTCGCCCTGCTGGATCCGGCAACCACGTTCGACGCCCTCGTGAGCGAGGGGGACGAAGTCGCCCCGGGACAGCTCCTCGGCACCGTCCGGGGCGATGCGCGCGTCCTGCTCTCGGGCGAGCGCGTCGCCCTGAACTTCCTGCAGCGCATGAGCGGGATCGCCACGTACACGCGCCGCATGGCCCGCGCCCTCGAGGGGACGTCGACCGTGCTGGTCGATACGCGCAAGACCACGCCCTGCCTGCGCATCTTCGAGAAGGCCGCCGTCGAGGTGGGTGGCGGGCGCAACCATCGCTACAACCTCTCGCAGGCCGTCATGCTCAAGGACAACCATATCGACGCCGCCGGCGGTATCGCCGCCGCCGTCGCCGGTGCCCGCAGGCACGCCCCGTTCGTCTGCACCGTAGAGGTCGAGTGCGAGGACCTGGGCATGGTCCGGGAGGCGATCGACGCCGGTGCCGACATCATCATGCTCGACAACATGGACCGCGAGCAGATTCGCGAGGCGGTCGCGCTGATCGACGGTCGCGCCAAGGTCGAGGTCTCGGGTAACGTGGACGCGGACAACATCCGAGCGCTGGCGGACCTCGGCGTGGACATCATCTCCTCGGGTGCCCTGACGCATTCGGCGCCCATCCTCGACCTGTCCCTCAAGCATCTGGAGCTTCTGTAGGGGGGGGTGCTGAGATGCCGTTGATGGGATACGAGCGTCGGGATGCGATCCTGGGCCGCCTGAGGGGCGCCTGCTCGCCGGTGAGCGGCACCGCGCTGGCCGATGCGGCCGGCGTGAGCCGTCAGGTGATCGTGCAGGACATCGCCCTCCTGCGCGCGGACGGGCATGACATCGTGGCCACCAACCGGGGGTATGTGCTGCGCGAGGGTGCGTCGGCCCCCTCCGTGCCGACGAGGCTCATCAAGGTGCACCATACCGTCGAGCAGCTCGAGGACGAGCTCCAGACCATCGTCGACATGGGCGGCACCGTGCAGAGCGTGATGGTGAACCATCGCGCCTACGGCAAGATCACCGCCAACCTGGATATCCGGAGCCGCACTGGAATCGCGCGCTACCTGGAGGACATCCGCACCGGCAAGAGCACGCCGCTCATGACGGTGACGGGCGGCTATCACTTCCACCGCATCTCCGCCGACACGGAGGAGTCGCTCGATGCCATCGAGCAGGCGCTGGCGGCCAAGGGGTTTCTCGCCGAGGTCCTGCCCTATGAGCACGGGCTCGACGAATAGCCCTGTGCCCCGCGGTCTATCCGATGGGCTCGATGTACTTCGCCCGGTCGGTGCGCTGAACGCGTTTTGAGACGTGCAGCGGCTCGCCATCCGCGTCGTAAACGAAATCGGTGATGAGCATGAGCGCGGTGTTGCGGGGGACATCGAGCAAAAACGCCTCGTTTTGCTTGGCGAAGCACACCTCGAACGTCTTGTGGCCCCGTCCGGCCGCGAGGTGGAATCGTTCGCGCAGCAGTGCATACAGCGAGCCGTCGAGGTCCTCGTCGATAAGCGCGGAGAGGGCCTCGCTAAGATACGTGGTCTCAAGGCAGAGGGGCTCGTCGTTGAGATAACGCATGCGGACGAGCTTCACCAAGGGCGTCCCTGGGGGCACGTCGAAGAACTTGGCGATGGCGCCGGCAGCGCGCGCCATGCAGGCGTCGACGGTGCGCGTTGCCGCCCTGCCGCCGTGGTCTTCCATCATCTGCGTGTAGCTTGAGAACGTGAGCTCGTCGTCGCCGTTGCCGGGCGCGCCCGTCACGAAGGCTCCGCGCCCGCGTTCGGTGGTGACGAGGCCCTCGTCGATGAGCATCTTGATCGCGTGGCGCACCGTGCTGCGCGAGCAGCCGGCGTCGGCCATCAGCTCGGATTCAGATGGGAGCTTGGCGCCGTGCTCGTAGGCGCCGCTGATGATGCGGCCTCGGATGGCGGCGGCGAGCTGCGCGTAGAGCGGCCCTGTCGCGGCGTTGCGGATCTCCATGTTCGCCTCCGGAATGCACGGTTGTACAACTTGTATGCAACTAATCATAAATTAGGAACAAGTTAGGTAGCGGAATTCGGCTCTAAAGGCGAAATTGCTGTCAATATATACCGTCTACAGTCGAATATCAACCGTTCACCGAGCATCAAACGGGCGCGCCCCTGCTTCAACTTATATCTAACTTGTATCTGTAATAGCGAACAGGAGCGGAAAGGACAGGTTGCCATGACCAAACAGGAACAAGTGAGGGATGTCGTCGCGCAGATTCTCGAGAGCAAGAAGGATGCCGGTGGCATCACGCGCGTGGTGTGGGTCGGTGCAGGCGGATCCAACGGCGGGAGCTACCCGGCCCAGTACTTCATGGAGCACGAGGCGACCAAGGTCGTTTCCGCAAGCTACACGAGCAACGAGTTCGTGCGCGCCACCCCGGCGTATGTGAACGAGAACACCCTGGTCGTTGCCGTGTCCATGCGTGGTACGCCCGAGACCATCGTTGCCGCGGAGGTCGCCCGCGAGCGCGGCGCCGCGACGGTCGGCGTCTACGTCGACGAGTCCCGCCTCACCGGGGTGTGCGACTACAAGGTCCAGTATGACAGCCTCGCCGTGGACGAGTCGAACATGGGGCACACCAACTCCGCCGTGGTGATGATGCTTGCCATGGAGCTCGTGCAGCAGACGGAGGGGTACGCCGAGTACGAGACGGCGATGGCCGCCTTCGACCTCGTCGATCCCATCTACCGCAAGTCATTCGATTACTGCCAGCCGCTCGCGGCCGCCTGGGCGGAGCGAAACGCCGACAAGCCCTGCATCAACGTCATGGCGCAGGGGCCGCTGTTCGGCGCGGCGTACGTCTTTTCCATCTGCAACGTGCAGGAGATGCTTCAGATCGACTCCTGCACCATCAACACCTGCGACTTCTTCCACGGGCCCTTCGAGATCCTGGACAAACGCACCTCGCTGTTCCAGCTCATCTCGGTGGGGCGCCAGCGTGCCAACGACGAGCGCGGCATCCGCTTCGTGAACCAGTATGGCGGTGAGCGCGTGTATCAGCTCGACGCCAAGGAGCTCGGCCTCAACGACATCAAGGACTCGGTGAGCGAGTACTTCAACCACCTGATTTTCTCGCCCATCCTCAACAACGTGTATATGCGCGCGCTTTCCGCGGTGACGCACAAGGACTACATGACGCGCCGGTACATGTGGAAGCTCGATTACTAAAATACATCTATAACGAGTATAACGTCTGCTATAGTTGGGGGAATGAAGCATCGAGGAAGGGCGGGTGCCATGCAGGCGAAAAAGGGATACGCGATGGTGCTGGTTGCAGCGCTCATGTGGGGCAGCATCGGCATCTTCGTGAAGAGCCTCTCGGCACTCGGCCTCACCTCGGCAAGTATCGCGGCGTTGCGCCTGTTGATGGGGGCGGCGCTGCTCGCCCCCGTGCTCGTGGTCATGGGTATACGCGGCGTTCGAACCCCGGCAGGGGAGAAGAGCTCGGTGTTCTCGTTGTTCCGCGCCACGCAGGGTACCCTGTTTGCGTGCGCCCTCGTGGGCATCTTGGGCCTTGCGTTCGCCAACCTCGGGTATTACATCTCGATGGGCGAGGTCGGAATGTCCACGGCATCCGTCTTGCTGTATACCTCGCCGATCTTTGGCGTGGTGTTTGGCAAGGTGCTGTACGGCGAGCGCGTGACGGGCGGCAAGCTGCTGTCGGTCGCATTGAATATCACCGGCTGCCTTTTGGCCGTCACGTCCGGGAATTTTGCGGGCATGCAGTTTTCCTTGCTGGGCGTGGGTGCTGGAGTGTTTGCCGGTTTAATGGGCGCACTGCTGGCGGTATTCAGCAAGATCGCGACCGAGAAGATGCATCCGCTCGCAGTGACGTTTTACGGGTTCGTGTTCGGTGGCGCTACCATGCTGGCGATTGCGCGACCTTGGGCGGAGATCGCGGGCGCGTTCAGCCCGGAATTCATCCTGTTGCTGCTCGGCTTCGGCTTAATTCCCACCGCGCTTGCGTACATCTTCTATATGAATGGTCTCTCGCTGGGGCTTGAGGCATCGAAGGTGCCGGTCGTCGCGTCGTTCGAAACGGTGGCGACGGTGCTGGTGGGAATCCTGATGTATGGCGAGAGTTCAGGCCTCGTCAAGGTGGCGGGAATCTGTCTCGTTCTGTTGTCCATAGTCGCCATGAATATGGATTTTGCCCGTGTGCGGTCGAGCGCGGCGGTGCGTCTGTGGCACGAGTCCATGGCGTTCAACGGGCGCATTTGGCAGCAGGAGAAGATCGCCGGTTATAACGACTTCGTCAACAGTGGCGACTGGCAGACGTGGGTTGCGCCGCGTTAACTGGCGGTAAACGGCGGGTTTCTCCTTGATTGCATGCAGGTGAACGGTCGATTTCGTTCCGCAAGCGGCATATTGCGCCCTGTTTTGGCCGTTTAGACTATTTCTGTATTACATGACATGTGAGACATCTATAATGACCATAACGACTTAAGGAGGAGTGATGAATCAGATTATTCTGGCATCGCACGGCGGGCTCGCCGAAGGCGCCCGCGACACCCTTTCGATGGTGCTCGGCGACGTGTCGAACGTCCATGTGGTGACGCTTGCCCGCGACGACAAGGAGCCCGTCTCGAAGGGGGTCGAACGGCTCGTGGAGTCGTTCGACGAGAACGACGCCGTGTACGTCTGCACCGACATGCTCGGCAGCAGCGTGAACAACTCGGTGGTCGAGCTTATGAACAACGGCGCGAAGATCACTGTCATCAGCGGCATGAACATGCCCCTGGTGCTCTCCCTCGCCGTGTCCGCCGACCCGCTGTCCGCCGGCGAGCTGCGCGCCATCGTGAGCGAGGCCCGCGCCGGCCTGGTGAACTGCGCCGAGCCCGAGGAGCCCGTTGCAGCTCCCGCCAAGAAGCGCGCGGTCGCCGGCAAGGGCGGTAAGGCGAACATCGTCCTCGCTCGCCTCGATTACCGCCTGCTCCACGGCCAGGTCGTGTTCTCCTGGGTCAACAGCGTCGCAGCCCAGCGCATCATCGTCGTCGACAACGCCGCCGCCAGCGATGAGATCAAGAAGGGCGCGCTCAAGCTCGCCAAGCCCGCGGGCGTGTACCTGAACGTCTACACCGTCGAGAAGGCCCTCTCCAAGATGGACAAGCTCAACACCCTGGGCGAGAACGTCATGTTCGTCTTCGGCAACGTCCACGAGATGCTCGAGTTCCTCACTTCCTACAAGCTGCCCGAGGTCAACTTCGGCGCGGCCGCCAACCACGACGGCGCCGAGCCGGTGGGCGGCAAGGACAGCTCCGTGTTCCTCGACGCCGCCGAGAAGGCCGACGCGCAGAAGATCATCGACCTGGGCGTCAAGGTCTACGAGCAGCAGACCCCCACGCAGCCCCGCACGGATATCACCTCGTTCTAAGTTTTGGCATGTGCCCCGCGATAGGGGATCAGATATGCACCCATTGAAAGGAGAAAGGTAATGGATACGCTCGTCAGCGCGATCCTCGTTGGCCTCGTCGGCGTCTTCTGCATGCTCGACTCTCGCCTGCTCGGTCGCTTGAATTTTGAGCAGCCGCTCATCGGCGCCACCCTCGTCGGTCTGGTTTTGGGCGATGTGCCCACCGGCCTCGCCGTCGGCGCCGCCGTCGAGCTTGTGAGCATGGGCCTCGTGCAGGTCGGTGCGGCCGTGCCGCCGGATATGGTCTTGGGCGGCATCGTCGCCTCCGCGTTCGCCTGCCTCACCGGCGCCTCCGCCGAGACCGCGATGACCATCGCCATCCCGGTCGCCGTGCTCGGTCAGCTGCTCGGCATCGTGTTCCGCTCCATCATCGCCGCGCTCACCCACGTCGCCGACGCCTCCATCGAGGAGGGCAAGTTCAAGAAGGCGTACCGCATACACATCGTTGCCGGCACCATCCTGTACTCCCTCATGTACTTCCTGCCCATCTTCGCCGCCGTCTACGTGGGCACCGATGTGGTCCAGATGGTCGTCGACATGATCCCGGCCTGGATCACCGACGGCCTGAACGTCGCCTCCAAGATCCTGACGGCCTACGGTCTCGCCCTGCTGCTCTCCATGATGCTCAACAAGGGCATGACCCCCTTCCTCTTCCTGGGCTTCATGCTCGCTTCCTACCTCGGCCTGTCCGTTATCGCCGTGTCCATCTTCGGCGTCATCCTCGCCGTGGTGCTCATGAGCATCAAGTACGCCAACAACGGAACGCTCGCCGCCGCGGGCGCCGGCGCCGACTACGACCCGCTTGAAGACGACGAGTAAGGAGGAATACGTCATGGCTACCGAAACCACCGAGATGACCACCACCGACGTTTCGCTCACCAAGAAGATTTGGCAGTTCTTCTGGCGTTCCTGGGCCATCCAGGACTCCTGGAACTACGAGCGCCAGATGAACATGGGCTTCCTGTACGGCATGGTCCCCACCATCGACCGCTGCTATCCGGATGAGAACGACCCCAAGCAGCTCGAGGCCAAGAAAGAGGCCTACCGTCGCCACATGGCGTTCTACAACTGCACCCCGCAGACGAGTGCCTTCGTCCTCGGCCTGTCCGCCTCCATGGAGGAGCAGTACGCCAAGGATCCCGAGTCCCTGAACCCCGATTCCATCAACGCGATCAAGACCTCCCTCATGGGTCCGCTCTCCGGCATCGGCGACTCCTTCTTCCAGGGCACCATCCGCGTCATCGCCTTCGGCTTGGGCGTGCAGCTTGCCCAGCAGGGCTCCATCATGGGCCCGATTCTGGCCATGCTCATCTCCATCGTGCCGTCCGCGCTGATCACCTGGTTCGCCGCGAAGATCGGTTACCAGGGCGGCCATGAGTACCTGGGCAAGCTCCAGGGTGGCAACACCATGGACAAGCTCATGTACGTCTGCGGCATCGTGGGCCTCATGTCCGTGGGCGCCATGATCGCCACGCTCATCGGCGCAACGACCCCCGTCACCTTCTCCGCGGGCACCGTGGTCATCCAGGACATCCTTGACTCGATCATGCCGAACATGATTCCCCTGGCCCTCACCGGCCTTATGTACTGGCTGATCAAGAAGGGCGTCAACACCGGCGGCCTGCTCGTCATCGCCATCGTGGGCGGCATCGCCCTGTCCGCCCTGGGCATCCTCGCCTAAGGCACCCCCATCGGGCCGGGTGGCCCCCGAACTGCGCCACCCGGTCCTCCTATAGGTATCAATGCGCCGGTAAAGGCAGTAACGGCGCAAACATACGAAAGGAAGCACGTTATGTACGAAATCGATCTGAGCCTCCCCAAGAGCATCGTCGCGGACGTCCTGTCCAAGCACGAGATCCACAGCGTCGCCTTTGTGGGCTGCGGCGCCTCCATGTCCGACCTGTACCCGGCCAAGTACTTCCTGGCCAACAACACGGACAAGCTGAACGTCCAGATCTTCACCGCCAACGAGTTCAACTACGACACGCCCAAGTGGGTCGGTGAGCACACCTTCGTCATCACCTGCTCCCTCGGTGGCTCCACGCCCGAGACCGTCGAGGCCAACAAGACCGCCAAGAAGCACGGCTGCCCCGTCGTGGCCCTCACCAACAAGGAAGGCTCCCCGCTCACCGAGGGCGTCGACCACGTGATCGTCCACGGCTTCCACGCCAACTTCGCCGCCAAGTGCGAGAAGCCCGGCTACGCCATGGCTCTCGCCCTGGAGATCCTGCAGCAGACCGAGGGCTACGACCACTACGATGACATGGTCACCGGCCTCACCAACGTCTTCGAGCTCTGCGAGAAGTCCGCTCAGCAGGCCGAGAAGGTCGCCGAGCAGTTCGCGCAGGACTTCAAGGACGACGAGATGATCTACTTCATGGCCTCCGGTGCCTCCGAGAAGATGGCCTACTCCCACGCCGCCTTCCTGTTCACCGAGATGCAGTGGATCGACGCCGCCGCCTACAACACCGGCGAGTACTTCCACGGCCCGTTCGAGGTGACCACTCCCGGTAAGCCCTACGTCTTCTTCATGTCCGATGGCGCCACCCGTCCGATGGACGCCCGCGCCCTCACCTTCCTGGAGCGCATGGACGCTAAGGTCGCCCTCATCGACGCCAAGGACTACGGCCTGGCCGACGCCGTGCCGGCGAGCGTCGTGACCTACTTCAACCCGCTGCTGCACCTCGCCGTCATGCGCGTGTACGGCAACAAGATCGCCGAGGCCCGTCAGCACCCGCTGACCAAGCGCCGCTACATGTGGAAGCTCACCTACTAATCGGCGTTTGACCGGTTGCGGTGATTGAGCGATTGACTCGGATGGGGGCGGTCCTTGCGGGCCGCCCCTTTTTTAGAGAGGACGGGAAGATGATCAAGGCAGTGCTGTTTGACATGGACGGCGTTCTGGTTGACACGGAGTGGTTCTACAACCGTCGCCGGTGCGCGTACCTGGAGACCAAGGGGTTCGTGTTCGACGAGATCCCCGACCTGTCCGGCACGAACGACATCTACGTATGGGAGTATTTCGAGCCCGACGACGCGCAGCGCCGCGCGGAGCTCAAACGCGAATACGTCGAGCAGTACATGCCGGCACATCCGGTGCCCTACGACGAACTCAAGAACAAGGATGCCAAGCCGGTCATGGAGGCGCTGCGCGAGCGCGGCGTGGTGAGCGCGATCGCGAGCTCGGGGCAGCCCGAGATGATCGAGGAGCTCGTCGAGGCGGCCGAACTGCGCGACGTGCTGGTGGCGACGGTGAGCGGCCATGAGGTCGCGGCGTTCAAGCCGGACCCGGCGGTGTACCTGCGCACGATGGAGCTCTTGGGCGTCGCGCCCGAGGAGTGCCTGGTGGTGGAGGATTCGCCGCTCGGAATCGAGGCGGGGAGGCGCGCGGGGTGCCGAACGCTCGCGCTGCGGCCGCGCGAGGGGGTCAGCCTCGATCAGTCGAAGGCCGACCGGATCGTCGATTCGCTGTGGGACCTGCTCGAGGAGATAGCCGAATAGGGACGCTCACGGCGAAAACGCGGTCCCTCGGGCATAAACATCATTGAAGAGGTTATACTTATAACGTTATATACCACTCAGATATAGGGCGGTGTCATGGCGAACTCAAAAAACGCACCTCTGTACCAGCAGATCTTCGAGGAGATCAAAAGCGCCATCGAGGAGGGCGTGTATGCTCCCAAGGAGCGCATACCCTCCGAGCCCGAGTTGGCCGCGCAGTACGGGGTGAGCCGCATCACGGTGCGCAGGGCGGTCGAGGATCTTTGCGCCGAGGGATACCTCGTGAAGCAGCAGGGTCGGGGCACGTTTGTGAGCACCCCGCACATCAATCGCCGCCTTTTGCAGTACACCGTCGCGCGCAGTTTCACGGACGTGTGCCGCGATAACGAGATGGTGCCCGGCGCCCATGTGATCAATCGGCTCATCGTGCCGGTCCGCTCGGAAGAGGCTAAGTTCTTCGGGCTCGACGAGCAGGCTCTCCTGCTCTATATCCAGCGCGTGCGCACGGCGGACGGGCAGCCGATCTTCGAGGAAAATGTCTTCTTGCCCTATGAGGGGAATCAGGGGCTGCTCACGATGGACCTTGAGGATGTGTCGCTGTTCGACACCATCGCGAAGGTGGGCGGGAGTCGCCCGACGCGCACGCCCCAGCGCACGGTCGAGGCAGTTCGCGCCACGCAGGAGCAGGCGTCGAGGCTGGCGATCTCGGCGGGGGATCCCCTGCTGTTCCTGAACGCCTGCTTTGCCGATGAGAACGACGAGCCCGTCTGCATTGGGCGCCAGTACTACGTGGGTAGCCGCTATCGCTTCGTGCTGTAGCGGGAAAGGTCTACATAGCCCCAACAGGGGGTTATAAATTAAGAAGTGTGGGGTTTATCCGTGCTCATTGGGTAAGGCCGAGCGTTTCTGCTGGTGTTTCGCCATATAACCTTGAGATTTGCGGGGTGGTTGCCCGCCGAACCCCACACATCGTAATGTGCAACCCCCTGTTGGGGCATTTTGTGGGCCCATGTCGGCGAGAGGTCGGCGGATTATCGCCCGTCGTCGTGCTGGAGGCCCGCGGGCTCCTGGCGCCGTGCCTGCTTGGAGCGCAGGCGCGCCGGCTTGTCGGGATCGGGGACCGCCGTGGGCACGGGCTCGTCCACATGGCCGCCCCACCAGCCACCGACGAAGTTGAGCGTATGGAACACATTGATCACCGCTCCGGGGTCGATGTCGCATACGAGCTTGATGATGTCCTGGCTCTCGTACGTGGAGACCACGGTGTGCAGCAGGTACATCCTGTCGCGGCTGTAGCCGCCCACCACCTCGGCGCAGCTGATGCCGTGCTGGAAGTGGTTGACGTACGCGGTCATGACCTCGTCGGCCATGCGCGTGGTGATCTGGAGGGTCACGCGGTCGTAGCGGTGATAGAAGCTGTCGATGGTCTTGGTTGAGATGAACTGGAACACAATCGAATACGCGGCGTTGTCCCAGCCGAACATCCAGCCAAAGATGACCAAGATGAAGCAGTTGAAGGCGAAGATGACGCCCCAGATGGTCTTACCCGTGTGATTGGAGACCCACAGGGCGATGAAGTCGGTGCCGCCCGTCGAGGCGCCCGCCTTAAGGGCGATCGCGATGGACAGGCCGGAGACCACGCCGCCGAAGATGATGAGCATGATCTTGTCGCCCAGGAACGGGCCGAAGTGGAACATGTTGAGGAACAGCGACGAGAGGGCGACCTGCGCCATGGAGAAGATGACGAAGCGCCTGCTTATACCGTTCCAGCACATGAGGGCCACGGGGATGTTGAGCGCGAGCATGCCCAGCGACGTGTCGATGCGGACGCCTCCGAGCGAGGTGATGCGGTCGACCAGGACGGCGACGCCGGTGAAGCCGCTGGGCAGCAGGTCGGCGGGCCAGACGAACGCCTGGATGAGAAACGTCTGGATGAAGGCCGAGATGACCACCGCCACGGCGGTGATGATGCGGCGCACGATGGTGAGGCGCGCGAGTTCGAGTGCACGGTCGGTGAGCTGGTCGACGGCGTTCGCCACGTGTGCTCCTTCATACAGGTGATGGGTTTGTTGGATTTGAGCGATTTTAGCACGGCTGCCGCGTGTTTCGAGGCGGGTCCGGCGGGGTAATGGGCAGGAAACCGGAGACTTGCTCGACGGCGGGCGATCCGCGACCTGCCGCTCGTCTGCGGCGGGGTAAGATAACGGCCGATGACACGGGGCGCCGGGAGGGAGCCCCTCGGCGGAAGAGGCGTAGGTGGAGCTGGGCACGGCGGTCGACACTCTCAAGCGATATTTTGGCTACGGGTCGTTTCGGCCGGGGCAGGACCGTATGGTCGAGGCCGTCCTGTCCGGCCGGGACGCGCTGGGCGTCATGCCCACGGGCGCGGGCAAGTCCATCTGCTACCAGGTTCCGGCACTCATGCTGCGCGGACTCACCCTGGTCATCTCGCCGCTCGTCTCGCTCATGGGCGATCAGGTGCGCTCGCTCAAAGAGGCCGGTGCGCGGCCGAGTTACCTCAACTCATCGCTCACTCCTGCCCAGCAGAACACCGTGCTCAAGCGCGCGTCCGAGGGCTGGTATCAGATCATGTACGTGGCGCCCGAGCGCCTGACGGACCCCCGCTTCATCGAGTTCGCCCAGCGCCTGGCGGAACCGGGCGGCCTGGGGCTGCCCCTCATCGCCGTGGACGAGGCCCACTGCGTCTCCCAGTGGGGCCAGGACTTCCGTCCCTCGTATCTGGGAATCGCCGACTTCATCGACGCCCTGCCCCAGCGGCCGGTGGTCGCGGCGTTCACCGCGACGGCGACCGATCGCGTGCGCCGGGACATCTCGGAGATGCTCGGCCTGAGAACGCCCGAGACGGTGGTAACCGGCTTTGACCGCGCGAACCTCTCGTTCAACGTCGAGGAACTGGGCGACAAGGCGAAGGCGGCGTGGATCGTCGATTACGCTCTGACCCACAAGGACGAGAGCGGCATCGTGTACTGCGCCACACGCAAGGCCGTGGATGAGCTCGCCGACGGGCTGTCCCGCGCGCTCGCGCCGCAGGGCATTCGCGTGGCGCGCTACCATGCGGGCATGAGCGCCCAGGACAGGACGAGCGAGCAGGCCGCGTTCATCGCAGACGCCGCCCCGCTCATGGTGGCCACCAACGCGTTCGGCATGGGAATCGACAAGCCGAACGTGCGTTACGTGATCCATAACAACGTGCCCGAGAGCATCGAGGCCTATTACCAGGAAGCAGGGCGTGCGGGACGCGATGGAGACCCCGCCGCATGCCACCTGCTCTGGAACGGCCGTGATTTCGGCCTGCGCCGCTACTTCATAGAGAGGGACGTGCCCGATGACGCCCTGAGCCCGGAGGAGCGCGAGTTCTCGCGGCGGAACAGGTATCGCCTGCTCGCCCAGATGGAGGGGTACTGCCAGACGACCGGGTGCCTGCGCGCGTACATCCTGCGGTACTTTGGCGACGCGGGCGCGCTGGGCATCGAGCGCGGAGCCGCGGCGGGGGAGGGCCGCTCCGACGCCGGGTCGCATGAGCCCGGGGCCGCGCCGCTCGAGAGCGGGACTGCCGAGGGCTGCGGCAACTGCTCCAACTGCCTGACGCGCTACGAGGTGGAGGATGTGACGGACGTCGCGGTCGCAGCGCTGAGGATGGTCGCCGCGACGGGCGGGCGCTTCGGCAAGGCGCTCGTGGCCGACGCCCTGCACGGGGCGAACACTGAGAAGATCCGGCAGTTCAACCTGTTCGATGCCGCGGGGTACGGCGCGGCGTCCGCGGTGCCCGTCCAGCGCATCAAGGAGGTCTTGGACCAGCTGGTGGGCCGCGGGTACCTGGTGCAGTCGCCGGGGCGCTTCCCGGTCGTGGGCCTTGGGCCGCTCGCCGAGGAGGCCCTGGACCCGCTGCGCGCGCAGGAGTTCGCCTTCACCGTCAAGAAGCGCGCGTCCAAGAGCCGGTCGGCCAGTCGGACCCGCCGTGCCGTGGACCTGGTTCGCGAGGAGGCCGCCCTAGATGCCCGCCCGCGCGTGGGCGATGACGCGGAGCTGTTCGAGGAGCTGCGCCATCTGCGGGCGGAGCTCGCCCAAGAGCGCGACGTGCCCGCGTACATCATCTGCTCCGACGCCACGCTGCGTGGCCTGTGCCGCAGGCGCCCGGCCACGCGCGAGGACCTGCTCGAGGTGAGCGGCATAGGCGAGAAGAAGGCCGATGCCTACGGTGCGGCCTTCCTGGAGGCCATCGCCGACTACGAGGCCGGCGTGCGGTAGGGCGTTCGCGCGCGTTGCGCGGGCGCGCTTGTCGTACCATGGGGGGACCGCTACAAAGGAGGCCCCATGCCCATCCGCATACCAGATGCCCTGCCCGCCACCGCGGCGCTGGAGAGCGAGAACATCTTCGTCATGACGGAGTTCCGCGCACTGCACCAGGACATTCGACCGCTGCGCGTGCTGATCTTGAACCTCATGCCCACCAAGATCGCCACCGAGACGCAGATCATGCGCAAGCTCTCCAATACGCCGCTGCAGATCGAGGTCGAGCTGCTGCGCACGCGCAGCCATGAGGCCAAGAACGTGTCGCATGAACACCTGGAGACCTTCTACCGAACGTTCGACGAGGTGCGCGAGGAGCATTTCGACGGCCTCATCATCACGGGGGCGCCCGTCGAAAAGCTGGACTTCTCCGACGTGGATTACTGGGACGAGCTGGTGGACATCATGGATTGGTCCACCACGAACGTGCACTCCACTCTGCATATCTGTTGGGGCGCTCAGGCGGGCCTCTTCCATCATTACGGCATCGACAAGCACGAGCTGCCCGCCAAGCTCTCCGGCGTGTACGGGCACTTGCTCGAGAAGCCGTCCTCCCCGCTCGTGCGCGGTCTCGACGACCGCTTCTTTGCGGTGCATTCGCGCTACACCGGCGTGGACGAGGCGGCCGTTCGCGCCCACCCCGAGCTCGAGGTCATCGCGAGCTCCGAGGTGGCCGGCCTGTATCTGGTGAAGAGCGTGGACAGCCGCCGTTTCTTCGTGTTCGGCCACCCCGAGTACGACGCCGACACGCTGCGCCTGGAGTATGAGCGCGATGTGCGCGCCGGGATCGACCCGGACGTGCCGGTGAACTACTTTCCCGACGATGACCCCTCGCGCGATCCCCTGTGCTCCTGGCGCGCACAGGCGCAGCTCCTGTACACCAACTGGCTCAACTACTACGTGTACCAGACCACGCCCTATGACGTGACCCGCGTGGGCGCATAGCCAGTCGACTCGATACTGAGGTGCACCCCGCGCGGTGTGCCCGGTCCCGCGGTCTTTTCGTGAGGGGCGAATGAGGATATGAGCGTTTTTTCTGGCAGCGGATGAGCATATGAAGGAACCGTTCATATGCTCAAGTGGAGCCATGCCATCTACCTGTGGCGATGTCGCACGCTAAAGTGTTTATTATCAAGCAATAATTCATATCCTAAACGGGCGTTAGCGGCGCCGCGCATTCCGGGGCCCTGAAGGACGAATATGTCTGGATGCCCCGGTATACTGGATGCGATCAAGTTGCAGGCCGGCTTAGTTCCGGCCGTTATTTTGTTTTGGAGAGAGCATGACCGACCAGCCGAATCTGTGGGACATGATGAACCCGGTGGCTGCGCCCGCGCCGGCCTTCGAGCCCGATTTGGTCCCGCTCGACGCCTATGGTGCCGAGGTCGAGCCGGCGGAGGTCCCGGCTGATTACATTCCCGCTGATTATGAGCCTGCCGCCTCGTCGACACCCGCCCCAACGCCCGCCGCTCCGGGGTCAAGCGTGCCGACGCCCGTGCTGGCTCCGTCGTTCCCGCAGGTTGCGCCCGCGCAGGCGCGCCCCCTCGTGGACATCGATTCTCTCAACCCCGCCCAGCGTGACGCCGTCCTCACCACCGAGGGCCCGCTGCTCGTCCTCGCGGGAGCCGGATCCGGCAAGACGCGCGTGCTCACCTTCCGCATCGCGCACATGATCGGCGACCTTGGCGTGCGGCCGTGGCAGATCCTGGCCATCACGTTCACCAACAAGGCCGCGGCCGAGATGCGCGAGCGCCTCTCCGCCATGCTCCCCGACGGCGGCATGCGCGGCATGTGGGTGTGCACGTTCCACGCCATGTGCGTGCGCATGCTCCGCGAGGACGCCGACCTGCTGGGGTACACCGGTCAGTTCACCATCTACGACGACGATGACTCCCGGCGCATGGTGCGCGAGATCACGACCCATTTGGGCATCGAGCAGAAGCAGTACCCCATCAACATGATCCGCTCCAAGATCTCGACGGCCAAGAACGCCATGATCGGCCCGGAGGAGTTCATCGAGAAGGCGAGCTCCCCGCAGGAGCAGAAAGCCGGCCAGGTGTATCTGGAGCTGGAGCGCCGCCTGCGTGCCGCCAACGCCATGGACTTCGATGACCTTCTTGTCCGCACGCTCGACCTGCTGCGCACGCGCCCCGAGGTGCTCGAGAAGTACCAGGAGCGCTTCCGCTACATCAGCGTGGACGAGTACCAGGATACCAACCACGTCCAGTACGAGATCGCGAACCTGCTCGCGGCCAAATACCAGAACCTCATGGTGGTGGGCGACGACGACCAGTCGATCTACTCTTGGCGTGGCGCGGACATCTCGAACATCTTGGATTTTGAGAAGGACTTTAGCCGCGCGAAGGTGGTCAAGCTGGAGCAGAACTACCGCTCCACCGGTCACATACTGGCCGCCGCCAACGCCGTGGTGCGCAACAACTCCCAGCGCAAGGAGAAGCGCCTGTTCACCGATCTGGGTGATGGCGAGAAGATCCAGGCGTACCAGGCGAGCGATGAGCGCGACGAGGGCCGTTGGATCGCCTCGGAGATCGAGAAGCTGCATGTCGGCGGCATGAGCTACGACGACATGGCCGTTTTCTACCGCACCAATGCGCAGTCCCGTATCTTGGAAGATATGTTCTTGCGCGCGGGCGTCCCCTACAAGATCGTGGGAGGCACGCGATTCTTCGACCGCGCCGAGATCCGCGACGTCATGGCGTACCTCAAGATGATCGTGAACCCGGCCGACGAGATGAGCGTCAAGCGCGTGATCAACACCCCGCGCCGCGGTATCGGCTCCACGTCCATCGGCCGCATCGAGGACCTGGCGCGCACGAACGGCTGCTCGTTCTTCCAGGCGTGCGAGATCGCCACGGCCGAGACCGGCCTGTTCTCCGCCAAGGTTCGCCATGCGCTGGGCGATTTCGTGGCATTGGTTCGCGAGGGGCGCCGCATGGACGGCGAGCTCAAGGACGTGGTCGAGATGATCGTGGACAAGAGCGGCCTGGTGCAGGCGTTCCGCGCCGAGGCGACCATGGAGGCCGAGAGCCGCGCCGAGAACATCCAGGAATTCTTGGGGGTCGCCGCGGAATTCGAGGAGACGCACGAGGATATCGAGGGCACACTCGAGAGCCTTGAGGAGCTGCGCGCCGCCGGCGTGGCGGATGTGCCCGCGCCGGCCGCGAGCGGGGCTGCTGTCGTGGCGGTGCCCGCGGGGGTTGCGATGCCGATGGGCACCGCGATGGCGTCCGCCGCCGGCGCGCTTGCGGATGCGCTGTCGGGTCCTGCGATGGGGGTCGCCGGCGAGGCGCCCAACGCCGCTGCCATCGCCGCCGCCGAGATCGAGCGTACGTACGGCGCGCTCGCCTGCAAGGCCCTGCCGGCGCTGCTCGAGTGGCTCGCCTTGCGCAGCGACTTGGACGCGCTGGCCGGCGACACGCACGCCATCACCATGATGACCGTGCACTCCGCCAAGGGCCTGGAGTTCCCCGCTGTGTTCGTGGCGGGCATGGAGGAGAGCATCTTCCCGCACATCGCCGGTTGGTCCGACGACGACCCGGCCAAGCTCGAGGAGGAGCGCCGCTTGGCATACGTCGCCATCACGCGCGCTCGCAAGCGCCTGTTCCTCACATACGCCGCCACGCGTCGCACGTACGGCTCCACCCAGGCCAATCCGCGTTCGCGCTTTGTGAACGAGATCCCCGCCGCCGACATCGAGTTCTCCGGCATCGGGTCCGCGGGCTTCTCGGGCACGGGCTGGGAGAAGAGGGGCGACCGGCGCGGAACGTTCGGCTCCGGTCAGGGCTCGGATATGTACGGGGGCCGCGTGTTCGGCTCGCACACCCGGTCCACGCCGGGCACCCAGCGCCGCACGGCGATCAGCCCGGATGCGGGTCGCGTGGGCGCCTCCGGCGGCTCGTCGTCATCGCGCGGCCCGGCGACCTTCGGGTCCGGCGCGCCCCGCGCCAAGAAGACGGGCGTCTCGGCCACCGTCGAGCGCGAGCGCGATGTCGCCGCCGCCGCGACGGCGTTTGCGGCCGGCGACCGCGTGACGCACAAGACCTTCGGCCCCGGCACGGTCATCTCCGCCGCCGGCGATATGATCGAGGTGCAGTTCGAGCGCTCCGGCCAGACCAAGAAGCTCATGAAGGGGTTCGCCCCCATCGTCAAGATCGACTAGGGGCGCCTTGCCTGAGGCGCCTTGCCTAGGGCGCTCTGCCTGGGGCGCCATGCGCTCCCTGTTGTGGGAAGTACTCCGCTCTGCTAAAGTACCAAGACCAAATATCGATGGCGTGAGAGTGGAGAGAACATGGCTGCAGGCAGGCTCACATCGCGACAGTCCCTGTTCGTGGGCGTTACCCTTTTTTCGATGTTCTTCGGCGCGGGCAATCTGATCATTCCCCCGCTGCTGGGGTTGCAGGCGGGCGAGGCGGTGGTCCCCGCCATGGCCGGCTTCCTCGTCACGGGCATCGGGTTGCCCATGCTGGGCATCATCGCGGTGGGCCTGGTGGGCACCATCCGCGACCTGGCGTCGCGCGTGCACCCGTTGTTCGCGCGCGTGTTCGTTGCCGCGATCTACCTCGCCATCGGCCCCTGCCTGGCGATTCCCCGCACCTCGTCGACCTCCTTCGAGATGTTCGAGCCCCTGCTGCCCGCGGGAACCTCGATCGAGGCTGCCCGCCTTGTGTTCTCCGTCGTCTTCTTTGCCGTCGCGTACCTGCTGGCCATGCATCCCAGCGCCCTGACGCGCCTGCTCGGGCGCATCACGGGACCCGCTCTCATCGCGCTGCTCGTTTTCGTGATCGGCGCAGCCTTGTTCGATCCCGCGCCCGCGCTCCAGGCTGCGCAGGGCGCCTACGTCTCGGCGCCCGCCATGTCGGGCTTCCTCACGGGCTATCAGACCATGGACCTGCTGGCATCGCTCACGTTCGGCATCATCATCGCGACGAACATCCGCGAGCTGGGCGTGACCGACGATGCCAGCCTCACCCGCGAGGTGTCGCGTGCCGGCATCTTCGCCGGTCTGCTCATGGGCCTCGTCTACTGCGGTCTTGCCTTGGTGGGCGTGGGTATCGCGCCGGACATGCCGGTCGCCACCAACGGAGCGGAGGTCCTCGTGGCCTCTGCGGGGCGGCACTTCGGTGTGGTGGGCACGGCGATCGTCGCGGCGATCTTCCTGCTTGCATGCCTCAACGTCTGCATCGGGCTCATCAGCTGCTGTGGCACGTACTTCGCAGGCGAGTTTCCCCGCGTTCCGTATCGCATGTGGGCCCTCGGTTTCGCGGTGTTCTCCTGCGTGGTTTCCAATTTTGGCCTGGATGCCATCCTGACCTTCTCCGTGCCGCTGCTGAACGCCATGTACCCCATGGCAATCGTGCTCGTCATCATGGGAATGATGTACAAGGGTTGCGACCTCGTGCCGTGCTCGTGGCCGTGGGTCGTCGGCCTCACCTCCATCGTGAGCGTTGCCACTGCGGTGCGCGATGCGTTCTTCGCGGGTGCCTGGCTGCCCTTCGACGCGCTGCCGTTTGCCGACCTCGGCATGAATTGGGTGGTCCCCGCTTTGGTGGGAATGGTGCTCGGCGTCGCCATGTCCGGTGCGCGCAAGAAGGTCGCGGGAGCGGTCGGGCGATAGCGGTATAGTGTGGGCTGGTAATCAAGGCGGGCTTGCGCCCGCGATACGAAAGGAGCGGCAATGCCCGAAAGCAAGCGGTACTACATCGGCATCGACGTGGGCGGCACCTCGGTCAAGGAGGGGCTGTTCGACGAGGACGGCAACCTGCTCGGCAAAGTGAGCGTCCCCACGCCCTCCCTCGCCGAAGAGGCCGGTTATGCTGCCGTCGTGGGTGGAATCGAGGAGCTCATGGGTTCCGTCCAGCTGCCCATGCTGTTCGTCCGCGGCATCGGCCTGGCGCTTCCGTGCCCCGTGCCCGCGAGTGGCAACATCACGCTCGCCGCCAACATAAAGATCGATGCTCCTGAGCTCAAGGCCGCGCTCGAGACGCGCTGCCCCCATGCTGTGGTGCGCTACGTGAACGACGCCAACGCCGCCACGATGGGCGAGCTGTGGCGCGGTAGCGCCAAGGGCCATCGCAGCATGGTCATGGTCACGATCGGCACCGGCCTGGGCGGCGGTGTGGTCGTGAACGGCGATGTGATCGACGGCGCCTTCGGCGCGGGCGGTGAGATCGGCCATATGTCCGTGAATCCCGACGAGACCCGCGTGTGCGGCTGCGGCAACAGGGGCTGCCTGGAGCAGTACGCGTCGGCCACCGGCGTTGTGAGCAATTACCTGAGCGAGTGCGAGTCCCGCGGTGTCGAGCCCATCGAGCTCTCCGGCCCGAGCGACTCCCGCTCCGTGTTCCAGGCGTGCCGCGAGGGCGATGAGGTCGCCCTGGCCGCCGTCGACATGATGACCGACTATCTGGCCCGCGGCTTGCAGATCATCTCCGCCGTGGTGGATCCCGAGGTCTACGTGCTGGGCGGCGGCGCCTCCGCATCCGCCGACGTGTACCTGGACCAGCTGCGCGAGAAGTTCGCCGCATGCGCGCTCTCCGTGAGCGCCAAGACCCCCATCGAGGTCGCCGAGCTGGGTAACGACGCCGGCATCATCGGCGCCGCCTACGTGGCGCTTCGCGCCGCCTCCTGCGAGGTGTAGACGAATATCACGCGCTTGTCGCATGTCTGTCCGGCGATCTGGCCGACGGCGCATGCAGATCGCCGCAGATGAGGAGGCCGGCGCCGC
>ENA-UOJR01001270-UOJR01001270.1-human-gut-metagenome-genome-assembly--contig:-C115P-NODE-1270-length-23581-cov-6.495792_pt1 | contig 23581 bp, 20 predicted proteins | sample MGYA00242354_ERZ723901 | MGnify/ENA metagenome assembly ERZ723901
ATTGGTGGGTCCAAAATATTGTCGTTAGGCGGCTATTCTATGCTGTCGCGTAACAACCCACCGGCTCGTCATTATTTTTTCTTTTGATGCGGAAAACAAGAACAACATAATCGCTGTCTCTTCCACAGCTAAATACCAAGAAACAAAAAAGTCTGATCAAAACAAGAAAGTTTTCTATGCCGCAGCTTTGACCTCAGCACTGTTTGAAAGAAAAGGAGGGGGCAGTAAATTGCTACTTTCGAATTAAAACACAGAAGAGCTTATGAATACTTCATGTTGTCTTCAGAAGGAACAAACTTCATCTCAAACGCTCTTACCGAAAAAACAACCGCAATTCTTAATTGCGACCAATTCACCCTATATTGGAATACACAAAGAGAAAAAATGCTTCTAAGACTATCTGCAATCCTACTTAGCGGTCTCTTAACTTGCTCTGTTGTTTCCGCTGCGGAGCAATCCTATTATTACGGCTGGGCTCTATCAAAGTCTTCTGACCATACAAACGGAGTCTTTAGATTGGAAGGACATCCGGAATGGAAATGCGTAAAAGCGGGGGATAAACATCCGAGGATAAGACTCCTTTGCTACAGAGTAGGGGGGCTTATTTTTCACACTTTTGAGATAGTTTCTTTACCAAAGAAAGGCGCTTTTATCAGCAGAGGAAAAATGGCGGTAAAAAGTGTTTTATACCAAGGAAAACTTAATTGTTCCGCTAAGTCTTCATATTTTACTGAATTGCACTTGTACAGCGGAGAGTTTCTTTCAGGTAAGGTTGTATCAGCATCTCATAAAAGGAGGACCGCTTATCCAAATAAAGGCTCAATAATGTTCTACATCTTTAAAGATGCATGTGAATAAACCGCAGGGTATATTGCAAAGCGGCTAATCAATTTCTGCCTCATCCTTTTTCTTCTTGTAAGAAGTATCAGTAGACGTAAAGGAAGGTCCGTTACCGGAGTTAACTCTATTGATTTGAAGGAGAGCCAAGCTCCTCTTAGATATAAAAAGAGCATTTTTGGACCTTCTTAACCGCTAAGCCTAAAGAGGATAAAAATATTGTTTATGTCTTTGTCCGGAGATTGTTAGGCGACAGCATAAAATGACCCTCCAACGTTTGCGGACTCAGTGTCGTTGCTGTCATTTTTTTAAGAATAATTACTTTATTTGGTTGTTCAGTTAAGGGTTAGAAATAGAAGAGGGGTTGAAACAAAACTCAGAAAATGGAGTGTTGCAGCAACCCCCTTGAGTAATGAACATGAAGTTGTATTAGGGATACATCGAAAGTGCTTAATTTTCAATGAGGTCGAAAATTGGATTTAAAAGAATTCAAAAGGATCGAGAAAGTTGAAAATTTAGAGAAAAATCTGTCACATCAGGTGATCTGGCCCCTTCTCCGGAGACATTTAGAGATAGATTCTTATGTGTCAACACCTCGGCATTGAGTCTGAACCTGAGTAGATCCTTACTTGAATAACCACGGTAATGTAAGTTGTTTTCACCTCCGAAAAGCCTAAGTTTGGATTTTTGTCGGTCGAAAAGGCTATGCTCCCAAAAACCTTCTACGCCGAAGCGGAAAGAATCACTGTTATGGAAGGTACGGGTGGCCTCAAACCGTACGCCGAGACCACTGTAAAGAGAGTGAATTAGGGTGTGTCTAAAGCCTAGAGGATAGAGGCCGGACTCTTTAAAGGAAGTACGGACTCCCAGCGCATTTTCTAAATAAGAGGTGGGAGTAAAAACTGCATTACCCAAAGGCATCTTGTATCCTATGGCGCCTCTTAAAGCGCAAGAAGCAATATCGAATTTTCCGGTATGCGGGCTGTACAAACCTTCAAACGATGTGGGTCGTTTGACATTGGAATGTTCGTAACCAAGACGCCCGGAGATAAGCGCAAAAGTCCCTTTCTGTTCTAAAGCTTTGCTTTCTTTGCTGTCAAAAGTCCACAGACCTCGAGCGGAGACAAAAGCTCCTGTAGTTTTTGCACTCCAAGGCAGCTGACCTGAAGAGGTAGTTTTAGCTTGGTATAGCCCGATAGATATGCCGCTGGTTTCATTAGGAGAAGTGTGAGAGACATCGAAATAAAAACCGCCTAAACGATCTTTAGAAGGACGATATCCATTTTTTCCTCCGAAGCGGGCATTTCCTCCAAAAACTGCTCCCGTGAGGTTAAAGAGAGTATTACCTTCTTCGGTTTGTTTTTTAGGTTTGTTTTCTGTAAGAGAAAACAATAAATTCGACAGTTGACGGCCTCTAAACGCAGAGACAGCCAAAGCTTCACAATAAGGGTCTGCATTAAAAATTTCTAAAGCAGAACCAATTCTTTTTGCTGATTGCATCTCATCGATGAGGCCTAAAAAATCTTCTCCGTCTTTGTCTAACCGACCGTTAGCTAATTTGTCTAATATTAAGGCGCTGTTCTTGGCGCCGCGACTAAGTGCGAATTTAGAGTAAGCGTTCGATGAACGATAAACATTAAACGTTCCCATTCCGTCAGTCGAAACATTGACGGTTAAGGAGTGGTCGAGCAGGGAAGAAGATGAAATCCGGATATCTGGGTCGACAGTTAACTCTTTCGCACTTATGAAAGAAGGGAGATGATTAGCCGATAAGGTATGAGTCCCGGTGGGAAGAAATCCGCGAGCAATATAGGTTATTTCTCCTTTCAACGATGCGTCTTGTAAGACAACGAGATGATCTGAAGAATTAGAAGAGAACTCAAGCTCAAGCACACCATCTTTTGATTGGGCATAACGATTAACGGTCAATGTTCCTATACTATTTCCCGGAGAGACGATCCCTCCATTATTTAGCGATCCATTAATCCTTCCTGAGCCGCCCAATCGACCGGCTGCCAGAACCGAGACGTCCGATGCAAAGTATCCATTTGCAAGTAAAACTCCTTCTTCAACTCTAGTGGTTCCTGTAGAGTGATTTGAACCGGAAAAGTTCAAAATACCGAGGCCTCTTTTTGTGAAGACACCTTCTCCTACGATTGTTCCGCCGAAATTATTTAGAAGGCCTTCATTTAAAACCAATGTGAGATTAGATAGCGTCGTTCTGGATTCGTTTAAAAGGTCGCCTTTGTATGCTTCATTAGCGGATCCGAGATTAATAATAAGATCGCTGTTTGGTCCGGTGTCCATCCAAGAAAGGGAAAAATCCTGTCCTAAAGCTTCGATGGTGTTTTTGCCTCGGGTGAATAATTCAACGGCAGAGCCTTCTTCGGATATATAACCCATATCCGGTTTCAAGATCCATGAATCCATACTGGGCAGTAACCCTGTGAACTGATCCACCTGAGAAGTAATTACCACCCCTTCTTGACCGTCCTCTAGAAAGTAGCTGACCTCTACATAATAGGACTGGTCTTTTGGCAGAAGAACGAGCCGATCCAATTCTATCGTCCTCATCCCGATTCCTTTTTCTAAACCGCCTTGACCGAATCTGCCGGTTTGTTCACCGATTAACTCAGAATTACTGTTGTAAATCCTAATACTGAATCGAGTGTCTTCAACGGGGTTGAAAAAAGTCACTGACCTTAGAAATTGATTGCTGCTTGAACGATGTCGGTTGACGAAACTAAAGTGAGTATTAAAGGTTAAGTAATCGGAAAAGGCTCCTCCGGAAGCAGTTTCGAGAGTAGTGTATTTAAACCGATCGGTTTCCGGGAGAGCGAGTCCTAAATCAGAGAGGGTCGGATCGTCATATGGGACGTATAGGTATCCCTGATCTTTTTGACAAAAATAACATGAATAGTCTGTGCCCCAACTGTTTTGGATGAGCCATGCACCTTTTTTAGAAGTTCCAGCGAATTCGAAGTCATCATCCCAACCGACTAAGAGGATCTGATGATTCACGGGAAGATTTTCATCTGAATTGAGAATCAAACCATCATCGCTGATTTTAAAAAGCGAGTCTAGGTCCTGCGGAACATGAAGAGAGGCAGTCAAGGAGCCGTACCTTTCCAGACTGTCTTTTACAAGTTTTTGAGTTTCTTTGTCTCGATTCAAAAAGCCTGAAACGATATAAAAGCTTTCTTTTAGAGTCGTAAAACTATCTGAAGTTTCGACAGGCGCAAATTTGAAATCGACGCCCTCCATTTTTTTTAGGCCCCATTGAAGCGTACTTACAAAAAAGGGAAGCTCACTGCCTAATTGATTGATAGCAGTTTCAAAAGGATTGTCAAAAACGACGTCCGGTTTTGTGAAAATCTTTGATTCCCAAGCGGTGTCCCGGCTAGGGAATGTTTTTAACCATCCATTGTAAAAAGGATCGAAACGGACCATTGAGGACTGGGTTAATTTTCCTGCGTCTCTAAGAGATCTGTTAAGTTGGTCAGCGGCTGCGGATGCACCTGAAAAGCTCCAGCAAAACATGCTGCTTCCCTGATCGAGGATTGGCTGGGCCCACCAGGAAACATCAGATTTTTTGTCCCAAGGATCTTCTCTTCGAGAATTGAAATAGGCCTTGTGCGAAGTATCGATGGGATTGTCGAAAGCGTAGACGGGGCAGATGAATGGTAATGAGAAAAAAGAAACTGCAGTTAAACAGAGAAGAGTAGTTTTATTCGTTTTGAGGTTTTTCATGTTTTTCGTTATCTGTTACGCATAGTCTATTTTTGAAGTCCTCGGTTAGTTGTTATATTTGTATTATCTCAGTATATTTTTGGTGTGGTTGATAGCTGAAAGGTTTTTTCGATAAAACGAAGCTGTAAGGATTTACTCACAAAGGAGCCTTAAGTTATTTAGTTAGTACGCTTCTTAAATACAGGGTTACGAGTGAATGGTCTGTTACTTACCTACATTGCCTTGAAGGAATTCAAAAAGGGTCGATAGGTATTCGTTAACTCAATACTTTCACGATTGGCCGCAAAACCTGCCGATTTGGAATCGTTTTGAGAATTACATAGAGCAGTTAGACAGGTGATGCTGATCGAACTACTTGTAACTTAGGTGGTTTTTAACTGTCTTTTGAATTGTTTTAGGAATAAGAGCTTTTGGTCAGTTGTCTTTATTCTTCTTTAGCTAACCCATTAGTTTGTAACTCAGGTTTGACGATTATTCCTGACGGACTTCGGCATTAGGATATTTTTGAAGACTCGAACGCCGTTGACTTAGGGCCGATTTGGTTGGAGTATGGATTGCGGCGGCTTTTACTGTTGTCCCTTTGGTAATTAGATGAAGGTGGCGTTTTTGTCTTTGAAGACGGTCTAGATGCTCAACAAACGGGACATCATATTTTGTAGTTTTTTCTGTCTTTGTCACCTAAACAATAGGGTAGAGGCTTTATGCCTCTGTAGGTACTAGTGTCTACGATTTTTTGATTTCTTGACTTCACGTAGCAGAGGTAAACAAGTCTCCGATAGCTTGCGTCAACTCTTCGATCAATGACTGAACATAGTGGCGGTCGAATTGGTTAAAAGGCTTCAGACAATCGACGATTGGCATGGAAGGGGTAGTTATTGTGATGATGAAAATGAAGGAAGGATTTAAGGAGTGACTTACACCATTGGTTTAACAGCCGAAGACTCTTTCGGACATCTCTGCGAAACCCTTTAGGAGAATTAAAGGGAGCGAGTTTTTTAGGGCAACCGGCGGACGCCCAGCCTTCATAATCCAAAGGTCCGTTGTGACGAAGAGAAGTGATTATGAAAGAGACAAAGGGATCGGGAGCGACCGCCACAGACATTTGACCGTCTTTATTGATCAAAGCCGGCCACAACTTGGAAGCCTTAATGTTGCGGAAATCTGTTTGAAGATTAAAGAAGGGCAGATGCTGTAATGTGTAGAGCACGAAAAGCGCCGCTTTTTGATTGGTTAATCCGAAACGATGCTTAACAACGGATGCCATGCGAATGACGACATCAATGAACGCATAGACAAACGGTTTGTTCGAAATGCCAACAGGAACGTCCAAACCATAGGCGTTCATTCTCCCTTTGCTGATTCCTCGATTCTTGTTTAAGAGTGCTGAAGGAGGATTAGAAAGACTAATTCCGGATTTAATCGCATAACGTTTAGCAAACTCTTCTAATGCTCCGTTCATGTTACTGTCGATCTTCCCCTGAAGTTCGGATGTCCAATCGTAGAGGTCAGGAGTAAGTTCAAGGGCGAGCATCGGGAATTCTTCTTGATGCAAATGCGGTGCGATCGTTTGAAGAAACGACGCCAAATGAGGATTAAGAAGGAGAGGTTCTTTCAAAACCGACAATGCCCGCCAGATACGATGCGTTTGATTTTCCTGAGCCTCTTCTTTGGAGGTGAAAGCGTCTTCTTCTAACAAATGTTCAAAGCGGTTGACGTAACTCAAAAGAGTTTTAGAAGGGAGCAGGAAAGAGAGGGCCGTAAAACAGCGATGCGCTCTGCGGTTCTTTAGATAGAAATAAATGAAAGCCCAAGCAATGACCATCTCCATAAATTTCTGACGAGAGAAAAATCTGGCGGCTTTCATTAGACGATCCTCAAGGTTTGTGTAGAGTACGTTGTCACCATCTGCGTAAGCATTAAGAAGGCGGATACTGTCAGCGGTCGAAGAGAAAATCTGCCTCGATTCTTTGGCAACTCTGCGTAACGGAGCAACTTTAAAGATCGGATACGGAAGATAAGCAGCGATCGTTTCATCAAAATTCGGAACAGAAAAGGCGACAGCAGGCAAATTAAACAAATGGAACCGTTTTATGTCTTCGAGAATGGCGGCATCAAGGGTCGGAATATTAGGCTTCAACCCCGTTTCTAAGCAGATTCGGTTAAAAACTTTACCATCTGATTTCATCATATAACATCTCCTAATATCGAATGAAACAAAATTGAACGACGAATTAATGATCACCCTATATAAGATATCAGGGGATAGTTAGAGCTAAATTTAGGCAGAAAGTTTTAGTAAGCAGCTGAAAACAGCAATAATCCACAAGAAGAGATGAAAAACTCCCTTGTCCGTTAAAATTCTGTTTTCTATTGACTAAAACAATGTTAGAAATAAAATGAAAGGGTTACATTTAATTAGCCAAGGGCTAATAGTATTTCACTCGTATTACTATTTATTACTCTTGGAGTAATAAAAGTTAGACTATAAGTGTATTAGCGTTACTCTAATTACTTAGAGGGTTTCATTAGTGTTTCGCTCATTTCCATTATTAGTCCATTAATTTCACTGCTATTTCTAACATTTCACTTTTGTTACGTTGAGGTCAATAAACACACCTTCATATTTTACTTAAAAAAATTTTAAAACTTTTTTGGTCAGTGATTTAAAAAAATTCGGCCTTTTGCCGGCTCTCGTGGAGCGGGCCGACCCGGAAAATTAAGAAAGAATGCTCATCGAGCAAGAACCTTCGGACGTTTGAAGCTATTTCTTCAGTTTGAATTTGAAGCGAAGGTTCGGCCTCACGGCTTCGGTCAATCGATATCAATCGACGGGCAAGACTTCGAACAAAGATCCAATCTCTTAACTTGTCTTTTCTGCAGTTTGATCCCGAAATCCTGATGCAGAGAAGACTGATTAAATCGCCCTAAACAAATTCAAAACAAAAGAACCGCTTCAAAAAGATGCTTGTCGCCAAACCGTGCAATCGATCATTAAAGGTTAGGGAGGTTATTCAGATGGGCAATACACATCCTCCAAACCACGTTCCCCTTTACTGACTTTCTGCCGCGCCGGGATTAAATCCCGGAAGCGTCCGTCTTCGGTCTCTCCAAATTTTCCTCTGCGCTTCTTTTCTCCTAACCAGGAAGCTTTCCGCGCAATTTCGACACAAGGTCGAAGTTACCCTCAGCACGGCATAAGCCGCTTCGAAGCGTAGGCTTCCGGGGCACAATCCATTCACCTAAACTGCACGATATAGTCTCGGCCGCGAAGACGAAACTTTCCGGCACTCCTCACGTCCAGAGCAGGGACGTTTTAATACATGAGTGATGTCGTTGCGCAGCTCTTGAAAAGAGGAAGGTCTTTTCAAGCACTTCGAAAAATCTTTGAGAATCTCAAAGATGCTTCGGAAACGATCGGATGAGAGCCTGAAAAGTTCATCCTTTTTCCAGACAATTTTCCGATCCGTCTGCTTAGTCCTTTTAATTGAACTTTTACAGACGGCCGAGAATCCAAATTTAAAAGTTGTTCCTTCTGAATTCGGAGCCAGTTACAAACCGGCTTAACTCTCGGTATTGCTTTCTGAGCTTTCGCTCAATTACTGCTTCTTTCTATTAACCATTGCAAAGAAAGAAACTGAACAAGAAACTAACCACAGTTCTTCTACCGAATCTCCGAGGTTTCTTCCGCTCTCTTTTGAAGAACTTCTGAAGCGTTCCTTGTTGAGGCGTAACTGTACAGAGGTTGATTAGAGCGATCCATGTGACCCTTTGAGGTATTGGGAGGAATTATTGAGGAAGTTTTGAATTTTCGTGAGATTAAACTCTTTGAGGCTCAAGGAGAGTTAAGGGAGGAAAGTTTAATATTGGTTTACGCTTCAACTTTACCGACTGATACACTTCCTTTACGGATGAGAAGTGAGCCTCATCAGAGAACTTCCTCTCAGAGACGGTACCAATCTGACCATTGAAGATCTCGAAAAGCAGAGTTCTGGCTCAAGATTTAAGCAATTGAAAGCGGCCGAATTGATAGGAAATATCCGCAAAGCCGGTTCAAACTCTCAAGCACTCTATATGCAGCTATCCGGAATGACAGATAAATTAGCCAGTGCCCGTTACGCCAGATTTATCAATAAACGCTTCTCTGAATTAGGGACAGAACGGTTCGAAAAAATCTTGGAAGAATCACCCGACCTGGGAGCGGCTTGGGAATTAGAAGAACTAAAGGACAAGCTCACAAACGCCGGAAAGAAAGAAATCGTCAGTATCCGTCGGAGAGCCAGATGAGTGCTTCAACGTGAGCAAAGGGCTGACCGAAATCTCAGAGGGGCCGAACACTATGAATCAATCTTGAGGGAAAGGAAAGTGGAGAGCTAATGTTATGGAAAAGTTAAAAGAAAATGTCGAGTTGTCCGGTTCACGCTCTAGCGGAGTTGCGCCCTGTCAGGAACAGATGAACAGAGAAGAGGCTAATGGAAGTAGTCCGCTCCAAATGACAGCGGTTGACAAGTTAGAAGAAACGATCATGGATCTCCTTAGGGAGTACAGAATGAACGCCTTTGCTCAGCAGCTGCACGAGTAGCTCATGAATCCGGCATGGTCGTCACAACCGGTCTTAAGACGTCTTCTTGTCTTCTTAGAAGCAGAACGTGCCGTTCGAAAGGAACGCGGGGCGGAAAGATTTAAGATCGCCGTCTTGCCAAGAGGAGCATATAGGCTGAAGCAGTTTGACTTTGCGCCGTGCCGGGGAAGCAGCCGTCAAACACCGGAAGCGATAGTTGAATGTCGATGGACCGCTAAGAGACTGCCTTATCAAAGAAGAGACAGTCGTCGCGACGGTCAATCAATTGCGATCACGGGAGCCACAGGCTGCGGAAAAAGCTTCCTTGCGATGGTTATTAGTTCTGAAGCGATGGAAAGAGGCTTTAAGGTCAGAGACTGGAGTCTGAGTGAACTTGTGGAAACGCCTCTCAAAGGCTGAGAAAAAATCTGAGGCGCTAAAGAAGATCAATGAGGCAGACTTGCTCACAATCGATGACTTCGGTCTGGGGACTCTAACTGCTCAGGAGCAAAGCCTCGTCTATGAAATTATTAAAAGTCGCGCCGATAACTTGTCTACGATCATAGTCAGTCAAAGACCATGCGCTGACTGGTATGAGTGGTTGGGAGGAAAGTACATCACTGACGGAGTCGCCGACAGAATTATTAACTTCTATTATTTAATAGAGTTGAAAGGAGAATCCCGTCGAGCATTAGGACGGAAACAGGCCAGGAAGCAGCGCGGGTTCGTAAAGTTAGACGGTCTCTCGAACTAAGGCGGAGGTCCGGGAGACCAAATTTAAAAAATCAGAACCTGTTCCGCGGAAATGTGAATGTTGTTCCAAGACCGTATCCCGCGACACATAATCGTAATACATTTCTAGAAACGCTCTTTAATGCCTCAATTTCGCTATAAATTTTAGGTTCTCCGCAAATGGGCCAAACCAACTGTTTCGCCTCAAGTGAATAGACTTTGTCTAGAATGCTACCTCCTTAAGAGTCACTTTTTCTGGGGCAGTGCATTAGGCGGCTAATCTATGCTGTCGCGCAACACTTAGGTAATTGTTAATTAGACTGATGTAATCTTGTTTACCTTTTATAAAAAGGATATTGACGTTATCCTTATTAAAACAGCGTAATCGCCGAACAACCTTTATATTTAAACCTCTTTAGAAGAAAGAGTAAGAATAAGTTATGAGTGCCTCTGAACGACTGAATGAGTTAATGCGTATAACCGCCAGCTACGATATTGTATCTTTTGACGTATTCGATACATTGTTAGTACGACAAGTACCAAATCCACAAGATGTATTTGAAATTTTAGAAGCAGTCGCTAATGCCGAAGGAATTTTAATTAGTAATCTTCAAAGGTTGCGAATTGAGGCTGAAAAAAAAGCTGAATTATTGTTTACAACCCCCACGTTAGATGAAATTTATGATCTCCTAGGGAAGGAAACCAATATTAATGAGGAGCAGTTAAACAGACTAAAACTTATTGAGATTCAAGTAGAAAAAGATTTATTACTTCCCAGAAAGGATGTGAAGGAGCTTTTTAACTCTTTATTGCAAAAAGGAAAGAGGGTGATATTGATCAGCGATATGTACCTAAGTTCTTCTGTAATAAAAGAGCTCTTATCTTCATCAGGTTTTGATATTTCTAATTATGAGATTTACGTTTCATGCGAGGAGAGAAAGACCAAGGCATCTGGCAAACTATGGGCTTATTTGACAAATAAAATAAAGACAAATACTTGGTTACATTTAGGAGATGACACGATTGGTGATGTTCGATACCCACGTAAATATGGTATTCAAGTTTTGCCTGAGACGTTCAAGATTAAGTCACCAAAAACTTTATTTATAGAAAATGAGATATTGAACAAGAGGTTGGGAAAATATATAAATGGAAGTATTTCTGAAAAATTATTTCTTGGAAAGCTTATTTCTCAATACCTATTCAATAACGCATTCTCTTTAATTAAAAGTAGCGACGAAGATATTTCCATCGTTGGGGCTTGGCTTGGACCGTTACTTTCCGAATTCATCGAATTTATTTCTCAAAATGGTAAAAGGAAACATCTACTTTTTGTAACAAGAGAGGGTTATACGCTTAAACCTTTATATGAAAAATACTGCATTACAAGTGGGATAAAGCCAGAAACTAATTCTCTATTTTTTGCATCTCGTGTTTCAACTTCACTGGCAAACTCAATATCATTTGTCCGGTTCTCCCTTTTAGCTGAAACTCCGTTTGAAGGTACGATTGAAGAATTCTTGAAAAGTAAACTAGAATTATCACTTGCTTCAGGCAAGGTAACTAGGAAGCTATACAAATTGCCACGAGAAAAAAAAGAATTCCTATCGGAAATTCGTCCCCTCTATCCCGAAATTTACAATTTGGCTATATTACAGAACTCTTTGTACAAAAAATACTTGGAAAATGTAACCCTGGGAATTGAGCCTTGCGTAGTAGATATCGGTTTCTCTGGGCGAACGCAATACAATCTATCTCAAATCTACGGGAAAAAAGTTTCTGGTCTTTACTTGATGTTAGACCGTTATAGCTTATTAGGGGGTGTATCCTGCCCAGAGGAACATCTTCACCCAATCCCCAATCCCATCTATGAAAATTTACCTTATTTCGAAGGAGCCCTTCAAGTAAGAAAACAAAGCACCATTCGTCTCTTCCGGAACAAGGATTCAGAAATTTTGCCAATTTTTGCTCATGAAAAGCTAGTTTCATCGATTGTTCCAGAAGCATGCCATTTTGCAGAGGATTTTGTTACATTCACAGGTTGCTGGAAAAAAATATTAAAAAATAAATTTGAGTTACAAAATACAATGGGTATTGACATTTGGATTGCGCTCTTAGAAGCAAATTTCTTACCCGACAAATACTTAAAAAATCTCACCTTAGAAGACAAATTTTCTGGTCTTAATACTATAAGAGTCTACGAGTTAAAGAAAAATTACAAACATAATTTTGGTTCTATTAAGTATTGGTTAAAGAATGAAATAAAGAAAAGAATACCTTTATTTGCGTATAATTTCGCTCGTGATATTTGGATACGTCACTTTAAATAGATCGACTACTTTTTCTTAACAACTTTACCCCATGCTACATCCAGAAGCTTCGGGCACTAAAGATGTTTTTAGTGCTTTTAAGAATTTTTATTTATCACTTTATCTGGCCTACTCGGACATCCGTCAAAAATATAGACGTTCTTCCCTAGGCCCTTTTTGGATTACGATTTCTACTGCCGTCATGATTACTTGCATAGGCGGAATATTCGGAGGTCTATTCAAGACACCAATGAAAGACTTCCTTCCTTTTCTTACTTCTGGACTCATTCTTTGGGGTTTCGTTTCAAGTTGTTTGATAGATTCAACAACCGTTTTTGTTTCCGCAGAGTCGGTAATCAAACAACTTCCCTTACCAATTACTACCCATGTGTTACGCATGGTCAGTAGGAACGTGATATTTTTTTTTCATAACATCATAATTCTTCCTTTTGTTTTTCTTATAGTGCAAAAAGGAGTCAATAAGGATATTTTTTTATGTCTCCCTGGTTTTTTCTTACTGGTTGTAAATCTGTTATGGATGTCATTGTTACTGGGGATTATATGCACAAGGTTCAGGGACTTAGGACAGATAGTTAATAGTGTATTGCAAATTTTCTTTTACATCACGCCAATAATATGGTTGCCGTCGCTTCTTCCTGAAAGAACAAGTTTAATGATTCTTGAACCCAATCTTTTCTATCATCTCCTCCAGATTGTCCGAGCACCTCTCATGGGAGAGCTTCCATCATATCTAAGTTGGATAATTTCAGTGATATCGGCCATAATTGGTTGGATTTTAACTCTTGCACTATTTAACAGATACCGTTCTCGGATTGCGTATTGGCTATAAAAATGAGTAGCATAGAACTTAAAAACGTAACTATTGATATACCAATTTATAACTCTCAAGGCCGTTCTCTGAAAAAGACAATCATGGGAGTCGCTACAGGCGGTAGGATTGGGTTGACAGAAAAAGGTAACACGATCATACGATCATTAGATGATATATCTCTATCGATCAGCAATCGGGAAAGAGTTGGCTTAGTTGGTCATAACGGAGCAGGAAAAAGTACTTTACTTCGTGTTCTTAGTGGTGTCTACTCTCCTTCTTCAGGAAGCTTGAGGGTAGACGGTAAGGTTGGTTCTCTTATCGACATCTCCCTGGGTATTGATGGAGAGGCTACAGGTATCGAAAATATTTATCTGAGATCTGCACTTCTTGGTATTCCAAGAGATGTTGTGGACAGAGAGATGGAAAATTTAATTGCTTTTACGGAGTTAGGAGATTTTATAAATATGCCTGTGAGAACTTACTCTTCAGGCATGTATCTTAGATTGGCTTTTGCAGTTTCAACAATGATTACACCTGATGTGCTACTAATGGATGAATGGTTATCAGTTGGGGATCAAAGTTTCCAACAAAAAGCAGAAACAAGACTCAACCAACTTATTGCTCGTTCTAATATTCTCGTTATTGCCACTCATTCTAGACAACTAATTGAGAAATGTTGTAATCGAGTTATTTGGCTTGAACACGGAAATATCAAAATGGACGGATCCCCCAGTGATATTTGCCCTAAATATTTTGGAAGCTAGTTGCTATACTTTTAGGAAAATGAATCCACTCAATCCTAAGAAGGGGGCTTAGTTAATTCCATCAATTTCATTCGCCTAATGTGATGATAGTCCAATTCTTGCTAAATAAAGGATTCAAAATTTTGAACCATGGGCATTGATTTTCAAAAAAGGCGCGTTGTTGATATTCCTTCGGGCACATATTCCTAGGGTAGCTTCTTGATTTTGTCGCTGCCTCATTGGCTTAATATTTTACATAATGCTACCGAATGAAGTTGTTTTTTGTTTCTCAAGTACCCCCTAAATGCCTCTTCATACTTAATATCTTTTCCTTATAAAGCGCCTTGTAGCTCGACGAGCATCTGAAAATACATCGCATAAACAATTGGATGAATCAGCCAGCTAGGATAGTTCAATGTGTTTTGGAGGCTTGTACGGATGGTTTCTGGTTTTAAGATAGAAAGTTGCTTGGCAAATAAAATTTCTCTCTTAATCATTCCTCCGTTGAATTCTATGTTCCATTATTTCTTGGTATTCAAAGACAGTTTGTGCGTGAGTTATTAAGAGTTCCGAATAGTGTAATCAATAACCTAATTTGTCTTCCATGTTGTATTTATTTGATTCTTTAAGAGTCACCTTTTACTAGGACAAGACAAGTTTAGAAGCTGATAGACGGTCCGAATAAGAAGCTTGGCCCTGACGTTAACTCTCTTGGGCTGCTGTGAAAATAAAAATTGCATCCACCGGAACAGTATCGGAGGGGCGATGGTAAGTTTGTTTGTTAAGCACATTTCTGTATTTGAAAACTAGAAACAAATGAGTCCCATTCCCTAAGACCTATTCAACAATTTTAGCTGGGATTTATAAAATTTTGCATGAGATGTGTTTTGAATGTTACTTGAGCAACAAAATGCCCTAGAGGGAAATGAGCCTAAGTCTTATAAGGCGTTCATAAGAGGGTCTGAAAAAGCATGATATAAGGACTTGTGCATTTAGAACTTCCTGGTTGAAACCGGCAATTGAGTGATCACTCCTAACTCTTCTAACTAACTTAAAACATGATAACGAGCTTTGAAATAGAAGATGTTGACAACTAACGCAGAAGTAAAGGATATATAATGCTCGGCTAAGTATGAACTAATTAAATGGGTGACGCCTTGAAAACTTTTTTAATAACAGGATTTACTGGCCAGGTAGGTTCACAATTTGCAGATTTCATCCTGGAAAACACGAATTTTAAAGTGGTAGCCATGATGAGGTGGCAAGAGCCTATGGATAATGTGTATCACCTTGCTGAAAGAATAAATAAAAAAGACAGGATCGAGATTGCTTATGCAGATCTTACTGACATAACTTCTTTAAGAAGAATGTTGGAAAAACACCACCCCGACTATATTACACATTTAGCAGCCCAGTCTTATCCTAAGACATCCTTTGATATCCCAATTGAGACTTTGCAAACTAATGTAATTGGGACAACTAATCTTCTTGAAGCAGTGAGGGAGTTAAAGGAAAAGGATGATTCCTTCGATCCTATCGTCCACGTATGTTCCTCAAGTGAGGTATACGGAAGAGCGACAGTAGGGAAGAATCTTAATGAGGAGACCCCCTTCCATGCCTCGAGTCCATATAGTCTTAGCAAAATAGCTACTGATTACCTCGGAAGGTATTACGCAGAGGCGTTTGGGATTAAAACCTTTGTAACGAGGATGGGTACCCATTCGGGACCAAGAAGAAGCGATGTTTTTTTTGAAAGCACCGTTGCAAAACAAATTGCTTTGATCGAAGCTGGACTACAGGAGCCTGTAATTTATGTTGGCAATCTTGAGAGCACTCGAACATATCAAGATGCGAGGGATGCGATACGCGCGTATTTTAAATTATTCATAGCGATGGAGAGTGGAACAATTCAGCCGGGCGCTTACTTTAATATAGCTGGTGAAGAAGCCTTCAAACTCAATCAAATTATTGAGCTTTTGTTGGGCCTTAGTACTAGACAAGACATAAAGATTCAGGTTGATCCAGATAGACTTAGACCAATAGATGCTAATTATCAAATGTTTGACAACACGAAGATCAAATCTGCGATTGAATGGAAACCAGAGATTCCCGTAACAAAAATGCTAAAAGACCTCTTGGATCATTGGCGGTCTGAGATAGCTAAGGGCAAAATTCCATTGAATCGATAAAAATTTCAGGTGTTTCTATGGTTGTTTCGAGAACCCCTTTTCGTGTTTCCTTCTTAGGAGGAGGGACGGATTTCCCATCCTTTTATTCGAAACACGGAGGCTGTTGCATTGCTACTTCTATCGATAAATATAGTTATATATATCTACGAAAAATCGACGGAAGTTTTGGTTTTAAAAATGAATTTATTTACTCGAAAGTTGAGAGGACGGATGATGACCTGTCCGCAATTCAGCACCCCATAATTAGGGAGGCTCTTAAGAATGAAGAGCTCAGTGGACTTAGAATAGACTACGATGCAGATATACCAGCGCGTACTGGATTGGGAACTAGTAGTTCTTTCTCTGTTGGCTTGATCAATTCTCTATATGCGCTACGTGGGATTTTTCTCTCAAGAAGAGAAGTTGCTGACAAGGCGATATATTTAGAAAGGGTCCTTTGCAACGAAGCTGGCGGGATTCAAGATCAAATTTGTTCTTCGTTTGGGGGCTTCAATATTATTAGGTTCTCTCAAAGTGGTTATGAAGTTGAACGGTTGGTTCTGCCTAATATCAACATTCTAGAAAATAATCTTTTATTGCTCTACACCGGGATCCAAAGAAGTAGCGCAAAAATTCAGAGCACTATCCAACTAGACAATGAGAAGGTCGAAAAAAACCTAATACAACTCAAAAATCTTACTGTGGAGGGAATTAAGTATCTTAAAAAAGAAGAATATGATACCTTCGGAGAGATTCTTGGTGAAGCTTGGCTTTTAAAAAAGTCGTTATCAGATTCTGTAAGTTCGACTCAAATAGATGACTATTATTCAAAAGCAATAAATGCTGGCGCCTTAGGTGGAAAAATACTTGGGGCTGGTGGAGGCGGTTTTTTGTTGTTTTATGTACCTTCTGATAAAAGAAAGGCAGTAACAAAAGCTCTGAATGGACTAACTGAGATTCCCTTTAAATTTGAAAATCAAGGTTCTCACATTATCTTTAATAACTAAAATTCTATGTTGAAACGTTTTGCTGTAGTCAAAGATTGGGAAAATACTGTTTCCGCAGAGGAAGAATGCATTAAGAGAATCGTTGAGGGAGCTGCTGAAGCTGGTTATGCTTGTGATGTAGTTGATACGAGCTACAGACTCATCTCGAATAGAAAAAAAATCACTTCAGCTACTCATGATTTTGTGTTGCATATTCATTATTGCTCCGGTAAAGCCGAGAATATATTTTCTATTGCAACTCTCTGGAACCCGATAAAATTTTATCATGATTGGGGGTATCGTAAATCTGCAGATACTCTTATGACAAACGACGCTTTTGTCCAAAGCGGATCAGAGGAGACTGTTAGACAAGTGGAGAGGTTGAGTTTCAATGGAACTTATCAAAATTCTGAGTTTCCTTTTTTTTACCCCTCTCCGGCTAGTTCACTCTTCCAACCCCAAATTAAGGATGAATACAAATTAATGTATTGTGGAATTAATTGGGAGAAGTTGACAGGAAAAAAGGGAAGATTTGATGAGTTGTTGAAAAAATTAGATGAAAACAACCTTATTTCCATATATGGGCCTGAGATTTTTCACGGAATACGTCCTTGGGAAGGTTACAGGAATTATAAAGGAGAGATTCCTTTTGATGGGATCTCAATGATAAAGGAAATTGCTAAATGCGGAATTGCATTAGTCATCAGTTCTGAAAATCATATCCAGGACGAAATAATTTCAAATAGACTTTTTGAAGCATTGGCTGCTGGTGCAATCATCCTTGCCGACCATAACCAAGCTGTTAAAAAGTTGATCGGTAATAATTGTCTCTATATTGATACTTCTGATTCTGAAAAGTGTTTTCTTCAGATTAAATCGCACCTTGAATGGATCAAAGAAAATAGAAATCAGGCTCGTGAGCTTGCGTTAAGAGCCCAGGAAATTTTTAACAAAAATCTATCAACCAAGGTAAGCGTGGCGAGGCTCTATGATTCGTTGCCTTATTTAAAAGAGGCTAATAAAAAGCATAGAGAACCCGAGTTGGATTTTTCTTTAACAATTTTCTACATCCTGGACAGAAAGTTAGACATAGAAAAACAAGTAGGTACTATCAGGAGATCAATTCTTGCCAATCAACATAATGGTATAAGACATGTTGTAATAAGTAATTTCGAATTGCCAGAAATTATAGAATCTATCCCAGCGGATTCTTTTGAATTTCGATCTATTAACAAGCCTAATGTTCGTTATGGAGATTTAGTATTACCATATTTGGAGAAGTGCGATTCAGAATATTTTTCGATCCTGATACCTGGAGAAGAGGCTTACGAAGATCACTTTATTTCAATTATTAAAGGAATTCAGAAGAACCAGGCACTCTCTGGCTCTTCCGATTTAATAGTGCGTCGTAAGACTCCAGATGCTACTTCTTTTATCGGAATACAGTGGATAGAGCAGTGTCAGTTTACATCAATATCGGGAGCTTTCGTCCATTCAACCACCTTAATTGATAAGCAAACCCTTTCAACCATTTCTCAACTTTCTCGTTGCTTGTCTTTGCCATTTGTTTTAAAGGCAGGTGAAAAAGTAGCTTCATCAAAAGGTTTTTCTTTGAAAGTCAATCTTGAAGTTCCAAAAACTAGTTATGAGTCGGAGACTTTACGAGACCTCAGATTAAGGGATTATTTTGGCTTACTTAATTTTAGCAAGGTTCTTCCTGTACAAGAGACACGGTTAAGAAGGTTTTATAATAAACATTATAAGAAAATAGTAATTTTAAAAAAATATCCATTTTTATGGTCCTCTTTGAAAGTGGTAGCTAAGAGGTTTCTCTAACTCTAATAATTCTTTTTAATAATATGATGTGGGATACTAGCAAGCTCGAGAGTGTTAACGATGCTTTGCGATTATTGATTGAGGTTTTTAGGAAGGATTCCTCCTTATTAATTTGTGGAAATGGAGGCAGCGCATCCGATTCTCAGCATATTGTCGGAGAGTTGCAAAAATCTTTTTTGTTGCCACGGACTCTCGTTGATGATGACAAAAAAATGTTTGATTTGACGGATGAAGACTATAAATTATTATCAAGCAAGCTTGCGTATGGGCTAAAAGCTTATTCACTAACTTCGGAATCTTCGCTTTTATCCGCTATAAGTAATGACGTTGGAGGCGATTATATTTATGCGCAGCAAGTTTTTGCGACAGGAAGGAGAGGAGATTGCCTGTTATGTATAAGTACCTCCGGTAATTCTAGAAATGTTGTGTTAGCAGCAAAGACAGCAAAAGCCATTGGAATGAAAGTGATAAGTTTAACTGGCTCTAGAGACAGTAAATTATCCGCCATATCAGATGTTTGTATAAAGGCTCCGGCAACTGAAACATATGAAATACAGGAACATCATATAAAAATATATCACTATTTATGCATGGCAATCGAAAGAGAGTTTTTCCAATGATTTGTATCATTTTGGCGGGAGGAAAGGGTACAAGGCTCCAAAGCGTTGTAACTGACGTACCTAAACCATTAGCTCTAGTCCAGGGCAGTCCCTTTTTGGATATCCTAATTAACAATCTTAAAAATAGGGGGATTGAAGGCTTTATCATTTCAGTTGGTTATAAAAAAGAAATAATCCTTGAACATTACAAAAATAATAAATCCTTACCTATAAAATTTTCTGAAGAAGAAACTCCTCTATTAACCGGAGGAGCCTTAAAAAAAGCGTTAGTTGGTTTGGAAGAGGAGGATGTCGTTGTTGTTAATGGAGATACTTATTTGGATTTTGATTTATCCAAGATGTTGCAATTCCATAGGGAGAGTAACGCTGACGTAACTATTGCCTCTACTTGGTTGGCAAATACAGGCAGGTACGGAAGGCTAGAACTAGAAGGTACTAATGTTTTGAAGTTTCTGGAAAAAAACAAAGATTCAGAAGGCTACATAAATGCTGGGACCTATTTGTTAAAAGGTTCTATATTAACCAACGAAAAAAGAGAAATTTTCTCCTTTGAGGAATGGTTGATGCGCAATCTCAAAGAGCTTAATGTTAAGGCATTTACCCAATGCGAAAATTTTATAGATATAGGGATTCCGGAAGACTACATGAGAGCGCAAAATTTTAACTTTGGAGGAATCTGATGTATTTAATAATTGGCGGAAGTGGGTTTTTAGGTCGTTATTTGATTAAGAATATTTTATTGCATACCCAAGACGAAGTCATCGCAACATACAACTCAAATCGTCCAAAATTTGAGAATGAAAGGTTGGAATGGTTTAATTATAACGTTCAAAATGATCCTGCCATACTTGCCGATAAACTAAAAAATTATAAAAAAAAAGCTAAGGTGATTTACCTTGCAGCTTATCATCATCCCGATAAAGTGGAAAAGAACTATAAACAGGCGTGGGAAATAAATATTGTTTCTTTGGCAAAGATCATAAATGCTCTTCCGGAACTTAAAAGTTTTTTTTATGCTTCCACGGATAGTGTTTATGGAGAAGGCTCTTTTGAACATCCGTTTGATGAAAACTCAAAGAGATATCCTTTGAATTTGTATGGAAAACAGAAAGCGTTAGCTGAAGATATTGTTTTGGCTCATGGAGGGAAGGTTATTAGATACCCATTTATAATTGGACCTAGTTTGGTAGAGGGTAAACCACATTTCTTCGATAAGATAGTAGCTTCATTGGAAAACGGGGAAGAAGTCCAGTTGTTTTCAGATTCTTATAGGTCAACTATTAGTTTTGATCAAGCCGCGAAGTTTCTTATTCAATTAATAGAAAATTCAAACATTAGTTTCATACCGGATGTATTGAATATATCGTCAGATAAGCCTTTATCGAAATTTGATGTAGGGATCGAAATTGCAGAAAAATTGGCATTAAATAAAAATTTAATATTACCAATAAAACAGAGCGAACAAAGTGGAATTTTTGAAGCGAGGCGACCCTTTATAACTGTTTTGGACAACAAGAAAATAAAAAAATTATTAAAGTTACTGAATATAAACTATGAGGTTTGAAATGTTAATAAAATTTTTAGAGCCGAATTTTATTTTTGAGGATGAACGAGGCCTTCTTATTCAACTTGTTAGGGATGGATTTAAACAAGTTAACTATATAACAGCAAAAAAAAATAATATACGTGGTGGGCATTTTCATAAATTCAACCGTGAAGCATTTTTTGTTATCTCTGGGAAGTTTGATTTGGACTTATCTGATTTAGAGAATGAAGTTCAAGAAAAGCACACAATTTCGGCTGGAGAATTTTTTGAAATTCAACCTAACGTTCTACATTCTTTCAAGTTCCTTGAATAAACACAATTGATTTCTATGTATTCAAGCGGCGTCGAACTTAAAGATGGAAGCAAAGATATTTTTGTAAATTAAAAACATTTATTATGTACAAATCTCAGAGAGAATTATATTTAGATTATATTAAATTGGTCGCCCTTTTTTTTGTTGCATGGGCACACTTCGTTTCCGTGGGAACATTTGCACCGAGTGTACCCTACGTTTTATCAATGCCAGAAAATATAAGTGAGAGGTTTTCTGACGCTTTAATTTATTCTCTTCCTATAATTCCACAAACCCAACATAGTTTATGGAAGCTAGAATCTTTTTTGTATAATGGAATTGAGATACAGTTAGGTATGGTTGGAGTCGTCTTGTTTTTCTTTATAACAGGATTTTTATGTACTGACTCTCAAAAAAAGTATAATGTAGGGGAGGTTGATAATGTACTAAAATTGAACTTGTTTACCCATAGGTTATTAAATTTTTGGCCAACGGTGTTTTTTACTCTAATTATTTCTTCCTTTGTTCTAGTTATTCTTTTTAAAATTAACTTAAATTTTTCATTTTTTTCAAATTTCGTTTTTACCGCTACCTTTTTAAATGTTTTTATTCCCTCCTTAGATTTTTTGCACATACAAAACTATACGCCAATAGTGTTCTGGGGCGGGGTAAATTGGTTCCTTAATGTACTTGTATTTTTCTTTTTTATTTCTACTTATTTATTTTCGCGGTATAGTGTTAAAGGTGTTTTGATTTGTTTTTTATTTCTTTATTTTCTGTTGTTATTGCCAAAAATTGCTTGGCCAAATCAATTTACTAATAAATTTGCTTATTATGCCCCTTTTTGTGGAATTATCTTAACTGGTTCCTTTGCAAGACTCACTGAACAACTAAAATTTAATCTCTCGAAATTGATATTAAGTCTGCTGATCTTCAGTCTAATGTTAGGTTTGTTTAAATTGAGAGACTATTTAAATAACTCATTTGATACATATTCAAACTTGTCTACCTATCTTTTCTCTTTTGTTATAGTAGTCTTTTTCAAATTATTAGATACATATAAGAAAAAATGGTTGTTAATATTTTATCCACTTGTTTCTTCTTTGGCTAAACTTTTTCTGCCATTTTATTTATTACATGTAATTGTGGGATTGCCGTTACTATCTCTTATTTATAATTATTTAAAAATACCAACGCTTTCGATAATTATTTCAATTTGTCTAGTATTGGTAATTTCATCTATAGTATATAAATTTTCAAACTTAATCGAAAACTCTTATAGTTACAAAAGATTTACTTCTTTTTTGTCTTAACTTCCCACATTTCGATTGTGCGAATAGAGCAACCTAAAACTCTGTCAGGTGAAAGGAGCTTAACAACAATTTCAGTTTCGGGAAACATGCAATGATTTTTTGGTCTCTTGGATTAGAGTTTTATTTCGAGGGACCATCTAACTTTACGATCCAAGCGCCTCTTTTGCCATTTTTTTGAGCTTACGCTAGTTCAGATTCCCCTTCAATAATTATGTAATAACTATTAAGAGTTCTGTGACGATACAATTAGCAATATATTCTATTTGTCCAACTGTACAGATTTGAATAAACCCTTAAATGAGTAAGATTGGATTTTTTTGAAATTAATGTAGAAAAATTCTCAAATTTCCGTTGGTTTTTCTCAAAACCGTAGGCTTCATAATTTCTGAAAATATCAATCTTCCGCTTTTTGATCTCAAAAGGTTGGACAGCTTTTCTACGATTTTTCATTTGGCCTCGTATCTTTGACTGACTCTAGAATTTCCGCTGACGAATTTCAGATTTTTGTTGTTTTTTCTATGAGTTACGTCAATCTTTATCTTACGACCGTCGTTAAATCTCAAAACGTCGCCGTTTTATTTCAAAATGCCGTTAACTCTTCTCAAAGTTAAAAGTTTGAGAATGGCTCCGTTTCTAAGACTTCCGTTGTTTCTTCTTAAAGTTCCGTGGGTGAACTATCCTTTATTTGCTGTCAACTGACAGTTTTTAAAGGAAATTTTATGAAATACAAAACTGAAACAGTCATTGAGGCAATACGCCTCAAGGAGGCAGGAGTTACGACTTCTGCCATCTCGAAGAAGCTTCTTGCACCCACGTCCACGATCAATGAGTGGCTCAAGAAAGCCAAGCAAAACAATCTCACTGCAGAAAATTTACGGACATTATCCGAGCAAGACATCGAAGAAATACTCCGGCCGCGCAGCTGGTTTCGTCAAAACGTCTTCTTGCCCGATTACGAGGATCTTCTTGTAAAGGCCTCGGCTCCGAAAATGACGGTCCAGAACTGTTACGCGACAGCATAGAATAGCCGCCTAACGACAATATTTTGGACCCACCAAT
>ENA-UOJR01001285-UOJR01001285.1-human-gut-metagenome-genome-assembly--contig:-C115P-NODE-1285-length-23347-cov-6.298600_pt1 | contig 23347 bp, 15 predicted proteins | sample MGYA00242354_ERZ723901 | MGnify/ENA metagenome assembly ERZ723901
AGCAAAAAGAGCTGCAAAGCAGCGGAAAGCATCGAAGATGCGCTTTTGCGAATGGTGCGTGTGAACGGTAACTTTTTTTCTATCATCTCTTCTTGACATTTTGTCACTTTTCATGTAGTATCTGCATATATTACATGTAGTTTTAAATACTACGTATAATATTTTGTAATGCCACATCGCTTGTTAAACGAACATTCTGCTATCCCTGACCCAGAATGCCCGCAAAATACGCATTCCATTGTATCCAAATGTAAGGAGGAGGTACTACTATGAACATAACTATTCGGGAACCCGGAAGCGCACTCACCCATTTTATCGCCATGCTGCTCGCTCTCTGCGCAGCAGTCCCGCTGTTAGTCCGCGCAGCTGTCCACTCCGGTGTAAAAAGCCTCACTGCAATGACAGTTTTTATGATCAGCATGGTTTTATTGTATGCCGCCAGCACGATATACCATTCTGTTAACTGCTCCGGGCGCATTCTGCGTATCTTTCGGAAAATGGATCATATGATGATTTTCGTCCTGATCGCAGGGACCTATACGCCGGTATGCCTGCTGACCCTGCCAAAGCCCTCTGGTCTGATGCTGCTTGCCGCAGTCTGGGGAATCGCGCTGGTCGGAATTTTTATCAAAGGCTTCTGGATCACCTGTCCAAAATGGTTTTCCTCTGTTTTGTATATCGCAATGGGCTGGAGCTGCCTGTCCGTTCTGGGACAGCTGTTTTCCCTGCTTCCGCTTCACGCCTTTTTATGGCTGCTCGCCGGCGGACTGATCTATACTGCAGGCGGCATTATCTACGCGCTCAGGCTGCCGCTGTTTGACGCACGGCATCCGATGTTCGGCTTACACGAAATTTTTCATTTGTTCGTCATGGCCGGCAGCCTGTGTCATTTTGTGTTTATGTTCTGCTATCTTGCGTAAAAATCTCCATTCCGCAGGCGCCTTACACCGAAGGAACCTCGTACGATCAATAGCTGTTTTGTGACGCCTGCGGCACGGACTGTGTATACAAAGCCGGCTGCTCTGCAGACACCAGATTTCCATCTGCATCTGACATTTTTCTTACTCCGTACCTGCTTCGCTCCGCCACCATTGCACCAGCCCCGCCTGACATCAGTGCCGCCGCTGTCATCCCTGTCCCCATCGCAGCTGGCGGTGCTCCCCTCAGACGGGATGTCTGGATAAACTGCAGCGCTGCTGCCGTGCGCCCTGCCTGTGCAAGCTCCCGCGACACCGAATACAACATCAGAAACGTCATATACTGGCGCGCAGTCAGCTTTTCTCCCATCAGATTTACAAGGCCGTTTACCTCCTGCACAGAAAGGCTGACCGCTTCAAATGTTCCTGCCGGAAGTCCCGCCAGCTCCATAATCTGATGCAGCTGTTCCAGCCATTCACTGGAAATCCGCCCTTTTTCATGGATATAAGCAGGGCGCTCCGGATTGCGAAATTTCTGGAACAGCCATCCCATCTTTTCGGATTCGACAAGCGAGGTGGGATTCGTACCAACGCCCACAGAACGGATTTCTGTACCGCATGCATCCACTGGTTCAGCTCCCGATACCTTTGCAGATTGCTTCGCAGCGATACCATTTGTTCGCAGGCTCTCCTGTGTGAACTGCTGCAGCTTCATAAATCCCACGCAGAGCCGGTCGCGCTCTTCCAGTTCTTTTTTCAGAAGCTGTGCCATCAATAAAAGAATGCCGGACATCGCGCAGTCCATCCGCACAGAATCCTTCCACGGCGCTTTCATTTCTTTCCATTCCTGCACACTCAGCCTGTCGCACTGCTGCATACGCTTCCAGAGAAATCCCCAGCTTCCCTGTAAAAAATGGCAAACCTGATTTTTTCCTTTTTCAAACTCGTCCATAGATTCCTCTTCCAGCTGCTCAAAAATTCCCGCTGCCAGAATCGCGTAGCGCCGCTGTTTCCATCCAAACTTCTCCAAAAATACCGGATAGCGACGCATCCATGCAATCCCCTTCTCATTCCAGAGATCTATTTTCTCCTGCTTCTGCCGGTTCATCCAGCTTCTCGCTCCTTTCTGGTTGGCAGCCGCATAGACCGCCGCAGGCATCAAATAAATCCAGCTGTCTTCGGCGCGTTGTTCCATGCAGAGAAGCAATCCTGTCTCCTGTACGTTTAACGTTCCCTGTTTTTCTTTTTCCCGAAAAAGCGTCAACGCATACAGACTGTCCTGCTCTGCGCTGCAAAAATACAGATACTCTCCCCGTCTATTCTTCATGTTCTACCTCCAGAAAATCGCCGTCCATAAGCATTGAAAATGTCTTTTTCTCCTGATTGTAAAGATATACATGATTGGACAGAACCTCCTCCGGTCTGGTACATTCCCGGTTCGTTTCCTGCAAACTGTACTCCACTATTTCCGGAGAAATCATTCCGACGCCATGAATTTGTGCCTCATGAATACTCGTAAACGCAATATAAAAGTCACCGCCCAGATCCTGCGCAATTTTCTCCGCAACACCCGGATAAAAAACGGCAATCGCTCCGTTGATTTCCAACGTATTTGTCAACAGATAGCTGCGCATGCCCGGCGGGATTTTCTGTTCGTCGTCCTCCCCCATAAAAATGCCGTTCTCATACCGCTTTCCGTCCCAGCCCATCAGGCACTGGATCGAATACAGCCGCGGCGGACACAAAAAGCTCGTATTGACCAGCGCCGCCCGCATTACCTCCGCTTCGGGGACCATCCATTTCTGAACCTGATCCCGGTACACCTTCGTCGTAAAATAATCTCCTCCCAGATGAGATAAAACGCAGTACAGCACCAGCGCTACATCCCCGATGCGGATATACGGCACGTTTACAAGCTCGCTTCGGTAAAAATCCAGATTGAGCGGACGAAGAATCAGCATATTTTTCATTTTTCCGTACTCACTTTTTTCTGAAAGAGCCGTATTTTCCTGCGCTTCCACTGCTGCCTCAAGAACCCGAAGCATCCGCTCTTTTTCCTGCTTCTGCACCTTTTTATCCCCGCTGCAGAGCCTATCGAGCATCCCTTCTGTCGCCTTTAAACGAGCACAGCAGTCCCTGCATCCATTTTTAAAGCAGAATAAAAAACTGTCCTCCTCCGCCAGAATCTGAAACGGGTAAAGAAATTCTGACTCTACCTCCTTTTGCAGAAACGCCCTCGCATATTCCATTTTTTGTGTGTCGTCCATTCGTCCTCCTTGTGAAAAATTGCGTACATGCCTGGAATCTTGTGTAGAATTGAACTAGAAACATCAGAATAATAAAAGAAATAACAAGATCAAACCAACATGTCAGAATGAACCGGTTATCAGCAACCGGCTTCGCCCTTTGCGATGAACAGCCCGGCTGTCCCCGCTCGCGCTTCTCTTCTTCGATCACGAGCCCGCGCTGACGTGCTCTACCGCCTGCTTCGCAGGCTGCTCGTTCTCTAATGGCACGAGAAAAACAAATGCCGCTTTCAGCGTCGCTTGTTTTTCTTTCGTGCTCATTATATAGCACAATCGGCTTGAAAGGGAATACCGTAAACGGTATGACTTTCAAGCCGATCCAAATATGGTACTACAGTTCACTTGTAGCTTCCTGGGAGCAGATTTCGCGCTTGCGTGAAAATCTACTCCCAGGAAACTACGAAGGGAGCGCCATTTCATGAGCAAAAGGAGCTGCGAAGCAGCGGAAAGCATCGAAGATGCGCTTTTGCGAATGAAATGGCGCGGTGAACTGTTAGAATATTACGCCTGGATTTCCCGCACCAGGCAATATTGTTTCAGGGAAAAATGCTTTTCCACGACTCCGTACACCTTAAACCCGAACTGCTGATAAAACGCAACGTTACGCGGGTTGTGCGTTTCCAGCGAAATCATCAGATCGTTGCGTTCCGCATATGCAACTGCCTCTTCCACCAGCGTCGCCGCGATTCCGTGATGCTGCATTTCCGGATCAACCGCCAGATAAATGATATGCAGTCTCCGATCCTGATGCAGCTGATCCGTCCAGCTTGAATTCAGGTAATCCCTGCCGAGCACGAAATTAAAAAATGTTTTCAGGCTGTGATCCTCCCGGATCAGATAGCCCTCCGTGCGCAGCGTCGCCTGCACCTCCGTAAAATAACGATGCAGCAGATGGTACGGCTCCGTTTCATCCGAAACGACCAATATGCCGTTTAAATCCTTACTGTCTGCAAAAATTTCACACGTCTCATAAAATTCCGTCAGGTCGCATTGAAACAGCTCCGGCATCAGTCGTTTCCGCACCTCTTCATCCGGAATCAGCTCCACATACAGCGGGTCCGCCGCAAACGAACGGCACAACAGCTCCTCAAGCTTCGACAATTCCTCTTCCTGTACTCGATACAGTTTTTCACTGTCCATAAAATTCCACTCCGGCTTCTCTCAAAAGCCGCTCCATCCTTTCCGTCTGCACGCACAGCGTATCGATTTCTTTCCGGTACAAATCGCTCTGGCGCTCATATGCAGCCTCCAGCTGTGCAATTTCTTCCGTAAAATCACTGCAGTCCGTTTTTTCTTTTTCCAGAAGTCCGGTCACAACCGGGAAAAAGTTTTCAAACCCGATAATTCTTCCGGTTCCCCATTTCAGCCGATCTGCGCTCTGATCCAATGCATACGATGTAAAATGTCGATAAACCTCTTCTTCAAACAAAAATGCGTACCGGTTGCTGTCGATCTCATACAGCTTGCGCAGTGCCGCCGAGAGCCTTCCCTCTTTCAGATTGCGCACCGCACCTTCCAGAAGCTGCAAACGATCCTGCAAAATTCCATGCGGAAACAACACGTTTCCATACCAGTCGATCCGGACATAGGCGTCCTGCTCCTGCTGAAAAACCTGTAAAAGCGATCGTTCCAGCTTCCGGGTGTCTGCCGCAGGTACTTCTGCAGCAGTGTCCGTTCCCTGCACACATGTGATAAAATCTCCGTTCACCGCCCCGGCATCGCCAGTCTCCGCCGTGCGCAGTCCTGATGCATTTTCCACACCAGCCGCCGATGCGTCAGCGTGCCTCGCGTTCCGGTTCGTTTTCTCTACCTTTGCATACAGCTGTTGCGCCGTCGCCGTTGCCTGCTCCAACACCCGCAACAGCCGCTGTCCGTCCGCGCCGGTTTTTTCACACCATTCGCTGTCCAGCCGCTCCCTTGCTTTTCGGAATACTCTGGAAAAATCCAGCGGAACAACAACCGTACGGTCAATCGCCATCAGCAAAAGTCCAAACAGCTCATGGTGCATCCGATAAACATCCTCATCGTAAAAGCCGTCGTTGTCGAACTGCGAATGATAGTTCGTTTCCATAAAGCTTCCGCCCGTAAAATCATTGACCATTGACGGGATTCCGGCAATCGCAATGGAAAAATCGTCCGACCAGGTTTCAATCGGCGCGGTAATCCTCGTTTCCTCCGGATATGCGCCGGTCAGGCTCGGCAGCTCTTCCAGAAATTCTTCCAGAAAAGAAACGTATTCGAACGTGCTCCGAATCCTCGCCCGCGTCCCGTGTGCCAGCGCAGGGAGCTCAAAATTCAGGTCGGCAATCACGCTTCCCCGCCACTCCGGATGCACCGTAAATACCTGTTCATACGCGCCCGTCGACCAGTCGAACTGCGAATCCGCCACGCCCCATTCCTCGGACGCCATGCAGCAGAACATCAGCGTATTTTCGGGCTGATATCCAATTTCCAGCAGCGTTTTTCCCATCGAAAGCATCATCGAAATCGCGGTATTATCATCCTGAAAACCATCAAAATAGGAATCGTAATGTGCGGAAAGCATAATTCTGCGCTCCGGGTGCGTTTTTCCGGGAATCTCCCCGACGATGTTATAGGTCGTCTGCGCCGGGATCACCTTTGTCGAAGCGTCAAACAGCACCTTTACCTCACTGCGGCCCTGCAGCATTTTTTTCAATTGATCTGCATCGTGCCGGGCAATCGAAAATGCCGGTGCATTCGACGGTCCCGCGATATCCTGTGCGTTCAGTGCGCGTTCGTCTACCTCTCCGTAGCCGCCCGTCTGTGCGGCAATGACAGCTGCCGCGCCTTTTAAATGCGCCTGATAAACCGGATAATTGATCCACCACTCATCCCGCTGGTTGATATCCACTAATACGAGCTTTCCGGTCACATCCATTCCTTCATAATCCTGCAGAGTTCCTCTGCCTGCATACACAACCGAATAGCACTCTGGTCCGTCCGTCACAAAATTCGTCTGATACGCGCCAAGCTGTATCGTTTCCTCTTCGCCTTTTTCGTTTAAAAAAGTCATTTTCGCGCGTTCAAATTCCCACGCGTCTACTGTAATCGCATCCTTATGGATAATCGGAAAACCGATTGTGTGCATCTCCTGCTCCAGCATTTCCCCGGTTGCAAGCTCTGCCTTCGACCCCGCCGTCCGATAGCCGAGTTCTTCGTTGGTGCGGTGTTTTTCCATCCGTTTCGCCAGATGATAGGAATAGGAAATATCCAACTGCTGTCTGTATTTCTCCTGCATGTCCATCGTATACCACTCCTGTCTGTCATCGCTTTTATGCCTGATCCGGTATCATAGGAGACAAAAGACCTTTTTGATCCCGACATCATTTCAGTCCCAGTATATCATTCTTGTAGCAAAAGACAAGAAGGTTTCCGCTGCATAGAGGGCAAAGATTGAAAAATAAAATTTTTCAATCGCGAGATTTGTGTCTGCGCTCACTTGACACAAACTCGACATGCGCAAAAAACGTGCGCAGAAAGGAGGAGAAATATGCCGCGCAGAGGCGACCGGTTGTGGCTTTGCGCGGCATATTGTATTTTGCGACGATGTCTGGTTACCCGATTACAAGCTCCCTGCCGCCCATTTTTTCATACAAACGGTGGGAAATGGAAACCACCGTCCGGTTTTCTCCGGCGCGCCTGAGCGCATACAAAACCTCCTGCTCTGTGCCTACATCGAGGTTCGCCGTGATTTCATCCAGCAGCAGAATCGACGGCTTCGCTGCAACCGCCCGGGCAATGGACAAAAGCTGCCACTGTCCCTGTGAAAACAGTGCATCCGTGCAGGGCGTATCATACCCCTGCTCCATTCCGGCAATCACTTCATGCAATCCTGCCAGCTTCGCCGCTTCGACCGCATCCTCTCTGGAAATCATCGGATCAGAAAGCGTAATCTGCTCCAGAACGGTTCCGGGAACCCGCTTAAAGCTCTGCTCCACGCAGCCAAACAGACGCCGTCTGATACTGTCCGGAAGCAGATAAGCGTCCTGTCCATATATTTTTACACAGCCCTTTTGCGGACGATACAGCCCCAAAAGCAATTTAAAAATTGTGCTCTTTCCTGCGCCGGTGCGCCCGGTCATCGTTACCTGCTCGCCGGTTTTTATTTCGAAGCTCAAATGCTTCAGAACCATCTTTTCCTCTTCATAGCCGAAGCTGACGTCTTCCAGGGAAATGCATGCGACCGCAGGCGATTTTGCCGGCTCAGCGACCGCAGCGCGATCCGAACCAGCGGCCGCAGCACAACCCGAACCAGCGGCCGCAGCATAATCCGAACCAGAGGCCGCGCCGGCTCTGCCAAGTTCTACCATCGCTTTTTCTCCCGCCTCCCCGGAGGTTTCCAGCCGCGTCGGCAGCTCCAGAAATTCTCCGACACGCTTCGCACCTGCCAGCGCCTCCTGGATCGTCTGGATTTCCATGCCAATGCTTTCGATTGGGGAAAAGATTCTCGAAATATAGGAAATTACCGCAACCGCCGTACCGACTGACATGCCGAAAAACATTCTGACTTCCGGGCCGGACGAAGCCGACAGCAGCATGACAACGCCCGTCACCAGCGCATCTGTAATCAAAATAACCGGAGAATACAGTGCATCGTAAAAATTTGTACGCTCCATCGCAGCATATCCCTCCTGCAGCGTACGGTCATAACGTTTGCGCATAAAGCCTTCTTTTCCAAAAACATGGATCATCCGAATGCAATGAATCGTCTCCGGCACAAGACCCGACGTCCGCGCGGCAGCCTTTCTGCTGTCCATCTGCGCAGCCAGCATTTTTTTCTGAACATGTCTTGTAAACAGTGCGATCAGCGGCAGAATCGCCAGCAAAGTAATCGCGAGTCCGCGGTTTTTCTGCCAGAGCACTGCGTAAATACCGATCATCGTGCAAGCGTCTGCAAACATGCTGATGATACCGGAGGTAAACAGCGTTTCCAGCGTATCAACATCTCCGACGAACCGGGATGCGATCGTTCCTGCGTCCATTTTACTCAACGTATCTGCGGACAGCTGCGACAGCTTTTCGCACATCTGACTGCGCAGACCGTGAGTCAGCTTCTGTCCGAATACGATCAAAAGGCTTTCCCGCGTAGATTCCAGCAATCCCGCCAGTGCTACCACGCCGAAATAGGAAAATGCCTGTACAATCGGCATCGAGTTTCCCGCAGTCAGCCCGTCCACGATGTTTTCCAGAATCAGCGGCGGCACAAGTGCAGTGACGACTGCGCCGACTACGGTGATGACCAATGCAATCGGAAGCAGAAGATTCTGTGTGCAGATCGATCCCACCGCAGTGAGAATTTCATGATGCGCCTTTGACGGCATCGTTTTTTTCAAACGCTCACGCATGGTCTGCTCCCTCCTTCCATCCCTTGCACAAATTTGCATATTCCGGAACGATCTGCAGCATTTTTTCGTGCGTTCCTGTCTGCGTCTGTCCGTTTTCCATCCAGATGACCTGATCCATCTGATCAAACAAATACAGGCGGTGCGAAATCAGCAGGATAATCCGATCCTTTGACATCGCTTTTAATTCCCGGAAAATCTCCTCCTCCGTATTCCGATCCAGCGCCGCAAACGGGTCATCCAGAACGATCAACGGCTTTGCATGGGACAGCGTCCGTGCAAGCGCCGTTCTCGCCTGCTGCCCGCCGGAAAGCCGCACGCCGCGGCTGCCGACCAGTGTATCGATGCCGTTTTCCATTTCGGACACTTCCCGGTCCAGGCAGACGCGCGAAAGCTCCCTGCCGACGTCGATCTGCTCCTCTCCGAGCGCGACATTGTTTCGGACACTGTCCGCCAAAAGCTCCGGATCGTGTCCCTGCCATCCGACCATGCTCCTGCGTTCTTTGTCTGAATATTCAGATAATTCTTTCCCGTTTAACAAAACATGCCCGGTATAAGGCACTTCTCCCAGAAAAATTTTACCAAGTGTCGATTTGCCGCACGCAACAGGACCCGTGATCCCGATGATCTGTCCAGGCTTTGCACTTATCGTCAATCCGTCAAAAATCTGCTTTCCGCCCGGATATGCGCCGCCCGCCTGATCCAGCTTCAGGCTGACCGCCCCGGCTGTTTTTTCTTCTGTTTCTTCCGGAGGCTCTGTCAGCAGCGGACGGATTCTTTTCCACGAAACGTTCGCTTTCTGTACGGAGTTAAACAGCTTCGCCGCCTTCGAGGACTTGACCGCAAGCTTTCCATAGCAGGATAAAAATGTCGTAAACGCTGCGATGTTCCAAACCGTCCATCCGCTGTTTAACACATTTTTCGAACCGAAATACAAAATCAGCACGGCGCTTCCCATGGAAATCACCTGATACAGCGGAGGCATCGCTACGACCTGCATTCCTGCACGGACTGCTGTTTTTTCGTAATCGTCCAGCTGTTTTTCATACATGCCGCTGCGCTGTTTTTCACAGCCGTAAATCCGATAAGTCACCGCGTTGCCCGCGCGGTCCAGCGTCGCTGTATTCAAGCGTCCGGCGCTCTCCTTATATGCGGCATTGCTGCGCTCTACCACGGTTTTCATCTTTTCCGCCATCAAATAGGAAAACGGCGGGAACAACAGACACAGCAGTGCAAGCCGCCAGTCGTACCACAACAGCATCGCAGCATAGGCAAGCAGCGCAATACCGGTATCAAAAATCTCCGTCGTAAACTTCCGGATTCCCTCTACGCACGCATCCACGTCAGACACCGCTTTTGTCAGAAGGCTTCCGGCCCCCTCTTTTTCCAGCTCACCTACACTTTTATGTACCAGATTCCCGTAAAGCACCTGCTTCATGCTCCGGTTGATATCGTTCGCAAACCGGCGCACATAAAACCGCTTGATGTAGCGCGCGCCCTGCACGAATCCGGTCACTGCCACATACGCGCACACCAAAAGCAGCATATCGGTAAAAAATTTTTTCCCTGTAAACACATCCAGCAGGCACTGTGCAAGCCGTCCTTCAAACCACGGCCCCGCGAGCAGTCCGATATTATAAATCAGGCCGGAAACCGTCACCGCAAGCAGCGGCTTCCACTCCGTCACAAAGTAGCTTCCGATCTGATCCGGTTTTCTCCCGGCAGTCCGGATTCCCGATTCTTTCCTGTCGCACATCGTCGTCCCTTCAGCCATCCTTTTCTCCCCTGTCCATCCGTTCCTTTACCTGCAAAAATCCAGACCGGCTTTCTTTTTTCGATCTCAGATACAGTCGATCCAGCATTTCGCAAAAGTGCTCGGTTTCTGATTCGTCCAGTTCCTCCATCAGCCACTCATAAAACGTCGATTCAATGCTGACCTTGGAGTTTTTCAGCCCTTCCGCCTTTTTTGTCGCATACAAAAGCTGACTTCTTTTGTCCTCCGGATTGTCCCGGCGAATCAGGTAGCACTTCAATTGAGTTGCAGGGACTTTCCTGCACGATAGTTTTTCAAAATGGATGTACCTACATCTTTTTTCATCCTAGTTTATCCGCAGAGAACTGTCAACCGTTTTCCTGCGCTTGAATTATCAGGAAAACCGCGCTATGATGTTCTTAACTGACTTATGTATCTCACAAAGAAGGGAGCTTCGTATGACTTTAGAACCGCTTATTTTAAAAATGATTTCCTACGATCACGGCAGCCCGGAGCGCATTCAGCATTTTCTGAAGGTGCACAGCTTTGCAAAGACGATCGCTGTTTCCGAGCATCTCGATGAAAAAACACTGTTCATTACGGAAGCTGCCGCCATCGTGCACGATATCGGCATCCGGCTGTGTCTGGAAAAATACGGAGACGGAAACGGAAAATTACAGGAAAAAGAAGGTCCTGCCCTGGCAGAGCAGATGCTCTCCGAGCTGGGATTTGAAAAAGATGTGATAGAGCGCGTCAGCTTTTTAGTCGGTCATCATCATACTTATACCGGCATCGACGGTCTCGATTGTCAGATTCTGGTGGAGGCGGATTTTCTGGTCAACCTCTTTGAAGGAAACACGGACACAGCCCATATCCGGGCGACCTATGACAACATTTTCCGCACAGAGACCGGGAAAAAAATCTGCCGCGAAATGTTTGGCTTATAATGTGGAGACATCATCAGCTTTTCTTTCCATTTCGCGGCATTTTGTTAAAAGGATGGGCCTCCCACAAAAACGGCGACGCTGCGCGGTTTCAGGATAAATTCACTGTCAATGACAGTCATCTGTGACTCCTTTTCGGGCATTTCCGGCTGGTCCGTATTGACCGCAAGCCTCCATACAAAGCCGTTTGGAAGCTTCGGCAGAAAAAACTGCTGATCCTCCCAGAAAACATTGACCGCCAGGTACACGAGATCTTCCGTTTCCAATTCCCGGGTTCGCTCCATTTCCAAGCTCCACACAGATTCCCGGCGTCTCTCTGCTTCCTGACTCCACGCGTTTTCCTGATTTCGTCCTGTTTTCTGACTGCTTCCGGCCGGAACCGCCCCCGCAAACATCACGCCCAGGAATTTACTTTCCTGGGTCACATTATTGTCCCAGGGCTGATTCGTATGGACGCTGACCGTCGGGAACCCAAGCCCGGACGAACTGCATTCTCCGCGGATTGCAGAGTGTTTTTTGCGGAATGCAATCATATACCGGAAAAATTCGTAAATTTCTCTATTTTTTTCCAACAGCGACCAGTCCAGCCAGGAAATTTCATTGTCCTGGCAGTAGGCGTTGTTGTTGCCAAACTGCGTATTGCAAAATTCGTCTCCCGCCAGAAACATCGGCGTTCCGCGGCTGCACAGTAACACCGCACAGGCATTTTTGATCATTCTTTTCCGAAGCGCTTCTATTCCGGGGTTGTCGGATTTTCCCTCGTACCCACAGTTCCAGCTCCGGTTATCATCTGCACCATCAGTATTATTCCAGCCGTTTTCCTCGTTATGTTTTTCATTATAAGAATACAGGTCGTACAGCGTAAAGCCGTCGTGACAGGTCAGAAAATTGATTGACGAATTGTAGCCCCGATACTGCCCGCCGTACAGATCCGGAGAGCCGGTAATCCGCTTTGCTGCCTGTGCAGCGAACCAGTACTCTCCTTTTAAAAAGCTGCGCAGCTCGTCCCGGTATTTGCCGTTCCACTCCGCCCACCGGTTCCACGCCGGGAAATTTCCGACCTGATACAAACCGCCCGCATCCCATGCCTCCGCAATCAGGTTGACGTCCTTCAGCACCGGATCTTCCGCCAGATTCCGAAGCAGAGGCGGCTGTAACAGCGGCGTCCCGTCCTCGTTTCGTCCCAAAATGCTCGCAAGATCAAAGCGAAAACCGTCCACCCGATAATGAATTACCCAATGCCTCAGGCATTCCAGAATCATCTGTTGTACGACTGGATGATTGCAATTTAACGTATTTCCGCATCCACTGAAATTATAATAGTTTCCCTCCGGCGTCAGCATATAATAAATCCGGTTGTCGATTCCCTTAAATTCAAAAAACGGTCCCTGCTCGTTTCCCTCCGCGGTATGATTGAACACCACGTCTAAAATGACTTCGATTCCGTTCTGGTGAAGCTCCCGGATGAGATTTTTAAACTCCGTCCCTTCCCGGTTATACTCCTGACGCGCCGTGTATCCTGTGTTCGGTGCAAAAAATCCAACCGTGTTGTAGCCCCAGTAATCCAGAAGCGTCCTGCCGCCGATTTCACGTTTTCCCATCGTCTCGTCGAATTCAAACACCGGCATCAGCTCAACCGCAGTGATGCCAAGCGCCTTCAGGTAGGGGATTTTTTCCCGGATACCCTCAAACGTTCCCGGAAACTGAACGCCCGAGGAGGCATGCTTTGTAAAACCGCGAACATGCATCTCATAAAAAATCAGCTCCTGCATCGGCTTTTTCGGCTCTCTGGCGTCACCCCAGTCGAAATCGTTGAACACCACCCGCCCATGATAACCCTTCTCCCGGTCGGGCTCTTTTCCCCAGATGCTCTGCTGCGTCACCGCCCGCGCATACGGATCCAAAAGCACTTTTGTTTTATCATAAATCAGCCCTTTTTCCGGGACGTTCGGCCCGTCCATCCGATAGGCGTACTCAAAATCGTAAATATCCAGACCGAACACGATCATCGAATATACCCGCCCGATCCTGTAATTTTCCGGAAAAGGAATCGTCCCGTAAGGCTCTTTTTCCCCTCTGTGAAACAGCAGCAGCTCACAGGAAACCGCATTCTGAGAATGAATTGTAAAGTTGACGCAGCTTCCGAAGGAAGTCGCTCCGTTGATTTCATATAGCCCCGGACGGATATCGAATCCGTTGACGCGATCCAATGGGTTTAAAAACTGTTCCTCTGCCGCAAGCGGATTTAGGTTCATGCTGTGTGCCTCCTGTCCCTTTCGATTCTTACTCCCAGTTTATCATCTGTAGGGCAGGATGCAAGCAGGAAAGTCTTGTCATCGCTGTTTTTATCCGGAAAGAAGAGGTATCCACCGCAGCCGTTTGCGCACCCCGGCGGCACGCGCGCCATACTATATAGAAACGGAGCGTTTCAGGTGATCTGCATGGCAGTCTCTTCTCTGGATATTCTGAATCTGTCCCACTCTTTCAAGGACGTGTGCGAAGCGCACGCCAAATCTCCCGAATGTCTCTCCTGCACGCTCCGTCTTTTACTGGAATACAACCTGATTCAGGCAAACCTGGAATATTCCAGACGCTTTTGCTGCACCCCCCAGGCACCGGACGACGCAGCTTCTAAAAACTGCAAAAAGGAATTTCCATCTGCAGAATCGTAGATTGTCAACAAAGCTAAAAAAGTTTTGAAAAGAAAGCAAATTCTGGTAAATTTCAATAACATTTCTTCCTTTTTTCATTAGAATAATGTCGATTTTATAAAAATTTCCTTTTTTTCTTTCCTTTTTTGTATTACAATGAAATTATCAAAAATCGATCGAAAGAAAGGGGTTTTTCCAATGGCAAACAGAATTATGCTCAACCAGACCTCCTATCACGGAGCTGGCGCAATCGAAGAAATCGCAAACGAAGCAAAGGCTCATGCTTTCCGGAAAGCATTTGTATGTTCCGATCCGGATCTGATCAAGTTCGGCGTAACCGCAAAGGTAACGGATATTTTAGACCGCGAAGGTCTTGCTTATGAAATCTACTCCGATATCAAAGCAAACCCGACCATTGAAAACGTAAAGAACGGCGTTGCAGCGTTCAAGGCTTCCGGCGCTGACTACATCATCGCAATCGGCGGCGGTTCCTCTATGGATACCTCCAAGGCCATCGGCATCATCATCGCCAACCCGGAATTTGAAGACGTCCGCAGCCTCGAAGGCGTTGCTCCCACCAAAAAGCCCTGCGTTCCGATTATCGCTGTTCCTACCACTGCCGGCACCGCTGCAGAGGTTACCATCAACTACGTTATCACCGACGTAGAGCGCAAGCGCAAATTCGTATGCGTTGACCCCCACGACATGCCGATCATCGCAGTCGTTGATCCCGATATGATGTCCTCCATGCCAAAGGGCCTGACCGCTTCTACTGGTATGGATGCTCTGACCCACGCAATCGAAGGCTACACCACCAAGGCTGCATGGGAAATGACCGATATGTTCCACTTAAAGGCAATCGAAATCATTTCCAAATCCCTGCGTAATGCCGTCGCTAACACCAAAGAAGGCCGTGAAGGCATGGCTCTTGGTCAGTATATCGCAGGCATGGGCTTCTCCAATGTCGGTCTCGGCATCGCTCATTCCATGGCACACACCCTGGGCGCTGTTTATGACACCCCTCACGGCGTTGCATGCGCAATGATGCTTCCGATCGTTATGGAATACAACGCAGACTGCACCGGTGAAAAATACCGTGAAATCGCACGCGCAATGGGCGTAGAAGGCGTTGATCAGATGGATCAGGCTGCTTACCGTAAAGCTGCGGTCGATGCTGTCCGCAAGCTTTCCGAGGATGTCGGCATTCCGTCCAAGCTCGAAGCCATCAAGGAAGAGGATCTTCCGTTTCTGGCAGAATCTGCCCATGCAGATGCATGCGCACCCGGCAACCCGAAGGATGCAAGCATCGAAGATCTGACCGCATTATTCCGTAAGCTGATGTAAAAAAGAATGTGCCTTGGCGCATCCTCGCGGAGCGTTTTTATTTCATAGGACGCATTTTCCCATGAAACAAAAAAACAGCCCCGACAGTTTTTATTCATGACAATAGAATGCTCGCAGAGCGTGCATTCTATTGTTTGAAAACTGCCGGGGCTGTTCCTTTGCACCTCTTATAACGGAGGCGCGCCTTCGATTTTTACTTAATTTCTTCCGGATTGGGTTTCAGGGTAACGCCTCTGTTGATATCACCCTTTAAATCCTTACCAAACTCATAGTCATTGCCAGGCAGAATTGCATTCAGGATAATACCTGCCAGCGCTGCGATTGCAAGACCGGTCAGCGTGATGGATGTACCGAATACCGTAAAGGTCAGACCACTGGAGAAGCCCAGGCCGCATACCAGGATTACTGCTGCGATAACCAGGTTGCGGGACTTGGTCAGGTCTACATGGTTCTCTACTACGTTACGGACGCCGATTGCGGAAATCATACCATACAGCATGAAGCTTACGCCGCCGATGATTGCGGACGGCATGGAGCCGATTACATCAGCCATCTTCGGAATAAAGCTTAAGATTACTGCGAATACAGCTGCAATACGGATCACTCGGGGATCATGTACATGGCTTAATTCCAGAACGCCGGTGTTCTCACCGTAGGTGGTGTTTGCAGGACCGCCAACCAGAGCGGACAGAGCGGTTGCAAGACCGTCGCCTACCAGAGTGCGGTGCAGACCGGGATCAGCGATGAAGTTTTCGCCGACTGTTGCGGAAATCGCGGACATATCGCCGATGTGCTCCATCATGGTAGCAAGCGCGATCGGAGCCATAACTAAAATTGCAGTCAGGTTAAATTTGCACAGCTGGAAAGGCGGCAGGCCAACCCAGGATGCAGATGCAATGTTGGAGAAATCCAGGATAGCGCTTCCGTCCGGATTTGTCAGGCCAATTGCATTTAAAACAGCTGCAACAACATAGGAAACCACAACGCCCATCAGAATCGGGATAATTTTGAACATTCCTTTTCCCCAGATGTTAAATACGATAATGGTTCCAAGTGCAATCAGGGCAATCAGCCAGTTGGTCGATGCGTTGGAGATTGCAGACGGTGCAAGGGACAGACCGATACAGATGATAATCGGACCGGTTACAACAGGCGGCAGATAATGCATAACGCGATGTACACCTGCAAGCTTGATGACCAGGGCAAGCACCAGATACAACAAACCAGCTACAACAATACCGCCACAGGCATAAGGCAGCTTTTCTCCCATGGTCATGTCTGCGAAAATTCCGGTGTTCAGATTTGCTACCGTAGCAAAACCGCCCAGGAATGCGAAGGACGAACCAAGGAAAGCCGGTACCTTCAGCTTGGAGCACAGGTGGAAGAACAGAGTTCCCAGACCCGCGCAGATCAGGGTTACCTGAATGGAAAGCCCTTCTCCTTCAAAATAGTTGTTGACCAGAATCGGTACCAAAATCGTCGCACCAAACATTGCGAACATATGCTGCAGACCTAACAGCAGCATCTTCGGTACACCAAGTGTTCTGGCGTCTTTAATTGCCACACTTTTCTCCTCCATTATGAACCTCCTATAAATTTTTATCTGTTCTATAGTAGTCTCTTTCTTCCTTTCCGTCAATCATTTCCTGTAGAAAAAAACCTTCTATTTTCTATGTAAATTCAGTTTTTTCCTCTTTTTTTCAAAGATAGGGTGCGCTATAATAAATTCTGCACGCCATTGGTGTGCAGTTCACACGCACCAAAGAAAGGACTTCTATTATCATGACTTCCAGTTCCGAAACCTCCCGGCTGTCCGGCCGCCCCGCCTGGGCGTTCGACCGCAGGATTTTCTTAAACGGCATGCGCGACGGCGTTCCCATCGCACTGGGCTATTTTGCCGTTTCCTTTTCCCTCGGTATCGCCGCAAGAAACGCCGGTCTGACGCCGCTGCAGGGCTTTTTTGCCAGTCTGTTAAACAATGCCTCCGCCGGAGAATATGCTGCGTTCACCTTAATCGCCGCCAATGCGACGCTTTTCCAGGTAGCGCTTATTACTTTGATCGCAAATGCGCGGTATCTGCTGATGAGCTGTGCGCTCGCGCAGCGCTTTGCACCCGGCACGCCGTTTTTCCACAGACTGATTATCGCTTATGATGTAACGGACGAGCTGTTCGGCATCACGATTTCCCGCCCCGGCTGCCTGAATCCGTTCTATACCTATGGTGCGATTTTGCTTGCCGCTCCTGCATGGGCGTTCGGCACAGCCTTCGGCATCATGGCAGGAAACGCGCTTCCGCTGCGCGCTGTCAGTGCGCTCAGCGTCGCCCTTTACGGCATGTTCCTCGCAATCATCATCCCCCCCGCCCGGAAAAATAAAGTCGTTGCTATCCTGATCGTCATCAGCTTTGCATTGAGCTTTTTCGGCAGTTATGTGCCCGGAATTTCTGCATTGTCCGACGGAACCCGCACGATTTTGCTTACCGTGCTGATTTCCGCCGCTGCAGCAATTTTATTCCCGGTCAAAAATACACAGGAGGAGGAATCCGAACATGAGTCGTAATGTGCTTTATATCGCCGTCATGGCGCTGGTTTCCTATACAATCCGCGTCCTTCCGCTGACGCTGATCCGCAAACCGATCCGCAACACATTTATCCAGTCGTTTCTTTATTATGTGCCTTATGTTACGCTCGCTGTGATGACCTTTCCAGCCATCCTGCACGCAACGCAGTCGCCGATTTCCGGTGCAGTTGCCCTGATCGCCGGAATCATCGCCGCATGGCTCGGCGCCGGATTATTTCCGGTATCCGTGATCTGCTGCGCGCTGGTTTTCCTGATCGAGCTGTTTATCTAAAAAAACTGATATCACAGCTTAAATTTCTTGCTTTATCTTCCGTTATGAACTTGTTATGCTGTTCCTATGACACAGATCAATCTGAAATCCCACACGATTTCAGCTCTGGGAGGAGAGTTATCGTTAATGGAAGATTTTAAAAAGAACTTGCTTAAAATGGGAAAAACAAACCGGACTGTCCCGGCGGTTTTGCTGATCGCTGCTGTCTTCTTTCTGCTGTTCGGCATTTTTTTGATCCCCCACAAGGATCAGCCCTTTGACCCGACCTCCGGCGGCTATGCTTCCCTCAATATCGTCTATGTTATGGGACCCTTCGCAGAGCAAACCTTTGACGGAAGGACTGTAAAGAAATATTATGTTGCCGAAAACGACAAAGGTTACTGGTCTATCATCAGCACCGAAAACTCCTGTCCCTTTCCGGTTTACAATGAAACCATTTCCGATGCCGATCTGAAAGCAATGGTTCCTCAGACTGCTGTCGGTCAAAGCAAGAAGATCCCCAAAAAGCTTGCCGGATACCTTGTAGACTACTTTAATAACAACGGCTTTGAGCTCTCCCTTTCCGACTATGAGCAAACCTTGGGTGATCATTATCTCGATACCACCGCACCTTTGATGGGCAGCAGCCTTGTGCTCTTTATATTTTCTGCAGTCTTTTTCATCCTCAGTGTGATCGTCCTGATCTCCTTCAGGAAAAACAGCAATCACATTCAGACCCGTATTCAGGAGCTTATGCAAGACGGTGAGTTCGAACCACTCTGTCAGGATTTCCAGTCAACTGACGCTGCTTTTTATGACAGATTAGGTCTCGCTGTCTCTCCCCATTATCTCCTTGACTTTTCCAATTTGCAGTATGGTTTTTCTGTATACCCCCTCGATCAGTTTTATAATGTTTTTAAATGCAACATGGTGAACGGTCAGCCTACAACATCCAATTACATTGCTCTGGAGCTCAAGAATGGACAGCGGATCCTTGTTGCAGCCTGCCCGAATACATCTAAAAGCTTTAACACTGCACTGGCTATGCTGAAACAATCTGTAAACGGAGGTATGCAATGGTGATCACTTACGGAACCAGAACCTTATTCAAGCGGGAAGGCGCATGGGGACATGCGATCTGTAAAAACTGCGGACATGATGCTCCCCAAACCCTTTGCCGCCAGCTCGATCAGGTAACGCTTTTCTTTATCCCCATCGTCAGTCTTGAAAAACAACGCGGCATCCTGTGCGAAAGCTGCGGCATGATTGTCCCTCTCGACAAGGCAGAATACAAACGCCGCCGTGAAGCAAGACAAAAAGCTGCCCTTTTCTGAACTCTGTACGATAAAAAACCGGTCTTTTATGACCGGTTTTTTTGCAGTTCATGACAATAGAATGCACGCTTTGCGTGCATTCTATTGTTTATTCTTTTTTCATAATCCATACTTCGCTGACTGCCAGCGCCTTTAAGGTATCGTAAACCTCCCAACGGACTTTCAGCGTGCCGTCCTGATAGGATTCCTTCGGCAGGTCGTATTCCCAGAACGGCTCTCTTCCAGCCTCGATCTCCCGGCGGACAGATTTTCCGTTCGGATTCTGCGCAATCCGATCTGCCAGCAGGACTTTTCCGGCACGGATATTGACCAGCGTTTCATCCTTCAGCGCGGTCTGTCCCACAAATGCCCGGAAAAACGAATTCGGATAAAATACCTTCATCCCATAAGAAGCTTCCGGATCAAGTCCGGTAAACGTCATTTCCAGCGGTGTTCCATACTGCACCGTCACATTCAGCGCCCAGGTCAGCGGCATCGGGAACTCGTGGTACCAGCCGTCGATCTCATGCAGCAGGCCGACCATTGTATACACGCTGTGATCGATGAACGGAGTTTTTAAATATCCGGGATCTTCCTCCCAGCTGTGCCATACGGAAACATGTGAAAAGCCTTCGTAAGTGCCGGGCGCGCAGAACTGGTTTCCGTCGCCGGGATCCTGACGCAGGTTCAGCTGATGCAGTGCTGCGCATCTGTTCTTTTCGTTCTGCATCTTTTCAATCCGCTTAAAGCTCTGCATCAAATACTGATAATCGTTTAACGGCATGCTTCTCGTCTGCAGGTACGCGCCGCGAATCCAGCACTGCCCGCCGTGATGGTTTTCGGTCAGCTGAATACCGCACAAATTCCGCAGGCTGTCTGCCAGCTTCAGCATTTCAAACAGCACATCCTCCGCCGCCGGAACGTCCCTGGAAAGATTCAGGATCGTCCGCGCCTCCCGGATAACTGCTTCGCTTCCGGTAATATCCGCCAGGTCGAGCACCGCACGCGCCTGCTGCTCCAACTCCTGATCCTTTGCATATTTCTGTTTCGTCCAGTAATCCGTCAAAATCCGCAGCTTTAACATCTGATAGCGGTAATTGTTTTTCACCTGTTTCGATACGGTTTTATCGAATGCTGTAAAGGATTCATACAGTGCATCGATTCCGTCGTTTTCCAGAACCGGGCCATCCCAGTTATGCTCCACGTCCATCAAAAATTCCGCAACCTGCTCAGAGGTTTCCGAATCAATAAACAGGTTTGCATAATCCGCCATCGTTTCCTCTGCCGCCACCGAGCTGTCAAAATCCTGATCCGCCCAGAGGATCTTGTTGACGTCGTCATGGATACCCTCGGAATAGGTGATCGAACCGATGGTATACGGCTCTAACATATTGTGAATCGCTTTCATTTTTTCCGGACGCGCATTGTAGCCCTCCCGTCCGCTCGTCAGTGCAAACGCCATATCCCAGTTTTCCACCGGGAACTGACAGTTCGAATTGTGGGAAATATCCGGATAGTTCCGAATGTTTTCACGATATTTTTCGGGAAGCTTCTCATACAGCTCTTCGATGCTGTCCTGCTCCCAGGGCGCAAAGCACACACCGGTAATCCAGTCCGGCTCCTTTGCGATTTCTTCATAAAAAGTATCGTACCAGCCAGGCTCCGGCTGAAAATGCTGCGGTGCAACCCATACGCCCGCTTCCGGATGATATTCGTGCAGAATTTCCACAAAATGCTCTGTCAGACGCATCGCATCCGTCGGCCAGAGGGAACCGGGATCCCCCAGCGGAACCAGCATTGCATCCAGATAAGGAATTGCAGAAAAGACCCTCCGGCGTTCTTCCATCTCCCGGTCGATGCACCCAAAATCATGATAATCGCGTCCGACATTCGGATACCACAACCAGACGTCCATGCCATAGGAATGAATGATTTTGGAAACCTCGCACATCAGCTCCATCGGATCTTCCGGGAAAAGTGCGGAATACAAACGGTCGTCCGTCTTCGGCGGAAGCAGCTCGATGGCGTTTGCTCCGAACAGCGCCAGATCCTCGATATACGCCTCGAATTCCTTTTTTGACCATGCACCGTAGGTATTGTTTTTGTCCCGGTAGCCCAACTGATGTCCCCGCAGCGGATACTGCGGCGTCATGCTCAGGCTGTCCAGCTCGTCCGGAATTTCAATGCTGCCTTTTTTTACAATTGCTTTTCTCAAAAGCCGCGCCATCCCGTAAAACTCACCGCGCTCGTCTTTTCCGAGCACAACGATGCGCCCGCTGCCGTCCGGGTTGTCGATAACCCGGATCCGGAAGCCCTCTTTGCCCGGCACAGTGATGCCGTCAAACAGCGCTTTGACCTCCTCGCTGCAGCTGTCCTCTTTATAAAACTCTATGCTGATTTTTCCAGACGTTTTAGACTGCAGTAAAGAAACACCGCTTCGTTTTTTTAAATTTTTGCAAAATACGTCCGCAGTCTTTTTTTCCAGAGCAGTCTGAAGCTGCGGTTTGTATACAACAGCTGATATGATTTTCATTTTCTTTCTCTCCTTTTCTTTATTTCCACAACTTCCGTGCCAGGATGTCCAGCGGCTCTGCGAACCGCTCAAACAGCCCGTCCTCCGTAATTTCATTTCCATCCTGCGATGCATAATCATTCCACAGCATGTAGCAGGCTCCCAGCATCCGGCTCGACCACCGCGGAAGCTCCCAGGTTCGCTCCTGCGTTTCGAAAACGTTCGGCTGCCACTTTTTTTCCAGAAAATCCAGATCCAGACGGTCATAGCCGCCGCCCGGAATCAGGTACAGACTGCTGCTCAGCGAATTGATGACGGAAAATCCGGCATCATACATTTCCTGCGGATCTGTCCAGTCCGTATCCCATACCTGCAGCTGAATTTTTCTGGAAAGCCCCGAATAATCCTGTCCGGTCTTCGACAGGCTGCCCCACATGCGGATTGTCTTTTCCGGCGCTGCCTCCGCTACATAGTCCGAAAGCGCTTTCATATAATCCACAAAGGCTTTCTGATTCCCAAAATACTCGTCCATGCCGATATGCACCGTCCCCGTTCCGGAAAAAGCATCCGACTCTATCAGGTATTCCGACCAGATCGTCTCTGCCAGCTTCTGCGCTGCCGGGTTGGACAAATCCAGCTGATCGACACTCTCCGGGTCACCGGAAAGCCCAAGCTTCGGAAATACTTTTGTAAGTGCCAGACTGTGGGCGGGCGTGTCGATTTCCGGCACGACCTCAACGCCCATCACCGCAGCGTCCTCGATAAACTGTGCAAATTCTTCTTTGGAATAATACAGATCCTGCGACGTAATCGACTGTCCCGCTTTATTTCTCACATCCGATTCCAGCCGAAACCCCGCATACAACTGTCGCGCGCCCTCTTTTGTCCCATCGTAATCGCTCTGGGAAATGATCTGATTGTCGTTCAAATGAATCTGCAGCGTGTTCATCTGATGCTTTGAAAGCTCTTCTGCAATGCGGTACAGAAGTTCGAGGGAAACCGGTCTGCGCCCTACGTCGATTCCAAAGCCTCGGACCGACCACGCCGGATAGTCCCGCAGCACGCCGGCCGGAAGCTGTCCTTCTGATTTCTCCCAAAGCTGTCCAAGCGCCACACACCCCCAGCGCACCCCTCGCTTCGTGCGCGCCGAAATCGAAATCACGCCCGGACTCTCTGCTTCCAAATTCAGTTCATACCCCTCGTTCCCAAGCGTCTGTGTCCATTCTTTCCCGTCCCCGACAGCCTTCCGAAAGTTCAGGGCGATATCTCCTTCCGCTGGTTTTTCTGTATCCGCCAGCTTCTCAACCGATACGTCCTGCAGCAACTGTCCGGAAAGCTCCGTTGCAAAAAGCTGTGCCGTCCGCTCCAGCTCCTCGTCCCGGTACACGACCCGGATGAAACGGGTTGTCCAGTC
>ENA-UOJR01001300-UOJR01001300.1-human-gut-metagenome-genome-assembly--contig:-C115P-NODE-1300-length-23118-cov-4.787582_pt1 | contig 23118 bp, 17 predicted proteins | sample MGYA00242354_ERZ723901 | MGnify/ENA metagenome assembly ERZ723901
GGGAGAGGGTGGAGCTTCTTCTGGGAGAAGACTAAGCGGATTGGACCGGGACAGCCGGAAGAAAAGAACCTTTCCGGGCTTCACTATTTAATGCAGAATCTTTTGAAAATTTCCAAAAATAGGCGCAAAAAAGCAGCAAATCTTTGCGGATTTACTGCTTTTTTGCCGCTGCAAAGCGGCGGTTATTCAGTTTATTATCTTTTCATCAGGAGATACAAATAAAAGCTTTAAATCCCCGTTGTTTCCATCAACCTTAATATAGCACCGCCAACAGATTTTTCATCTTCAGCAACGATTTGATTGTCTCTAATAAATTATCTTATAGATTTTATAGCCTGCAAACGGTCAAATATTGGCGGATTATGTTTTTGCGGAAGGCCACATAAATAAAGACCGAAAACATGGAACAACTAAAGAACAGGCTCAGAAATGGGTAAATGAAGCCGTGACGGCGTATAGCAGATGGAATGGAGATGTAACTATTTACATTTCTCGAAACGGCGCATTTGCAATAAATTTAAAGGAAAAGACAATCAGTAATACATATAGTTCGGATGAATATGACGAGAAAGTTAGGAGTCTATTGGAGGTATTAGAAAATGATTAAATGCCCCATTCTTGAAACAGAAATTGATATCGGGGAATGTGTTGTGATTGTGGATGCCTGTGAAGGCTCTGTAAAAGAAACTGTTTTGAGTGAAGCTGTTTTAGAAAACAGTAAATGGAAAGAAATCTGCAAGATGTGCAAATACCATGATAATTAATACCACCAGTCAGCAGGCCGGTGGTATGTTTTTACCCCTTAAAATGCTCGAAAGCCTTGTAAATAAAGGGTTTCCCCAGTATTTACAAGGCTTCCTAAAAAGTGGAGCTGAGGGGAATCGAACCCCTGTCCGAAAACCAATTCCCTGTTCTTCTACTATCATAGTCGGTTATTTGACATTCCCTCTGCCGCACGGGAACAGACACTCTTGCGGTTTCAGTAGCTTCATCATACGCCCATACACGCAAAGCTTAGTGTATGTCGTTTCTCACATCGTCGATGCCAGGTTCTTAATGTGTGAGTGCACTAAGGCTGACAGCAGCCATTAGGCTGCGTATGCTAAATTATCTTCAGCGTTTAATTTTAAGTTTGCCATTTAACGCATCGCATGCGGATAGCTTCACCAGCTGCATGACCCCCGTCGAAACCAGTACAACCCCTTACTGGCTCACCGCGACTCATCGGTGAACTTAAATTATAGCTTATGGAAAACAAAGTGTCAATGGGGATTTCTGGTCTTTTCAGAAAAAACAAAAACTGGCCTTGTCACAAACTTCGAAAATGGCTATTTTCAATCAATCCACTTTTTTGTATACTCCTGGTATTAAGAGTTTCAGGAGGAATGTTCATAATGAAAAGAATTGTAACCTTACAGGATATTTCCTGTGTGGGACGCTGCTCAATTACAGTAGCGCTTCCTATTATATCAGCAATGGGAGTGGAATGCGGGATCCTGCCTACAGCAGTGCTTTCTACTCACACCATGTTTCAGACCTATACCTGCAAGGATTTGTCGGATCAGATTGAACCGATTTCTGATGCATGGGAAAAGGAAAAGGTGAGCTTTGACGGAATTTACACGGGATATCTGGCATCTGGAGAGCAGTGCCGTCAGGTATGCGAATTTTTTGACCGGTTTTCCGGAAGGGAATCAGGGAAAGGAAGCATGGTTATTGTAGATCCGGCCATGGCAGATAATGGAAAACTCTATGCAGCCTTTGATGAACATTTTCCGGCCGAAATGGCTAAGGTATGTGCAAAGGCTGATGTGATTCTTCCCAATATGACAGAGGCCAGCCTTTTGACCGGGCTTCCCTATAAAACAGAGCAGGATCCGGCCTATATCCGTCAGCTTCTGGAAGCTCTTCTGGAGCTGGGCTGCGGCACAGCAGTTCTGACCGGTGTCAGCTATGAGCCGGGAAAACTGGGAGTAGCCGGTTTGGACCGGGAGGGAAATGAGTTTTCGTATTTTACACACAGATGTGAGCAGAGCTATCACGGAACGGGCGATATTTTTTCTTCAACAGCGGCAGGAGGCCTTATGCGGGGAATGAAGCTGGAAGAGGCTCTGGCTCTGGCAGCTGATTATGTAGTGCGCTGCATTGAGGCAACGGCTGCTTCTGACAGCGCCAGATGGTACGGAGCAGAGTTTGAATCTCAGATTCCCTGGCTGTGCAGGGAGCTGGAGGGACGGCTGGGACAGGGCTGAAAAGGGAAGAACATTTAAAAAAGTTTTTCAGAAAACATTTAAGAAAAACTTTCGGATATGGTTCTTGCATTCCAGAAGATGAATGATTAAAATAGGGTTATCAGACAGGAAAATTGACAATTTTTTTATTAAGGAGGATTGAAATGGCTTTTTATTATGATGAACCATCCAGAACCTTCAGCGAGTATCTGCTGATTCCCGGTTATTCTTCCAAGGAATGTATTCCTTCAGCAGTCAGCCTGAAGACACCGCTGGTTAAGTATAAAAAGGGAGAAAAACCGGCGATTTCCATTCATATCCCCATGGTTTCCGCAATTATGCAGTCTGTATCGGATGACCGGTTGGCTGTGGCCCTGGCTCAGGAGGGCGGACTGTCATTCATTTACGGCTCCCAGCCGGTGGAGAAGCAGGCAGAGATGGTGCGGAAGGTAAAGCGCTACCGGGCAGGATTTGTGGTAAGCGATTCCAATGTTTCTCCCGATATGACTCTGGCGGATGTTCTTGCGCTGACGGAAAAAACAGGACATTCCACTGTGGCAGTAACCGCAGACGGAAGTGCCGGCGGCAGGCTTCTGGGCATTGTAACCAATAAGGATTACCGGGTGAGCCGGATGACGCCGGATACGAAGGTCAGCACCTTTATGACAAAGCTTGAGGATCTTGTTTACGGGACAGAGGATTTGACCCTGAAGGAGGCCAATGACATTATCTGGGAACACAAGATCAACTGTCTGCCTCTGGTGGACAAGGATCAGAATCTGGTCTATCTGGTATTCCGGAAGGATTATGATACACACAAGAAAAATGAAAATGAGCTGATTGATGAGTCCAAGCGCTATATGGTAGGCGCAGGCATTAACACCCGTGATTATGCAGAGCGTGTTCCTGCGCTTCTGGAGGCGGGGGCAGATGTGCTCTGCATTGACAGCTCAGAAGGATATACAGAGTGGCAGAAGATCACCATTGACTATATTCGTGAGCACTACGGAGACAAGGTAAAGGTCGGAGCCGGAAACGTTGTGGACGGTGAAGGCTTCCGTTTCCTGGCCGAGGCCGGAGCTGATTTCGTAAAGGTTGGAATCGGCGGCGGAGCTATCTGTATCACCAGAGAGCAGAAGGGAATTGGACGCGGGCAGGCTACGGCTCTGATTGAGGTGGCAAAGGCACGGGATGAATATTACAAGGAAACGGGTATTTACGTTCCTATCTGCTCGGACGGAGGAATTGTCCATGATTATCATGTGACCCTGGCTCTTGCCATGGGAGCTGATTTTATTATGCTGGGACGGTATTTTGCCCGGTTTGATGAGAGCCCCACCAAGAAGGTAAATGTAAACGGCAGCTATATGAAGGAATACTGGGGAGAGGGAAGCGCCCGGGCCAGAAACTGGCAGAGATACGATATGGGAGGCGATAAAAAGCTGTCCTTTGAGGAGGGAGTGGATTCTCTGGTTCCTTATGCAGGAAGCCTGAAGGACAATGTGGGTCTGACTCTCAGCAAGGTGCGCTCTACCATGTGTAACTGCGGAGCTTTGACGATTCCGGAGCTGCAGAAAAAGGCAAAGATTACCCTGGTATCAGCCACCAGTATTGTAGAGGGCGGAGCCCATGATGTTATGCTGAGAAATAATCTGCGCAATTAAGGGGAGAGAAAATCAGATACAGATTTTTCGGAGAAATCATTAAGGGAAAGCAGGGGAAAAATAAGGCTATGGATATAATGATCAGAGAATACAGAAGAGCAGATTTGCCTTTTATGACAGAAATATGGAACCAGGTTGTTGGAGAGGGAAATGCATTTCCGCAGGAGGAGCTGCTTGGTGAAGGGGAGGCAGAAGCTTTTTTTGCCGGACAGACCTGCTGTGGAGTGGCCCAGGACACAGAGTCTGGACGGATTCTTGGGCTGTATATTCTGCATCCCAATAATGTGGGACGATGCGGCCATATCTGTAATGCCAGTTATGGGGTAAGCGCAGACAGCAGAGGGCTTCACATTGGAGAGAAGCTGGTAAAGGACTGCATGGAAAGAGCAAAGGAGCAGGGATTTCGCCTGCTCCAGTTTAATGCAGTAGTAGCGTCCAATGTTCATGCCCGCCATTTGTATGAGCGTCTGGGCTTTGAACAGCTGGGAACCATTCGGGGCGGATTTCGGATGCCGGACGGCTCTTATGAAGATATCTGTCCCTACTGGCGGGAGCTTTGACAGGAAAACCAGAAAATGTTCCAACCATCCCGGCAGTCCACCCCATAAGCCATGTGGTGGGCTTCCAGGATGGTGCGGACAATGGAAAGGCCGATTCCCGTTCCCAGGCGTCTGCCGCTTTGATGCTGGCTGCGCTGGTATCGCTCCCAGATAAGGGCGCGGTCCGGGATTGGCAATGGAAACCCGGCTGCTGTCGGCCGTGATTCGGATACATCCGCCGTCTGCGGTATGGTTGACGGCATTATTCAGAAGATTTCGGATTACCTGATTCATCTTGGAGGCGTCTGCCTCTGTCAGGAGTTCTTCCTGCATACATTCCAGTTCCAGTGTAATATGATGTTCCTGAGCCAGAGGCCGGTACCAGGTGATTTCTGATTCCAGAAGTTCACAAAGATTCAGGCTTTCTTTTTTCAGCTGGCAGTATCCTGCCTGAAGCTGGGAATAGTCCAGAATATCACTGACCATGCGGCTCATCCGGTTGGTTTCCCGGATGATCAGATTCAGATCTTCTGTTCGCTGCTCGTCCTGTTTCCAGGTAATATCACGAACCATTTCTGCATACCCCCCAATCAAAGCAAGAGGCGAGCGCAGCTCATGGGAAACATTGGCAATAACCTCCTTGCGCAGCACGTCCAGCCGCTGAAGTGCATACCGGAGCTGGACAACAGACTGGGAAAGCTGTCCCAGCTCGTCCTCCCGCCGGAAAGCAGGGACTTCTGTAAAATCATTTTTTGTAAGGCGCTCTACAGAATCACGAATCTGGCCAATCGGGCGGGTAAAGTGTCTGGAAAAAACAGCGGCCAGAAGAGACGCTGTTAAAGTCAGAAGAACCGTCAGAAAAATCAGCTGGGTTCTGTTAAAGTCCATTACTGTTTTTGTCATCAGCATGGTCCGAATCAAAAGAAAGCATTTCTCTCCGTTCCAGGTTACAGGAAGCCCCATTTCGTAGCCGATTACATGACGGCCGTGGCGAAGAACCTGCTGGTAAGGCTGATCGGCCGCAGGAAATTCCGTTTCTTTTTTTTCAGGGCCGGAAGGAAAATGATTCAGAAAAAACTCCTCCTTCCGGTCGGAAGCACTGACCGGATGTCCGGCGGAATACATTTCCAAAAGCTTTCCGTCCTGATTGATTAAAAACAGTTCACTGCTGCCGTGACTTAGAACAGAAAGCAGGTTCGGATCCTTTCCCAGGTCTTCGCCGGCAAGGCTTTCCATAATACGTGCAGTCCGTTCCCTGGCATCTTTCAGAGAAGCCATGGCATAATTCTGTTCAAACAGACCGATTTGCACCACCCACATAAAACCGATGGCAAAGAGAACGAGAGTCATCATCATGGCCCACAGGCGGAAGACAAGATGGCTTCGAAGCGCTTTTATCTTAGTTTTCATCCACATATTCAAATCGATACCCCACTCCCCATACAGTATGAATGATTTTCCGGTACGGGCCAAGGTGCTCCCGCAGGGATTTGATATGAGTGTCAACAGTGCGGTTATCCCCGTAATAGCTGTATCCCCACACGGTTTCCAAAAGCTTTTCCCGGCTCAGTACAATCCGCTCATTCTGGGCCAGCTTCAGGAGAAGATCAAATTCCTTGGGCGGAAGACACAGGGGAAGGGAATCAAGAGTGACTGTTCGTGATTTTGGCTCAATACACAGCCTGCCAAACTGCAGGACATCGTTTTGCTCCAGAGAGCCGGATGATCGGCGCAGGACAGCGGCGATTCGCGCCATCAGCTCTTTGGGGCTGAAGGGCTTGGAAACATAATCATCGACTCCGAGGCGGAAGCCGAGAAGTCTGTCATACTCCTCATCTCTTGCAGTCAGCATAATCACAGGGATCTGACTGAACCTGCGGATTCCGGACAGGGTTTCAAAGCCGTCCGGCCCCGGCATCATCACATCGAGAATGACCAAATCAAAATCTTTCTCCCGTAAAGCTTCAATAGCAGCTGCTCCACAGTCGGCCTCCTCACACTGGTAACCCTCTATATCTGCATAGGTGCGGACCAGTCTCCGCAGATGGAGATCATCATCTGTTATTAATAAACGCGGCATGGCTGCCTCCTTTTTATTTTTTTTCAGTGTACCACAGAAGAACCTTTCATGTAACAGGTTTCACAGGAATCTTTCTTTTTTTTCACAGAAAATTCACAACACAGGGACAATAGACATTCTTATCGTCAAACAGGCAAAGTTGTGTTATAATAAAAGGGTTTATACACGGAATCGAAAAGATTTCTCTTCAGAAACAGGAAGGAATCGTCATGGGTCAGAAACTTCGGGAGCTTTGGCTGTCTACAACTTTGAAGCATAAACTGGGACTGTACACAGCCATGGTTATCTTAATCATGGCTTCTTCGGCTGTATTTAATGTCTGGGTTATGGATTTTACACTGGACGGATTTGACGAGATTCTCAGCGATAATTCCCGCTGCAACGATTTTCAGCAGGCGATGGAACTGGAGGTCGATGCGTTTGAGGCTTATGTCAGAGAGCGGTCAGATGAGCGATGGGAAGAATACGTCCTTTCCTGTGTCAGAACAGAACGCTGTGTCCGTGCCCTGCCGTTTCAATACAGCAGCATCGGAGAGGAGCGGTATGCAAGAACCTGGAATATCAAAAACAGCTACGAGACCTACAGCCGCTTCCGGGAACAGATTCTGAAGATGAATGAGGAGGAGAGCGGATATATCACCAGTCTGTACCGGGTGTATGATATGCAGGATTATCTGAAGGATTACGCGCGGAGACTGGTACAGGTGACATTGAGCAAGGGCAACGAAACCTATCAGAAGCAGGTGCCGGTGTTCTACAATATTCCCTATCTGATCCTGGCAGTGTCTCTGTGTCTTACGGTTGTGGCTATTGTGCTGACACGGCTCCTTTCCAATACGCTGATCCAGCCGGTGGTAAAGCTGGCCCACAATTCCAGAAAAATTGCGCGAAATGATTTTTCCGGTCAGGATCTGTCCGTACCCAATCGGGATGAAATGGGAGAACTGGTGACAGCGTTCAATAAAATGAAGCACGCTACAGAAGGGTATATCAATACACTGAAAAAAAATAACGAGATGGCAGGGCTTCTCCACAAAGAGGAGCTGGAGCGAATGGAAATGGAAAAGCAGCTGGAATCTGCAAAGCTGGAGCTTCTGAAAAGCCAGATCAATCCTCATTTCCTGTTTAATACATTAAATATGATAGGATGTATGGCAAAGCTGGAGGATGCGGCAACGACGGAGCGGATGATTTACAGCATGAGCAATCTCTTCCGATATAATTTAAAAACCTCAGATCAGTTTGTTGCTTTGAGTCACGAACTGAAGGTCGTGCAGGATTATGTCTATATTCAAAAAATGCGGTTTGGCAGCCGAATTCGCTACGACAGCGATATTCAGGTGAACGAGGGGCAGGTGATTATTCCCGCCTTTACTTTGCAGCCGGTTGTGGAAAATGCGGTAATTCACGGACTTTCTAAAAAGGAACAGGGCGGGAGGCTGTATCTTCGCATTTGGCAGAAGGAAAACTGCGTGATCATATCCGTTGCAGATACGGGAGTCGGCATGACCCGGGAACAGCTTGAGTCCCTGAAGGAAGGCCTGAAGGAGAGGCGTTCTGCCAAGGTGGGAATCGGACTGGGGAATATCTATAAGCGAATTCATATTTTGTATGAAGACGGAGAAATGAATATCTGGAGCAGATATGGATGCGGAACGGTTGTACAGATGGTTATCCCTCTGGAAAAGATGAATGAGGGAGAAACAGGAAAAAAAGAACCAGAGAAAAAAGACGCTGACAGAGAACATGGAGACACAATAGAAGCGGACGAAATGACTGACGGGCAAAGCGGCAGGAAAGCGGAAGCTGAGAGGAGAAAGGAAACGTCATGAATCAGGATAAGATCTACAGACTGCTGATTGCAGATGATGAGATGATAGAAAGAGCGGTTCTGTACAAAACATTAAAATCACGCTTTGGCGAACATTGTGAGATTTATCAGGCAGAAAACGGGCGGGAGGCAGTGCGTATTCATGAGGAGCATAAAATTCAGATAGCCATTCTTGATATTGAAATGCCCGGAATCAACGGAATCCGCGCAGCAGAAAAAATCAGGGAAACAGACAGGGACTGCTGTATTGTTTTTCTGACAGCTTTTGATGAGTTTTCTTATGCAAAAAAGGCGATAACCGTCCGCGCACTGGATTATCTTTTAAAGCCCTATGAGGAAAACGAGCTTCTTCTGGTAGTGGAGGAGGCAATGCGGATAGTCTGCGAGCGGGAAGCGGCTGCAGAATCCAGGACAGCAGCCCGGAACGAAGAAGGGGAGCTGCCGGAAAATCAGGAGGACAGAAACGAGGAAGCCGGACGTGAAAAGAACGGGGAAAGCAGCGGAGGACAGGATATTGAGGCAGAAGGGGTGAGACTTTCTGCGGTGATGGATATGATAACAGACTATATCCAGTCACACTATATGGAGGATTTGTCCATGCAGGATCTGGCCCGCCGGATGAATTATTCAGAGGCCTATTTCTGCAAGCTGTTTAAGCAGTGCTTCGGGCAGAATTTTACTTCCTACCTGACAGAATACCGGGTGGAGACGGCGAAGAAAATGCTGGGCCAGCCAACCGTGAATGTAAAGGAAATCGGAAAGGCAGTGGGATACTGCGATGCCAATTATTTTGCCAAGGTGTTTAAGCGGATTACCGGACAGAGCCCTACGGATTACCGGACAGAGCTGCTTTTGAAAAAAGCGGGTTTTTGACGGTTTTGTGTGACATGCATAAAATGAAAACCCATATGGGGTAAAAATATACTATGATTCACAAAAAATTACCCTTTCTATTTTGGCAATATTAATTTATTATAAAGATAACGTATTTGAACGTTAAAAAGATCAAGAGGAGGAAACAAAAAATGAAAAAAAGAATTGTAAGCGCAGATATTTGCACAGAATTGGTAGCAGGTTCTGTGGTAGGGGGGGGTTCTACTAAGGGTGAGGAGACCACTGCAGCAACCACAGCAGCAGCAACCGAGGCAGCTACTGAGGCAGCCAAGGAAGAAACCGAGGCAGCTGAGGGCGAGACCAAAGCAGCTGAGGCTGGTGCATACGACACTGCCAATATGCCGGAAGTAACTCTGGTATATGCAGAGGTTAACCCGCTTGATACCATCGTTGGCCAGATGGCTACCGATTTCAAGACCAAAGTAGAAGAACTGTCTGACGGCAAGATCACCATCGACGTTCAGGCCAGCGGTGTTCTTGGTTCTGAGAACGACGTTCTGGATACCATGCTGGGCGGCGGCGGCACCATCGATATGTCCCGTATCTCCGCTTTCGCACTGAACAGCTACGGTGCTAAGAAGTCCATGCTTCTTTCTATTCCGTATACCTTCCAGGATCGTGCACATTTCTGGAACTTCGCTACCAGCGATCTGGCACAGGAATTCCTGACCGAGCCGGTTGATCTGGGCCTGGGCGTAAGAGGTCTGTACTACGGTGAAGAAGGCTTCCGTCATTTCTTCTTTGTAAATCCGGCAACCAAGCTGGAAGATTTAAGCGGCTTAAAGATCCGTGTATCCAACGACCCGGTTATGACCGGTATGGTTTCCGGACTGGGCGCTAACGCAACTGTTGTTTCCATGAACGAGCTGTATTCTGCACTGCAGACCGGCGTAGTAGATGCTGCTGAGCAGCCGATCGCAAACTACTACTCCAACGCTTTCCCGGAGGTAGCTCCGCATCTGTTACTGGATGGACACACCCTGGGTGCTGTTCAGGTTATCATCACCGACGAGGCTTGGGACAAGCTGACCGAGGATCAGCAGGCTATCCTGATGGAGGCTGGAAAATATGCTTCTGAGAACAACCGTGCAAACTCTGAGAACAAAGAGAACGAGGTTCTGGAGCAGCTGAAGGCTGACGGCGTAACTGTTACCGAGGTTGAGGACAAGGCTCCTTGGAAAGATGCTTGTAAGGCAGTTATCGATGAGAACACTGCAGATCAGGCAGAACTGTATCAGCAGATTCTGGATCTGGCAGACTAATTCCAGCCAGTATTACGCAGTATCAGGTAATAATTAAATATTAATTGAAGCGTATGTGTTAGGGAATGAAGATGACGGGCACAGAGCGGTTTAGGTACTGCCTCTGTGCCCTGAGTTTTGAAAGGGGACAAAAATTATGCCAGCAATTTTTGAAAAGATCGATAAGATCAAACCGGCCTATGACATTACCTACAAAGTAGTTATGTTTATCTGTAAGATTCTTCTGATTGCAGATATTCTGATTACCAGTATGTCCGTAGCAGGCCGCTACATTCCGTTTATCCCGGATCCGGCATGGAGTGAAGAGGTAGTTCTGACCTGTATGTCTTATATGGCAGTGCTTTCAGCAGCACTTGCAATCCGCAGAGGCGCTCATATCCGTATGACTGCTCTGGATCCGTATTTACCGAAAACTCTTGTGAAAATTCTGGACGTCATTGCCGATCTGGCAGTGCTGATCCTGGCTGTTATTATGATTACCGTTGGCTGGAAGTATGCATCCGGCATCGGTTCAAAAGGTACCTATGTAAGTATGCCGAAGGTATCCAGATTTTGGATGTACTTCCCGGTTCCGCTGGCAGGCGTTGCCATGCTGATTTTCGAACTGGAGGCTCTTTACAATCACATTAAAGTTTTCTTTGTAAAGGAGGAGGCATAATCTATGAGTACTGAAACTATGGCAATTGTTATTTTGCTTGCAAGCTTCTTTATTATGGTCATGCTGCGGTTCCCCATTGCTTATGCAGTTGCACTTTCTTCTGTTCTGTGCCTGTTAAGCCAGGGACTGCCTCTGACAACCATCTGTCAGCAGATGGTAAAAGGAATCAGCTCCTTCAGCCTGATGGCAGTACCGTTCTTTATTACCATGGGCTGTCTGATGGGCTCCGGCGGTATTTCTGAAAAGCTGATTGCTCTGGCAAATGCATGTGTAGGCTGGATGCGCGGCGGTATGGCTATGGTAAATATCGTAGCATCTTATTTCTTCGGCGGTATTTCCGGTTCTGCATCTGCAGATACGGCTTCTCTTGGTTCCATCCTGATTCCGATGATGGTTGACCAGGGATATGACGCTGATTTCTCAACGGCTGTTACCATTACCTCCTCCTGTGAGGGTCTTCTGGTTCCGCCGAGCCATAACATGGTTATTTATGCAACCACCGCAGGCGGTATTTCTGTAGGAAGCCTGTTCCTGGCCGGATATCTGCCGGGTGCGCTTCTGGCAGCTTCCCTGATGATTGGTTCCTATATCATTTCTGTAAAGAGAAACTATCCGAAGGGTGAAAAGTTCAGCATGTCCAACCTGCTGAAGCAGTTAAGCGTTTCCTTCTGGGCTCTGGCAGCTGTTCTTATTGTAGTATTCGGCGTAGTAGGCGGTGTATTTACCGCAACCGAGTCTGCAGCAGTTGCAGTTATCTACAGCCTGCTTGTCAGCGTATTTATTTACAAGGGTCTTGACTGGAAGGGCGTATGGAGAGTGTTGGAGGATTGTGTGGACACTCTGTCTATCGTACTGATCCTGATTGCAACCTCCAGTATTTTCGGATACTGCCTGACCAGACTTCATGTACCGGATCTGGCTGCAAATGCAATTACCGGTCTGACCAGCAACCCGATTATTCTGGCTCTGCTGCTGAACCTGATTCTTCTGGTTCTGGGATGTATCATGGATATGGCTCCGATTATCCTGATTGCAACCCCGATCCTGCTTCCGATTGCAACCTCTATCGGTATCGATCCGGTTCAGTTTGGTATCATGGTAGTATTAAACTGTGGTATCGGCCTTCTGACTCCTCCGGTAGGAGCAGTTCTGTTCATCGGTTCTGCAGTTGCAAAGGTTCCGATGGAGAAGGTAGTAAAGGCAACTCTGCCATTCTACCTGTGTATGATTATTACCCTGCTGCTGATTACCTTTGTTCCGGCTATCAGCCTTGGACTTCCGGCTCTGCTCAGCTAAGGGAAGAAATGATTTGCATATAAGAGAATACAGTCAGGCATTAACATTTTCGTTAATGCCTGATTTGTCATTCTGTCAGACAGCCAGATCAAGGGGCTCTGACTGCCTGACAGAGTGACAAAGGAAATATGGGAAAGGAGAATTTCAGTGAAAAAAACGATTGCACTGTTGGCTGCGGGAGCAGCGTTTTTATTATTTGCCTGCGGCGGCAGGAGTGAGAGGACGGAAAATGAAAAGGTTCCGGAATATGTGCTGACTTATGCAGAAAATCAGCCGGAGGACTATCCCACAACGCAGGGCGCATATTATTTTGCCAGACTGGTGGAGGAACGTTCCGGAGGCCGTATCCGGATTCAGGTAAAGGCCGGAGGAGAAATGGGAGCGGAGCAGAGTGTCGTAGAGCAGCTGCAGTTCGGTGGGCTTGATTTTGCAAGAGTTTCGCTTTCCTCGCTGGGAGATCGGATTCCCAAGCTGAATGTGCTTCAGATGCCTTATCTTTATACCGGCTCCGAGCATATGTGGCGGGTTCTGGAGGGGGAGATCGGGGATGAATTTCTGGATTCTTTTCAGGGGTTTAATCTGGTGGCCTTGTCCTGGTATGATGCAGGAGCCAGAAATTTTTACAGCTCCGGAAAACCCATTGAAAGGCTGGAGGACATGAAGGGAATGAAGGTCCGCGTACAGGATTCTGCTTTGATGGAGCGCATGGTGCAGCTTCTGGGGGCAATTCCGGTTCCTCTGGATTATGATAAGGTGTATTCCGCCTTTCAGACAGATGAAATTGACGCTGCGGAGAATAACTGGCCGTCTTACGAGTCCATGAATCATGAGGAAGTGGCAGGATATTATACGGAGGATGAGCACTCCCGTGTTCCGGAGGTTCAGCTTGCCTCCCGCGTTACCTGGGAATGCCTGACGGCAGAGGATCAGGAGATGATTTGTCAGTGCGCGGAAGAATCTGCCCGGTATGAGCGGACCTTATGGGAGGATCGTTCCCGCAATTCGGAAGATATTGTCCGCAAAAACGGCTGTGTGGTTATTGAGCTGAGCGCAGCGGAAAAGGCGCGGTTCCAGGCTGCGGTCACTCCGATTTACAACGAATTCTGTAAAAACTACATGGATATTATCGAACGGATTAAGGAAGAAGGACGTCTGCTGGAGCAGGAAAAAACGGAACCGTAAGAAAAAGGCTTGACTTTTCCTGTTTTGATGGCTAGAATATAACATAGATTTCCAAAAGAAATAACAAAGGCAATGAATGTGTTCAGTAGCGTTCTGTTTCCTGCCAGAGAGAAGAGGTCACCGGCTGAAAGCCTCTTTCCGTTCAGACAGAATTGCGAAATTCCCACAGGAGCTGCATGGCTGAAGGCCGGATATGATTCCATAAGGAGAACTGATATCAGGAAAGTAGGCTGTGACGGAGGGTGCACGTTACGCACAACAAAGTGTCTGCTGCAGATTCATTCAGAGCAAAAGCAGCAGGAATATGGGTGGTACCGCGGTTTATGAGAATCGTCCCTTTGCAATGTGGTCATTGCAGAGGGATTTTTTTATGTCATAGGAAAGTTCGTCCTATGACATAAAAACACTCTGCAAGAATCGCCATGGGGCGGCCTGCATTGCATTTAGTATAAAGAGAAAGGAAGGAAACCATGAAAGAGCAGTTAGAGAAAATCAAATCAGAGGCTTTGGCCAGGATTGAGGCTTCTGATGCGCTGGAAACCTTAAATGATATCCGGGTAGCATATCTGGGAAAAAAGGGTGAACTGACCAGTGTTTTGAAGAGCATGAAAAATGTAGCGCCGGAGGAGCGTCCCAAGGTAGGACAGATGGTCAATGAGGTTCGCGCACTTCTGGAGGAGAAATTAGAAGAAACCCGTCTTGCTCTTGCGGCAAAAGCCCGTGAGGAGCAGCTGAAGAAAGAGGTTATTGACGTTACCCTTCCTGCAAAGAAGGCAAATATCGGCCACAGCCATCCCAACATGGTGGCTCTGAAAGAAGTAGAGCGTATTTTTATCGGTATGGGTTATGAGGTTGTAGAAGGTCCGGAGATTGAGTATGATGAGTATAACTTTACCAAACTGAATATTCCGGCCAATCATCCGGCTAAGGATGAGCAGGATACCTTTTATATCAGCAAGGACATTGTGCTTCGTACCCAGACCTCTCCGGTACAGGCCCGTGTTATGGAAAAGGGCAAGCTGCCGATCCGTATGATTGCTCCCGGCCGTGTATTCCGTTCCGACGAGGTAGATGCAACCCATTCTCCCTCCTTCCATCAGGTAGAGGGACTGGTTATTGACAAGCACATTACTTTTGCAGACTTAAAGGGAACCCTGGCAGAATTTGCAAAGGAAATGTTTGGTGAGGAAACAAAGGTAAAATTCCGCCCCCATCATTTCCCGTTTACCGAGCCAAGCGCAGAGATGGATGTAAGCTGCTTTAAGTGCGGCGGCAAGGGCTGCCGTTTCTGTAAAGGCTCCGGCTGGATTGAGATTCTGGGCTGCGGTATGGTACATCCCCATGTACTGGAAATGTGCGGAATCGATCCGGAAGAATATGTAGGCTTTGCCTTCGGCGTAGGTCTGGAGAGAATTGCCCTCCTGAAATATGAGATTGACGATATGCGTCTCCTCTATGAAAACGATATTCGTTTCTTAAAGCAGTTTTAATGAGTGAGCCGGTGAAATAAGAGAGATAATCAAAAGGAGATAGAGACATGAACACAGCATTGTCATGGATAAAGGCATATGTTCCTGATTTGGATGTAACTCCCCAGGAGTATACAGACGCAATGACCCTGATTGGAACAAAGGTAGAAGGATATACCTGTCTTGATAAAAATCTGGAGAAGATTGTAGTAGGACAGATTCTGAAAATTGAAAGACACCCGGACGCAGATAAGCTGATTATCTGCCAGGTGGATGTGGGAAATGAAACCATCCAGATCGTAACCGGCGCTCCCAACGTAAAGGAAGGAGACAAGGTTCCTGTTGTTCTGGACGGAGGTAAGGTGGCAGGCGGTCACGACGGCGGTCCCCTTCCGGAGAATGGAATTAAAATCAAGAAAGGAAAACTCCGCGGAATCGATTCTTACGGAATGATGTGTTCCATTGAGGAATTAGGTTCCTCACGGGATATGTATCCCCTGGCTCCGGAAAGCGGAATCTACATTCTTCCGGAAGATGCTCCGGTGGGCGCAGATGCCATTGAGGTTCTGGGTCTTCATGATACAGTATTTGAGTATGAGATTACTTCCAACCGTGTAGACTGCTACGGCGTAATCGGTATTGCAAGAGAAGCAGCAGCAGCTTTCCGCAAGGAGTTTTATCCTCCGGTAGTGAAAGAAACGGGAAACAGCGAGGATATTCATGATTACCTTCAGGTAGAGGTGAAAAATCCGGAGCTGTGCAGCCGTTACTGTGCAAGAATGGTAAAAAATATTAAGCTGGCTCCGTCACCGGAATGGATGCAGAGAAGACTGGCGGCAAGCGGAATCCGTCCTATTAACAATATTGTAGATATTACCAACTACATTATGGAAGAGTACGGACAGCCCATGCATGCGTTTGATTATGATCAGCTGGCCGGACATAAAATCGTTGTGAAGTGCGCCCAGGATGGAGAAACCTTCCAGACTCTGGACGGACAGGAGAGAAACCTGGACAGCAATATCTTAATGATCAATGACGGCGAAAAGGAAGTGGGCATTGCCGGTATTATGGGCGGTGAAAACTCCAAAATTACGGACAATGTGCAGACCATGGTATTTGAGTGCGCCTGCTTTGACGGAACAAATATCCGTCTGTCTGCAAAGCGCCTTGGACTGCGTACCGATGCTTCCGGAAAATATGAGAAGGGACTGGATCCCAATACCGCCTATGAGGCAGTAAACCGTGCCTGCCAGCTGGTAGAAGAGCTGGGCGCCGGTGAGGTGGTTGGTGGTCTGATTGACGTTTACTCTGAGAAGCGGGAAGAATCCAGAGTGGCCTTCAATCCGGAAAAAATCAACAATCTGCTGGGAACAGACATTGCCCCGGAAACCATGAAGGAATATTTCCGGATTCTCGGTCTTGGATTTGATGAGGAAACCCAGGAGGTGGTTGCGCCCACCTTCCGTCAGGATATTCACTGCATGGCGGATCTGGCAGAGGAAGTAGCCAGAATGTATGGATACGATAAGATTCCCACAACCCTTCCTTCCGGTGAGTCCACAACAGGACGGATTTCCTTTGAGGGCCGGATCGAAGATATTGCATAAGAGGTTGCGATGTTCTCCGGCTTCAGCGAGAGCATGACCTATTCCTTTGAGAGTCCGAAGGTGTTTGATAAGCTTCTGATCCCGGCAGATTCCAGTCTGCGCAGCACCATTGAGATTTCCAACCCTCTGGGCGAGGATTTCAGTGTGATGAGAACCCTGCCTTTAAACGGTATGCTGACTTCTCTGTCAACCAACTACAACCGCCGGAACAAAGATGTAAAGCTGTTTGAGATGGCAAAGGTATATCTGCCCAAGTCTCTTCCTCTGACAGAGCTGCCGGACGAGCGGGTTCAGTTTACCCTGGGTATGTACGGAGAGGGAGATTTCTTTACCATGAAGGGTGTGGTAGAGGAGCTGTTTGACAAGCTGGGTATGACAAAGAAGGTACACTATGATCCTTCCTGTGAACGTCCTTACCTGCATCCCGGCCGTAAGGCTGATATTGTCTACGAGGGAGTAAAGCTGGGCTATCTTGGTGAGGTACATCCGGAGGTGGCTGACAACTACAAGATTGGCGAGCGGGTTTACGTGGCTGTTCTTGATATGCCGGCTGTTGTTCCTTTCGTAAGCTTCGACTGGAAATACGAGGGACTGGCAAAATATCCGGCAACCACCCGTGATATCAGTATGGTAGTTCCCAAGGAGATTCTGGTTGGACAGATTGAAGATATTATTGCGCAGCGGGGCGGAAAGATTCTGGAAAGCTACAAGCTGTTCGATATTTATGAAGGCGCTCAGATTCTGGCCGGACATAAGTCCGTTGCATACTCCATTACCTTCCGGGCAAAGGATCATACTCTGACCGATGATGAGGTAAATGCAGTAATGAAGAAGATTTTAAATGGCTTAGAAGGCATGGGAATCCAGCTGAGAGCATAATTGCAGCATAAAATGGCTATCCTTACGTTAGAAGTGATTCTAAGGTAAGGAGGCCATTTTTTTATGAGGCATGATTTTGAAATAGCAGGTGTGTACGGACGGGAGATCCTGGATTCCAGGGGAAATCCTACTCTGGAGGCGGAGGTATATTTAAAGGGCGGCGGAGCAGGACGGGCATCCGTTCCTTCCGGCGCTTCTACGGGCAAATTTGAAGCGGCAGAGCTGCGGGACGGGGGACCGCGTTATCATGGAAAAGGGGTAAAGAAAGCAGCGGAATATGTAAACACGGTTCTGGCAGATGCAGTGCGCGGCCGGGATGCTTTTTACCAGTGGGAGATTGACCGCCTCCTGCGGGAGGCAGACGGAACTGCCAATAAAGAAAGGCTGGGGGCCAATGCTGTTTTGAGCGTATCTCTGGCAGCGGCCAGGGCCTGCGCAGCCCAGCAGGGGATTCCTCTTTATCGTCATCTGGGGGGACTGAATGGAAGAACGATGCCGGTGCCGATGATGAATGTGCTGAACGGGGGCGCCCATGCAGACAATACGGTAGATCTTCAGGAATTTATGATCATGCCGGTTGGAATGGAAAGCTTTGCAGAGGGACTGAGGATGTGCTCGGAGGTGTATCACACACTTAAAACACTGCTGAAAACAAGGGGCTGCAGTACCGCAGTAGGCGACGAAGGCGGTTTTGCTCCGGATTTTAAGAATGCAGAGGAAGTTCTGACCTGCCTGACGGATGCGGTTCTGGCAGGCGGTTATGAACCGGGAAAGGACTTTTTCTTTGCCATAGATGCTGCGGCCAGTGAACTGTACGACAGCGGGACGGGAAGGTATGTTTTTCCGGGAGAGAGCCGGATGAGCCAGAGAACTGTAAGCCGGTCATCGGAAGAAATGGTAGAATACTTTCGAAAGCTGACAGAGGATTTCCCGATATGCTCTATTGAAGACGGCCTTGCAGAGGAGGACTGGGAGGGCTGGAAGCTGTTAACCAGAGTGCTGGGAAAAAAGATTCAGCTGGTGGGCGATGATCTTTTTGTTACAAACACAGATCGTCTTTCAAAAGGAATCCGGGAAGGCGCGGCTAATGCCGTTTTAATAAAAATGAATCAGATAGGAACTTTGACGGAAACCCTGGAAGCCATGGAAATGGCAAAGCTTGCCGGATACCGGACGATTGTCTCCCACCGCTCAGGAGAGACAGAGGATACATTTCTGGCGGATCTGGCGGTGGCAGCGGGAAGCGGTCAGATTAAAACCGGCGCTCCCTGCCGGTCTGAGCGGGTTGCAAAATACAACAGACTGCTCAGGATTGAGGAGGAAGTGAAGGGAAAAAGGCTTGTTTTTTCAAAAGAAGTATGCTAAACTAATGGTGTTTGACTATTAGGAGGTATCGTTCTTATGTTAAAGATTATCTTATCCGTGATTTTTATTCTGATATGTGTGGCTTTGACCGTGGTTGTATTACTTCAGGAAGGAAAATCAGCAGGCCTTGGCGCAATCAGCGGAATGGCTGATACTTACTGGGGAAAAAACAAAGGACGTTCCATGGAAGGCAATCTGCAGAAGTTTACCACCTTTGCAGCTGTTGCATTTATGGTACTGGCAATTGTTTTGAATTTACTGTAGGGATGGAAGAAGCACTCTTGGACACAGCAAGGGTGCTTTTATCATTTCACGGGGAAATCCGTCCGGAGCAGTAGCATTTTTATGCATCAAAGAGAACGTGAAAAAAGGAGATTTTATGACAGAAGAAGCATTAAAAGAAAGGAAAGAAAGTCTGCTGGCGCTGATGGAGGATTCTTCCTATGTGCCTATGAAGCTGAAGGAGCTTTCCATGCTGCTGAACGTGCCGAGAGAACGGCGTGAGGAACTCAAAGAGGTTCTTGACGCCCTGATTGCAGACGGAAAGATCGTTCTTTCCAGGCGGGGCAAATACGGCCGTCCGGAAAAGAAGATTCTGACCGGTATTTTTTCCGGAAGCTCCAGAGGCTTTGGCTTTGTTGTTCCGGAGGACGGACAGCAGGATATTTATATTCCGGCGGATCAGACAGGGGATGCCATGCACGGAGACAGAGTGCAGATTACGGCAGAACCGGCCAGACCGGGGCGCAGACCGGAAGGCACGGTGATTCGTGTCCTGGAGAGGGCCAATGAAACCCTGGTGGGATATTACCAGAAAAACAGGCATTTCGGGTTTGTGATTCCGGATAATCAGAAAATTGCCACTGATATCTTCATACCGGAGGGAGAAGATATGGGAGCCGTTACCGGGCATAAGGTTGTGGTAAAACTGACCAGCTTCGGCGGAGTCCGGAAAAAACCGGAGGGAAGGGTGACGGAAATTATCGGTCACGTCAACGATCCGGGTACCGATATTCTTTCGATTGTAAAGGCCTATGGTATTCCTGAGGAATACCCGCCGGAGGTGATGGATGAGGTAAGCCGGATCCCGGATGAGGTGACAGCGGAGGAAATGCAGGGGAGAAAGGATATCCGCAGCTGGCAGACCGTAACCATAGATGGTGAGGATGCAAAGGATCTGGACGATGCCATCACCATCAGCCGGGAATCCTATGGTTACCGGCTGGGTGTCCACATTGCAGACGTGAGTCATTATGTGAGAGAGAACAGTCCCCTGGATCAGGAGGCGCTCCGCCGGGGAACCAGTGTTTACCTGGTGGATCGGGTGATTCCCATGCTGCCGCACAAGCTGTCCAACGGAATCTGTTCTCTGAATGAGGGAACGGATCGTCTTGCCCTAAGCTGCATTATGGATCTGGATTTCCAGGGACGTGTTCTGGGTCATGAGGTGGCAGAAACCGTGATTCAGGTAGATCGCCGCATGACCTACACGGCAGTCAATGCGGTGATTACGGATCAGGATCCGGAAACCATGGAAGAGTACCGGGATTTTGTTGAGATGTTCATGCTGATGAAGGAGCTGGCAGATATTCTCAGGGAGAGACGGTATCAGAGAGGCTCCATTGATTTTGATTTTCCGGAGACAAAAATTATTCTGGATGAAAAAGGCAGACCGGTGGAGATTCGTCCTTATGAGCGCAATGCGGCCACGCGGATTATTGAGGATTTCATGCTGATGGCCAATGAGACGGTTGCAGAGGATTATTTCTGGCAGGAGGTTCCGTTTTTATACAGGACTCATGACACTCCGGATCCGGAAAAGATGAAGCGGCTGGGACTGTTTATTAACAACTTTGGCTATACCATCCGCACCCAGCAGGGAGAGGTTCACCCCAAGGAGATTCAGAAGCTTCTGAAAAAAATAGAAGGAAGCGAGGAGGAGGCGCTGATTAGCCGTCTGACTCTTCGTTCTATGCGGCAGGCCAAATATATGCCTGTATGCAGCGGCCATTTCGGTCTGGCGGCCAAGTATTACACCCATTTTACATCACCGATCCGCCGGTATCCGGACCTGCAGATTCACCGGATTATTAAGGAAAATCTTCACGGAAATCTGACAGAAAAGAGGCTGTCCCACTATGACAGGATCCTGACCGGCGTGTCTGTCCAGTGTTCCGCAGCAGAGCGGCGGGCAGAGGAGGCGGAGCGGGAAACCATTAAGATGAAAAAATGTGAATATATGGCAAAACGGATTGGCAGAGAATATGAGGGTGTGATTTCCGGTGTAACAAACTGGGGATTTTATGTGGAGCTGCCCAATACCGTAGAGGGACTGGTTCATGTAAGCAGCCTTCAGGGCGATTACTATCTGTTTGATGAAAGCAGAATGGAGCTGAAAGGCGAAATGAGCGGGCGGACGTTCCGCCTGGGGCAGAAGCTCCGGGTTGTTGTTGCGGGAACGGACAAACTGACCAGGACTGTCGATTTTCTTCCGGCAGAGGAGGAAAACAGGGAGGAATAATAAGATGAAAGATTCAGTAAAGCTGGTGGCCAACAACAAAAAGGCCTGGCATGATTATTTTATTGACGACAAAATTGAGTGCGGAATTGAGTTATTCGGAACTGAGGTAAAGTCCATCCGCATGGGACACTGCAGCATTAAGGAGGCCTTTGTCCGTATTGACAAGGGAGAGGTTTACGTTTACGGAATGCACATCAATCCGTATGAGAAGGGCAATATTTTTAATAAGGATCCCCTCCGTCCCAGAAAGCTTCTGCTTCATCGAAGCGAGATTGACAAGCTGGAGGGAAAAATCAGGGAAAAAGGCATTACCCTGGTTCCCCTTCAGGTTTATTTTAAAGGCAGCCTGGTAAAGGTAGAGATCGGGCTTGCCCGTGGTAAGAAGCTCTATGACAAACGGGCTGATATTGCGAAAAAGGATCAGCGCCGGGAAGTGGAGCGGGAATACAAAGAACGGCTGAAATAACCGGCCCCAGTTATGACAGCCATGACAGAATGGCATATAGAAAATAAAAAACAGTCATTGATTTTACATCATATAGGGGATATAATGTTGTTTAATACGAATTTGGAAACAGGCGGGCCAAAAGTGTATCAGAAGAATGGCTTACCTGTGGAATGGAGGAACAGTGATGGAGAAAAAAAATCTGGACTGGAGCAACATCGGATTCAGCTATATGCCGACAGATATGCGATATGTAGCCAATTATAAAGACGGAAGCTGGGATGAGGGCGGTCTGACAGCAGACTCCAACGTGGTGATCAATGAATGCGCCGGAATTCTTCAGTATTGTCAGGAATGTTTTGAAGGACTGAAAGCTTATACCACAGAAGACGGAAGTATTGTTACGTTCCGGCCGGATCTGAATGCAGAGCGCATGATGGATTCCTGCGCCCGTCTGGAAATGCCCCGGTTCCCGAAGGAGCGTTTCCTGGAGGCAGTGGATCAGGTGGTAAAAGCCAATGCGGCATGGGTTCCGCCATTCGGAAGCGGAGCAACCTTTTATCTGAGACCTTATATGTTTGCATCCGGACCGGTGATTGGTGTAAAGCCGTCAACCGAATATCAGTTCCGTCTGTTTGGAACTCCGGTAGGTCCGTATTTTAAAGGAGGCGCAAAGCCTCTGACCATCTGTGTCAGCGATTTTGACCGTGCGGCTCCTCATGGAACCGGTCATGTAAAGGCAGGTCTGAACTATGCCATGAGCCTTCACGCCAATGTGACTGCCCACGCAGCAGGATATGATGAGAACATGTTCCTGGATCCTGCTACCAGAACCTATGTAGAGGAGACAGGAGGCGCAAACTTCCTGTTTGTAACCAAGGACAATGAGGTGGTAACTCCCAAGTCCGATTCGATTCTGCCGTCTATTACCAGACGTTCTCTTGTTTATGTGGCAGAGCATTATCTTGGTCTGAAGGTCACTCAGAGACCGGTGAAGCTTTCCGAGCTGTCAGATTTTGCCGAGTGCGGCCTGTGCGGAACTGCAGCGGTGATTTCTCCTGTTGGAAAGGTTGTGGATCACGGTAAGGAAATCTGCTTCCCCAGCGGAATGACGGAGATGGGACCGATTACAAAGAAGCTGTATGAAACTTTGACCGGAATTCAGATGGGTACGGTAGAAGCGCCGGAAGGC
>ENA-UOJR01001312-UOJR01001312.1-human-gut-metagenome-genome-assembly--contig:-C115P-NODE-1312-length-22900-cov-6.892537_pt1 | contig 22900 bp, 16 predicted proteins | sample MGYA00242354_ERZ723901 | MGnify/ENA metagenome assembly ERZ723901
ATCGATGAGGCGCTTCGGCTCCAGCCCGTATTCCGCGCGGAAGACGTCCGGCGTGTAGCGCTCCGTCCGCGTCTGCCCGCCCTGCGTGTGCACCAGGCGCACGGAGACGTGCTCGTCGACGAGCTGCAGGCTGTCGCGGTCTCCCGTCAGGATGGCGCAGTCCCACCCGGCCTCCTCGCACAGACGGCCGACCGTACCGAGCACATCGTCCGCCTCCCAGCCCTCGCAGGCATAGACCGGGATGTTCATCGCGGCGAGCACCTGCTTCATGACCGGCATCTGCATGGCAAGCTCCTCCGGCATGGGGTGGCGCGTAGCCTTGTAGCCGTCATAGCGCAGATGGCGGAACGTCGGCGCGTGCAGGTCAAAGGCCACGCACAGCGCGTCCGGTTTTTCCTCGCTGCGCTCCTTTTCCAGAATATTCAGAAAGCCGTAGATCGCATTGGTATAAAGTCCGTCCCGGGTCGTCAGCGGCCGCACGCCGTAAAACGCGCGGTTGATGACGCTGTTCCCGTCCAGGATCATCAGCTTCATATGGTATCTCCTTCGATCAGATGCGCTTCCACTTTGCGCCCTGCGGCGTATCGATGACCTCGATGCCGCGTGCCTTCAGCTCATCGCGGATGCGGTCGGCCTCCGGCCAGTTCTTCGCGCGCTTTGCTTCGGTACGGGCGGCGACGAGCGCGTCGATCTCCGGGTCGTGCTCCTCCTCCGGCCGGGCGCTGCGTGCCTTCTCTGCCGCGGAGAGCAGGTTCAGGCCGAGCACCTCGTCAAAGCTGGCAAGAGCTGCGAGCTTCGTGGCATCGTTCGTCTTTGCCTTCAGCACATCATAGACGGCCGTCACGGCGAGCGACGTGTTGAGGTCGGCGTTCAGCGCGCCGAGGAAGCGCTCCTTCAGCGCCTCGAAGGCCTCCGCGTCGACCGCGCCGTCCTCCGGGCGCAGGGCCGCGATGCGGGCGATGAGCTTTTCGTAGGTCTGTGCCGCGTTGTCGAGGTTCTCCCAAGAGAACACGAGGTTGCGGCGATAATGGCTCTGCAGGCAAAACAGGCGGTAGACGATGGGATCGTAGCCCTTCTCCTCCAGCAGGGACACCGTGAGGAACTCGCCCTTCGACTTGGACATCTTGCCGGACTCCGTGTTCAGGTGATGGACATGGAACCAGTAATTGCACCACTTGTGGCCGAGGTAGGCCTCGGACTGGGCGATCTCGTTCGTGTGATGCGGGAAGGCATTGTCGATGCCGCCGCAGTGGATATCCAGATATTCGCCGAGATGCTTGATGCTGATGCACGAGCACTCGATGTGCCAGCCGGGATAGCCGACGCCCCACGGGGAATCCCACTTGAGGGCCTGATCCTCGAACTTGGACTTCGTGAACCAGAGAACGAAGTCATTCTGATTGCGCTTGTTGGAGTCCTCCTCGACGCCCTCACGCACGCCGACGGCAAGGTCCTCCTCCTTATGGTCGTTGAAGACATAGTATTTTTCCAGCTTGGACGTGTCAAAATAGACATTGCCTCCCGCGAGATAGGCATAGCCCTTGTCCAGCAGCGTCTGGATCATATGACTGTATTCCGGGATGCAGTTCGTGGCGGGCTCCACGACGTCCGGCCGCTTGATGTTCAGCTTGGCGCAGTCGGCAAAGAAGGCGTCGGTGTAGAACTTTGCGATCTCCATGACGGTCTTGTGCTCGCGGCGCGCGCCCTTGAGCATCTTGTCCTCGCCGGTATCGGCGTCCGAGGCCAGATGGCCAACGTCCGTGATGTTCATAACGCGCTTGACGGGATAGCCCATGTAGCGCAGGCTCTTTTCGAGCACGTCCTCCATAATATAGCTGCGCAGGTTGCCGATGTGGGCGAAGTGATAGACCGTCGGGCCGCAGGTATACATTTTGACGAGCTTCGGGTCGATGGGGGTGAAGAGCTCCTTCTTATGGCTCAGGGAATTATAGAGATACATCTTGATCCTCCTGTTTCAGTTTTTCTTCTAATTTTTCGATACGCGCATACAGGGCGTCCAGCTCCAGCCGGACAGGGTCTGGCGTGTGGATATGATCGAGCTTTTCGCCGTTGCGCCGAACGACACGGCCGGGCACGCCGACGACGGTGGAATCCGGCGGCACCTCGTGCAGTACGACGGAGTTCGCCGCAATGCGGGCATTGTCGCCGACCTTGAACGGACCAAGGACCTTTGCGCCGCTGCCGACCATGACGTTGTTGCCGAGCGTCGGGTGGCGCTTGCCGTTCGTCATGCCCGTGCCGCCGAGCGTAACGTTCTGATAGAGCAGGCAGTCGTCGCCGATCTCCGTTGTCGCGCCGATGACGATGCCGGTGCCGTGGTCGATGACGAGCCGTCTGCCGATCTTGGCGGCCGGGTGGATCTCAATGCCCGTCCGCCGCCGCGCAAACTGCGAGACCCAACGGCCAAGGAATCGCAGCCGGTGTTCATAGAGCCAGTGCGCCACGCGGTAATACATCGTGGCGTGCAGGCCGTTATATAACCAGAAGACCTCCCAGCCGCTGCGCGCTGCGGGATCGTTGCGGCGGTATGCCTCTATGGTTTCTTTTAACCGCATTCTTTCGCCTCCAAACAAAAAACTGCCAGCCCCGGATCGCTCCAGAGGCGGGCAGTGCTCGCGGTTCCACTCTGATTTGTTGCTCCGGCCTTGACGCGGCCAACGGGGTCTCCCCGGCGCTCGCGGGCGCACACTTCACACGGAGTCCGCCGCGCCCGCTCTCAGCCAATGGCGGACGCTCTCTGCGGCAGACGGGCCGGCTACTCTTCCCGGTCATAACGCCTATTTCATTGCTATTATATTACCATCAAGGGCCTGCGGTGTCAAGGTTTTTCCGGAAATTACACCGCCCGCGGACATTCGTCCGTGTATATTCATCGCGATATACAAAATTTTCTGCAGAGCCCGGAATGGGCTTGCTTTTCTTTCGTGAATTTACTATAATGCAAGCGAGCGCAAATCCAGAATCTCCGTCATTTTTACCAATCGCACTCTTTCCGAGTTCGGAACATCCCCGCGGAAACTATGTGAGCAGGAGGAACCTTCATGTTTCAGAATGTACAGCAGATCCAGGATTTTATCCGCCAGAACGGCATCGCATTTCTCGATTTCAAGATGATCGACCTTCGCGGCAGGTGGAAGCACCTGTCCATCCCCGCAGCCCGCTTCAACGAGGACATCATGACGCACGGCATCGGCTTCGACGGCTCGAACTACGGCTATGCCCAGGTTGAGCGCAGTGACATGGTCTTCCTGCCGGACATCACGACGGCGGTCGTCGACCCGTTCGTCAAGGCGCCGACGCTCACGATGATCGGCGATGTCATGGTCATCGACCATCCGGCAAACCGCCCGTTCGACCAGTATCCGCGCAATGTCGCCAAGAGCGCCATCGCCCACATGCAGGCTCTCGGCGTCGCGGACGAGATGATCATCGGACCGGAGTATGAATTCCATGTCTTTGACGGCATGACGCGCACCCTGCGCCCGGATGCCGTCGGCTACCGCCTGCAGTGCAGCGAGTCCGTCTGGTCCGCCGGGGAATTCCCGAACAACGGCTTTCACACCGGCCCGCACGATGGCTACCACGCCGATCTGCCCGGCGACCGCACGTTTGACCTGCGCAACCAGATCTGTCTGGAGCTTGCCAAGTGGGGCGTGGACGTCAAGTATCACCACCACGAGGTCGGCGGCTCCGGCCAGCTGGAGATCGAGGTCGAGCTGGGCGAGATGACCCGTCTGGCAGACGCCACGATGGCCGCGAAATACGTCATCCGCAATACGGCCGCCGCGAACGGCATGACGGCCACACTGATGCCGAAGCCCATCTACGGCGAGGCCGGCAACGGCATGCACGTACACATGCTCCTGCGCAAGAACGGGCAGCCCGTGTTCTACGATCCGGATGGCTATGGCCAGCTCAGCCGCACGGCCATGCACTTCATCGGCGGCCTGCTGAAGCACGCCCGCAGCCTCTGCGCCATCACGAACCCCAGCACGAATTCCTACAAGCGCCTCATCCCCGGCTTCGAGGCTCCTGTCACCATCGGCTATGCCATGGCGAACCGCAGCGCCGTCGTGCGCATCCCGGCCTATGTTAAATCGCCGGACAAGAAACGCTTCGAGCTCCGCAACCCGGACGCGATGTGCAACCCGTACTTTGCCTACGCTGCCATTCTGATGGCAGGCCTTGACGGTATTGAACGCGAGATCGATCCGGCAGGACGTGGCTGGGGGCCGTTTGACTTCAATCTCTTCGACCTCCCGGCAGACGAGCGCAAGCGCCTCGGCCACCTGCCCGCCAGCCTCGACGAAGCGCTCGACGCGCTGGAAGCGGATCACGACTATCTCACGCGCGACGGCGTGTTCCCGATGCCGCTGCTCGAGACGCTCGTCAAAACGCTCCGCGCCGACGCGCAGGAGATCAGCCGCATCCCGCACCCAGCGGAGTTCGACCGCTATTTCGATCTCTGACCGGACCGTATTGGCCCCGTATTCCTTTCGGAGTACGGGGCTCCGCGTGTAGAGGCCCAGAAGTATGACGTGGGAGGGGCTAAGCGGTGTTCCGGTCGAGACGATCCGCAATTTGATTTTCTGGAGGAAGCAAAAAATGAAAAAAGGAACAATCGGACAGACTGGTCCTGCTGCCAACATCGGGCGCAGACTCTTTGCCCTCCATTCGGCTGCATGCATTCTGCGGGGTCTCATCGGATGAGGGGCGCAAGGATCGCCGGGCTGCTGATTCGCCAGGCCCGTCTCCGGCGGGACTGGAGTCAGGACGGCCTGTGCCTGGGCATCTGTACTCCCTCCTACCTGTCCAAGATCGAGCAGGGCAAGGCAGAGCCCTCTCCGGAGGTGACGGAGCTTCTGCTTCGTCGTCTGGGCCTTGTCTGGATACCGGAGCCAGAGGATCTGAAGCCCTGCTGGAACGCCCTGCTTTCCGGCAGTCCCGGCTTTTTCCTTTGCTATGAGCAGCTGGTACTGCCCCAGCAGGAGAAACTTGCCTGCAGTCCGCTGGCGGCGGACATCCTGTTGCTGGCTGCCTTTTACACAGATACCATGCAGCCCCTGTCGGAGGAATGGGAGCCGTTTCTCTCCACCCGGCAGCTGGCTCTGCAGCGTGCTCTGCAGGGGCGGTGGGACGAGGCCGCGCGGCTGGATCCGCTGCCGCTGCTGTCCTCGCTCCACGGGAAAGCCCTCTACACAAAGGGGGAGTATACAACCGCCATCGAGGTGCTGCGAGACGCCTACCGCTCGGCGGCAGACGCAGGTTATCCCCATATGATGCTTTCCTGCCGTATTCTTATAGGAAACTGCTACTCAGATCTGGGCCGCATGGAGGAAATGATGACCCATTTTTCTGTAGCGGAGCATCTGGCAGAGGCTCTTGGCGACACGGACAGTCTGGCCTCCCTCCGCTACAATACCGCTGCCACGCAGCTGCAGCTCGGCCAGCCGGAAAAAGCCCTGCCCTACTTTTCCAGCCTCCCGCATCCCAGCTTTCTGGACCTGCACAAGCTCGCCATCTGCCATGAACAGTTAGGGCACCGGGAGCAGGCATTGGCAGCCGTCCAACAGGCGGAGTTTCTGACCGCCTGCGAGACAGAGCGGCAGATGCTGGCGCTGGTACGCTATCGGCTGGAGCATGCGGATTACCTTCACGACAGCGCCTACGGCGCGCAGCTGCTGGATTGCTTCCGGCAGCTGCAGGAGATATACCCCATGGGCTTCATCCGGTTCCACCTGCAGTGGGTGCTGGCATGGTACAAGGCGAACCGCCAATACCGCCAAGCTTGCCGCTTGCTGGAGGAGTTTCCTATAATATAGTGTTTTGCCAATCTAAGCGTGTCATTCTGGGAATAATTTTCCCATGATGACATGCTTTCTTTTTGTAAGGAGCTGTGCGATAATGATAGCCGCGAGGTGAACACTATGAAACAAACACTCTGGACGCGGGAATTTACCCGCATTACTGCCGCCACAGCATTGGGCGCCGCAGGCGGCATCATCAGTCAGTTTGCCCTATCGTTTCTGGTCTTTGACGAAACCGGCAGCACGCTGGCAGCGGCGCTGGTGGTCGCCATCCAGCTGATCCCGATGGTGCTGCTGCCGCTGGTCGTCGCTCCCATGATGGATCGTCTGCCGCGTAAGCCTTTTCTGGTGTGGGGCGACCTGCTCAACGGCGTGTGCTACGCCGGAGCAGGACTGTTTCTGTTGCACAGTTCCTTTTCCTATATTGCTTATCTGGCCTTTTCCCTGCTTGTGTCGTGCCTTGGGGCCTTCGACGAGCTGGCCTACAACAGCTTTTATCCCCTGCTGTTGCCGAAGGGGCAGGAAGAGCGGGCCTACACCGTCTCAGCCATGCTCTATCCCATTTTGAAGGTTCTGATGATGCCGCTGGCGGCGGTGCTGTACGATAAGCTGGGCGTGGGACGGCTGCTGCTGATACAGGCCACTCTTTCGGTACTGGCGGCCTTCCTGGAAAGTCGCATTCGCGTGCAGGAAAGCCGCCGGGATCAGGAGCCGCTGCTGTCACTGAAAACATGGTGGCGGGATGTCCGGGAAGCAGCCGCCTATCTGCGGCAGGAGCACGGCCTGCACGGGCTCTATGCGTACATGTCCGTTACCAACGGCATGGCCTCTGGCTATTCTCCCTTGCTCATCGCCTTTTTCCGCACGGCGCCGGGCTTCACTACCGCCATGTATTCCTTTTTCTCCGTTGCGGAATTTGCCGGGCGCACCATCGGCGGAGCCATCCGCTACCGCTACTCTCTCCCGGAGAAAAAGCGCTTTGGCTTTCTGTTCGGTGTATATCAGACCTATGAGTTGATGGACACCTGCCTGCTGTGGCTGCCATATCCCCTGATGCTGGTGAATCGGGCGATCTGCGGCTTTCTGGGCATTCAAAGCGCCACCATCCGTCAGGCGGCAGTCCAGCGCTATATCCCCGACCGGCTGCGCGCCCGGCTCAATGCCTATGAGTCCATGCTCTGCACAGCGGCGGGAGCGGCGCTCTCTCTGGCCATCGGCGCACTGGGAGAGGTGCTGGATTACCGCCTCTGCATGACCGTCTGCGGTCTGATCACCATGGCGGTGTGCTGGCTGACGGTATTTCTGCGGCGGCGTCAGGTGCGCCAGGTGCTGGCGGACCGTCCCGGTGTGGACCAGGTCCGGTAGATACCGGTCCGGTTTTGTTTCCGAACATAGGGCAAAGCGGCTATGGCCACTTTTTCACGAGGCAAAGCCGGCACAACTTTTTTCGATCTTTTTGCATCGAATATCCCCCGGGGGAGCTTCCGGAACCGAATTTCGTATGCTAAAATGCATCACGAGAACGGGCGAAAGGGCCCGAAATGACAGGAGGACCACCCCCAATGAAACGAATTCTTGCACTGCTTCTGGTGCTGAGCGCCGTTCTGGCGCTGGCCGCATGCAGCAAAAGCCCGGCAGTGACCGAAGACGAAGGCACGACGCTCGTCTACGGCAGCGGCGACTACACCCGCATCAACCCCGCCATGGATGAGCACGGCGAGATCAACGTGCTGCTTTTCAGCGGTCTGACCGCCCACAACGGCAGCAACGAGGTCGTTGCCGGTCTGGCTGAATCGTGGGAATACGATGAGAGCGCCTGCACCTACACCTTCCACCTGCGCGACGGCGTGAAGTGGCATGACGGCGAGCCGTTCACGGCCGAGGACGTAAAGTTCACGATCGAAGCCATCATGGACCCCGAAAATGGCTCGGAGAACGCACCGAACTTCGAGGATGTGGAGGAGATCACCGTTCCCGACGACAAGACCGTCGTGTTCCGCCTGTCCGCACCGAACGTGGCCTTTCTTGACTATATGACCATGGCCATTCTGCCGCAGCACCTGCTGCAGGGCAAGGACATGCAGGAGTCGGACTTCTTCCGCCATCCGGTCGGCACCGGCCCGTATAAGCTGGAGAGCTGGGACGCCGGGCAGTCCATCGTGTTGGTCAAAAACGAGGATTATTACCTCGGTGCGCCGAAGATCGACCGCATCATCTTCAAGATCGTCACGGACGACAATGCACAGGCTCTGCAGCTGAAGTCCGGCGAGATCGATCTGGCCCTGCTCGATCCGAAAAACGCAAAGGACTTTACGGACAAGGAGGGCTATACCTGCTATGACATGACGACGGCAGACTACCGCGGCATTCTCTTCAACTTCTGGAACGACTACTGGACGGAGAACCGCGACCTCATCCCCGCCATCTGCTACGGCATTGACCGGCAGGCCATCATCGACTCTGTCCTGCTCGGGCAGGGCATGGCCGCCTACGGTCCCCTGCAGCGCAACATTTATAACGACTCCGATGTAGAGCACTACGACTATGACCCGGAAAAGGCAAAGACCATTCTGGAGGACGCAGGCTGCACGATGAGTGAAAACGGCTTCTACGAACGAAACGGCAAGGAGATCGGCTTTGTTATCAGCGTCATGGCCGGTGAGCAGGACCGCATCGACATTGCACAGGCTGCCGCACAGCAGCTGCGCGATATCGGCATCAACTGCACGGTCGACATTCCCGCACAGATGGACTGGGGCGGACAGATGGCCTGCCTCATCGGCTGGGGCAGCCCATTCGATGCCGACGACCACACCTATAAGGTCTTCGGCACGGACAAGGGCGCAAACTACTCCGGCTACTCCAATGCCGCCGTGGACAGCTACCTGAAGCTGGCCCGCGAGACCTCCGACCCGGAGCAGCGCCGCCAGTATTACGCCAAGTTCCAGGAGGCTCTGGCCGCCGATCCCGCCTATGCCTTCATCTGCTACATCGACGCGAACTATGTCGCCGTCGACGGTCTGCAGGGCATCGCGGCGGATACCGTACTCGGCCACCACGGCGTCGGCATTTTCTGGAATGTTCAGGAATGGACGATCGAGAAATAACAACGGAAAAAAGCATCGGGAGGCTCGCAGAACCGGGCCTCCCGCATGTACGTTTTAACAGGTGATCCTATGGCAGAGCTACTGGAAGTAAAAAATCTGTCCGTCAGCTTTTTCACCCCGGCGGGAGAGGTCCAGGCCGTGCGCGACGTCAGCTTTTCGCTGCGCGCGGGTGAGGTCCTCGCCATCGTGGGCGAATCCGGCTGCGGCAAAAGCGTGCTGTGTAAGAGCATCCTGCACCTGCTGCCGCCGAGCGCGCGGCGCAAGAGCGGCACGATCGCGGTAAATGGCCGTGATATCACGCGGCTGCGGGAACGCGAGCTGCAGAAGCTTCGCGGCTCATTGTTTTCCATGGTATTTCAGGACCCGATGACCGCGCTGAACCCCAGCATGACCGTCGGCGCGCAGCTGGCGGCCGCTGTCCGTGTTCATGCGCCCCGCCTGCGCGGCGCGGCTCTGGAACAGCGCGTGCTCGAGCTGATGCGCCTTGTCGGCATCGACCGGCCGGAGGAGCGGCGCGGCCTGTATCCGCACCACTTTTCCGGCGGCATGCGCCAGCGCGTCGTGCTGGCCATTGCGCTGGCGGGCGACCCGTCGATCCTGTTTGCCGACGAGCCGACGACCGCGCTGGACGTGACCATTCAGGCCCAAATTCTCGATCTTCTGCGCGAAATTCAGCAGAAGCTCGGCACGGTGACCGTTTTCGTCACCCACGATCTCGGCGCTGTGGCGCGCGTGGCGGATCGTGTGGCCGTCATGTACGCCGGGAAGATCGTGGAGCTCGGCACGGCGGAGGATATCTTCTACGATCCGCGCCACCCCTACACCTGGGGTCTGCTGCAGTCGCTCCCGGCGCTGTCCCGCGGGAAACCGCGGCTGCATACCATTCCCGGCATGCCGCCCACGCTGATCGACCCGCCGAAGGGCGACTCCTTCGCCTGCCGCAACGAATATGCCCTTGCCATCGACTATGAGGAGGAGCCGCCGATGTTCCGCATTTCCGACACCCATTTTGCCGCGACGTGGCTGCTCGACCCCCGGGCCCCGCACATCACGCCGCCGATCGGAGGCGAGCGCCATGGCTGAGCCGCTTCTCGAGGTGCGCGGTCTGACGCACGCCTTCCCGCTCGGGCGAAGGGCCGTGCTCCGCGCCGTGGACGACGTCTCGTTCACGCTCCGGCGCGGCGAGGTTCTCGGTCTCGTCGGCGAATCCGGCTCCGGCAAATCGACCATCGCGCGCTGCGTGATGAATCTGCTGCGGCCGCAGAGCGGGCAGGTCCTCTATCGCGGCATCGACATCTGTGACCGCCGCGCCTTCCGCGCGAACCGCCGCACGCTGCAGGCAGAGCGGCAGATCATCTTTCAGGACTCCGGCTCGAGCCTGAACGGGCGCATGCGTGTGTGCGATATCATTGCAGAGCCGATGCGCATCCAGCACGTCCGCCCGCCGCGCGGCAGCTACCGCGCCGAGGCGGAATTCCAGATGCGCTATGTTGGTCTGGACGCGGGCTATCTGGACAAATACCCCGGTGAGCTTTCCGGCGGGCAGCGCCAGCGCGTCGCCATTGCGCGCGCCCTGTCCATGGAGCCGGAGCTGCTCGTTGCGGATGAGCCGGTCGCCTCGCTGGACGTCTCCATTCAGGCGCAGATTATCAATCTGTTTCGCCATCTGCAGGAGGAGCACGGGTTCTCCTTCCTGTTTATTGCCCACGATCTGGCTGTCGTGGAATTCCTCTGTGACCGCATCGGCGTGCTGTATCAGGGCAGGCTCGTGGAGCTGGCCCCGACGGCATCGCTGTTCGCCGCGCCGCAGCACCCCTATACGCGCGCGCTGCTCTCGTCCATCCCCATCCCGGACCCGCGCCTCGAGCGCGCCCGCAGGCCGCTCGTCTTTGAGGGGCCGCTGCCGGACGGCGGCACATGGACGGAGGTCGCACCGGAGCATTACGTTCTGCTGGAAGGAGGGGGCGCCGTATGAAGGTCCGCCGGTTTTTCCTGCGGCTGCTGCCGCGCCTCGGCATTTTCGTGCTGAGCGTGCTGCTGCTCTCCGTTCTGACGTTCTATATCTCCCGCCTCGCTCCCGGCGACCCGCTTGTCTCCTACTACGGCGACCGCGTGGAAAAAATGTCCCCCGCCGAGCGCGAATGGGCTGAGGACAAGCTCGGCCTGAATGATCCCCTGCCCACGCAGTACGCCCGCTGGTTCAGCCGCGCGCTGCACGGCGATTTCGGCATCTCCTATAAATACAAGATGGACGTGCTGGAGCTGATCGGTGACCGCATTGGCAACACCCTGCTGCTCGGCGGGCTCGGCTTCGTGCTGCTGTTCATACTGGCTCTGCTGCTCGGCGCGCTGTGCGCATGGAAGGAGGACCGGCCGCTCGACCGCATCCTCTGCAAGCTTGGCACGGTGACGAGCTGCATCCCGGAATTCTGGCTGTCACTGATGCTGATCCTGCTGTTTTCCGTCACGCTGCGCTGGCTGCCGAGCTCCGGGGCCTACAGCGTCGGCCACGCGGACGATGTCGGCGACCGGATCGTGCACCTGATCCTGCCGATGTCCGTCGTCGTGCTGAGCCACCTGTGGTACTATGCCTACCTCGTGCGCAACCGGCTGGTGGAGGAGCTGCGCGCGGACTATGTGCTGCTGGCGCGCAGCGAGGGAATGGGCCGGGCGCACATCGTGCTGCGGCAGTGCCTGCGCAATGTGCTTCCGTCCTATCTCAGCCTCATGGCCATCTCCGTGCCGCATGTGATGGGCGGGACCTATATCGTGGAGGCCGTGTTCTCCTATCCCGGTCTCGGCACGCTGTCCTATGAGAGCGCGCGCTACAAGGACTACAACCTGCTGATGGTGCTGTGCCTGCTCTCCGGCGCGGTCGTCATCGCATGCAGTCTGCTGGCGCAGGCCATGAACGCGCGGCTCGACCCGCGCCTTCGCCCGGCGGAACGGGAGGTGACCTCAAAATGACAGACGACCGCTTTCGTCTGGTCGGCGTCCGGCCGCAGTCGCCCGCAGCACCGGTACGCCGCGCGCCGTGGTACCGCGGCAAGCCGATTTTTTCGGCCGCCGTTCTGGCGCTCATCGTGCTCGGCTGCCTGTTCTGCGAGGTGCTCCTGACGCACGATCCGACCTATCTCGACCTTGCGCACTGCAATGAAGCGCCGTCGCGGGAATTTCTCTTCGGGACGGACCCGATGGGCCGCGATATTTTCTCCATGATCTGGTACGGCGGGCGCATTTCGCTGACCATCGGCGTTCTATCCACGCTGCTGTCCACAGGCATCGCCATTCTGTTCGGCACGGTCAGCGGCTGCGCGCCGGACTGGCTGGACCGTCTCCTGATGCGGCTGACCGAAATTCTGCTGAGCGTGCCGAACCTGCTGCTCGTCGTGCTGCTGCAGGCCATTCTGGGCACGGCAAACGTGCTCACGCTCTCGCTTGTTATCGGTCTGACGAGCTGGGCCAGCATCGCCAAGGTCGTGCGCACGGAGGTGCGCAGGCTGCGCAGCAGCGAATATGTGCTGGCCTCGCGCTGCATGGGCGGCGGCTTCTTCCACGTCCTGCGGCAGCACCTTGCGCCGAATTTCTTCTCATCCATCTCGTTCATGGTCGTTATGAACATCCGCAGCGCCATCACGGCGGAATCGACGCTGAGCTTCCTCGGCATCGGCCTGCCGATCGAGGTCGTCTCGTGGGGCAGCATGCTTTCCCTGTCCGAAAAGGCTCTGCTCACGGACGCATGGTGGATCATCGTCATCCCCGGTGTGTTCCTTGTGGCAACGCTGCTGTGCATCACGGAGCTGGCCAACGCCATGCGCCGCTCGACCCGCGAACGCACGCTATAAAACAGGATTGGGACCATCGGCTGCCGCCGGTGGTCCCAATCGTTTTATTTCTGTTCCGGGAAGAGCCGCACAATGGCCTGCGCCGCCGCTGCCTGCTCGGCGCGCTTTTTGCTCGTGCCGGAGCCGGTACCGACCTCCCTGCCGTTGAGCAGGACGCGGACGTTGAACTCCTTGCAGTGGTCCGGGCCAGTCTCCGAGATGAGCTCATAGCTCAGCTGCTGCGATTTTTTGCGCTGCACGAGCTCCTGCAGCTCCGTCTTATAATCGTGGGTCTTTTCCGCCTCGGCAAGCTGCGGCAGGATGAGCCGCGTCACGATATCGCTGGCGACAGCAAAGCCTCCGTCCAGATAGCTGGCAGCCACAACGGCCTCCATAACATCGCAGAGGATGCTCGGGCGGCGGCGGCCGCCGCTTTGATCCTCGCCGTTTCCGAGCAGCAGATGCTCGCCGAGCGAGAGACGCTCCGCCACGGCGGCAAGGCTCTTTTCGCAGACGAGCTCCGCGCGGATGCGCGTCAGATCGCCTTCGAGCTTTTTGGGGAAAGTCCGGTACAGATACTCCGCCGTCACGAAGCCGACAATGGAATCCCCAAGGAATTCCAGCCGCTCATAGCTGCGCAGCGGATCCTGATAGATCTCGTTTGCACAGGAGGTGTGGGTCAGCGCCATGCGCAGAAGCTCCGGATCGCGGAACTTGTAGCCCAACGCCTTTTCCAGCTTATTCAGCATGTTCTTCCTCCCTGGGCAGGATCATCTGCCCGATATTGGCACGAATTTCCTCGCAGAAGCCGCTCTCGACCGCGCGGATGGCCTGCCGGATCGCGCCGCGGATGGCGGCGTCGTCGGACGAGCCGTGCGCCTTGATGACCGGGCGGCTGATGCCGATGACGATGGACCCGCCCGTTTCGCGGTAGTCCATGGTCTTGCGGATACCGTTGATGCCCTTTTTACACAGCAGCGCGCCGAGCATTGTCAGCGGATTGCGGTAGAACATCTGCTTCATCATGTCGGACATGAACATGGCCGTGCCCTCCATGGTCTTGAGCAGGACGTTGCCGGAGAATCCGTCCGCCACGATAACATCCGCCGCGCCGAACGGCACATCGCGCGCCTCGACATTGCCGACGAAGTGGATGGTCCCCTGCTCCGCGGCGCGCTTCAGAAGCTGATGGGCCTCGCGGTGGAGCGGGTCGCCCTTCGTATCTTCCGCGCCGTTGTTCAGAAGGCCCACGCGCGGCGACTCGATGCCGAGCGCCTTCTGCGCGTAGAACGAGCCCATGCAGCCGAACTGCAGCAGGAATTCCGGCGTGCACTCGGCATTCGCGCCCGCATCGATGAGAATGGCGTGGCCGTCCTTCGTCGGAAGGACCGGCGAGAACGCCGCGCGGCGGATGCCGCGGATACGCTTGACGAGCAGCGTGGCCGCCGTGAGCAGCGCGCCGGTATTGCCGGCTGAGATGAACGCATCACCGCCGCCCTGCGCCAGCATTCTTGCGCCCAGCACGAGCGAAGAGTTCGGATGCTGCTTCACGACCGCGGCGGGATCGCAGTGCATGTCCACCACATCCTCGGCATTGGCAAGCTCCACGCCGTCCGGGAGCGTATCCCAGCCCTGGGCCTTCATGCTGGCAAGGATATCCGCGCCGCGGCCGACCAGAACGATCTGCACGCCGAACTCCTTTGCCGCCTCCAGTGCACCGCGCACCACGGCATCCGGGGCGTTGTCGCCTCCCATTGCATCCAGAATGATTTTCATGCCTGTTCCCTCATTTCTCCATGGCCTCCAGGTGCGCAAGCGACCGGTTGGCAATGGCCAGATTCTTGTTTGCTTTTCCACGCACCCGCTGCTCGAGCGGGGCGATGATGCCGAAATTCACATTCATCGGCTGGAACGATGCCACGGTGCTGTCGCTGACATAGTGCGCCAGCGCGCCGATGGCCGTCACAGTGCCGAAGTCCGGCACGGGCCTCCCCTCCAGCCGCGCCGCCATGCTGACGGCGGCAAGATAGCCGGAGGCGCACGATTCGACATAGCCCTCCACGCCCGTCATCTGCCCGGCAAAGGCGACCATGGGGTCGCGCCGGTCTGCGTAGCACGCGTCGAGCAGCTTCGGCGAATTCAGGAACGTGTTGCGGTGCATCACGCCGTAGCGGACGAATTCCGCATCGTGCAGCGCCGGGATCATGGAGAACACGCGCTTCTGCTCCGGAAAACGCAGGTGCGTCTGGAACCCGACGAGATTGTAGATGTTTCCGGCCGCATTGTCGCGCCGGAGCTGAACGACAGCATAGGGCTCGCGGCCCGTTGCCGGGTCCCGCAGGCCGACGGGCTTCAGGGGGCCGTAGCGCAGCGTGTCCTCGCCGCGGCGGGCCATGACCTCGACCGGCATGCAGCCCTCAAAGACGTTTTTGTCCTCAAAGCCGTGCACCTCCGCTTCCTCGGCGGCGGCCAGCTCCCGGACGAAGGCCTGATATTCCTCGCGCGTCATGGCGCAGTTGATGTAATCCGCGCTCCCGCGGTCATAGCGGGAGGCGTACCACGCCTTCGTCATATCGATGGACTCCAGCGTGACGAGCGGCGCAGCCGCGTCAAAGAAATGCAGATAATCCGTCTGGCCGAAATAGCGGCCGATGGCCTCGCTCATGGCGTCGGACGTCAGAGGGCCCGTCGCGATGATGACCGGCCCCGCCGGGACCTCGGTCACCTCCTCGGAGATGACCGTGATATTCGGGTGGCTGCGGATGCGCTCCGTCACCATACCGGAAAAGCCGTAGCGGTCGACGGCAAGGCAGCCGCCCGCCTCGACGCATGTGGCGTCGGCGCACTGCAGGATGAGGCTCCCGAGCCGCCGCAGCTCTTCCTTGAGCAGGCCGACGGCATTTTCCAGCCGGTCGCCGCGCAGGGAGTTGGAGCAGACAAGCTCCGCAAAATCCGCGCAGTGGTGCGCAGGGGTCATTTTTACCGGCTTCATCTCGGACAGGCGGACGGCAAAGCCGCGCTCGGCAAGCTGCCATGCGGCCTCACTGCCCGCAAGTCCCGCGCCGATCACGCGTACTTCGGTCATGCTTCGCTCTCCGTTTTTGTCTTTTTGCGTGCGGCAGGCTTTTTCTCCGCCGCTTTTTTCGTGGTCTTCGCAGTTTTTGCGGCCTTGGCGGCCTTGGCGGCCTTGGCCGTCTTCCCGGTCTTCGTCGTTTTGGCCGTTTTGGCAGGCTTCTTTTCCGCTTCCTCCGCGGCCGGGGCAATCTCCTCGGCATTCTCAACGGTGTCCGTCGTGGCCTTCGGCATGCGGCGCTTATAACCGCGCTTGTCCTCCGGCAGGAAGTCCGGGCACTTTTCGTTGATGCAGAACGGCTTCATCTGGCCGCGGCCGGATTTCTTGAACATCGTCTGCCCGCAGCTCGGGCAATCCTGCGCCGTGGGCACGTCCCACGTCATAAAGCCGCACTCCGCGCCGCGCTCGCAGGCGTAGTAGACATAGCCCTTTTTTGACTTGCGCTTGAGCATCCCACTGCCGCAGCGCGGGCAGCGGCCCGGCATACGCTCAACGAGCGGCTTGGTATTCTTGCACTCCGGGAAGCCGGGGCAAGCCAAAAACCGGCCAAAGCGGCCGCTCTTGATGACCATTTTGCGCCCGCACAGCTCGCAGACCTCATCGGTCTCTTCATCTGGCACCTTGATGCGCACACCGTCGAGAGCTTTCTCGGCATCCTCCATCTCGCGGTAGCGATCCGGATAGAAATCGCGCAGGACGGTCTTCCAGCCGACCTTTCCGGCCTCGACCTCATCGAGCTGGTGCTCCATATTCGCCGTGAACTCGACATCGATGATGTCGCGGAAGCGCTCGATCATCAGCTCGGTCACAACGCGGCCGAGCGGTGTCGGCCAGAGGCGCTTGTCCTTCTTGATGACGTACTCGCGGTCCTGGATCGTCGCGACGATCGACGCATAGGTCGACGGGCGGCCCACGCCGCGCTCCTCCATCGCCTTGACAAGCGTCGCCTCGGTGTAGCGGGCGGGCGGCTGGGTGAAATGCTGGGCCTTTTCCTGCTTGTCGGCAGTCAGGCGCTCGGAGCCGTCGAGATCGGGCAGCGAGGAGGAGCGCTCCTCGGCCTCGTCGTCGCGGCCCTCTTCATACACGGCGGTAAAGCCGGAGAATTTCAGGATCTGGTCGCTGGCGCGGAAGGCATGGCCCGCACAGCGTGCGTCGATCTGCACGGCGTCATAGCGTGCATCGGACATCTGGCAGGCGACAAAGCGGCTCCAGATCAGCTTGTACAGCCGGTACTGCTCGCGCGTCAGGTCTGCCTGAATGCTCTCGGGGTCGAGCCGGACATTGCTGGGGCGAATGGCCTCATGCGCGTCCTGCGCGCCCTCCTTCTTGCGGAAATGGCGGGGCTGGCCGGGATAGTAGGCCGGGCCGTAGCGATCGGTGATAAAATCACGCGCAGCGGCCAGCGCCTCCTCGGACAGGCGCAGGGAGTCGGTACGCATATAGGTGATGAGGCCGACGGTGCCCTCGCCGCTGACGTCGACGCCCTCATAGAGCTGCTGCGCAACGGCCATCGTGCGGCGCGGCGTCATATTGAGCTTGCGGGAGGCCTCCTGCTGCAGCGTGGAGGTGATGAACGGCGGCGTCGGCGAGCGGCGCTTTTCCGTGCGCTTGATGCCCGCAATGGTGAATTCCTGCCCGGCGATGTCGCGCAGGACCTCGTCGGCCTCGGCCTCGCTGTGCAGCTCGCGCTTCTTTTCCTCGCCGTAATAGTGCGCCGTAAAGCTGCCCGGCTTGTTCAGGCAGCGCAGCAGCACGTCGATCGTCCAGTATTCCTTCGGCACGAAGGCCTCGATCTCCTGCTCGCGCTCCACGACAAGACGCGTGGCAACAGACTGCACGCGCCCGGCGGACAGGCCGCGGCGGATCTTCTTCCACAGCAGCGGGCTGAGCTGGTAGCCGACGATGCGGTCAAGGATCCGGCGGGCCTGCTGGGCGTCCACCAGATTATAATCGATGCTGCGCGGCTCCTGAATGCTGCGCGTTACGACATTTTTCGTGATCTCGTTGAACGTCACGCGCTCCGTCTTGTCGTCCGGCAGCTCCAGCAGCTCCTTCAGATGCCACGAGATCGCCTCTCCCTCGCGGTCCGGGTCGGTCGCGAGGTAGATGTGCTTTGCAGCCTTGGATGCGCTGCGCAGCTCGGAGATGATCGCGGCCTTGCTGGCCAGTGGCTGATAGTCCGGTTCAAAATCGTGCTCCAGATCGACGCCCATCTTGCTCTTGGGCAGGTCGCGCAGGTGGCCCATGCAGGCCTCGACGCGATAATCCGGGCCGAGATATTTTCCAATGGTCTTTGCTTTAGACGGTGACTCGACGATCACCAGATTCGATCCCTTTGTCATGAAGGGAACCTCCATATATCCATTATCCTCCGGCGCGCTGATAGCGGTTGCCGGGAAGCTTTTTGGCCAGCCCCTTGATCTGGAGCATGGTCATGGCCGCAAGCAGGCGCTGCGGCGGAAGGCCCGTATGCTCCGTGAGAAGATCCGCAAGGATCGGCTCCGGCGTCAGGGCGGCATAGACCGCCGCTTCGTCGCCGGACAGGGCGGGCGGTGCTTTCTTTCTGTCACTATAAGGCCTTGCAGGCGGATTGTCAATGTCTTTTTTGTCGAGGGCTGGGGACTTTTCCGGTGAAGGCGCTGCCGGGCGGGCCGGTTTTGCCGGTCTCTCCGGCAGGGGCTGCGCAGGGACAGCCGCTGCGTAATGCGACCCAAAGCGCTGCTCCATCACCTCGCGGCGGCGACCGTCCGCCAGCTTGCCCGGAAACAGGTGCGTGTATTCCTGCAGCAGCTCCCAGCCGTTTTCGGGCATGAGCGCACCCTCGCGCAGCAGGCGATTCGTCCCCTCGCACGAGGCGACGCCGAGATTGCCGGGAATGGCAAATACGTCCCTGCCCTGCTCCAGCGCCAGCCGCGCCGTGATGAGCGCACCGCTCTGCGCCGAGGCCTCGACCACGAGAACGCCAACGGAAAGGCCGCTCAGAATACGGTTGCGCACCGGGAAATTGCCGCGCATCGGGCTCGTCCCCGGCGGGTATTCGCTCAGGAGGCAGCCTCTCGACGCGATCTGCGCAAACAGCTGGCCGTTTTCCGGTGGATAGGCGATGTCGAGCCCGCAGGCCAGCACACAAACGACCGGCTCCGGTAGGTCCATCGCGCTCTGCAGCGCCATGGTATCGATGCCGCGTGCACCGCCGGACATCACAAGCCCGCCGCTTGCGGCGATCAGGCGGGAGAACTGCTTGGCGTGCAGCAGGCCGTAGGCGCTGCACCGGCGTGAGCCGACAACGGCGATCGCGGCCTCGTGGTCAAAATCCGGCAGACGGCCCTGATAATACAAAAGCGCGGGCGGGTCTGCAATGTTGCGCAGCCGCTCGGGATAGGCAGGCTCCGCATAGGTCAGAAGGCGGATGTCAAAACGGTCACACTGCGCCAGAATGCGCTCCGCGCCGTCCAGCGTTTTGTCGAGCAGCGGCTCGAGCCAGCTCCGCCGCAGGCCTTCCTCCGCCTGCAGCGCGGCCCGGTCCATGGCATAAATGCGCTCTGCCGTGCCGAACCGGCGCAGCAGCTCCGCGCGGCCCCGGACCCCGATGCCGCTTCGCGTTGCCAGCCAAACCCAGTGCTTCTGCATCTGCGCGCCCTCCTTCCGTGTTCTCCCGCGCTACGGCCGCATCTGCCACAGCACGATTGCCGCCGCGACGGCCGCATTGAGCGACTCGCAGCGCGGCTGCATGGGAATGATGATCTGCCGGTCCGAGGCGGCGAGCAGCTCCGGGCAAATGCCCTGCCCCTCGCTGCCGATGACGACAAGATGGCGCATCAGATCGACCTCGCGCAGATCGCACGCCGTGTCGGACAGCGCCGTCGCCGCAATGGGGATCCCGGCGGCATGGCAGACACGGAGGACGTCCTCCATTGGTGCGCTCTGCGGCGGACGGCGGAACACCGCGCCCATGGAGGCGCGCACCGTCTTTTCGGAAAACGGATCGGCGCAGCCGTTCGTCAGCAGGACCGGCAGGTCGAAGGCATCGGCCGTGCGCAGGATCGTGCCGAGGTTTCCGGGGTCCTGGATGCGGTCGAGCAGGAGCATGCCGGGCTGCACCCGGAGCGCGCCCTCCTGCGGCAGGCGCAGGGAGAACAAAACGCCCTGCGGCGTGCGCATACTCGAAACGCTCTGCATCAATGACGCAGGGACCTCGACCAGACGTGCCGACGCCGGGAGCGCCGGGCAGCGCTCCGGCTCGCTCGTCAGAACGGCCGTCACCTCGGGATACCACTTGAGTGCCTCCTCCAGAAGCTTCCAGCCATCTGCCACGAATTCGCCGCAGCTCTCGCGATAGGCGCGCGAGGTCTGCAGCTTCCGCATGTGCTGCACGAGCGGATTGTGACTGCTTGTGATACGCTCCATTCGGGAGACCCTCCTCTGGTTTGATATCTATATTAAATAGTATAGCACATCACTTTTCGGAAATCAATGCATGTTTTCCCGCCGCATCGTGCGGCCAGTTGCGTCAAAATGCGAAATATGCTATAATGCCTGCAGACACGATATTCCGGGAGACAATCGGCAGCGGCAGCAGCGCAACGATTATGGATTTCATCTATGATAATCAGGGGCTGCCGTTCGCCTTGAATTATTCCACCAACAACGGCAGCAGCTTTACCACCTATTACTATGTCTTGAACCTGCAAGGCGATGTGGTCAAGTTGGTCGATGGCGGCGGCACGTCTGTGGCTTCCTATGCCTATGACGCATGGGGCGATATCCTTTCAAGCTCCGGCTCCAAGGCAGAAATCAACCCTCTGCGCTACCGTGGGTACTACTACGACACCGAGACTGGGTTCTATTACCTCCAAAGCAGATATTACGACCCGGTAACACATCGGTTCATCAACGCCGACAGCTACTCCAGCACAGGCCAAGGAATTATTGGCTATAATATGTTTGCATATTGCAATAATAGCCCAGTTATTCAAGCCGATCATACCGGGGAGTTTGGCCTATTAACACTGGTCAGCGCTGTGGTAAGTGCAGCTGTTAATGTTGCTACAACATATATTGCAGCCAAAGCAACAGGCCAAGAATATACTCTTACCGATGCACTTGTATCGGCTGCAATAGGAGCAGTAAATGCAATTCCGGGCGCTGGGCCTTTTATTGCAGGTGGAATTTCGGGCGCATACTCTGCATATACGGCGGTTAAAAATGGAGCTACTGCTGGTGAGGCTGCGCTATGCTTCGCAGTATCCGCTACTGCAACCACGGCAAGCATTGGAAATTTGGCAAATCTCGGGACTGAGTCTGCTTTACGCATTGCAGCAACTGCAAGTGCAGACTTAGTATTCGGAACAGGGTATAATTGCATAGCTGCAACAACAAACAAGGCCGTATCTGTGAAGGCTGAAGAAAGGAAAGCATCAGGCACACAAACAACCAGTACGACTCGTTCTCGTAACACGCAAAAACGCGGAAACAAACGTACAGGGTATACCATGTGCTTGTACTGACGGTGAATACATGATAATAAAATCCGACAAAGGGAATATAGTTTTTATTATATTTTCCTATATACTGTTATCACTCATCGGGGGACTTTTTGTTTCTGAGAACAATGGCCTAACCAGCGCAGTCTGCATGGGGCTGCTTGTTTGGATTATAGGATCCATCTTCTGCATAAGGTGGTATATTGCTGTTTTTCGTAAAATTGCAATAGGTTCAAGCGGTGTAACTATCTCATTATTTCACAAAATCAAATTTTATCCCTGGGATTCCATGTCAATATATTACGAATCATATCAAAATCAGCTGGGCCTGCGCCTACAGTATAAGGGCACCGTAATACTTTCTCCACGCAGGTTTAAAAAACCGAAGCATATTTCGCCTCTTATGTACTGCATTGTATTCCATCCGTATTCATTTACATTTATTAACTTTTATGAGGAGTCAATAATGAAAGATGCTCCAAATGTATATCCTGTTAAAAAGCAAGAGTTTCTTTCAAAAATGGCTGCCCTAGGTGTTATTGACTCCAACTCTTTCCTATCTGCTTAGCAAAAAGTTAAAGCAATATCTATTTAACATTGGACGGCTGCAAGGCATCTGCGACACAATCGCTGCCTTATCATTTTACACAAGATGCAGTGTGCGGTACAATGCCTTGCAGCCATACTTTGCTTGCATTCACAACTAATAGCTCAAAATCTTTTGGAACTTCCTCACTTGGTGGCAAGTGTGCTGTCAGCTACCGAATAAAAAGTGGAAAGAGCAAAATCAAGGGGGTATCATCTCAAATGAAAGACGTAATCAAAACAGGTGTTCAAATCGTGCACATTTTGTCGTTTGGGGGTCTGTTGCTTTGTGGGGCGCTTGGAGTTGTATATGAAATCATTGGACCTGCCAAATATGAACAATTACTGTCTTCGTTTGGTATCTCTAATGGATTTGAACGCACTTGGCTTTGGGCTGTGATGATGTTGATTTTGTTACTCTCTACCCACTTTATTAAAGCAAAATTATTATCTAAATAACAACCGGAAGCTGGAAAGGCGCCGGGCAGGCTGCACTGGAAGGCATGGGCGACGGCGCTCTTACCGGCGCAATCACCGGCGCAATACAAGGCGGCATGAGCGGCTATGCGAACCATCTAAGATATGGCTCATGCTTTGTCGCCGGAACGCTGGTTGCTACAGCGACAGGGTATGTTGCAATTGAAAAAATCAGAGCGGGGGACCTTGTTTGGGCGTGGGATGAAGAAACCGGGGACGTTGCGCTCAAGCCGGTCGTCGAAACCTATATCAACGAGACGACGGAGCTGACGCACATTTTCGTGGGCGGCGAGGAAATTGTTGCCACGCCGACGCACCCGTTCTATTGTCCGGTCAAGGGCTGGACGGATGCAGCGCACCTCCGCGCGGGCGACATTCTCGTCCTTGTCAACGGTGAGTATGTCGTCGTCGAAAAAATCCAGCACGAGCTGCTCGAAAGCCCTGTCAAGGTCTATAACTTCCAGGTCGAGGACTATCATACCTATTATGTATCCGACAATGGTGTGTTGGTGCAAAATTCGTG
>ENA-UOJR01001313-UOJR01001313.1-human-gut-metagenome-genome-assembly--contig:-C115P-NODE-1313-length-22895-cov-14.043126_pt1 | contig 22895 bp, 11 predicted proteins | sample MGYA00242354_ERZ723901 | MGnify/ENA metagenome assembly ERZ723901
TGCCTTGGTTTTCAAGGTCTTTCTGATTTAGTCCTATTATCGCACAATAATCCTTCACCACAATGCACTTGATTTTCTTCTGCCGCACATCGTTCATCAGGCGGGTAAATGCAGGCCGCTTAAAATTCGTTCCCGTAAAACCATTGTCGAAGTAGGTGTCCACATAACTCAGTTCACTGCTGCGATTAATATAATCCTGCACCAGCGCGATCTGCGTTTCCATGCTTTCTTCTTTTTCTTCATCCTCAACAGAAAGCCGCCCATAGATTGCTGCTGGTATTTTTGCTTCTTCCAGCTCCGGCAGCAGCACGGAAGCTGCCGCCTGTTCCGGCTGCGGGAGATTCTTTCTACTCTTTCGTGCCATCGTCTGTTTCCTCCGTCTCTATCCGACCAAGCATCTGCTTCCATTCATACGTTTTCATTGTCAAGCCGATTTCTGCCTGTCCATCGCCCAGTAATGTAACCGTGACCTGCTCGATATACTTTTTCACAAAACTGCGGTCAAGTTCCTCCGGGGCCTTATACTGTGCCACCTGCTGAATCCATGGATTGCGCAGGCTCAATGCCCGTTCCCATACCAGCGTATCCTCCATAATTGCTGTAAGCTGTTCATTCAATTTCCGATGCGCTTCTTCATAGTCCATCAGTTCCGCATGGTACTGTTCTTCGGTGATTTCATTTGCCATATAACTTTCATACAGCGGCACACGGCGAAACTGTTCCATATTCAGTTCAGCCAGAACGGACTTCATCTGCACAGACCTCTCGGCCCGGACGACCTCAATCGCTTTCTTGCCTGCTCCCTGCTGAATCGCCGCAGCCAGCTTTTCTTCTTCCAGATGTTCCAGTTCCAGAGCATCCATCACATTTTTATAAATGGTAGCTGCCGGAACTTTCAGATTCTTTCCGTTTTCCTTGTGTGCGCGGCAGTAACGGCAATAGAAAAGTTCCTCCCCTGTTTTCTTATCCTTGTGCCAGCAAAGTGCGCGTCCACAGGTACAGACAATGTGCTTTGCCAGCGGATTCGGCTTTTTGTAGCTTTTCCGAATGGAGATTTTGTTTTCGCCCTCGCGCAGATTGCACGGGAACGCATGAAACTGTTCTTTGGTTATGTATGGTTCATGGCAGTTTTCTGCAATGATCTGGCGGCTTCCATTTGCCGCCGCACCCGTATAAGTCGGGTTTCGGAATAAACACCTCAGCATATCCGTTGTCCACTGGTCTGGTTCTGCATCATAAGGTTTTCCCAAAATTCTCTTTTTGTGCTTCATGGGGGGGTCCACGCCCTGCTCATTTAACCACTTTGCAATATCACGCATTTTTCGACCGGACGCATATCTGGAAAAAGCCTCGCTCAAATAAGGAGCAACTTCTTCATCCTTTATCATGTTGCTTTCACCATTCCTGCGGATGTAACCAAACGGAACAGAGTTTGTCAGCCGGAATCCTGCGCCCTGTTTCTTTCTCCACGCAAACATGATTTCCGCGTGCATCTCACAGCGTTTTGCTTCAAAATAGTCCTCGACTTCTTTTCGGCTGACGGCTCTGGTATCCAAACCCTCCTCCAGCACGATCAGGTCGATGCCCGTTGCATAGAGCGTTTCCTTGATTGCCTGCCGTACCGCCGGGAAATCCGGCCCACAGTAATACATGGATGCCACAATAATGCAATCAAATTTTCGCTCTACGCCATCATTGGTCATTTGGTCGAACGCGGCGCGCGCCTTTTCATCGTTCTTGCGGTCAGAATACTTTTTCTGCAAATCCAGCTCTTTATGTTCCGCCAGATATGCCGCAATGCGCTGATTCTGCTCGGCAATCGTCAGTTTACTTTGATGGTTCTTCCAAGGAAGTGTCCGGGTATAGCTTACACACTTCATACTGCACTTTCCTCCGTTTCTGCTGCCGGAACACTACTGCAATATTCCAGCACATTGCGAATTTCCTGATCGAACCGATACTGGATATGAATGTGTTCCTTATCATAGACGGTGATGCTCTCTACCAGTTCCACCAGAACGCGGCGGTTCAGACTTGTCAGGTTTTGGTAGGACTTGAAATCTTCAATCCACGGCAGATGTTCCACATCCAGATTGTTCAGACAATCCCTCTGGCGGTTCATTTCTGCTTTGGCCTTACGGATAGCTTCAACCTTTTCATTAAAGGAATGGCTGAACTCCTTATACTCTTCCTTGCTGACAATACCGCTGCTCATATCCTCATAAAGCTGGCGGCGCAAGGTCTGGTATTTCTGTTCTTCCTGCTCCAACATTTTCAGATGTTCTTCCACAGATTTCAGTCTGCGTTCATTCTTGGGAATCTCATTGATTTCATCCAGACGATGTTCCAGTCCACTGATCTGCTGGACTTTCCCCTGCAATGCGGCCAGCACCACCTCTTCCAACTTACTTTCGCTGATAAGATGCGAGGAACAGCCCAGACCGTTGTGGTTTGTGACGCAGTCCAGATAAATATATTTCTTTCCGTTTTTTGATACGGTACGCCGCACCATGTTCTGTCCACAGCCGCCGCAGCGAACGATGCCCGAAAATAGATTTACAGTCTGCTGGCCTTTCGATGCGCAGGTGTCCAGCTTCAAAACTTCCTGCACCGTATCGAACAGCTTTTGCGGAATGATTGCTTCGTGCATATTGGGAACTCTGATCCAGCCGGATTCTTCCACATCCCGAATTTTCTTGATTTTGTAATTGATCTTCTGACGTCGGCCCTGCACCATCGTCCCTGTGTAGACTTCATTTTTCAGAATCCGAAGCACCTGAATCGCCTGCCACTTTGCATGAGTGCCAGCTTTGAACCCACTATGGTAATTCAAACCGCACAGCCGTTTGTACTCGCTGGGGGCCAGCACATTCTCGCTGTTCAGCTGTTCGGCAATCGCCTGTGCGCTCATACCTTCCAGTTTTCTGCGGTAGATAGAACGGACAATATCTGCTGCATACTCGTCTACCACCAGACGGTTTTTATTCCGTTCGTCTTTGCAATAACCATAGATAGCATAGCCGCCGATGAACTCTCCTTTGCGCCGTTTCATGTCCAACTGACTGCGCACCTTAATGGAAATATCCCGGCAGTAGGAATCATTCAGTAGATTCTTGAACGGAACCACAATGTTGTCCGAATCGTTGCTCTCGGCGTTGGCGTTATCATAGTTGTCATTGATGGCGATGAACCGAATCCCCATCATCGGGAAAATCTGTTCCAGATATTTTCCCATCTCGATGTAATTACGACCAAGGCGGGATAAGTCCTTGACGATGATGCAGTTGATTTTGCCGGATTTAATATCCTCCATCATCCGCTTAAAGCCCGGACGTTCAAAGTTGGTTCCCGTATAGCCATCGTCAGCGTATTCTTCGACCAAATGCAGTCCTGGCCGTTCTGCTGCAAAATCCCGAATCAGTTCTCTCTGATTGCCGATGCTGTTGCTCTCGGCCTTGTCACCATCCTCGATGGACAATCTCAGATAGGCCGCTGCCCGTATGTCTTTATTCTTTTCCTTGTAAAAAAACAAAGCCATTAAACCTCCTGTCTCCACGCAAATTGCATGGTAAAATCCAGAAAGTTAATGGCTTTTGATTGCACTATTCACTTAACCCGTCTGTATTTTACCAAGCTGTGACACTAAAATCAAGCTGCTGCGCACATTTTTCAAAATTTCTTTTTCAGTGCTTTCCCATACTCTGCAGCAGGCAATCCCACAGTTCGCTGCCCTCTGGCCGGAACGATTCATATACGGTGATGCCCTTGATGATGGCTTTTCTGTGATGCACAGGCTCCGTATGTTCCTGTTTAGGCTTTTCATCAAAACGCTCTTTCTGCTTCATGAAATCAATCCTCCCTTTACTAATAGGAATCCAGAAGGGCATTTTGGAATACAATTTTTGAAAAAATTTCAAAAAAATTTGAAAAGTGTATTCCAAATCGGGGCTGCGGATTCCTATTTATAGAAGGACTTCTTTTGATAGGTCTGCGGCATACGGTAAAAGACAGGTCTTTTTCTGTCTTAGAGCAAGATTCGCCTATGGTAACTCAAAACTCACTTTCGTGATTTTTCGTTCTTGGCAATCTTGATGGGGATTCCGTTCCCCATTCCCACGGTACGCACAAAATCTCGGATTTTGGCTATCTGGCTCCACATGAATGTGTTCGCAACCGAACGCCTACGGCTTATCGGGAATTGCTTCGCAACTATAAAATGCAGGAGGATCACACTATGGCTCGGCCAAAAAAAGACGAAAGTATCAGACGGACTAAGAATGTAATGGTTCGTTTTACCGATGTGGAGTACGCACTGGTTTCATGTTCTGCTGAACAGGCTGGCTATCCCGTTGCCGTTTATGTAAGGAAACAGGCCATAACCGAAAAACTTCACGTTCATTACAACATCGTTGCCGACATTGCAGAACTGCGAGATTTTGCAAGACAGCTTTCCCATATCGGAAATAACCTGAACCAAATTGCAGCCTTTTTCAACAGCGGCGGCATCCAATCTCGTGCCATGCTGGAAGAAATCAATCGTTGCATGACCGACCTTCGCGCTATGCGGAAAGAAATTGCAGGACTGGCAGGTGATTATCGTGGCAATCTTAAAACACGTCGCGGGTAAAAGTGCAGACTATGGCGCGGCACTCGACTATTTGAAATATGAGCATGACGAAGTTCTGAAGAAACCCCTGCTGGATGCAAACGGGAACTGGGTACTCCGCCGAGATATTCTTCTGGAGGGCATAAACTGTGAGCCGGAACTTTTTGATGTGGAGTGCGAAATGCTTAATGCGCAGTACCACAAGAATCAAAATTACAATGAAATCAAGACGCACCACTACCTCATCAGCTTCGATCCTGCCGACAAAGACGAGTGTGGACTGACTGGTGAACAGGCGCAGGCCATCGGTATGGAATATGTAAAAGCCAACTTTCCGGGGCATCAGGCGTTGGTCTGCACCCACCTGGACGGTCACAACGGCAGCGGCAATATCCATGTGCATATCGTAATCAACAGTCTGCGAAAGCTGGATGTTCCGCAGCAGCCCTTTATGGAACGGCTCATCGACTGTAAGGCGGGCTACAAACACCATCTGACGAAAGATTACCTAAAGCATTTACAGCAATCTCTTATGAATATCTGCTTGAGGGAAAATCTCAATCAGGTCGATTTGCTTTCCCCGTCTGTCAACAAAATTACACAGCAGGAGTATTATGCTAAACAGCGCGGGCAGATCAATCTGGACAAGTTGAACGCTGAGCTTATTACAGAGGGTTTCACTCCCATGAAAACCAAATTTCAAACGGAGAAAGATAAGCTGCGCGATGCCATTACTGCTGCGGCGAAGAAAGCAAAATCTTTTGAAGAATTCTGCCGCCTGCTCCAAACCGAATCTAACATTTTGGTAAAAGACCACCGTGGTCGATTTAGTTACCTTCTCCCGGACAGAGAAAAACACATCTCTGCCAGAACGCTGGGAACCAGTTTTGACCGTGAACATCTTCTGACGCTTTTTGAAAGTAACGCGATCACCGCTGCAAAAGAAAAACAGCAATGGAGTGTTGCTGACCCCATTGCCGTTCTCTATATCAAGTCCAATCTTCGTCTGGTAGTGAATTTGCAGGACTGCGTAAAAGCCCAGCAAAGTCGCGCCTATGCTCAGAAAGTCAAAATTTCCAATTTGCAGCAGATGGCAAATACCATCGTCTATGTACAGCAGCACGGCTACGACAGCTACGATGATTTGAAAAAAGCGCGCGATGAATTATCTGCCAAAATGTCAGATGCCCGCAACACCGCCAAATCTACCGATGCCGACTTAAAGCTGCTGAATGAGAAGATTCACTATCTGGGGCAGTATCTTTCCACAAAGGCTACATACAAAGAATTTTTGCAGGCGGGCAACAAGAAGATGTACCGTTCTGCACATCAGGATGAAATTGCCAGATACGAAGAAGCCGTTCAATTCTTGAAACGCAATTCCACGAATGGCACAATTCCCACGATGAAAAATTTACGAGCAGAAAAGGAAAAGTTGCTTTCTGCTCGAACCGCACAATACGAAAGCTACATCTATTTCAAAGATTACTACCACGAACTGCAAACCGCTTGCAGGAATGTTGATATGATTCTTGAAACGGAACACACGCAGCAGCACAGCCGTACCCAGCCAAAGCGCAGCTACGAACAATCTATTTGATACAAACGGAAAAGCAGGTACAAGACCTTTCTTCCATGAAGTCTTGTACCTGCTCTCTTTTGTTTCTATACTTTCAATGGCTCAATTTGATTGGTTTTACGGTTGAAAAAGTATTCTTCTTTTTGGCATTGCTTGTAGCCAGTTCTCAGATAATACAGTGTAAACCTTGCCTCGGTTCTATTTATTTTATACAGGTCAATCCCAAAATGGTAGTTTATATGGCGTACAAGTCTTTTTACTTTGCGCGCATCGCCCTGTCCCGGTTTAGATGCTTTCTTCATCTCACAGCAAAAAATGTTATAGTTGATACTTCTTCTTTTATGTAAAACAATATCTGGTGCCGTCCATCTTTTCTTTTTATCTTCACTTCCCGGATATTTAGGTTTTATGCCAGTGTCCATGCGATTATATTCAATATCAATCACCAATTCTGGCATCGGGAAGATTTCTCGATAGATTTTATCCATGTGCATTGCGATTTTGCCGGCAATCGTTCGTTCCTGCGCCCCCGTAACAAATAATTCTGTATCGTTCTCATAAAACAGCGTTAATGCCCGTTCCCATAGCAGAAGAACTTTTTCTTTTTCTTCGCAGCCCTGCACCTTGGTTTCCCCCATTTCCTTATTTTTTCTATTATGTACAACCATTTTACAAATAGCAAGACCTTTCAATAAAAAAGAGTGGCAGTTCCTTTTAGGGGAACCACCACTCTACATCATAACGGATTTTTAATTTCTACGACTTCGCTCCTGCTGTTGCTGCTGAGTCTGCTCTTTCTGTTTTCGCTCTGCCTGCTTGATATGCAGCCGATCCAGCACCGACCATCTGCCACCAATGCGCCGTGGCTTTTTCGGCACGTTGTTCACGCAACCATCTATCATGTCGTAATTCTGCTCTGTGCCGGATTCCCGCGCACGTTCATATGTTCCGTTCGTCAGGCATTTCTCATGCTCGGTCTGTTCGGTCATATCCTGCTGCTTCTTTTCAGCATGATGGACATATTCTGTAAGAACCGCACGAACATTTTCAAAGCCGTTCGGAGCATCCGTCACAAATACGCCTTTGCCATCTACCACGATTGGAGATACGGCATCTTTGCGTTGCTCGTTACGCATCATAAAAAAACAAACTCCCTCGACAACTTCGCTGTCATACGGAAGCCACGTTCCAGTCTTTCCATCAATTTGATAATTGGGAACCATGTAGACGACAGTATTTCCGGCTGCATCAGCATCCATAAAGCCACCGAACTCTACCAGTTCCTCTTTATCGACGTAGAAAAACTTACGTTCCTTTTCTTCATCCCATACGATCACATCGCCAACACCAAAGGAACGACCAATAAATGTATTTGGCCGCTTTTCTTCCAGCCGCTTCCGGGCTGTCATCGGCGTATCGCTGGGTGCAGGCTTTCCTTTGTACGCACTCTGGTAATTCTGATGATGAATCAGAAAACCGTCCTCTACCTGCTGTGCATAGGATTTTGCCCAATGCTGATGATGCACCTCTTTGATTTGGAAAACTCTATACTGGTTTATCATTTTACGTTTTCTCCTTCCTCCTCCTCCGGCCTATACCATTCCAGCTCCAGCCCCTTGAACTGCTGCTCATTCAACCGCTGCATCTTCGGGATGGTCTGCTGAACGAGCGCAGACATCTCTGCATCCTCTGCCACAAGCGGCTGGATCTCCGTGAACACCTGAATCGTATCTTTGAGTGTCGGCTGCTCAAACATCGCCATCAGCATCAATTCCAGTTCATCAAAACGCACATTCCTCATAACTCAATATCTCCTCTCTTTTTGCTTTTCTGCGGTTTGGTCTGTTCCTGTGCAGGCTGCCCCTGCTTCTTGGATTTCAGACTGCGCAGGGCATCCAGAACAGACTTTTTCGTACTGCTGCGTTCCTGCTCTTTACTCTGCTGCCGTTCCGACATCAGCTTTTCCATATCGGAAATAGCTTGCTGCACCAGCTTGTCATCCCGGAAATAGTTGATGGAGTTGATGTTCTCACGCTGCACTTTATCGTTCACGACCAACTCATACATTCCAACAAAGCCGCCATCTTCCTCGATGCAGAATCCAATGCACTTGTCAGCGTTCATCCGTTCGGATGGAATCTTGTCGTAGACTTCCAACGCTTCCTCCATCGTCAGATGGTCGTGGAACTCTCCCGCAAACGTAAACTCCAAACACTCCGCAACATAAAAACTGAGTGTTTCCTCCGGCGCAGGTCTTTCTGCGGCGAGCTTTTCTTTCAAAACTTCTGCCTGCTGTTCAGCCACCGTATCGGCCTGTTCCCGCAGTTCTGCCGCGTCCATGACCCTGCCCTCTGCTGCATCACAGCCAAACTCTGCCAACAGCTCTGTCATAGCCTCCTGCACAGGCTTATCTCCATCCGTTTCAAGGATGCCGCCATCTCGCTCCGTGAAGTCTTTATTATATAAGGTATAGTCGAAGCCATCGTCACAGGTCTGGATGTGAAAATAGGCATCCGGCAGTTTGTAGGCCAGTTCCACTTCCTGCACGGCTAACGCCCCCTGTAACGGCTGGACAACGTGATTCTGGATATACGGGTTATTCCAGCCCGGAACCGTTTTATAGTCCTCTACGATGGTGTCAAGGCCGTTCCTGCACTGCAAAATATCCAGTGAACCCGGCAGCGGATCAGGATTTTTCTCCACACCCAAGGCTTTCATATAATGGTTCGGAAGTGCCTGATATTGCGACATTGCATCGTTGAGATTGCCAAACCGCTTAATTTCAAGCGGAACAGCCTGCCGGTTCTCGACCACATAGAATCGCTTTACAAATGGCTGTTCCAACTCTTTCTGCTTTTCCAGTTTCTCTCGGTACATCGTCACAAAGCCATCCAGTACAGCCGAATGGCTGGTAACTACCCAATCTGCTCGAAATTTAATGATTCTCGCATTATTCTCCGGGGTGCCGACTTGCTCCGCCCATTCCTTATTACTGTGAGAAAAGCGGTCATCATAGTTTTTGTAGCGCAAGGTATTCGCAAGAATGTACCCCACACGCTCCATACCATACTGCTTCACCACCTGATTGACTGCACCATCGCCAAGGTGCATCCCGTCATAATTGTCCGCAATCGCTTCATGGATTGCCTGCTTACACTCGCCGTTCAGCCGATAGGAGGTACGGTATAAATCCACCTCGTCATTTTCTTTGGCATAGCTGAACGGCTCATAGTAGACAGGCACATCCGAATAGTCCTGCGCGCTGTTGTCCGGCACCGGCGCAGCCTTTTCAATGATCTCCGATACCACATCATCCTTATTCGGCATATTCCATTTTTTAGAAAGATACTCTTTTACCGCATCCAAAAATTCATCATCGAAGCCGTTCCACAAATCCTCTGCCACCAGCTTGCCCTGCTCATCGACTGCAACACAAGCCGCCATATCGCCGTGTTCCTCATGCTCCAGCAGGAAGAACTTTTCCCCACCGATCTCCGTTTCATCAATGGCATACCATGTACCGAGATGCCCCTCGACTGCGATGTGGTCGGAATCGCCGTGGATCAGTGCATTGTTTTTCTGCTGCTGTTCCTCCATAAACTCTCGCACGGTCAACTCTGCGTCTGTGAAGTTCAGCCCTTCCTCACCCAGTTCCAGCCGCCCCTCTGCGCCAAGGTCAAGTTCTTCGGCCATCAGAACAGATGCCGCATGGTTCACCACCACAGTTTTCTCCACTGTAATGGGCTGGCCTGGGTCATAGTCCGAACCGCGCAGATCGTAGCGATATAAGCCCTCCGGCACTTCTTCATCCCGCAGTCGGCCATTGCTGAAAAGACCGGGCTTATCAAAGATTTCGATTTCCTGCAATTTTTCGTTCAAAAGGTTCTCTTTCTGCAAATCCATATTCCTTTCCTTGAAAAAATCCGGCAGTTCCGCAAAACCGATACTGTCCACATAGTAGGCTTTGACCGTACTGCCATCATTGAGTACCACCACATCACTGACCGACAGCGAATGCCCTGTAAAGTCTGCCGGGCGCTGGATATTGAACCGTTCATAAATGCCATCCAGCGTATCCTTTTCCGTAAGCGGCGCGGTATAAATCAGGTCATAATCTGCACGAGCAACCGTTATACCTTTCTTCTGCACATAGTCCAGCCCCATGAAACGATAGTTATGTTCCGGGTCACGCTCTGTAATCTGATAAATGCCGAACTGCTTTTCGCTGCCATACAGCAGCACATTTTCCTGTTCTGTCATGTTTCGCTCCTGCTCCAAATCTGCTATTGCAATCTGGAAGGTATCACTTCCGCGCTCGATTTCCTCTCGTGCCGTGACAAGAATCGGCCACGGGCTGATGCGGACGAGATAAATCTGCTTTCCCTCGTCATACAGTCGTAAAGCCTGTTCACGGTTTATCACTGTCAGCAGAAAATCCGGGCGCGCATACTCGACCTCTGCATAATCTTCCCGTTGTTCCAGCAGAATCGCATCCCATGCGTCTGCCTTAATGCCGAAAATGCCATCGTGCAGCTCGATTCCCTCTTGGCTTACATAATCACCTGCCGTTCCATCACGGAACAGCGGATAAATCCTCTCACCCAGCCGATGCCATTCCCGTGCGCCTTCTTTCGTCAGCGGCAGCACATCATCTTTCCGGTAGCCATAGTCGTACATTTCCGAAAGGCCAATCATCCCATCCGGGAGATTTTCAATTTTTTCCTGTGCATCGTACATCAGGCGGTTGACTTCTTCTTTGTCATCCTCGGCCAGTGCCACCGCCAGACCATTCACCAGTTCTTCCGTTGCAGCCCGGTCATCCAGCTTGAAAGCAAAATTCACGATGAGATTTCGCTGCTCATCATCGAAAATCGTTTTTTCCTGCTCCTTATTGGCAATCAACTTTTCCGCATACTGCATCGCGGTCATGCGCTCTGCGCTCCTTTCTGCCACCGCTGCTTCCAGCTTTTCCAGAAAATCGGCTGCGGTCAATCGAATCGTATCCATCGAGTCTTTCAGTTCCTTCATCTCCTTGCCGCTGGTCCAGCTTGCCACATACGGGAAAGAATAGTCGGACGTATCAATGCCCAGAGCCGAGCAGACCGTAAATGCAATACTCTCCGCTTCGGTTTCCTTTGTAAGCCTGTCTTTTTCTTCCCCGCGCTGTTTCATGAAATCGCTGTTATGCAGCATCGCATGAGCAACCTCGTGGATCATCGTCTTTATGGTCTGGCTCTCGCCCATGCCGACCTGAATGCAGATTTCTTTGTCTGCATCACTGTAATAGCCTTTGGCATCCCCTTCGATTTCATCAAACCGCATCGGCACAGGCGATACCTGCTCGATTGCCGCCGTAAGCAGCGCATAGTCTTTGACGCTGGCCGTCAGTTCGTTCACTTCCAACGATGGAATCGGTTCCCCATCGGTCTGTGAAACATCAAAAACCGTCGTCACTCGGAAGCGCGGAACCACATACTCCACACGTTCCATTTCCGGCTCGCCATTTTCGTTCAGCACGGCCAGGCCCGTATCCTTGTCGATTTTCTCGCGTTCTTCCACTTCCTTGATGGGAGCCGGAGCAATAATCTGGATGCCCTTTTCGCCTTTTTTGACGTAACGGTTAAACTTATTCTTCCATGCGTTAAACCCTGCCACCAGTGTGGCATCAGGCCGCTGCATAGCAATCAACAGCGTATTGTTGAAGCTGTAATTGTGGAATTTTGCCATCGTGCGCAGGTATGTCGTGTACATTTCCGATGTAAAAATGTCCTTTACGCCCTGCTCCAGCCGTTCCGTGATTTCTTTCATCTGCTGTTTGCGGTCAACTGCCATGCAAACCCTCCTTTTTCTTGACCCATCGTGTTTTCATCTGGCGCGGATATTGATCAGCCTGTTTCGGTGCTTTTGTGCCGTTCCACTCCAATCCCCCGGCCTTGCCTTCACAGGTGTACCCGACAGCTTTCAGGGAACTTCCATTCTCCGTATCCAGAATGTAGGTAATCACTTTGTTGTAGCCCATGGCCCGTGCTGCACGGTACGCCGCCGCATACAAAATACTGCAAGCATTCGGCGTTCCATCCGTACATAGACGGTTGACTTCCAGCGTATAGCCATCATCCAACCGCCGTGCCACTGGTCTGCCGCAGATAGCAACACCCACCAATGCACCATTTTCCGATACCCCGATGGAGAACTTATGTCCCCGTGTCGGCTTATGGTGGCGGTGATACTGCTGCACAAATGCGTTTGCTGTTTTCAAATTGATCGGTGTTAATGTCAGCAAATGCCCTCCTTTTTCAAAAACACCCCGTTAGATTCCTTGCAGAGGTCTAACGGGGTTATCCTATTTACAGTTCCATATCGTGACTTTTCCGCTTCGGGAATTTCTGCGGTTCCGCGCTGCGCTCTGCCTGCTTTGCATGAAGCTGTGCCAGCACAGAGGATTTCCGTACATTGTCCGCAGTGCGCTCTGCAACACGGCCTGCGTAGTTCACTGGCTGACACGGCCTGTCTGCCACTTCCGTTTCGGCTGCATCCTCGTCCACGCCCAGCGCATCCTCACTACCCTTTTCGTCCATATTGAGCAGTGAATTCAGCTCTGCAAGGCGCGCGGATTTTTCAGCCAATTCTGCTTCCTGTGCAAAAGGACGTTTGGCTTCTTCCTTTGCCTGCGCCAACTGCTGTTCCAGATTTTCCAGTCTGCGTTCCACCTGCGGCAATGCTCTTTCGATGCCTGCCAGTGCATTGGTAACGCGCAGGATATTACCCAGCGGGTCTTTGCCGACTTCCATCGAATAGTTCCATGCGCCCTTGATGGACAAACGGAACACCTTATCGAAGTTGTCAAACCGGGAATGCAGTTCAAACGCACCGTAGCTGCCGATCCTGCCCTCGGTGCCAGCCGCCTTCAAAGCCTTACAAGCCTCGATAATGGCTGCACCTGCTTCCTTGCGTTCGCTGTACACCTTGCCGCTGATTTCCATAGCAAAATGGTCTTTGTCCTGCGCCAGAAGCGGTTTTGCCGCTTCTATATCAGTTTTCAGGGCTTCGATCTGACCCTTTGCCGCAGTAATTTCTCGTGGATAGCGGCGCGCAATATCGGATTCCAGACTATAAATCTGACTGGTGTGATTGGCTTTCAGCAGCTTCAGTTTGCTGACCTGAATATCCAAGTCCATCTTTTCCTTGATGTAGGGATTGCCAGTTGCCAGTGCCTTGATTTCGGCATAGGACAGCGCGGTGTCGTCCACATCATCACAGGCGCGGACAGGAGATTTGGAAGTCATTATCTGAGAAATGAACTTCTGCTTATTTTCTAAAATCTGCCACATGTACGAGTCAAACGTATTTTCCGTGACATAACGATAGATTTTCACCTGCTTATTCCGGTTTCCCTGCCGAAGAATACGTCCCTCCTGCTGTTCCAGGTCAGACGGCTTCCACGGGCAGTCCAGATGATGCAGGGCAATCAATCGATCCTGAATATTGGTTCCTGCGCCAAGTTTCGGCGTAGACCCCATCAGAATACGCACCTGTCCAGCGCGCACCTTTGCAAACAGGTCTGCTTTTTTCGTTTCGGTGTTGTACTCGTGAATGAACGCCACTTCTTCACGGGGAACACCTCTCGCCACCAGTTTCTCCCGCACATCATCGTAGACGTTGAATGTACCATCGGCTTTTGGTGTCGATAAATCGCAAAAAATCAACTGTGTTCCCTTATCCGGGGCAGATTCTTCCCAGACCTCGAACGCATTGTCCACACAGCGATTCACCTTACTCTCCGGCTCGTCCGGCAGCATCTCGTTCATAAGCCGCTGATCGAGTGCCAGTTTTCTGCCATCGTTGGTGATCTTGAGCATATTATCGAATCTGGGATTCACATTACCGTTGCGTACAGCCTCGGCACGGTCTGCAAAGGAACTCACCATTTCTTCCTGTGTCTCGCTCGGTTTCAGCACTTCGTTGATGTACTCCGCTTTCGGCACAGGCAGGTTCAGCATATCCGCCGTCTGCACGTCTGCCGATTCCTTGAACAAGGAAATCAGTTCCGGCAGATTAAAGAACCGGGCAAAGCGTGTTTTCGCGCGATAGCCCGTTCCCTCCGGGGAAAGCTCGATTGCCGTGACGGTTTCACCAAAGGATGCCGCCCAATCATCGAAGTGGCTCAGTCCCATCTTCTGCAGGGTGTCATACTGGAGATACCGCATAATGGTGTACAGCTCCACCATCGAGTTGCTGACCGGGGTTCCGGTTGCAAAGGTCACGCCCTTGCCGCCTGTCAGTTCGTCCAGATACTGGCACTTTGCAAACATATCGCTGGACTTCTGGGCATCGGTCTGGGCGATACCTGCGATATTCCGCATTTTCGTGTAGAGGAACATATTTTTATAGAAATGTGACTCGTCCACAAACAGACGGTCAACACCCAGTTCCTCAAATGTAACTACATCATCCTTTCTCGTCTGGTCGTTCAGCTTTTGCAGCTTTGCTTCCAGCATTTTCTTTGTTTTTTCCATCTGCTTGACCGTAAAACTGCGGCTGTCCTCGCTCCGGGCATCGGCCAGAGCCAGCGTAATATCGTCGATCTGACGCTCGATAATAGCCTTCTGCCGTTCCGGGGAGAGCGGCACACGCTCAAACTGCGAATGACCGATCACGATGGCATCGTAATCGCCGGTTGCGATCCGGGAGCAGAACTGCTTACGATTGCTGGGTTCAAAATCCTTTTTCGTTGCCACCAGCACATTGGCATTGGGATAGAGACGCAGGAAATCTGCGCCCCACTGCTCTGTGAGGTGGTTCGGCACCACATAGAGGTTTTTCTGCGACAGGCCCAATCTGCGGCTTTCCATGCCGGCAGCAATCATCTGGAAGGTCTTGCCTGCGCCCACACAATGAGCCAGCAGCGTATTGTTACCGTACAGAATGTGCGCCACGGCATTTTTCTGGTGCTGCATCAGTGAAATTTCCGGGGTCATGCCCTCAAAGCGAATATGACTGCCATCGTACTCACGGGGACGAATCGCATTGAAAATCCGATTATAGGTCGCACACAAATCCTCGCGGCGATCTAAATCTTTGAAAATCCACTGATTAAACGCTTCCCGAATGGATTCCTGCGCTTGCTGTGCAAGCATGGTTTCCTGCTTATTCAGCACACGATGGTCGCCATCCGCATCGTGAATCGTATCGTAGATTTTGGTATCGCGGAGATTCAGCGCATCTTCCAGCAGCTTATAGCCGTTGACGCGCAGGGTTCCGTAAGTGTTGGTGACAAGCGGATTGCCGCGATCCAGCGACTTGCCCGAAATGTTCCATGCACCAGAAATTTCGGAATAGGTTGCCTTAATGTCAATCCCGGCATAGTAGTTCGGTGTTTTGAACACTTCTTTCATAAACTGCGTGATACACTCCGGCTTCACCCAGTTCGCACCCAGCCGCACTTCGATTTCCGAAGCGTCCAGGTCTTTGGGCTGTACCCTTTTCAGGTAATCCACATTGATCTGGTACTCTGCATGGTTCGCCGCAAAGGTTTCTGCCGTGGCTAGTTTTTCACGAACATTGCCGGACAGGTATTCATCCGAGGTTTCCCACTGCTGTGTCACAGGATTTCGGAAAATCGCACCTGCCAGTTCATCCGTGATCTCGTGTTCCGGTTTACCGCAAAGCTGCATCATAAACGGCACATCCACCTTTGCTTTTTCTCCAATGGAAAGTGCCAGGGCTTCGCTTGGCGTGTCCACCGAGGTAACGGGTTCCGGCTTACGGATAGTGCGCTTTGTAAAAATATCGGCCAGCCGTTTGAGATTCTTCTCCTCATCCAGAATTTCCAGCGACGCCAGCAGACAATAGCTGCTGTCCTGCCGGAACGCCCGCTTGTTTGCCGTGCTGTTGATAAGGCCGTACTGTGCCGTGAACGCTTTGTACTGCTTCAGCAGGTCATTCTGCAAAAGCTGTACTTCCGCATCCGAACCATCATGCAGTTGACAATCCAACAGTTTCCGGGTGGTTTCCCGCAGAGCAATCATGCCCAGCACTCGCTCTGCAGTAACAGCAGGTAGTTCCACCTTATTCATAAAGGAATTTTCGCGGTAGTAAATCTGCCCATCTACGTTCGTAAAACTGAAATTCTTCACGCTGGGGTCTGCCGGAATCGGTTCTTCCTGCACATCCAGTTCATCATCGGAAATTTCCGGCTCCGTGATGGTGGCATGGATGTTGCCGACCGCCTCTTTTAACTGCTTGGCAAGGTCTGCGCTCTCGATGGGCTTGACCGTGGTTTCCTGCTTGCCGTACTGGGTGCTTTCCGTGGTGATCTCGCCCAGCACCATTTCAGGATGCTGCGCAAAATACTGGTTGATGGAGTAGCCTTTCGGTGTTTCGCTAAGGTCTACCCAGTCTGCCCGCTCTACCGCTGCACGGTCACGCTTCTGCAAAAACAGAATGTCAGCAACCACGCTCGTGTTGGCATTGCGCTGAAACGCATTGTTCGGCAGTCGAATCGCCCCTACCAGATCGGCACGGTTGGCAAGGTACTCACGGACAGAGGAATCCTTCTTATCCATCGTACCGCTGGACGTTACCACCGCTACCACACCGCCCGGACGCACAAGGTCAAGGCTCTTGGCGATAAAATAATCGTGGATGAGGAAATTGTGGCGATCATACCGCTTATCCGGTACCTTATAATTGCCGAACGGTACGTTGCCCACAACACAGTCAAAAAAGCTGTCTGGGAACTGCATCGTTTCAAAGCCCTGCACCGCAATCTTGTTTTTCTGGTACAACTGCTGTGCAATGCGGCCTGAAATGCTGTCCAGCTCCACACCATACATCCGAATCTTTTCCATGCTGTCCGGCACCAGACCCATGAAATTGCCGACACCACAGGACGGTTCCAGCACATTGCCTTTGGACAATCCCATATTGTCCAGAGCTTCATACATTGCCTTGATGACCGTAGGGGAAGTGTAAAACGCATTCAGGGTACTGGCGCGGGCTTCCTTATACTCATCTGCCGTGAGCAGGGACTGCAGTTCGGCATACTCTTTCGACCACTCCGCATTGCTTTCATCGAACGCCTGCGGAATGCCGCCCCAGCCCACATACCGGGAAAGTATCTCCTGCTCCTCTGCGGTGGCCTGCCGCTGTTCTGCATCCAGTGTTTGCAGCACCTGAATGGCTTCCACATTGGCTTTATACTTTGTTTTCGGCCCTCCTGCGCCGAGATCATCGTCCGTAATACGGAAGTTAATAGGTTTCTGTTTGAGCTGTGCAGGCTGTTCCGTTTCTGCTCCACTGTCCAGTGGAAGATTGTGCTGCCGCCGTGCATGGTTGACCTCTGCCAGGGTCATAGGTTGCTGCGTCAGCGGTTCAAGGGCTTCCTCTGCTGCTGCACGGCTGATGGCATCCGTTCGGTTCTGCACATCTGCGATCAGCTGCATTTGTTCTGGCGGGAAGTCAGGATTCAGCAGTTCTTCCAACTCGCCGCCTGCTTCTGCCACCGAATAGATCACATCCATCTGCTCCGGGGAGAAATCCTCGTAGGCCACACCCGCATTGTGCAGAGCCGTAAAGACTGTGATTTCAACCGCTTCTTCCATCGGTACATCGACCTGTTCATACAGGTGCCGAATGTACTCCAGCGGTTCCGTTCGGAAAATCGGATACCGGGCTTCTTTTGCAAGGGTCATGTCCTGCAAACTGACCGTTCCATTTCCAAAGTCCACCGAATCCACACGGAACTCTCTATCGTCCAGTTCGATGATGGTATTAACAGGCAGATATTCCTCTCTGCGGAAGTATTTCGTTTGGGCATGGGTTCCATCTTCCTGCTGGCCGGACAGATAGACGTTCTCCCCTTGCTTCCAGAGCTTCATTGCCTGTGAAACCCACTGTTCACGCGGAAAACCAGATACCTCAACTTTGCCGAGTGCAGTTTTCTTTTCCAACAGTTTGCTGCCAAGCAGTTCCGAAACGCGCTTTGCATCCTCGCCGTAGAACTCAAAGCTGCCGTACTGCTCATAGCCGACCAGAGCATCCGGGTAGCGCTCTTTCAGTGCGTTATATTCGTTGGCGGCATCCAGTGGCAGGGGCTGCAGCGTCTGCTCCGAAGGCTTTTCATCTACAAGGGGCGCATCATTTCGGGGTTCCTCAACCGCTGCGGCGGTTGACTGCTCTTTCGATTGCGCTTCCTGCTCCATGAAGTCAAACATGGACATCTGCCCCTGTTCAGGAACCGCAATCTCAACAGCCCTTTTCTTTTCCGGGAAAATCGTGTACGTCCCCTCAACATACTGGTGCAGGATAGAGAGGGATTCTGCCTTACGCTCATATTCTTCCGAATCCAGCGGCACGGACAGCAGTGCATTGTCCATCTGCTCCAGCAGTTCCAACGCCTGTTCGGGGTCTGCCAGCTTTTCAACGAGAGCCTTTCGTCCTTCTTCATGGTAAAGGTCTTGCGGATAAGGCCGCTCCACGTTGTTCGGCAGATGGTGATAGAATCCCATCACCCGCATTGCCATCCGCTCGCGCTCATAAGCAGGCATCCGGTAGTAGTCTGCCGGCTTCAAATACTCACTGTCACGGATAAGCTGGTCGATTCGGCCTGCGGACTGATTCCAGTTCAGATGAACGCTTGCATCCGGGTTCCCGTATGAGCCACGCTCCAAAGAAATGCCCCTGCCATCGTGATCTTCGTGAGAATCGTCTGCCCCGCAGAGCGCATGGCTGCTGCCGCCGATTCCATAATGGTCTTTCAGGAAGTCAGCCCGCTCTTTCTTATCTTCATGATTTAAGAAGAACGAATAGATTGCCAGCCGACTGTCTGAATAATTGCTGCCCCGTGTGAAGTAAGCATTGATTTCATCTTCCGTGATGAATCGTTTGTACTCGTTCCAGTGAAAGTCCTCTCTTGCTGCATAATTCTGATAGGGTTTCGCAAACTTGTGGAACAGTGCCGCCACCTTATCCGGCTTATAAAAGTGCATCCGCATCAGGTCTTTATCTTCGGCATAGGCTTCCCCCAACGCAGACAATCTCTCGTTGAGGTCAGTCAGAAAATCCGTATCATCCAGCAAGCCCGCCAGCCTGTCCGTCAATTCCGGGAAACCACCTCTGAAGATTTCTGTATCCTGAAACACTGCTTCGGCAACGCCATCGGCCAAATCACGTTCCATATAAGCCAACGTCTGCGCGTGTTCCTGTAAGGCGTTCTGCCGCGCAGCGTCCAGAACCGCCTGCGGCGCATACTCGCCCTGCCGGAGCAGTTCATGGATACGATTGCTCACATCCTCCCAGGATAAAAACGCATTGGCAATCGTGCCACCCTTTGCCGTGCTGCCTACTGCAATACGCAGCCCTAAATCATCGAACCAGCCTGCATACTTTGAACCGTCAATTTCAAAGCCTTTGCCGCCAGTACCGTATTCGTTTTTCACGAACTCTGTGTATTCTTCTGGGGTTTTCTCAACCATGAAATTGTAGATCAGACGCAGCTGGCCCTTGCTGCGGTTGCTGCCCGTGCGCAGAATTTCATCGACCACTTCGGGATCAAGTGCAATCTCGTCCGCATACCGCGCCCGGATCGGTGCTTCAATGGCGCGGATCTGCTGTTCCACGGTCGGCAAATCAGGAAAAGAAAAAGCAGAGGCAATTTCTTCCTCTGCTTCGCTCAAATCCTGTTCCGTTACCGGTTCAGTTAATTGTACACCAATTCCTTCAAGACGATCTCCTCGGCCATCGTCGTCAGGTTGTTCTGGTGCGCTGCCCATGCCAGCGGGTCTTTCTCCTTGCTCGGTGCCGGGAACTTCTCGTTCAGGCCGTCCAGCAGGGTTTCCATCCGGTTCTCCGCTTCTTCCTCGATCTGCGCCAGATGCTGGTTCAGTCTGCCGCTCATCAGCATACTCTGATACCAGTTCTTGCGGTTCTCTTTCAGGTACGTCCTGCGCAGCATCCCGTACTTCCCGATGGTCTGCGGCTCGTCCTTCACGGCCAGATTCGGGAACAGATAATCTCCCTTGCGGTAATACGTCAACTCCATTTTCTTGTCCTCCTTTGGTCGTGTTTTCTTTGGTTTCACGCTTTAATGTGTTAAAGTCCGTATTGGTATTATACAAGCTGTCAACGGATTTTTCAAGCTGCTGCGTGATTTCTTTTTTGTAAATTTTCCGCATCTCGCGGCCAATGTCAAAAAGAACTGCTTCACACTGTTCGGAAACCGCGTTACCAAGGAACGACAGCACAGGCAGCTTGTTGAAATCCACGATACGGATAAAGTCATCATCGTTCAGCACATCCATAGGCTCCTGCCTGCATCGGCGGGAAAGCGTATAGAAGATACTGTTGGTCATCAGTTCCCGGAAGCGGACACGGATGTTATCTTCGTCCAGTTCTTCCAGAAAAGTATCCGCCACCTCATAGGCCAGACCGTCCATTGCTTCATCCAGATTGTCGGCGGTCAGCTGCTGTGCCAGCTCCAGCAGGGCAGCATTCATGCTGTCTGTCTGGGATAAGCCATAGGTATCTGCCAGATGGTCTAAGATAGCCTGCTCATGCTCGTGGCTGTCCAGATTCCATAAGAGCGGTGTTTTTCCGCCGCGCACCAGATGGGTGTCAGCAATATCGAACACATACCGCAGCTTGGTTCGCGGTCCGGTATCATCCAGAAGCGCGATACCTTTTGCGCCACGGTTGACCCATCGGCTCATTTTCTGATTCCAGAGTTCCAGTTCTGCGCAGGCGGTTGCATCAGGCCGCTGCGCGTGGATCAGGAGTGTATCGGTGAACGAATAGCGGTACAGCCGCGCCGCCACATCCAGATAACTCATCCAGTCCTGTGGCGAGTTACTGACATACCGGGCGTTCTGCTGCGCCAATTCTCGAATATCGTTAATCTGTGGCAAGGGTCAAACCTCCTTTACGTTTTCGTTTGCATCGGTGTTTTAGGAAATTCCAGGCTGTACTGTGCGCGGCCATCTTCGACGCGCATCACAAGGTCAGCGGCGAATGTCTTGTCTTTTTTCGCGGAATAAAAGTCTTTTACATGGGTGCGGCCTTTTTTCAAAAGGTCTACCGCCATCTTCTTGTCCAGCGTTTTTCTCATGTTGGACAAGTATCTGCTTTCTTTCCAGAGAGCAAATTTACAGCTGCGGTCTGCACAGCAAAAGCTGAGTTTACTTTCATGCACAGGATTTCCGCAGACCGGGCAGCTTCCTACGCTTATCTTATTATGATGGGGAGCCGCCGCGACGGTGGGAATCTGCCGCAAGTCGGCCAGCATCTTATCGATCAGTCCATGGATGCCCTGCATAAAATCGTGGGGCTTGATCTCGCCGCGCTCCATCCGCAGCAGGTCATTTTCCCACTCAGCTGTCATGCTGGCGGATTTCAGGTAGTCCGGGATATTGCGGATCGCGGCCACACCGTCCTCCGTGGGAATCATCTGCTTGCCTTTACGCTGCACATAGCCGGAGGATACCAGCTTTTCCAGAATCGCAGCGCGCGTTGCAGGGGTTCCCAGACCTTTCTTCTCCGTGTCCTTTTCAAATTCCTTGTTGCCTGCTGTTTCCATGGCCGACAGCAGGGTATCTTCGGTGTAGACTTTCGGCGGTGAAGTAAAGCCCTGCTTTTTCTCTGCCCGTACCACCGGAATAACCATCCCCTGTTCCAGATCGTTCGGAAGTGACGCATCCTTGTTCTTCTCCGGCTCCACAAGCGGAACAGGTTTTGCAGTATAACCGGGCTGCAGAACATCCTTATATTTTGCCGTGAAGTTCCTGCCCTGGCAGCACACTGTTACCAGCACATCCTCATAGATGAACGACGGCTGCACAGCCCGCACCAGTTTCCAGATGATAAGCGAAAGAATCTTCTGTTTGGTTTCGGACAGCTTTGCCTTATTACACTTTGCGCCCTGCATCGTCGGCAGGATCGCATGATGGTCTGTGACCTTGCTGTTGTTGATAACGCAGCTTACGTCTGCCGCCGCGCCATCTAAGGCCAGCACCAGAGCTTCCACCGTCTTGCGCATATCCTCAGTCACAAACTGGCTGTCTGTTCTGGGGTATGTCACCAGCTTTTCTTCATACAGTTCCTGCAATGCCTGCAAGGTCTGGCTGGCGGTCATGCCATAATAGCGGTTTGCTTCTCGCTGCAAGGTCGTCAGGTCATACAGTTTCGGGGGCTTCTTTTCTATCCTCTTGCACTCGATGCTGCCAACCACGGCGCACTGACCATCGCAGGCAGCCTGCATGGTATCGGCATCCTGCTCCTGCGCCATCTGTTCTGATACCGCCACGACACCCGCGCCGGACAGTTCCACTTTGTAATAGGGTTCCTTTACAAAGTTCTGGATTTTGGCCTGCCGTTCGGCCAGCATCGCCAGTGTCGGGGTCTGCACACGGCCAATGGTCTGTTTTCTGCAGTACTTTTTCGTAAAAGCACGGGTTCCATTCATACCGATCAGCCAATCCGCTTTTGCTCTGCACTCGGACGCTGCAAACAGGTTATCATAGGCCGCGCCATCTCTCAGGTTCTCAAAGCCCTGCTGGATAGCGGCATCCTCCATGCTGCTGATCCACAGCCGCTTGATGGGGAGTTTGCTTCCGGCAAGAGCATACACACGGCGGAAAATCGCTTCACCCTCGCGCCCTGCGTCTGTAGGATAGTTCTCGGAGGTGACTTTTCTGACTTTGTTACTCGATGGCATCC
>ENA-UOJR01001315-UOJR01001315.1-human-gut-metagenome-genome-assembly--contig:-C115P-NODE-1315-length-22845-cov-45.712111_pt1 | contig 22845 bp, 14 predicted proteins | sample MGYA00242354_ERZ723901 | MGnify/ENA metagenome assembly ERZ723901
GGTGGATAACAAGGGCACCATGACCGTCACCGATCCGGAGTCCATCGGTATCCAGATTGACGGCGACCAGGCCATCGTCAATAACGAAGGCGAGAGCACTATCACCAATGGCGGCACCGGCACTCAGATCAACGGTAACGACGCCACCGCGAATAACAGTGGAAAAACCACTGTTGATGGAAAAGATTCCACGGGTACCAAAATCGCGGGCAATATCGGCATTGTAAATCTGGATGGTAGCCTGACTGTTACAGGCGGTGCGCATGGTGTTGAGAACATTGGTGACAACGGCACGGTTAACAACAAAGGAGATATTGTTGTTTCCGATACTGGATCGATTGGCGTGCTCATCAACGGTGAGGGGGCAACAGTATCCAATACGGGTGATGTTAACGTTAGCAATGAAGCGACAGGGTTCAGCATCACAACCAACAGTGGGAAGGTTTCGCTGGCAGGCAGTATGCAGGTTGGCGATTTCTCGACCGGGGTAGATCTTAATGGCAACAATAACAGCGTGACGCTGGCGGCAAAAGATCTAAAAGTGGTCGGGCAGAAAGCGACGGGCATAAACGTTTCTGGCGATGCGAATACAGTGAATATCACTGGTAACGTTCTGGTTGATAAGGATAAAACCGCAGACAATGCGGCGGAATATTTCTTCGATCCATCCGTGGGTATCAACGTTTACGGCAGTGATAATAACGTGACGCTGGATGGAAAGTTAACTGTTGTATCAGACAGTGAGGTTACTTCTCGTCAGAGTAATTTATTTGATGGCAGCGCAGAGAAAACGTCAGGTCTGGTTGTGATTGGCGATGGCAATACCGTTAATATGAATGGTGGACTTGAACTGATTGGAGAGAAAAACGCGCTTGCAGATGGGTCGCAGGTTGCTTCCTTGCGCACAGGATATAGTTATACCAGCGTTATTGTCGTTAGTGGTGAGTCGTCGGTATATCTGAATGGAGATACGACAATCAGCGGAGAATTCCCTCTGGGGTTTGCCGGGGTTATTCGGGTACAGGATAAAGCTTTGCTGGAAATTGGCAGTGGCGCTACGCTAACAATGCAGGATATTGACAGTTTTGAACATCATGGGACAAGAACCCCAGAACTTACTTATGCTGATTCCGGTGCGAAAATTGTTAATAAAGGTACTGTTGAAATTCAGAATTTAGGTTTTGCTTTTGTTACTGGTGAAAATACAACAGGTATAAATAGTGGCACGATCTCGTTATTACAAAATGGTAAAGATCCGGCACCGTCTCCCATTGTTTTACTGGCTACTAACGGAGGGAGCGCCACTAATGCAGGTACGATCACAGGTAAAGTGACGGAACAACATAGCGTATTTAACAAGTATTCAACGGGCACATCGAATTCATTTATTTTTAATAACGATGTCAGTAGCATAACAGGGTTAGTCGCTCAATCGAATAGCACAATTATCAATACTGACAGCGGCATCATTGATTTGTATGGTCGTGGTAGTGTCGGCATGCTTGCTATAGCAGATTCAACAGCAGAAAATCAGGGTAAAATTACACTGGATTCTATGTGGGTAGATGCAAATGACACTACCGCAATGCGAGATATAGCTAGCAACAGCGCCATTGACTTCGGTACAGGTGTGGGAGTTGGTACTGATAGTTATAGTGGTGCAGAGAAAAATGCAACAGCAATTAACCAATTGGGCGGTGTTATAACTATTTATAACGCCGGCGCAGGTATGGCGGCCTATGGCGCCAGCAATACAGTTATTAACCAGGGGACGATTAACCTCGAAAAAAATGGTAATTATGACGATAGTCTGGCAGCAAATACTCTGGTAGGGATGGCTGTTTATGAGCATGGTACTGCTATCAACGACCAGACGGGTGTTATCAATATCAATGTTGGTACTGGTCAGGCGTTTTATAACGATGGCACAGGAACAATTGTTAACTATGGTACAATCTGCACTTTCGGCGTGTGCCAATCGGGGAATGAGTACAATAATACAGATGATTTCACCTCACTGATCTATACCGGTGGCGATACGATTACACGAAGCGGAGAAACTGTAACGCTAAATAAATCTGCTGCTGTGACTGATAAGCTGGCTGGGAATGTTGTTAATAGCGGAACGCTTTCCGGTGATCAAATTACGGTATCAAGCGGTCTTCTGGAAAATACCAGCGGTGGCATCATCAATAACTTAGTAAAACTTGACAAGGGTGCCGTCATTAAAAATGCCGGGGTGATGACGAATAACGTCGATGTTAGCGGTGGAATCCTCAATAATGCCGGAGAAATGACTGCGCAAATTACCATGAATGCTGGTGCTGATAGTTCGTTAGTGAACAACACCGGAACCATCAATAAAATCGTGCAGAACGCGGGGGTATTCAATAATAGTGGCAGTGTAACAGGGCGGATGATGTCGGCTGGCGGGGTCTTTAATAATCAAACTGACGGGGCGATTATGAGAGGTGCTGCGCTGACAGGTACTGCAGTGGCAAATAACGAAGGAACCTGGAACCTCGGAAGTAGTAGTGAGGGTAACAACACCGGGATGCTGGAAGTTAATAATAATTCAGCTTTCAATAACCGCGGCGAGTTTATTCTTGATAACGACAAGAATGCTGTGCACATCAACCAGTCCGGTACGCTTTATAATACCGGTCACATGAACATCAGTAATTCTTCCCACAACGGAGCCGTTAATATGTGGGGCGGAAATGGTCGTTTTATCAATGACGGAACGATTGATGTTTCTGCGAAGTCACTGGTAGTCAGCGCTAATAATGCCGGCGATCAGAATGCCTTCTTCTGGAACCAGGATAACGGGGTCATCAACTTCGATCACGACAGCGCCAGTGCCGTGAAAGTCACCCACAGCAACTTTATTGCCCAGAATGACGGCATCATGAACATCAGCGGCACCGGTGCTGTGGCTATGGAAGGTGATAAGAACGCGCAGCTGGTTAACAATGGCACCATCAACCTCGGTACCGCAGGCACTACTGACACGGGTATGATCGGTATGCAACTCGATGCCAACGCCACGGCGGATGCGGTAATCGAAAACAACGGCACCATCAATATCTTCGCCAATGACTCGTTTGCATTTAGCGTACTGGGTACAGTAGGTCATGTGGTTAACAACGGCACGGTGGTGATTGCCGATGGGGTTACGGGTTCTGGACTGATCAAGCAGGGCGACAGCATCAATGTTGAAGGTATGAACGGTAACAACGGTAATAGCAGCGAAGTGCATTATGGCGACTATACGTTGCCGGATGTGCCGAAGCCCAATACGGTTAGTGTAACGTCGGGAAGTGATGAGGCTGGTGGCAGCATGAACAACCTCAACGGCTATGTCGTCGGTACCAACGTTAACGGCAGCGCCGGGAAGCTGAAGGTTAACAATGCCAGCATGAACGGCGTGGAGATTAACACGGGCTTTACCGCTGGTACGGCAGACACCACTGTGAGTTTTGATAACGTAGTGGAAGGTAGCAACCTGACCGACGCTGACGCCATCACCTCAACGTCCGTGGTATGGACTGCCAAAGGCAGCACCGATGCCAGCGGTAACGTTGACGTCACCATGAGCAAAAATGCCTACACCGATGTGGCAACAGATGCCTCGGTGAATGACATCGCGAAAGCACTGGATGCGGGTTACACCAACAACGAACTGTTTACCAGCCTGAACGTCGGCACGACTGCTGAACTGAACAGTGCTCTGAAACAGGTCAGCGGTAGCCAGGCGACCACGGTATTCCGCGAAGCGCGCGTGTTAAGCAACCGCTTTAGTATGCTGGCAGATGCCGCGCCGAAAGTGGGTAACGGTCTGGCGTTCAACGTTGTCGCGAAAGGCGATCCGCGTGCCGAGTTAGGTAATAATACCGAATACGACATGCTGGCATTGCGTAAAACTATCGACCTGAGCGAAAGCCAGACGATGAGTCTGGAGTACGGTATCGCTCGTCTCGATGGTGATGGTGCGCAGAAAGCGGGTGATAATGGCGTTACAGGCGGTTATAGCCAGTTTTTTGGCCTGAAACATCAGATGTCGTTCGATAACGGCATGAACTGGAATAACGCCTTGCGTTACGACGTTCACAACCTTGACAGCAGCCGCTCGATTGCATTTGGCAACACGAACAAAACGGCTGATACCGACGTGAAACAGCAGTACCTGGAGTTCCGCAGCGAAGGGGCGAAGACTTTCGAACCGAGCGAAGGACTGAAGGTTACGCCATATGCGGGTGTAAAACTGCGTCACACACTGGAAGGTGGCTATCAGGAGCGCAATGCCGGAGACTTTAACCTGAATATGAACAGTGGCAGCGAAACGGCGGTGGACAGCATCGTCGGGCTGAAACTGGACTACGCAGGTAAAGACGGCTGGAGCGCTAGCGCTACGCTGGAAGGCGGGCCGAACCTGAGCTACGCGAAGAGCCAGCGTACGGCAAGCCTGGCAGGCGCAGGCAGTCAGCACTTTAACGTCGATGACGGTCAGAAGGGCGGCGGCATCAATAGCCTGACAAGCGTCGGCGTGAAGTACAGCAGCAAAGAAAGTTCGCTGAATCTGGATGCGTACAACTGGAAAGAGGATGGCATCAGCGATAAAGGCGTGATGCTGAACTTCAAGAAAACGTTCTAATTTTTAGCATGTGATCTCTAAACCGCAACGCTGATACAGGTTGCGGTTTTTTTATTGCCGGATGTGGTACGTGACGCGTTTTGTTTTGTGTCTTTCAGGACAATAGAGCAACTCATCCAGTAATCTTGTTTACACCTTCGCATTATTTATCTCTTTTCGTTTCTATACTGATTTTTCTTAATCCGTTTTATTACAGGGCAGGGTGCGATGAGCAGCAATACATTTACTCTCGGTACAAAATCCGTTAACCGTCTTGGTTATGGCGCGATGCAACTGGCAGGTCCTGGAGTTTTTGGCCCCCCACGAGATCGCCACGTCGCTATAACCGTGCTGCGTGAGGCGCTGGCATTGGGCGTCAATCATATTGATACCAGCGACTTTTATGGTCCGCACGTCACCAATCAGATTATCCGCGAAGCGCTTTATCCTTACTCTGACGACCTGACAATTGTCACTAAAATTGGTGCGCGGCGTGGAGAGGACGCATCCTGGTTGCCCGCATTTTCTCCGGCAGAGCTGCAAAAAGCGGTGCACGATAATCTACGTAATCTCGGGCTGGACGTGCTGGATGTGGTTAACCTGCGCGTTATGATGGGGGATGGTCATGGCCCAGCGGAAGGATCGATTGAGGCCAGCCTGACCGTGCTGGCAGAGATGCAACAACAAGGCCTGGTAAAACATATTGGCCTGAGCAACGTCACACCGACGCAGGTTGCAGAGGCGCGCAAGATTGCCGAAATTGTCTGTGTGCAAAACGAATACAACATCGCGCACCGTGCTGATGATGCAATGATTGATGCTTTGGCCCACGATGGCATTGCCTACGTGCCGTTCTTCCCGCTCGGGGGCTTTACACCGCTGCAATCGTCCACACTTTCCGATGTTGCTGCGAGCCTGGGTGCAACACCAATGCAGGTGGCGCTGGCGTGGCTGTTACAGCGTTCACCGAATATTTTGCTGATCCCAGGGACGTCTTCGGTTGCGCATTTACGGGAGAATATGGCTGCTGAAAAATTGCAACTTTCTGAGGAAGTGTTGTCTACGTTGGATGGTATTTCGCGAGAATAACGAATATACAAAAGGGAAAGATGCATTTCCCTTTTGTTTCTTTTTTAATGGCATGGAGTGCATATGTTTAAGGCCAGGATTTGCGGCTGGATAGGTTTACTTCCCCTGTTTATGCTGAGTCTTCCAGTACAGGCGGAACTTCGATGTGTTGCAAATGCAGTTGATATTGAACAATTTTTTTCTGCGGCTACCGCTGAAGATAAACAACAAGTTGAACAAGCTATCAACAGTAGCGTGAATCTTGTCCCCTTCGGTTTATCTGCATCGGACTGGAAAGTGCATCGTGGCGATTTAGTGGTAGAAGGTAATATAGAGAGTAATCAAAAATTGATTGTTCTTGGCAATTTGACAGTCAAAGGAAATATTTCCACTTTCTCTCTTTCTAATCCATGGGTTATTCTCGGTAACGTGACGGCAACGAATATAGTTACGGATTCACCACTGTTAATTACCGGTTCGATAAATGCAAGTGGACTGGTATTTATCGACTCATATTACGATAATCCGTCTACGATTAAGGGGAGTATTAATGCGCGTGGGATATTTATCAATGACATAATTGCACCTGTTGTTGCGTCTTCGACAAATAGTGAATTCATGGTCCGTGCGAGTGACAAAAATGACACTGAAAATGTCAAAAAAGCGCTGATGATAATAAATCCTGATGCATATTATTGGGGTCTAATAAATGATGAAGATGCTCTGAAAGAAATTTTTAAGCGAAGCAATATTCGCATGGCAGGGAATGTCTGTAATCAGATGAAAAAAGAAGCGCTGTTTCGCCCTAAGCCTTCTCCTGAGTTAGTGCAGGAATTGCAAATGCTGGATGAAGGCAACGTTGCTGCATTTGAAGGACGAGATATTGCGACATTTGATCTTGCCATAATCCGAACTCTCCCAAGGCTTAAAGGAATTTCAGCTAACCTACGCAAACAACTTATTAATAGCAATGATGAACAAACGATTGAAAGTATGGCGAGATATATGCCTGACAATGAGATTCTGGAGTTGACCGATCAGCAATTGGGTTACCAGCCTGTTGTTCTGGGGTTGCTCGACCGTGAACCGCTCTCTGTCGAAATAATGACGCGAATGAGTCGTCTACCTGATGGTGTCGGTCCGTTGAATCTTGCGCTACGTGAAAATCTCCCTCTGGATATCGTAATGACTCTGGCGAAAAGAGATTGGGATATGATCATTCAGGAGCTTTATAAAGATGCGTGGTTATTGCCTGAATCCATTATTGATGGCTATATCCGCAGTGATGATTCCTCTATTCGTCAGGTCGGTGCTGGAGGACAACTCACCTACAATCAGGCAATGCAGTTGGCGAACGATTCATCAAACAATGTTGTCACAAGCTTAGCGTTCAAGCTGGCAGAGATGAAACACCATGGTCAATTATTGCGGATGACGCCACAAGAGAGTGACAAAGTTGCAGCCTATTTATACCAAAAATTCGAGAATGACGATGATCTAATACGTGTGTTATTTTTAGCATTGCCAGATAACTTACAGTTTAATTTTGTTAAAAGGATGGAGAAAAAATCCCCTGCCTACTTTTGCTGTCGGGATATGCAGGTAATTCACTCTGACGCTGCTCTACAACGGTTATTGACACGTTTCAACGATCCTGAGGGGTGGAGTAATCTGGCGAAAAATCAGTATCTGAGCACGTCGATGAAACAAAAAATTTGGCAACGTGCTTTATCGCATCGGAAAAATAATCCGAAAGCAGATTCAGCTGCGTATGAAACCAGCGCTGATATGATTTTGTCTGAGCTTATCAGCCACGGTGAAGTTGATGATCAGATGCTATTAAATGCCACAGCCCTGATACGTTTGGAAGACTGGGACTTTTTAGAGAGTGCATTAGTTAGTTGGGATAATTTACCCGCTGTTGTCCTCAAGGAATTACAGCAAAATACGCCACGCAATGATATTTGGGCGAAGTTTTTTCTGAGGCAGGAAAACAGCTCTCGTGCGCAGGTTGATGAAGCATTACGCGTCTATTATGCACTCGACCCCGATGCGTTAGCACAACTGGATGTACTGGCAAAACAACCGGATCGTATATGGTGGAGTACACTGGCGAAAAGCAATCTCACATTTTTCAAGTTCGGCGCACTTAACAACCGCCACACACCGCCTGCAGTACTGGCGGCAGAAATTGATCCCGAGTGGTGGATTGTGGCGATGAATAATCCCCGTTTTCCAGTTGATGTATTAAAGGCGAGGCTGAAACGTGATCCTTTGCTGGCGTTAGAGCTTGTTAACCCTGAACTGGATTTAGTCCGCCAGCTGGCGCTTAACGGTAAGACGCGCGCAATACGGGAACAAGCGATGAGAAAACTTGATGAGTTGTATTGATCCACAACGTAATATTTCTTAACCCTTTGATTAATTGGGGATAATTATTCCTGACAGTGAGTCCCCAATACCTTGATATATTCTGAATTTTTAATGAAGCGGCGTGTTGCGATATCTCCGTCAGGGGAATTGATGCACCATAGCGCAAACCGAATTATCAAGGATTGATAATGACGCTCTACCAGATAAAACCGCTCTTTCAGTCGCTGTTAAGGCCGACGATGTTTTGGCTTTACAAGCACCACGTTACAGCGAATCACATCACTCTTGCTGCACTGGCGCTTTCTCTTCTTACCGGATTGCTGTTGATGTTGGTGGCACAACCCATCCTCTTTATGCTATTGCCCATCGTGCTTTTTATCCGTATGGCGCTCAATGCGCTGGATGGCATGTTGGCGCGTGAGTGCAATCAGCAAACACGGCTTGGGGCAATTTTGAATGAGACTGGTGATGTTATTTCCGATATTGCGCTCTATTTAACATTTTTATTTTTACCGGAAAGTAACGCATCACTCGTGATACTCATGTTATTTTGCACCATATTGACCGAGTTTTGCGGTTTACTCGCGCAGACGATTAACGGTGTTCGCAGTTATGCCGGTCCATTTGGCAAAAGCGATCGCGCGTTAATATTTGGTCTGTGGGGTCTGGCCGTTGCCATTTATCCACAGTGGATGCAGTGGAATAATCTTTTATGGAGCATTGCTTCAATTCTGCTTCTCTGGACTGCGATTAATCGTTGTCGGAGTGTGCTTCTTATGAGCGCTGAAATATAATGCTGGAAAAATCTCTGGCAACACTTTTCGCGTTGTTAATTTTAGCAACGCTGATAAACCGTTTTCTGCTATGGCGGTTACCGGAGAGAAAAGGGGGTGAGGTTACATTACGTATTCGTACCTGGTGGGGCATCGTCATTTGTTTTTCAATGGTGATTTCAGGTCCACGCTGGATGACGTTGACGTTTTTTGCGCTGATAAGTTTTCTGGCATTGAAAGAATATTGTACGCTTATATCTGTACATTTTCCGCGTTGGTTATATTGGGGTATTCCTCTTAACTATTTGCTTATCGGTTTTAATTGCTTTGAGCTGTTTCTGTTATTTATACCTTTGGCTGGGTTTCTGATATTAGCCACCGGGTAAGTTTTAGTGGGTGACCCCTCTGGTTTTCTGCATACCGTGAGCGCCATTTTTTGGGGCTGGATAATGACCGTTTTCGCCTTGAGTCATGCCGCCTGGTTATTAATGTTGCCAACCACAAATATCCAGGGCGGGGCGTTACTGGTGTTATTTCTTTTGGCATTAACCGAGTCAAACGATATTGCACAGTATTTATGGGGAAAATCCTGCGGCAGAAGAAAAGTGGTCCCTAAAGTCAGCCCGGGAAAAACATTGGAAGGTCTGATGGGCGGCGTCATCACCATCATGATTGCGTCACTGATTATCGGACCGTTACTGACACCGCTAAATACATTACAGGCATTATTAGCGGGTTTGTTAATTGGTATTAGTGGTTTTTGCGGCGATGTCGTGATGTCAGCCATCAAACGAGATATTGGTGTTAAAGATAGCGGAAAACTATTGCCAGGACATGGCGGACTCCTTGACAGGATTGACTCATTAATTTTCACCGCTCCGGTATTTTTTTATTTTATACGCTACTGCTGTTACTGAAGGAAAATAGAGAAAATGGAAAATTCACGCATCCCTGGGGAACATTTTTTTACCACCAGTGATAATACAGCGTTGTTTTATCGGCACTGGCCCGCTTTACAGCCCGGGGCGAAAAAGGTCATCGTCTTATTTCATCGCGGGCATGAACATTCTGGTCGTCTACAACATCTCGTTGATGAACTGGCGATGCCAGATACTGCTTTTTATGCCTGGGATGCCCGAGGGCATGGAAAAAGTTCGGGGCCGCGTGGTTATAGCCCATCTCTTGCGCGTTCAGTGCGGGATGTCGATGAATTTGTCCGTTTTGCTGCCAGCGACAGCCAGGTTGGACTGGAAGAGGTGGTAGTGATCGCGCAAAGCGTCGGCGCAGTGCTGGTTGCCACATGGATTCATGATTATGCACCTGCAATTCGCGGGCTGGTGCTGGCTTCTCCGGCCTTTAAGGTTAAATTGTATGTGCCGCTGGCACGTCCTGCGCTGGCGTTATGGCATCGTCTGCGTGGTCTGTTTTTTATTAATTCCTATGTGAAAGGACGCTATTTGACCCACGATCGGCAACGGGGGGCGAGTTTCAATAATGATCCGCTGATCACACGGGCGATTGCCGTTAATATCTTGCTCGATCTCTACAAAACGTCTGAACGTATTATTAGAGATGCGGCGGCGATTACGCTCCCCACGCAACTTCTGATATCAGGCGATGACTATGTGGTGCATCGCCAACCGCAGATTGATTTTTATCAGAGATTACGTAGCCCTCTGAAAGAGCTGCATCTGCTGCCAGGCTTTTATCACGACACGTTGGGTGAAGAGAACAGGGCGCTGGCATTTGAAAAAATGCAAAGCTTTATTAGTCGTTTATATGCTAACAAATCGCAAAAATTTGATTATCAGCATGAAGACTGCACAGGACCATCAGCGGATCGATGGCGGCTACTTTCTGGTGGACCCGTGCCATTATCGCCGGTTGATTTAGCGTATCGCTTTATGCGAAAGGCGATGAAATTGTTCGGGACGCACTCTTCGGGCCTGCATCTAGGAATGAGCACCGGCTTTGATTCAGGCAGTTCGCTGGATTATGTCTATCAAAATCAACCGCAAGGTAGTAACGCATTCGGGCGTTTAGTCGACAAAATCTACCTGAACAGTGTTGGCTGGCGCGGTATTCGCCAGCGCAAAACCCATTTACAAATACTGATTAAACAAGCCGTTGCCGATCTCCACGCCAAAGGTTTAGCCGTCCGCGTGGTTGACATTGCCGCAGGGCATGGGCGCTATGTACTGGATGCGCTGGCAAACGAGCCTGCCGTAAGCGATATTTTGTTACGTGATTACAGCGAGTTAAATGTTGCACAGGGGCAAGAGATGATTGCTCAACGGGGAATGTCTGGGCGGGTGCGTTTTGAACAGGGCGATGCGTTTAACCCGGAGGAACTCAGCGCGTTAACTCCGCGGCCTACGCTGGCGATTGTCTCTGGCCTGTATGAGCTTTTTCCCGAAAATGAGCAGGTAAAAAACTCACTCGCAGGTCTTGCCAATGCCATCGAACCGGGCGGCATTCTCATCTACACCGGGCAGCCGTGGCACCCTCAACTGGAGATGATTGCCGGGGTGTTAACCAGTCATAAAGATGGTAAACCGTGGGTAATGCGCGTGCGTTCGCAAGGGGAGATGGATTCACTCGTGCGTGATGCCGGATTTGATAAATGCACACAACGGATTGATGAGTGGGGTATTTTTACGGTTTCGATGGCGGTGCGTCGTGATAACTGAACGTCGGAACGTATTGCTACAAGGCGCTGGCTGGTTATTGTTGCTGGCCCCGTTTTTCTTCTTCACCTATGGATCTCTTAATCAGTTCACCGCGGTTCAGGACCTTAACAGCCATGATATCCCCAGTCAGGTATTCGGTTGGGAAACGGCGATCCCTTTTCTTCCCTGGACTATTGTTCCTTACTGGAGTCTGGATCTTTTATATGGATTTTCGCTGTTCGTTTGTAGCACGACATTCGAACAGCGCCGACTTGTCCACCGGCTTATTCTGGCAACGGTAATGGCCTGCTGCGGTTTTTTGCTCTATCCGCTGAAGTTTAGTTTTATCCGTCCTGAAGTGAGTGGGGTGACGGGATGGCTATTTTCGCAACTTGAACTGTTTGATCTGCCTTATAACCAGTCTCCTTCGCTGCATATTATTCTCTGCTGGCTACTTTGGCGTCACTTTCGTCAGCATCTGGCTGAGAGGTGGCGTAAAGTCTGCGGCGGATGGTTTTTACTCATCGCCATTTCGACGCTGACGACCTGGCAGCATCATTTTATTGATGTCATCACAGGGCTGGCGGTAGGTATGTTGATTGACTGGATGGTGCCCGTCGACCGTCGTTGGAATTATCAGAAACCTGATCAACGTCGAATCAAAATAGCACTGCCCTATGTCGTAGGCGCGGGCTCGTGCATTGTATTGATGGAGCTAATGATGATGATTCAGTTATGGTGGTCAGTCTGGTTATGTTGGCCAGTATTATCGCTACTCATAATTGGCCGTGGGTACGGTGGGCTTGGCGCGATAACAACAGGGAAAGATAGTCAGGGGAAACTACCGCCCGCCGTTTACTGGCTGACATTGCCCTGCCGCATCGGGATGTGGCTGTCTATGCGTTGGTTTTGTCGTCGCCTGGAGCCGGTGAGCAAAATGACTGCTGGTGTTTATTTAGGGGCGTTTCCACGACATATTCCGGCACAGAATGCGGTTCTGGACGTCACCTTTGAATTCCCTCGCGGACGAGCGACAAAAGATCGACTCTATTTCTGTGTACCGATGCTGGATCTGGTGGTTCCGGAAGAGGGGGAGCTACGACAGGCCGTGGCGATGCTGGAAACATTACGCGAAGAGCAAGGCAGCGTTCTGGTCCATTGCGCATTGGGATTATCGCGCAGTGCGCTGGTAGTGGCGGCATGGCTGTTATGTTACGGACACTGTAAAACCGTTGATGAAGCGATTAGCTTTATTCGAGCCAGACGCTCGCATATTGTGCTTAAGGAAGAGCACAAAGCGATGTTGAAATTATGGGAAAACAGGTAAGTGGATTGAGATGTGGACTGAACTACAGTCCACATCAAGATCGTGTCCGGTTATGCAGCAACAATGCTGTCGATGGCTGCTTTCGCGTCAGACTGCGCTTTCGCTGCCATTTCCGGACCGTATGCGATCCCTTCGGCGAAGACAAAATTCACATCGGTAATGCCGATAAAGCCGAGGAACGTGGACAGAAACGGCGTCACCAGGTCCGTTGGTCCATCTTTGTGGATCCCGCCGCGGCTGGTAATAACGATGGCTTTTTTACCCGTTACCAGACCTTCCGGACCGTTCTCGGTATAGCGGAAAGTAACGCCTGCGCGTGCAACCAGGTCAAAATAGTTTTTCAACTGAGTCGAGATATTGAAGTTATACATCGGTGCCGCAATAACGATAACGTCGTGGGCTTTCAGCTCGGCAATCAACTCATCGGAAAGCGCCAGAGCTTCTTGCTGACGAGGAGTCAGCGGCGCATCGCTCGGACGCAGTGCACCAACCAGTTCGCCATCCAGTACCGGAATCGGATTTGCAGCCAGGTCGCGAACGGTGATTTCATCAGCGGAGTGCTTTTCGCGCCATTGTTCAACAAAATAATCGGACAACTGATTAGACTGAGAGTACCCTGCCAGGATGCTGGATTTAAGAACTAATACCTTGCTCATGGTGTTTCCTTATAGATGTTTGAATGGGCGATGCCCCGTTGCTTGTTGACACTTTATTCACAATCCTGCCACAGAGATAGCGCAATAAATCGAAGCCTATGTTCGAATTTATTGAACAACGCATAGAAAGCCGCGATGTGGTACTCTATATCTATCATTTAAAAGAAAATTAATCAGGCAGATTACTGCCCACTAACGTTATGACAGAACAACAAAAATTGACCTTTACGGCCTTGCAGCAGCGGCTGGATTCGCTGATGCTGCGCGACAGACTGCGTTTTTCTCGCCGTCTGCACGGTGTTAAGAAGGTTAAAAATCCTGATGCACAACAGGCCATTTTCCAGGAGATGGCGAAAGAGATTGACCAGGCGGCAGGGAAAGTCCTGCTGCGTGAAGCGGCACGACCGGAAATTACTTATCCTGACAATTTACCGGTTAGTCAGAAAAAACAGGACATTCTCGAAGCGATTCGTGATCACCAGGTGGTGATCGTCGCCGGGGAAACGGGTTCTGGTAAAACGACTCAGTTACCGAAAATCTGTATGGAGCTGGGGCGCGGGATTAAAGGGCTGATCGGCCATACCCAGCCGCGTCGCCTGGCGGCAAGAACGGTGGCGAACCGTATTGCGGAAGAGCTGAAAACGGAGCCGGGCGGTTGCATCGGTTACAAAGTGCGTTTCAGCGATCACGTAAGTGATAACACGATGGTCAAGCTGATGACCGACGGTATCCTGCTGGCGGAGATCCAGCAAGACCGCCTGCTGATGCAGTACGACACCATCATTATTGACGAAGCGCACGAACGCAGCCTGAATATCGATTTTCTGCTCGGCTATTTGAAAGAGTTGCTGCCGCGGCGTCCTGACCTAAAAATCATTATCACTTCCGCGACTATCGACCCGGAACGCTTTTCGCGCCACTTTAATAATGCGCCGATTATCGAAGTCTCCGGTCGGACCTATCCGGTGGAAGTGCGCTATCGACCGATTGTTGAAGAAGCCGATGACACCGAGCGCGATCAGTTGCAGGCGATTTTTGACGCCGTAGACGAACTGAGCCAGGAAAGCCCTGGCGACATTCTGATCTTTATGAGTGGTGAGCGGGAAATTCGCGATACCGCCGATGCGCTGAACAAGCTGAACTTACGCCATACCGAAATCTTGCCGCTTTATGCGCGGCTTTCGAACAGCGAACAGAACCGCGTGTTCCAGTCGCACAGCGGACGGCGCATTGTGCTGGCGACCAACGTCGCGGAAACCTCGCTGACCGTACCGGGGATTAAATACGTCATCGACCCCGGTACAGCGCGTATCAGCCGCTACAGCTATCGCACCAAAGTGCAGCGTTTGCCGATTGAACCCATTTCGCAGGCGTCTGCCAATCAGCGTAAAGGCCGCTGTGGTCGTGTGTCCGAAGGGATCTGTATTCGTCTCTATTCCGAAGACGATTTCCTCTCGCGCCCGGAGTTTACCGATCCGGAGATTCTGCGTACCAACCTGGCCTCGGTTATTTTGCAGATGACCGCGCTGGGGCTGGGCGATATCGCTGCGTTCCCGTTTGTCGAAGCACCGGATAAACGCAATATCCAGGATGGCGTGCGTCTGCTCGAAGAACTGGGCGCGATCACCACGGATGAACAGGCCAGCGCCTATAAACTGACGCCGCTCGGTCGCCAGCTCTCGCAGTTGCCTGTCGACCCACGTCTGGCGCGTATGGTGCTGGAAGCGCAAAAACATGGCTGCGTGCGTGAGGCGATGATTATCACGTCCGCGCTCTCCATTCAGGATCCGCGCGAACGTCCGATGGACAAACAGCAGGCATCGGACGAAAAACATCGTCGCTTCCACGACAAAGAATCCGACTTCCTCGCGTTTGTAAATCTGTGGAATTATCTTGGCGAGCAGCAAAAGGCGCTTTCTTCCAACGCCTTCCGTCGCCTGTGTCGTACCGATTACCTCAACTATCTGCGCGTGCGCGAATGGCAGGATATCTACACCCAGTTGCGTCAGGTGGTGAAAGAACTTGGCATTCCGGTTAACAGCGAACCGGCGGAGTATCGCGAAATTCACATTGCGTTGCTGACGGGTTTACTTTCCCATATCGGCATGAAAGATGCCGATAAACAAGAATATACCGGCGCACGTAACGCGCGTTTCTCCATCTTCCCCGGTTCTGGTTTATTCAAAAAACCGCCGAAATGGGTAATGGTGGCGGAACTGGTAGAAACCAGCCGCCTGTGGGGGCGCATTGCTGCGCGTATCGACCCGGAATGGGTGGAGCCTGTCGCTCAGCATTTGATTAAACGTACCTACAGCGAACCGCACTGGGAACGGGCGCAGGGCGCGGTGATGGCAACGGAAAAAGTCACTGTTTATGGTTTGCCGATTGTTGCCGCGCGCAAGGTCAACTACAGCCAGATCGATCCGGCGTTATGTCGTGAACTCTTTATTCGCCATGCGCTGGTGGAAGGTGACTGGCAGACGCGTCACGCATTCTTCCGTGAAAACCTGAAACTGCGGGCCGAAGTGGAAGAGCTGGAACACAAATCACGTCGCCGCGATATTCTGGTTGATGACGAAACGTTGTTTGAGTTCTACGACCAGCGCATCAGCCACGATGTGATCTCTGCGCGCCACTTCGATAGCTGGTGGAAAAAAGTCAGCCGCGAAACGCCTGATTTGCTCAACTTTGAAAAAAGCATGTTGATCAAAGAGGGCGCAGAAAAAATCAGCAAGCTGGATTACCCGAACTTCTGGCATCAGGGCAATCTCAAGCTGCGTTTGAGCTATCAGTTTGAGCCCGGCGCGGATGCTGACGGTGTGACCGTACATATTCCGCTGCCGTTACTTAACCAGGTTGAGGAAAGCGGGTTTGAATGGCAGATCCCCGGTCTGCGCCGCGAACTGGTGATTGCTCTGATTAAATCGTTGCCGAAACCGGTACGCCGTAATTTTGTACCCGCGCCAAACTATGCCGAAGCGTTTTTAGGCCGCGTCAAACCGCTGGAGTTACCGTTGCTCGACAGCCTTGAGCGCGAGTTACGGCGGATGACCGGCGTTACCGTTGACCGCGAAGACTGGCACTGGGATCAGGTGCCCGATCACCTGAAAATTACCTTCCGCGTGGTGGATGACAAAAACAAGAAGCTAAAAGAAGGGCGCTCGCTACAAGATCTGAAAGATGCGCTGAAAGGCAAAGTGCAGGAAACGCTATCTGCGGTGGCGGATGACGGTATCGAGCAGAGCGGCTTACATATCTGGAGTTTTGGTCAGCTGCCGGAAAGCTACGAACAGAAGCGTGGCAACTACAAAGTGAAGGCGTGGCCGGCGCTGGTGGATGAGCGCGACAGTGTGGCGATCAAACTGTTTGATAACCCGCTGGAGCAAAAGCAGGCAATGTGGAACGGTCTTCGCCGTCTACTGCTGCTGAATATTCCATCGCCAATCAAATATTTACATGAAAAGTTACCGAACAAAGCCAAGCTGGGACTGTACTTTAACCCGTATGGCAAAGTGCTGGAGCTGATCGACGACTGTATCTCCTGCGGTGTGGATAAATTGATCGACGCCAATGGTGGCCCGGTCTGGACGGAAGAAGGCTTTGCTGCGCTGCATGAAAAAGTGCGTGCCGAACTGAACGACACGGTGGTGGATATTGCGAAGCAGGTCGAGCAAATCCTTACGGCAGTGTTCAATATCAACAAACGTCTGAAAGGGCGGGTGGATATGACCATGGCGCTGGGGCTTTCTGACATTAAAGCGCAGATGGGCGGGTTGGTATATCGCGGTTTTGTCACTGGTAACGGCTTCAAACGGCTGGGCGACACGCTGCGATATTTGCAGGCGATTGAAAAACGGCTGGAAAAACTGGCGGTTGATCCACATCGCGACCGTGCGCAGATGCTGAAAGTCGAAAACGTCCAGCAGGCGTGGCAGCAATGGATCAACAAACTGCCGCCCGCACGTCGTGAGGATGAAGACGTGAAAGAGATCCGTTGGATGATAGAAGAGTTGCGCGTTAGTTACTTCGCTCAACAACTTGGTACGCCTTATCCGATTTCAGATAAGCGTATTTTGCAGGCGATGGAGCAGATTAGCGGTTAACCCTGCTATTTGCCTGATAAAGAAAAAACCCGGTAAGCATTTAGCGCCGGGTTTTTTATTAATTCTAAAACGGTAAGGGTAAAAATTCAGGAATTCAGAAAAATACAATTCTCTGCTGCAAGATGAATAATGTTTATCTACAGCATTTCCTTAAAAGATATGTCAGGCTTGCGGAGTGGCGGTTAAGGACATACGATTTCCTCCTTTCAGAGTGCTCCGCTTCTCACTATTATCTCACGCAGTATTCTTAAGGGAACGATAAGGAGGAACCATGAACATTACCCCGTTTCCGACGCTTTCGCCGGCAACTATAGATGCCATAAATGTTATCGGACAGTGGCTGGCGCAGGATGATTTCTCCGGTGAGGTGCCGTATCAGGCCGATTGCGTGATCCTTGCAGGCAATGCGGTTATGCCGACTATCGATGCGGCATGTAAGATTGCCCGCGATCAGCAAATTCCTTTACTGATTAGTGGTGGTATCGGTCACTCGACAACTTTTTTGTATAGCGCCATCGCACAGCATCCGCACTACAACACTATCCGCACCACTGGCAGAGCAGAAGCGACCATCCTGGCGGATATCGCTCATCAGTTCTGGCACATTCCGCATGAAAAAATCTGGATTGAAGACCAGTCAACAAACTGCGGTGAAAACGCACGCTTTAGCATCGCGCTATTGAATCAGGCCGTAGAACGAGTTCATACGGCTATCGTTGTTCAGGACCCCACCATGCAGCGGCGCAGCGGCGCACGATGGCGACGTTCCGCCGTATGACTGGGGACAATCCCGATGCACCACGCTGGTTAAGTTATCCCGGATTCGTTCCTCAGTTAGGAAATAACGCAGACAGTGTAATCTTTATTAATCAGTTACAAGGATTATGGCCAGTTGAGCGTTATCTCTCACTACTCACTGGCGAGCTGCCGCGTTTACGCGATGATAGCGATGGCTACGGTCCCCGCGGGCGAGATTTTATCGTTCACGTTGATTTTCCGGCAGAAGTCATCCATGCATGGCAAACGCTGAAACATGATGCGGTGCTCATCGAGGCGATGGAAAGTCGCTCGTTACGTTAAAAATTGCCCGTTTGTGAACCACTTGTTTGCAAACGGGCATGACTCCTGACTTTTATTTCTGCCTTTTATTCCTTTTACACTTGTTTTTATGAAGCCCTTCACAGAATTGTCCTTTCACGATGCCGTCTCTCTGATGATTGATGTTAATTAACAATGCATTCACCGAAAACAAACATATAAATCACAGGAGTCGCCCATGTCAGTACCCGTTCAACATCCTATGTATATCGATGGACAGTTTGTTACCTGGCGTGGAGACGCATGGATTGATGTGGTAAACCCTGCTACAGAGGCTGTCATTTCCCGCATACCCGATGGTCAGGCCGAGGATGCCCGTAAGGCAATCGATGCAGCAGAACGTGCACAACCAGAATGGGAAGCGTTGCCTGCTATTGAACGCGCCAGTTGGTTGCGCAAAATCTCCGCCGGGATCCGCGAACGCGCCAGTGAAATCAGTGCGCTGATTGTTGAAGAAGGGGGCAAGATCCAGCAGCTGGCTGAAGTCGAAGTGGCTTTTACTGCCGACTATATCGATTACATGGCGGAGTGGGCACGGCGTTACGAGGGCGAGATTATTCAAAGCGATCGTCCAGGAGAAAATATTCTTTTGTTTAAACGTGCGCTTGGTGTGACTACCGGCATTCTGCCGTGGAACTTCCCGTTCTTCCTCATTGCCCGCAAAATGGCTCCCGCTCTTTTGACCGGTAATACCATCGTCATTAAACCTAGTGAATTTACGCCAAACAATGCGATTGCATTCGCCAAAATCGTCGATGAAATAGGCCTTCCGCGCGGCGTGTTTAACCTTGTACTGGGGCGTGGTGAAACCGTTGGGCAAGAACTGGCGGGTAACCCAAAGGTCGCAATGGTCAGTATGACAGGCAGCGTCTCTGCAGGTGAGAAGATCATGGCGACTGCGGCGAAAAACATCACCAAAGTGTGTCTGGAATTGGGGGGTAAAGCACCAGCTATCGTAATGGACGATGCCGATCTTGAACTGGCAGTCAAAGCCATCGTTGATTCACGCGTCATTAATAGTGGGCAAGTGTGTAACTGTGCAGAACGTATTTATGTACAGAAAGGCATTTATGATCAGTTCGTCAATCGGCTGGGTGAAGCGATGCAGGCGGTTCAATTTGGTAACCCCGCTGAACGCAACGACATTGCGATGGGGCCGTTGATTAACGCCGCGGCGCTGGAAAGGGTTGAGCAAAAAGTGGCGCGCGCAGTAGAAGAAGGGGCGAGAGTGGCGTTGGGTGGCAAAGCGGTAGAGGGGAAAGGATATTATTATCCGCCGACATTGCTGCTGGATGTTCGCCAGGAAATGTCGATTATGCATGAGGAAACCTTTGGCCCGGTTCTGCCGGTGGTCGCATTTGACACGCTGGAAGAGGCTATCTCAATGGCTAATGACAGTGATTACGGCCTGACCTCATCAATCTATACCCAAAATCTGAACGTCGCGATGAAAGCCATTAAAGGGCTGAAGTTTGGTGAAACTTACATCAACCGTGAAAACTTCGAAGCTATGCAAGGCTTCCACGCCGGATGGCGTAAATCCGGTATTGGCGGCGCAGATGGTAAACATGGCCTGCATGAATATCTGCAGACCCAGGTGGTTTATTTACAGTCGTAATGAGTAAAAGAGGCGGAGGTTTTTTCCTCCGCCTGTGCGCGTCAGAGTTTAGCGAATTTTTCGAGGGTGCGAATAAGCTGCGTGACGAAGCCATATTCGTTATCGTACCAGGCGACCGTTTTCACCAGTTGTAAATCGCCCACGGCGGTAATTTCCGTTTGCGTGGCATCAAACACCGAACCGAAATGGCTGCCAATGATATCGGAAGAGACTATTTCTTCATCGGTATAACCAAATGACTCGTTATTGGTGGTTGCTTGTTTAAGTGCGTTATTCACCTCTTCGGCAGTCACTTTTTTTCCGAGAATGGACACCAGCTCAGTGACCGAACCTGTTTTCACCGGCACGCGTTGCGCATGACCTTTCAGTTTGCCGCTCAGTTCCGGGATCACCAGACCAATGGCTTTTGCCGCCCCCGTAGTGTGGGGAATGATATTTTCTGCCGCTGCGCGTGAAGCACGTAAATCTTTACCACGTGGGCCATCCACCAGTGACTGGGTGCCAGTATAGGCATGAATGGTCGTCATCGTGCCGACTTCTATCCCGAAACTGTCATGCAAGGCTTTGGCCATCGGCGCAAGACAGTTAGTGGTGCATGACGCCACGGAAACAATGGTGTCGTTGCCATCCAGAGTGTCGTCATTGACGTTATAAACGATAGTTTTCATTTCACCGGCAGGGGCGGAAATCAACACCTTCTTCGCACCAGCATCAAGATGCGCCTGCGATTTCTCGGCGGAGGTATAAAAGCCAGTACATTCGACAATGATTTCTGCACCTTTCGCTTTCCACGGAATATTTTTAGCCTCTTTTTCGGCGTAAACCGCGATACTTTTCCCATCAACGATAAGTGAATCTTCCGTAAAATCAACACTCCAGGGGAATGGTCCGTAGTTTGAATCATGTTTCAGCAGGTAGGCGAGAATTTTTGGGGAAGTGAGATCATTAATAGCGACAACGTCTATGTTGCTTTTGACTTCAAGTAATCGACGCAACACCAGTCGACCGATACGACCAAAACCGTTAATACCAACTTTACTCATGGTTTTCTCCTGTCAGGAACATTCGGATGAAAATTGATCCTTTCCAGGCTTAGACCAGGATTGTGGGATGGGCAATCTCCATTCTTACAGTGAAACGTAACGTACTGAAAACGGGTGAACAATATTTAATGAAATTTTGAGAAAAGCCCGTTATGTTAACGGAAAATTATGTTAAAGCAGGAAATGTTATGGAAAATAAATACTCAAGGTTACAAATCAGCATTCACTGGCTGGTCTTTTTGCTGGTTATCGCAGCGTATTGCGCAATGGAGTTTCGTGGTTTCTTCCCACGTAGCGATCGGCCACTCATCAACATGGTTCATGTTTCCTGTGGTATCTCAATTCTCGTGCTGATGGTGGTTCGTCTTTTGTTAAGACTGAAATACCCAACCCCGCCGATTATACCTAAGCCAAAACCGATGATGACGGGACTGGCGCATTTGGGACATTTGGTGATTTATCTCCTGTTTATTGCGCTGCCAGTGATTGGTTTGGTGATGATGTATAACCGGGGCAACCCGTGGTTTGCGTTTGGTTTGACGATGCCTTACGCTTCAGAGGCCAATTTCGAACGGGTTGATAGCTTAAAGTCGTGGCATGAGACGCTGGCGAATCTGGGATATTTTGTCATCGGGTTGCACGCTGCGGCTGCACTGGCACACCACTATTTCTGGAAGGACAACACACTTCTACGCATGATGCCGCGTAAACGTTCTTGAAGGATATTTAAAGAAAACGCCTGTACTAAAACCGACCCGTGGTACAGGCGAAGAATACGGGTCTACATCGGAAGCGCCTATTATATTTATTTGTATGACAAATAAAACCATAATCCTTGCCCATACGTCCATCTGGGTTATTTTTAATCAATTCACCCGATCTTTGATCTCATCAACGGTATCAAAATAAACCAGCGTATAACGTTCAAATCGAACATAAGATTCGATAAACCATGGAGGTTATATGAAAAAACTGGCACTTATTTTGTTTATGGGAACGCTTGTTTCCTTTTATGCCGATGCCGGGCGCAAACCCTGTTCTGGTTCGAAAGGGGGGATCTCACACTGTACGGCAGGCGGCAAATTTGTCTGTAATGATGGTTCTATTAGTGCCTCGAAAAAAACATGCACTAACTGAAGTGTAAAAGGGGTGCCATGAGAAAATGAATCTGCTAGTCAGATGCGCGGGGAAAATCCCCGCGCTTGCCCTTACCTGGACGTGCAGGCCATGAGCGCAGCAACCTCCTTATCACCGTCCCGGAACCGCAGTTCGTAGAGCGTTTGTCGGGTCAGGAGTGTGAATGTCAGAATCGTAATGCAGATAATGAGCAGACACACCACCAGAGGGTTGTGCTTCATAGCCTTTCTCCTTGCCGGATGGCGGGTAAGAGGCTAAGATCTGAATTGCTAGGTTCATTCGTTGGCCTCGGTTTGTACTGACCCCAAAAAGTTGGACAGTTAAACACGAGGCATATAGGTCTGATT
>ENA-UOJR01001316-UOJR01001316.1-human-gut-metagenome-genome-assembly--contig:-C115P-NODE-1316-length-22826-cov-5.845286_pt1 | contig 22826 bp, 18 predicted proteins | sample MGYA00242354_ERZ723901 | MGnify/ENA metagenome assembly ERZ723901
CCGGAAGTCAGCTGGAATCCGAAAGATCCTGCCTGCAAAATAACAGGTGGGCGGCGTGAATCAAAACGCACGCCGCCCACCTTGCAACTCTAAGACGACTGGAGGCGGCTACGAACAGGCGCCGATATCCGCAACGACACCCACAATGGATGCCCGCATCTACGCGTCAGGCGTGGCGGCAGCCGCGACGGTGTCGGACTCGCCAATGAGCGCGCACACCATAATCGCCCGCTTAGCCTGCGCCAAGAACGCGTCGTCGCACGTCACGAGAGTCATGACCTTCTCGACCTCGTCAATCTCATCCACCGCATCCCGAGCCGAGGCCTTTGCATGCGCCAAAGACGCCTTGAGGTACTGGGCGAACTCGGTGTCGGTCTCAAATGCGCCTTGACGGGCGTCGACGTAGCTGTCCTCAACCTGCATGGTGAACAGCGGCTTGAGCTCATAGGTCTTCTCGGGCGTGATGTAATACACCGCCTCGACCTTGTCGAAGTTCTCCTGGCCAAGTGTGTCGTTGATGAAACTGAACATCGAGCCGTCGTTCATGTGATGTCCGTACAGCGTGGTCTGCTGTCCGATCATGCCGGGTGCTTCCTGATCGGCATCAAGGAACACCGTGCCGCTGGCGTTGTATTCACCCGTAATGAGCGTGCGCAGGTAGGTGTCGTTGGTCTTTCCCTGAGCCACCACGTAGTTGATGTTGGTCCCCGGGATATAAATCCAACCCACAACATCATCGTTCACCTGCTTGAGGGCATCAAAATCGATGTTAGGGATCCCGGAGCCGTCCGAGTCCTTGACCGCCTGCTCGCTCAGGCCGTCGTAGAACTCCGACGCCTGCTTGTACCCAACCTGAGCGCGGATGAACAGGCCCCCGGAGACGAGCAGCAACACGACCCCGACGACGATCAACACATACGACAGGACGTTGCGGCCGCGACGCGGTACCGGAGCGGGCACCGGAGCGGGTTTGAAGTGCTTTCCGGAGGTGGCCATGGTCGACTACGCCTCGGCCATATCGCGCTTGAGCTGAACGATGACGTCGCGGTACTCGGGCATGGTGGCACCGATGATCTGCGTGGCGAAGATGGCCGCGTTCTTGGCGCCGTTGATGGCGACGCAGGCGACCGGCACCCCGGAGGGCATCTGCACCATGGAGAGCAGGGAGTCCAGACCGCCAAGGTCGCTCGTCTTCATGGGAACGCCGATGACCGGGAGCGGGGTGAAGGCGGCGACCACGCCGCCCAGATGCGCCGCCTTGCCCGCGGCGGCGATGATGACCTTGATTCCGCGGTCGGCAGCGGTCTCGGCCCACTCATGGACCTTATCGGGATTGCGGTGGGCACTGGCGATGACCAGCTCGTACGGGACACCGAGGGCGTCGAGCTCCGCGGTGCAGCCCTCCATGACGGGCATATCGGACTTGGAGCCCATGATGATGCCCACCAGCGGGGTCTTTTCAGAAGCGTTGTCCATGGTAGTACCTCCAGGTTATATGTACAGAACACCCCAAAGTATAGCCGAGCCGCGTGGGCGCCGGTTCTCCTGCATGTCGACTTCGTGGTATTTGCCGTCAAGTTCATCGCAATATCCACCACCTCCCCACCCCGGCATCCCTTCCCACCTGCCAAGCGACCGAGCTCGTCAGATTTCCGTCAAAGACGGGTGCGCACGCGGGCAGCCGACCTATGAATCCCGGCAGATTCCTCAAGATACGATGACCGCCCCTTAACCCTGAACAACGGGGAAGACATGGCCGGACAAAGGGAGGAATCCATGCACAACACAGTCACCGCCATCGGTCCGAAAGGACGTGAACCGCGCACTCGACGCGGAGGCCCATCTGCCCGCATGCGGAAACGCCTTCTGCTCGCCATGGCGATCGCGGCGCTGTTCATCATGGCCGGACGCGTCATGCCGCCGGGATGGGACGGATCGGCACAGCGTGCGTTCGCGGCGCCGGCAACCATTTCCGGCAAAGCGGACATCGTCATCACGAACAAGCAGCAGTCCTATTACGAAGGCGTCGTCGCCCAATGCCGGGCGACCATCCACCTCCCCGACGGCACCACCCAAGTTGCCGACGGCCATTGCATCTCGGGCGGCTATTATTCCGTGCCCCTTGACGGCACCTATGATTACGAGGGAACGCTCCAACCCGATGGCACCTACTCGATCATCATTCATTCCGAGGTGAGCATGGGCGCCAACAGCGAGACCTTCAATCCGGGCGAGGAACTCGGCACGCAGCAGATGGGAGACATTCACATCCGCTACAACCCCAAGACAAAGACCACGTTCAAGAAGAGCTCCTCAGACCAGGGCCTGAGCGGCCAGAGTTCCGCCTACTCCCTCGAGGGCGCTCAATACGACATCTTTGACGCGCGAACCCAGACAAAGGTCGCGTCGATCACCACCGACCGCAACGGCACTGCCAGTTGCCCGCTGGAGCAGGAATGCGATTTCTACGCCATCGAGACAAAGGCGCCCAAGGGATTCTTGCTCTCAAAGGAGCGCGTGACCTTTCGCGCCAAGGGAAACGAGATGACGGTCTCGCTCCACGACCGCCCCGGATCGACGCAAGTGCGCATTCGCAAAAAGGACTCCTGCACGGGAGGAGCCGCGCAAGCTGGAGCCGCCCTCTCCGGTGCCGAGTTCACCATAACTTCCCTGACGTCACCGGGGTGGACACGCACCGTCACCACGGACGCTGACGGCACGGCGGCCCTCACCTCAATTCCCTTGGGAACAATCAGCGTCAAAGAGACCAAGGCGCCAGCGGGCTACCTTCCCGACACGAAGACCCGCACCTACACCGTGGACGGATCGCACATCGGACAGGGCGGCGTCGTCGAGCTGGCACCCATCGAAATCGCGGAGGACATCTCCTCGTTCGACATCGAACTCGTCAAATACCTCGATTCCGGCAACGAGGGATCAGGTCTCCAACCGGCCGGCAAGGGCATCCAATTCGAAATCATCTCAAACTCGACGGGCGGGAAAATCGGCACGCTCACGACGAATGAGCATGGACGCGCATCGACGACCGACCCCAAAACGGTCAACCGCGAAGCCGTCGCGCCCTCTGCGACACATGACGCGTCCCGGCCATGGATGGGCAGCGGCAAGCGCAACGAGCGCATAGCCGGCGCAATCCCCTTCGACGCCAAGGGGTACACCGTTCGTGAGGTCGCGTCCACGACGCCCGAAGGATACAGGCCGTGCGAGGACTGGACGATCGGCGCCGAGCAAATGACGAACGGGGCCACGTGCCACTACATCGTCGACAATGACTTTGTGAGTTCACGCATCCAAATCGTCAAAGTCGACGGCGTGGACGGACTGACCGTGCCCCTTGCCGGCTTCTCCTTCCAATTGCTCGACCATGCCAAGAATCCCATATCGCAGGATGTGTGGTACCCGCAGCACGCAAAACTCGACACCTTCACGACCGACGGCACGGGAACCGTGACGTTGCCCGAAGCGCTCATCCCCGGCACCTATTACATTCGCGAGGTTGCCGCGCCCTCTCCCTACATTCCGTCCACGCAGGATATCGAGGTCGTGATCAGGGACCAAGAGGTTCCCGACCCCATTACCGTCATCCATGTCGAGGACCGACAGGCAACGGGAACGGTTCGCGTCACCAAGCGGTGCTCAGATGAACAATGCCCACATGGAGGCTCTTTGAGGGGTGCCGAGTTCGATGTCATCGCCGCCGAGGACATCATCAGCCCCACCGGCACCGTCCAGGCGGGGAAAGACGAGGTCGTTGCCCACATCGTCACCGATGAAGACGGAGTCGCACACGCCCGGGGACTGAGCCTTGGAGACGGCACTGCCAACTATTCCCTCGTTGAGACCAAGGCCCCCGATGGGCATGTGCTCGACCCGACGCCGCGGCCGTTCACGATCACACATGACGAACCTGGGACCGAGGTCGCGCGGGCGGACGTGGTCGTATCGAACAATCCCACGCGCACGGTCATCGGCAAAACGGACGCCCAAACGGGAGAGTGGTTGCAGGGCGCCACGCTCGCCCTCTGGAACATAGACGACAAGATCTCCGTCGATCCCTCCCAGCAGGGCGCTGTCGCCTTGCGTGCCGCGGAGAAACCGGACACCGTGTCCTTGAGATTCTGCGCTCCCTACGCCGTCGTCGAAGTCGACGCGCCGGATGGGGCCGAGGTTGCCCTCTCAGATGGGAGTGGCGAACCCATCGTCGTAGGGCGAGAAGCCACGAAGGTGCCTGCAGGATCGTATGACGTCATCTGCTCCATCGATGGCGAGCGCCTATCTCTGAATTCGGCGCATATCACCATCAAGGCGAATGAGAGCTACTCGATCACCATCACCCAAGGCCCAATCGGAGCCCATTTCAAATCGACCGCGACCGGTCCTGCCGAAGAGGAGATCAAGTTGCCGTACTCGAAGGACGACGAGGCCTTCACGGCCCAAGGGCTCAGACCCGGCGCGCACGAGGTCCTCGTCGACGGAAATGTCATCGGCACGATTACGCAGGGTGAAGGGGCCGGTTTCTATTCCATAGACGAAAAGGGCGTCCATCCCGAGCCCATCCTCCTCGCGGGCGATAAGCACCCCGTGGTGCTCACCACCCCCAAGGACGGGCGCCTATCCATCGACCATCTGCAGGCGGGGGAGTATCGCCTGCGTGAAGTCGATGCACCGAGGGGATACGTGACAAGCGCATCCGTTCTCCCTCTCACGGTGGACCCAATCGACGAGCCCGACGATGGATCCGACATCGACCTTGCAGTTGAAAACGATTTCACGAAAATCGAGATCTCCAAACTAGATACGGACAGCGAGCAGGCGATCGCCGGGGCGACACTCTCACTTGTCGCGGCCGATGGCAGCGTAATCGACCGCTGGGTCAGCCAAGAACAACCTCATGTGCTCACCCGTATCGAACCCGGCACATACCTGCTCGTAGAGGAGCGCCCTCCACAGGGACACGACGCAGCGGGGTCCCTGGAGGTGGAGGTTCTCCCCATCGCGGAACCGCAGCGGTTCGCCCTCCGAGACAAGGCGATTCGAATCGAGGGACGCGTGGACAAGAGGCAGGAGCGCATCCCATCGGCTTCCCCCGACGAGATGGCCGACCGCAGCGCGAAGCCCGCTACGGCAAACGCTGCGGGCGCGGACCATGGCTCGCCCTACATCTACACGGTCGATTTCCAGAACAGCAGCTCAACCTGGGTTGACGAGTTCACGGTCACGGACATCCTCACCTGCGCCCAGCAGCAGAGAGCCGAGCTCGTCGGCGTGACGACCCCTCAGTCCGAAGGTGACCGGGACGGCAAGGTGAACGTGTGGTATCAGACCAACCTCTCTTCCCGGGAACCGGCGGCATCTGACAAGGGCGACGTGCCGTCCCCCAACGCCACGCTGCACGATGGCCACGAGAACCCCTGGCTGAACGATGAATCCGTCATACAAACCCTCGGAGAGGACAGGAGGATCGTCTCGTACGACGGGTGGCGCCTATGGGCGAAGGACATGCCGGCAGGATCCGCAACACATCTGAATGTCTCGGACCTGCACCTGGTAGACGGCGAAAGGATCACCGGGGTGCGCTTCGAATATGGGTGCGTCGATGCGGGCTTTGGAACCCAGTCCACATCATGGGACCGTCCCGATTTAAAGGATGAAGGCGACGAATGCATCCTCGATCACGACGGAACACCCCATTCAAAGGGGGCAATATTCCACATGTGCGCAACCTCGTCATCGAAGCAGGCCGTGCTATTGGAGAACACCGTGATGGTCGACCTCGCCCGCAATGGCGGAGGCAGAGGGCTTGTCGCGCATGACACTGATCGCGTGGCCCAGCAAATCCCGCCAAAGCCCGAAGACGGACCGACGATCCTGCCGCAGACATCCAGCATGTCCCTCGCCCCAACGCTGCTCGTCTTCTCGTCCATCATCGGCGGCATCGTCGTCCTCATGCGCCGGGCGAGCACGAGGCGGCGAGGACGATGAGAACGAGGATGGCTCCCCGCCGTTTTCGGCGCGAGGGAGCCATCCCCCGCCCCAAAAGGGGAACCCAACCGAAGACGCGGTCCCTCGCACTGCACATCCTCCTTGCGTGCTCGATCATCTCAGCATGCCTCGCCGGATATGAGTCCGCGACGGCACAACGAGCCGTCCGTTCTTACGCAGCCTTCTCAAGTGAAGAGTCGGGGCGGGAACATGGTGATACAGATGGGGGCGAGCCAGATTGGAACCGGCTCGCCTCCGTAAATGAAGATGTGGTCGGCTGGCTACGGCTCAAGACGCTGGGCATCGACACGCCGGTGGTGCAGCAGCGCGCGGACATGGAGGGCAACTGGTACCTCACGCACGACATCTGGGGTTCGCCAAACCCGGCAGGATGCCCTTATCTGGACCCGGCCAGCTCGATCGACGGTGGGCACATCCTCGTATACGGGCACAACGGCGGAGTGGGAGGAGGGGCGTTCTCCCCGATCACCTCGAACGATGAGGCACGATCGCTTGCGCCCACTTGCACCGCCGAGCTCCGCACGCCGGACGGGGGCGCCCGGACATTCCTCCCCCTCATGTCGCTCAACGTGTCCGCCGCATACGACGAGATACGGTCCTTTCCCCCAAGCGGTGGACCCGAGATGCACGAGCTCATCAGGATCTTGGGAGAAGATGCGGCGATCAAGACACGCGAGTTCGATCGTGCAGCCGAAAGCGCCACCTAGATTCTGGCTCTCGACACCTGCTCCCAGTCGACCTTCGCGACGGATAGGAGAACCATCATGCTCTTCTATATTGCCGATGCGCCATGACAAAGGCCGCCCGCACATGCGGGCGGCCTCGGATGCGGACCTTGCGTTATTCGCCGGCGCTGTTGATATCGATATCGCCCGGCGCCTCACTCGATTGCAAACCATCGAGCTCGGACTCCTTGCGCCTCTCTTCTTCGATGCGCTGGGCGCGGACGCTCTCGGGCGTCGACCATTTCTGACCCAGATAAAACGACAACCCCAGGCCAAGAAGGGCGGCGATGGTGGCGCCGATCAGGTACTGAACCCAATGGTCCTTCATGTACTCGATCACATGACCTCCCTGTGGATACGCGAGCAAGACCCTACGAGCGACGGATGACCTCGGTCACGACATCGGAGACAAAGGCGACGTTGTCCGTGTCGACGTTGTACGGCTGGTCCTCCTCGGTATGGGAGAGGGCGAAACCCGTACCCTCGATTCCGCCTATGGTCAGAGAGCGCAGGCTCATCTCCATGGCCACATGGGCGTCGGTCGTGACATACGGCATGTCAACCGTCGCGCACTCGCGATGGAAGTCGGAGCTCACCTGCTGCACCAACTTCATGATGCGCTTATCTCCCTTGAGAACGCGCTCCTCGCCCTCTGTCGCGAGCATGGCGAGCTGACCGGCGCCGACACTCTCGAGATTGATGAGGAAGACGCCGCGGAGCTTATCGCGGTGCGCATCGAGGAAGGCCTTCACGCCGGCGTTGCCGCTCTCGGAGGCTCCGGTTGCGACGAACCAGATATCGTGGCCCAAGAGCTCCTCGTCGCCCATATCGGCGATCGCCTCGCGCATCTCCTCCTCGGTGGCGCCATCATACCCGGCGGCACCGCCCTTCCAGTCATCATCGAAGTTGTCCCAGGAACCGATGTCGCTACCCGAGGACTTCGCATCGAAGGAGTCGTCGACGCCGAGCCAATCACTCATGCTGTCGTCATTTTTCTTCTTTCGACCAAAGAAGCGGGACAATCCGCGACGCGGCTTCTCCTGGACGGGCGCGGGGGCATGAATGGTCTCGAACGGTCCCTCGGTCGCGTTCTCCACGGCGGGCTCGGTCGAGCTGATGACCGTAAAGGCGCTGCGTGCCTCACGGGCCGAGCTGTCCGCATCCCTCGATGCCTCGGCCTCCGGGGCCACCGGGGCCGCAGGGGTGGCGAACGGGTCAAGCGGTGCGGCAGAGGGATCCGGCAAATCGAACAACGAGGCGCGATTCGCCGTCTGGGGCGTATGGGGCTGGGGAGCGTCCGCGGTGCTCGGCACGCTGATAGGACGCTGAGAACGAACGGGAGCGGCGGAGTCGATCTGAGCCATCAGCGAATCCACGGTCTCGACCGGTCGAACAACGGGCATCGCAACCGTGCCGGACAGATCGACGGACTCGATCGGCTCGTCATCGCCCTCAACATCGATGCCATCAAAACGGGAGGTCTCGTCAACGTCCTCGACATCGCCATCGGCGCTCTCGCCATCCTCGATGGACATATCGTCAGACGCCATATCGGCGTCTTCCTCGCAGTTGTCGGCGATAACGTCCTCATCCTCATCGATGACTTCGTACTCGGCCTCAAGAACACCGTCAAAGCCATCGGCATCCTCGGCCTGAACCACAAGGGCATCGTCATCAGTCGCGGCGCATTCGACATCAGCCTCGGCGAACTCGTCATCATCCTCGATGCCTTCGAACGCCGCAGGGTCGTCGGACTCGCACGCGTCATCGTCTACGCCGCTGGCCTCCTCGGGCGACCACAGATCGTCCTCATGCTGAACTTCGAAGGCGGTGAGCTGCTCCTCCTCAACATCTGATCCGTTCTCATACATGATGGAGCAGGAGTCGGGCAGCATACCCAGCCCACGGATCACCTCGCCGCCGAAGCGAACGTTGCCCGCGTCATTCAGGTGGAACAGAGGGCGGGGCTCGGGCTGTGCCGCGTCCAGGTCGAACTCGGCCTGCTCGCCCGCAAACACTTCGTCATCGACCTGCTCGTCGTCAACGACGTCGCGGTCCTGTTCGGCCTCGTCGCTGGCGACGGGTACCTCGAGAACGACCCCCTCGGTATCGATGAGCTCGAGCTCGGAACCGTCCTCGTCGGACGGGTCAATCCCAATCGGCTCGGTGGAGATCGTGGCCCCGGCGTCGATGTCCTCCACGGACATCATCGCGGTAGAGCCGAGATCATCCACAGGGGGCTCCTCGTCGCTCACACTCGCGGAAAGGAAGGCGTCGTCCTCGACGGTGAGGGGAACATCCTCGTCGACGGGCTCGCCGAGCTCCTCGGCCGTCTCGGCATCCTCGCCGTCGGCCTCTTCCCCATCCCGCTCCTCGAGCTCGTGAGGGTACGCCATCGCGGCCTCGGCCTCGGCGGCCGCAGCGGCCTCGGCGGCGGCTATGGCCTCTTCCAAAATGCGCTGCTGCTCGTCGAAATACTCGTCGGCGGGGGTGTCGTGGGGGAACTCCTCCCCCAGCTCATAGGGCGCCACGGCATCCATCACGCCGAGCATGGCCGCGACGGAGGACTTGTTGGACACCGAGCCGGTGGTGTAGGGGAGCACGAAGCGGTTGGCGATGATCGCCACGCCGTTTGCCAGGGGGATGAGCGAGGCCAAGATTGCGATGACCCACAGAACCGCTTTCGCGGCCCCGGGAACGGGGAGCATCCGAACCACGGCGATGACCGCCGGGGCCATCATGGCGAAGGGCAGCAGCTTTACGATGATGGGCTTGTATGCGGCGAAGGGCTCGCGCGCAAGCAGGTCCTCACGCGGGGAGTCGTAATGGGCGACGACGACCACGGGACGATTGCGGGGCGAGGCGAGGGGGCCGGATGCGCGATGATACGCGATGACATTCTGGCTCAGCCCTCCGGACCCGAGGGCCGAGAGAAGCGGCTTTCCCGCGCGCTCGAGACCACCGCGGCCCGCGGCGGCAAGCGCGAGCAGCATGCCCACGACGCCCACCGGACCACCGATGCCCATGAGCACGGCGCCGATGAACACCGCGATGCCCAAAGCCGCCTGGACGACCTTCGCCGTACCGCTCGCACTGAACTCCTGCACTTCGGGCGCGAAGCCATGGTCGGTGAAAATCTTCGCGATCACATCGGCGGCGGCGCGCTCCTCCTCACTGCAAGCGGGCGTGATCCCCGTGTTCTGGAGAAGGTGGCTCAGGTATTTCTTCGTATTCGCCATGTGGGCTCCACATCGAACTCGTTCTCGTGCAAACACATCGCTTTTGCGATGTGCATGTATAGTCGCAAGTATACCCTTACTTATCCCTACCTGCAGAATTTCGACCCCTTGACACATCCTTGCGGCACGCGGTTGGGCGCGCGCACATTGCCCCCTGCGCTGCGTCTTTGCTCTAAAATGCTGTTCTTGGAAATGGATATGTCCATCAAGCTGGGAAAAGGAGGTCTGGCATGCAGCAAAAGACAACCGCACCGGCCAACCGTGGCACGAAGGGGTGCACCTCGACCGGATCCACAAGACGTGTGGAGACGGCGCGGCGGATGCTCAACCTCGTTTTCTCCCTCAGCGTCTCCCCCGAGCCGCTCACGACCGACCACATCATCTCCGATCCCGAAATCGGATATGCGAGTCCGGAGCGCGACTCTCGCATAAAGGCTTTCAATCGCGACCGGGACGCCCTCGCGGCGGTCGGGGTCATCATCCGCGAAGCGGCGACGGGTGGCAACGCGAGAAACGAGCAGCGGTCTTGGGAAATAGACAGCGCGGCGACCCATGCCGCAGACGGCGAGCTTTCCCCATATGACGCCGAGGAGGCCGTGCGGGCGATCGACCAGATCTTCCTCCTGCACGCGGACGACCCCGCTCGATGGCCACTCCAGATGGCGCGCGCAAAACTGTGCGGGGCGGCAGGGATCGATCCCGGCCCGCTCACCCATACCACCCCAAGTCGCTCGGGAGCACTCAACGAGATCTGGAGCGCTTTCTCACGTCGTAGGCCTGCATCCTTCACGTACCGCGATGCGCGGGGCGACGAAAAGAGCCATAAGGTCGACGTATACGGGATGTTCGAGAGCGGGAACCACATCTATCTCGTCGGGCGCGACCATGACGCGAACTCCCTCCGCACGTTCAGGACGGACCGTATCCTGACCGCAAGGAAATCCCCGGATTCGGCTAAGCCCTACCTGATTCCCGCTGAATTCGATGTTGCGGACTTTCAATTCCTCCCGTTCGACTTCTCCCAAGAGGAGAGCACCAGGGCAACCTTCAGCTTCGGGGCGGGGGTGGGCGCTTATGAGATAGCGCTCATCACCAAGGGGAGGGGAGCAATCGAAGCCCGCGGCGACGGTTCGAGCGTCTGGACCATCGATGTCCACGACCTGGACGCCGCTGCGACGTTCGCCATCGAGCACGCGCACGCCGGCCTTACGGCCCTTGGGCCGGCGGAGCTCCTCTCACTCATCTCGACCAAGAAGGAACAGGCGGTGTCGGCGCATGTCCGCTAACGGTAAACCATTGAGCAGCGAGGACGCCATCGTCGCCTGCCTGAACATCCTTGCAGCCCTCACGGCCTCACCAACGGGGTCCGTCGACACCGCGACGATCGAGCGCGAATTCGACCTTACCGATCAACAGCTCGAGGAGGCAGTCGATCTCCTGCAATCCCTCGCGGATGAGCGCACCGGAGCCCGAGTCGCAGTTGAGCTGGAGGAGGGGCACATCACGCTCTTGGGCACAGCGGGCCGCATCTCCCCGCTGCGCCTCACCCCGGCAGAATCTCTCGCCCTCGGGCAGGCACTCGCCCGATGCAACCTCGATCCCGAGGTTCGAAAGCGCATCCAAGACGCGCTGGGCCCGGCCGGCAAGGCCGACGACCCCAAACTGCTTGCCGGCGACGCGCTCCTGGGAGGGTTCTTCCCCGTCATCGCGGAGGCACTGTCCATCGGAGCGAGGCTGCGCATGCGGTACCGGTCCGTCCTGGAGTCATCCCCCAGCGAGCGCATCGTTGATCCCGGCTACATCGAGGTAGTGGGCGACGCCGCTTACCTCGTCGCCTGGGACGTCTCGAAAAACCTGCAACGCAGCTACCGACTCGACCGCATCGACGGCTGCGAGCTCACCGATGACTCCGTGGTCGTCCACCACTTCACGCGCTTCTCCGCCGCCGATAGCCTTAGGGAACATGGTCAAAGCGCTGTTCTCATTTGGGAGAACGAGCAGCTATTCCATTCGTGCACCTGGGCGGGCGTCGACCGCGAAAGCGCACGGGCGCTGGATGACGGAAGGGTCGAGGCGACGGTGAGCTACGCGTCGGAGCCATGGCTGTTCGATCAGGTTCTGGCGGCCGGGGGGCAGATCTTGATCGCCGCGCCGGCAGATCTCGTCTCTTCCCTCACGGCCTACGCCCACTCATAGGAAAGGGGGCGCCGAGCGCCCCCCCCACCATCATGCTCCATGCCTGCTCGAACGCCACAACTGCAGGAATTTACCGACCTGCGAGCTCTCGATCCTCTGATACGAGGACGGGAGTGACGAGAGGAATTTCTTGCCATATCCCTTTGTCACCAGGCGCGAATCGGCCAAGACCAGCACGCCGGCGTCGGTCGAGGTGCGAATGAGCCTCCCCGCCGCCTGCTTTACCTCAAGCACCGCCTCGGGAAGCGAATAGCGGGCCCACGCGCGCTCCTCCCTGGCATCGCGCTCGCATGAAAGCGGGTCTGTCGGGCTCGAGAACGGCAACTTGGGAATCACCACGCAACGCAACGTATCGCCCGCCGCATCAAAGCCCTCCCAGAACGCCTTGAGGGCGAACAGCGAGCTCTTCTCATCCGAAAGGAAGCGGTCGCGGAGCAGCTTGGCGGATGTCGTCCTCCGTTGACAATCGAGCATCAGGCCGGCTTGAGCCAGACGCGGGGACACGCGGTCGAACAGCTCCTCCATATCCCTTCTGTTCGTGAAGAGCGTCAACGTGGAGCCGCCCATGGCGACATGCACGTCAACGAGCAGATTCTCCAGCGAGTCGAGATACGCGGCACGATTACGTGGGTCGGGGACGTCCCCCGCCACGACTACGGCCATATTGCTCTCGAAGTCGTAACTCGAGTCAAGATGCAGGGAGCGAAAGGAAGAGCGGTCCAGCCGGTCGAGGCCCACGGCGTGATTGAAATGGTCGAAGCTCCCCGACACCGTCATGGTCGCGGAGGCGAACACCGCCGTGTGGACCTCGGGGAGCCAATTCTCGGCAAGTGCCTCTCCTATGTCCAAGCGCTCGGCGCTCAAACACTCCCCACCGGCCTTCATGCGGCGATTGACCTGGCAGGAATAGACGTAGCGCTCATCTTCTCCGGTGACGATAAGCTTCAGGGCGTCGTGCATCTCTCGCATACGCCTCTGACCGTCGGCCACATCGGTGACGAGCTCGGGCTTCTCCTCGGCCACGGTCTCCACGAGTGACGCCAGATTGCGCGTGGCCTCCTCGAGCGCATCGATGGCGGTATACGCTACCTCGGCGAACGCGGCCCAGGCGGCTCCCTCCCTCACCTCTCGGCCTATCCACATGTTCGTGTTGTCGTACGTCCCATCGGTCCGCCCGGAACGAACGAGGTCGCGCGTCGCGTCGAACAACTCGGCCATCGCCAGAGATGCCCGCTGAACGGACGACGTCGCCTTGACCGTGAGCCCCATGAACAAGGTGGCGGCATCCGAGGACGCCAGATCCCTGGCGATCTTCCCCAGAGACCCCGTGCGGGCGCCGCCCAACCTCTCGAAGATCATGCGGCTCTCATCGGCCGATACCGTAAGCGCCCACTGCCTGCGGGCCTCCGACTCCACCGAATGCGACTCATCGACGACCCAATGACGAATGGGGGGCAGGATCTTTCCATCCGCCGCGACGTTTCTGAAGAGCAGCGAGTGGTTGGTCACCACCACGTCCGCCCGCGCGGCGCGGCGACGCGATCCGTGCACCATGCACTTGTCGGGATAGAACGGGCACAGGCGGCGTGCGCACTCTCGTGAGGATGTCGTGAGGTCGGCCTTGCGCACGCTCCTCCAGCGAATGCCCAGGCCATCGAGGTCCCCGGCGGGAGACTGACAGGCAAACGCGTAGAGAACGGCGATCGCGGTGAGCGTATCCGCCGGGTCGCGCGTGGTGTGCACCTCGTCCGCCCGGGAAAGGCGCTCGAGTTTGCGCAGACAGGGATAATGGTCAAACCCCTTGAGCGCGCAATAGGTAAGGCCGCCCTCCATCTCTCGCGCGAGCCGGGGAAGCTCGTGGTACATGAGCTGATCGGCCAGGTTATTTGACTTGGTGGCGATCCCCACCGTGATGTTGTTTCTCTTCGCGGCGTAGGCAAAGGGGACAAGGTATGCGATGGACTTTCCAACTCCGGTGCCCGCCTCGATCACCCGATGCGTCGAGGAGGCCAGGGCATCCCTCACCTCGGCGGCCATTTGCACCTGCTCCGCACGGGGTTCATACCCCGGATACATGCGATTCACCAGTCCGCCAGGTTCAAAACACGCCTCGATCTCTTCCCGCGAGGGCATGTTCAAGCCGGGGAGCTCATCGGCGTCGAGCCTCTGACCGGCAGTCGATGGCCCCTGCCCATCCGCTGCGACTATGTCGGTGCGGGCGGCGATGAGCGAGAAGGATGCGTTGGGATTCTCCCCCGCCAAGAAACTGAAAATCGGCCTGTAGCTCCAGGGAACATCCGGGTGCATGTCCGCCAGGCGGCGCATCAATCCCACGGGCAGATCCGACAGGCCGCAAAGAAGAATCCTCCACACGCCGCACAACGCATCAACATCGGCGTCCGCGCGATGAGACACACTCGAGCAGCCGAACAACTCCGCCATGCTCGACAGCTTATGAGAGCTCAAACGGGGGAGGGCGATGCGGGACAGGGCGAGCGAGTCGATCCAGATGTCCGAGACCTCCCCTCCGCCGCTCACCGCCTCGATGAAACCACGGTCAAACGCGGCGTTGTGGGCGATGACCGGGGCACCGCCCACGAACTCCGCGAGCGCGGCAACGGCCTCCTCGGCGGACGGCGCATGCGCCACATCCGCATTCGTTATGCTCGTGAGTGCCGTGATCTCCTCGGGTATCAACCCGGCCGGCTTTACGAACGTGTCGAATCGATCGACTATCTCGCGCCCGCGCAAGCGGGCGGCGGCGATCTCTATGAGCTCGCTGTCACGATGAGACAAGCCCGTGGTCTCGGTATCGAGGACCACGACGTCCTCTTCTATCAGCCCGAACTCGCGCGTCTCGGCTCTCTGCGCGAGCGTCGCGTACATGTCGATAATGGACTGCGGGGTGCCCGGAAGCACCGCGCTCGCCATCGCCAGCGGCGATGGCGCCGCACAAGCGCTCATCGACCAGCTCGCTCGAGCGCCAAATCAACCAGCTCCGCGCACAGGTCGCAAAACGCGATCCCCGCATGCCTGGCCTCATCGGGAACGAGGGACTCGGGGGTCATGCCGGGAACGTTGTTGGTTTCCAAGATGACCGGGCCGTCCTCCGTCACAATCACGTCGGTGCGCGATATGCCATACAGCCCGAGCGCTTCATGGGCCCTGCACGCGATATCCTGCACCTGCGCATACACATCTTCAGGAAGATCAGCCGGGATGCGATGGATGTCGGTCGGATCCGCGTATTTGACTTCAAGGTCGTAGAATTCCGACTGCCCGGGCATCAAGATCTCCACAACCGGCAACGCCCGGAGGGTATCGCCGTCTCCCACGGCGGCGACGGAGCACTCCACGCCGAAGACCCGACGCTCCACCATGACCTTCTCGCCGTGCTCGAACGCCAACTCGATTGCCGCCGCGAGCTCAGACGGGTCCTTGACCAGGGAAATACCATAGCTCGAGCCGTTCACAACAGGCTTGACAAAGCTCTGCGGCCCCACCACGTCGACGATCTGCTCAACCGTGGGCATATCCGCGCGCCCAAACGTCACGCTCGGCGCGACCGGAAGGCCCGCGCGGCGATACAGGAGCTTCGAGAGATCCTTATCCATCGCGATACCACTTGCGAGCGGAGAGGACGCCGTGTAGGGGATTCCCATGAACTCCAACACATGCTGCGTCATGCCGTCCTCACCGCCACGGCCGTGGAGCGCGATGAAAGCGACGTCCCAGCAGCCCTCTGCCATTTCGGCCAGGAAGTCGGGGGACGAGGGGTCGATCAGCTCGACCACGCCGTATCCGGCCTCCCTCAAGGCGTTCATGACGTTGCCACCCGACGCAAGGGAGATCTCCCTCTCGTCCGAGATGCCGCCAGCGAGGACCGCCACCCTCATGTCCCGACGCGCCTTGTTGGCCATGATGCCCACCTTTCCTAACCATGTAGACACGCGCCCTACGTGCAAGCGGTGTCCATTTCACGCAATAGCCGTGCGCTGGCAACCCAAACGCCCGACAATCCCCTATTGTATAGGTATATATGCCCTAGGGACGCACAAGCGCCCACCACCCGAAAGGCGACAAATGGAACGCACCTACCGTTCACGTGATATACGTCTTCTCTCCCTTGAGGAGCTCCAGGACCTCGTCAAAGAACTCGGCCAACCCGCTTTCCGCGCAAAGCAGCTCAACGAATGGATTCACGAGAAGAACGTCTGTTCGTTTGAGAACATGACCAATCTCCCTGCTTCGCTGCGCGAGAAGCTGGCCGAGAGATTCTCCTTCAATGTTCCCCAGGAGCTTGTCAAGCAGGTTTCGAAGGACGGCTCCCGCAAGTACCTGCTGCAGTTCAGCGACGGCGTCTCCGTTGAAACCGTCGGCATGCCCAACCGCAACAAGCTCGCAGTCTGCATCTCCTCCCAAGCCGGCTGCGCCATGGGGTGTGCCTTCTGCGCGACAGGCCTGGCCGGGCTCTCACGTTCACTCACCGCTCAGGAAATGGTCGATCAGGTCCTGCATGTCTCCCGCGATTTCGGCGAGCGCGTGACAAGCGTCGTTTTCATGGGCCAGGGCGAGCCATTCGCCAACTTCGACGCCGTCGTCGAAGCACTGCGAATCCTCAACGATCCTGATGGACTCGCAATCGGCGCCCGTCACCTTACTGTCTCGACCTGCGGCGTAATCCCCGGCATCCGGCGCTTCGCCGAGCTGCCCGAGCAGTTCACCCTCGCCATCTCTCTTCACTCCGCCATCCAGGGCACGCGCAACCAGCTCATGCCCGGAGTCAAGAAGTACACGCTTCCGCGTCTCCATGAGGCCATTCAGCTGTATGTCGAGAAGACCGGTCGCCGCCCGACGTACGAGTTCGCCATGATCGACGGCATCAACGACACCAATCCGGAGATGCAGGCGCTCATCGACTTCTGCGCCGGAACGCTCTGCCACGTCAACTTGATTCAACTCAACAACATTCCCGACAGTCCGTTCCGCCCTTCGCCCATCGAGAAGGTCGAGACGCTCCAGCGCAGGCTCGGAATGCATGGCGTTGAGACCACTATCCGCAATTCCCGCGGCAGCGACATTGACGCCGCGTGTGGTCAGCTCAAGCAGCGTCGTTTCAGGGCGCAGTAACCCATCCCATACATCCAAACGTTTCACATGAAACAGGGAAGGGACCGTGAGGAAATTCCTCACGGTCCCTTTTTCACGCATCTTAAGCTGATACTGTCGCCTCACGCTCAGTGATCACGCACCGAGTCTCGGAGTAATTGCAAAGTAACTCACAAATCAACTCCGAACCCATATTTGACGCTCGGACAAAGGACTTGCCACAATTATTGTTAGGTACCTTAGTAACCAATAGACTCCCACTGCCTGCTTACCCAATCCTGATTAACCTTTGGATTTCTGGTCAACTGAGCAGTCTTAAGTGCAACTTCTTCGGATACATCATCCATACGGTCTCTTGACGATCGATAAGCAGCTCTCAACTTCTCAGTCACTCCACCAATGACTTCCGAATGAGACACAACAGCATAGCCAATGAATGCTCCAACTATCATTGCTGACGCAATGCCGATAACCTTAACCTGTCTCTTCACGGCCATCCTCACTCGCCATCATTCTCGACCATGGAAGACAGAATCCTCTGCAGGTCATCCTCATCCTTAAACTCAATCTCGATCTTATTCTTACCACGCGTTGCTCGAACCTTCACATTGGTGTTAAACAGCTGACGCAACACGCGGGCAGCCTTCTTATAAGACTGAGGAGTCACAGGTCGAGAAGATTTCGAAGTTTCTCCGACTGAAAACAACGGAGCAAGACTTTCTGTCGCGCGAACCGACAAGCCTTCAGCAACAACCTTCTCGGCAAGCTTGATTCTCGCATCCTCAAAGGGAACCGCAAGGATCGCACGTGCGTGCCCCGCGGTAAGAAGCCCTTCATACATCATCTGCTGAACCTGCTCAGGAAGATCGAGCAGCCTCAGAGAATTCGTGATCGATGACCTGGATTTTGAGACGGCTTTGGATAGCGCCTCTTGAGTCATCCCGCTTGCCTTGATGAGCTGACGATAGCCCTTTGCTTCTTCAATGGGATTCAAGTCGGATCGCTGAAGATTCTCGATAAGGGCAATTTCGAGCATCTTTTGATCGTCAACCTCTTTGACGATCACGGGAACCTTCTCAAGTCCCGCTATCTTGGAAGCCTGATACCTGCGCTCACCGGCAATGATCTCATACTTCTGCCCATTCTTACGCACCAGCAAAGGCTGAAGAACGCCGTTCTCTCGAATCGACTCGCTAAGCTCCTCAAGCTCAGACTCATTGAAGTGTGTTCTCGGCTGATTTGGATTCGGAACAATCTGATCAATAGGCATCTCAGTATCTGAGGATGTAAAACCAGTCTCCGACTGTGCCTCTCCCATAAGAGAACCAAGACCTCGACCAAGTGCTGGCTTTTTCTTTGCACTAGGCACGACGAATCACCTCTTTCGCCAGATCCATGTATGCGATGGCACCCTTATTATTAGGTGCATACTCAATTACCGGCATACCATACGATGGAGCCTCGGAAACTTTTACTGTACGAGGTATACACGTCTTGAATGCGATGTCACCGAAGTAGTTCTGGACCTCCTCAACAACCTGATTTGAAAGGGATGTCCTTGAATCAAACATTGTCATAAGAACACCGTACGTATCGAGATCCTTGTTAATGCGACCCTTAACCATACGCATCGATTCGAGCAACTTGGTTACACCCTCGAGAGCGTAGTACTCGCACTGAATGGGAATGAGAACGCTATCAGCAGCTGCAAGAGCATTAATCGTAAGCAATCCAAGCGACGGTGGGCAATCGATAAAGATAAAGTCGAATTCATCCTTCACAGGCTCGAGCAAATCCTTCAGTCGAGTTTCACGAGCCATAGCAGAAACCAACTCAATCTCAGCACCTGCCAACTGAATTGTCGCAGGAATGATGAATACTCGGTCACTGACCGTTTCGTGAATTAGGTCTTCCGCAGGAACATCATGAAGCAGCGCGTCGTACACGCACTGTGACAACTGCTCCTTATCAACACCTATACCGCTGGTACTGTTACCCTGCGGATCGAAATCAACAATCAAAACCTTGCGGCCCTGCTTTCCAAGTGCAGCTGCCAAGTTGACAGTAGTTGTCGACTTGCCGACTCCGCCTTTCTGATTGATTATCGCAATGGTGTGCATAGGCTTTGCACTCTTTGAGCGCTTAACGTCGCGAAACCCCACGTTCCCTCCTGGATATTCGATATATGTGTTGCATTACTTCCTTTGGGCAAAAGTTTTCACGTGAAACATCGTACTAAAACGACGCATCAGCACAAACTTCTTATCCATCATAGTATGTTTCACGTGAAACAACTAGAGCTAAACAATCCAATGCTCTATTTGTATAAGCATCGAGGCTACACGACTCGATTAGATCTGGAAAACTGCAGCCTGCATTCCAGTCAGACCATACTTGTAACAACTCGCAAATATCGAGTTCAATCGCGATGAGTCTATTGGCTTTACGGGGATAGCTCAATATTTGCCCCTTGATGAATCATCAAGGGACTCTCAACGAATGATCAAATTGGCGAACATGCGGAAATGCTCTAAACAGAAAGGTACCCAAATAGCCGTTATTACCAAGCAACAAGATTAGCTGCAATCCGGGAATTATGAATACCGTTTTCAATGTAGCAATAATCGAATTGAAAAACAAAACAAATGGACACCATACAAATTAGAGCGGATGCAGGTAGTTTCACGTGAAACAAATAAGCCCGCCAAGTTGACGGGCTTGAAAACCAGCTAATTACATGACAAGAGGTTGCTTTTTGGCAAGGCCAACAGCTCGCGGAAGCTTGACGCGCGGTTTGGAAACCTTCTGATATAGATAAACAGTGCGATGACCGAGTTCGCATGGCAAATCAAACTCATCAACTCCAACCAATTCAAGGCCGCACAGTTCAGCTGTCTTATCAGCGATACGACGCTCTTCATCGGAGGGATTAGCTTTAGCCATAACAAGATAGCCATCCTCTTCAATAAATGGAGTGGCATATTCAACGATGAGATTCATCTGGCCAACTGCACGAGCGAACACGATGTCAAACTCAGATGCATGCTTGGACGCATAGGACTCACAGCGGTCATGGACGGCAGCGACCGTATCGAGCCCAAGCTCAGCAATAAACGCATCAACTGCATTGATCTTCTTGCCAACCGAATCGAGAAGAACTCCTTCGCAACCAGTGTAGATAGCGAAAGGAATACCTGGGAATCCTGCACCGGTCCCCATATCAAGAAAACGCTCAGGCTCAATAGGAAGGTCCCTTGTCAGTGAAAGCGAATCAACGACATGAAGAACAAGCGCCTCGTGAATATCAGATATTCTCGTGAGGTTCATGTATTGGTTGACCTGATTGACCATGAGAAGATGACGGACACAAAGCTCTGCATCAGAAAGGTCAAGATCGAGATCAAGCTGAGAACAATAACCAATTAGCTCTCTCGCGAGATCGGCAACTTCGTCCGCCGTTTCAGAAAGGGGCTGAATAGATATCTGACGTGTCGTCTGCTCAGACATGTTGACCATCCAATCGTTTGTGACTGAAATCAGTGTAACAAGAAGTTCAGTCATAAGAAAAGGGCACCCGAAGATGCCCTCATCAATCAAGTATGCAAGCTTTAGCGAAGCGTGATAACAACACGACGCTCAGGGTCAACTCCCTCAGAATGAGTATCGATACGATCATCCTCACGAAGGGCAATGTGAACAAGGCGCCGCTCATATGCCGACATCGGGGGAAGGTTAACCGTACGGCCTTGAGAGACAGCTCGAGACGCAGCGCTCTTGGCCATAGAAATCAGCTTGTCGTGACGACGGCTCTTATAGCCTTCCACATCAACCGACACGGGATAACGGAAGCCGAGCTTTCGGCTCACAAGCAAAGAGACAATCGTCTGAAGAGACTCGAGCGTGCGGCCGTGCCTACCAATAAGAACCGCAAGATCGGGTGCAGTGATATCGAGAATCAGCTCGCCCTCGTCGCCCTCATACTCATCAATAGGAGAGTCATCGGCATCAAAATGAGAGAGGATCGACCTGACGACGGAGATGGCGACATCGGCAATCGTGTCCAGCTCATCATCGGTAAGCTCGACACCGGCCTTATAGTGAGCGGCGATCTCGGGGTACTCTCCGACAACCTCCTCAGCGTTGACCGTCGTGATGTCTTCGACATTCTCTTCAATAAGCTCATCAGCCATGATGTTCTCCATAGTTAGGTACCTAAAAAAGACTGATTCCCGGGTGTTGCACAACAGGGACTAACGGCTCTTGTGGGGGCGCTTCTTGTGCTCGCGGCGAACAACGTCAACCGCAATGGGGGCGTTCGCCATGCGCTCCTCCTCCTCGGCCTTGGCCTTCTCGATGACCTTCTGCGTGACGAAGATCTGCTGGACAACCTGCCAAGCGGAGGAAACGTCATAGTACAGCAGGACGCCAGCGGGCAGGCCAAAGCCCATGAAGAGCATCATGACAGTCATGACGACCATCATCATCTTGGTGCTCTGGACCTGAGGACCACTCTGGTTGCGCGTCATGTAGAGCTGCGGGATAAACGTGAGCAAGCCGAACAGGATGAGCGCGAGGAGATACGGGAAGGCGGCGCCGAAGCCGTCAGCGAATGCCTGAGAGGGCGACATGACCAAGTTAGGCAGGATATTGTAGAAAGAGAAGCCCTTCTCAGCCGCGTCCGGGAAGTAGTGACCGAGATCGCGCAGGAGGTTATACAGGGCGATCATGATCGGCATCTGAATCAGAAGGGGCAGGCACCCGCCGAACGGGTTGAACTTGTTCTCGGAATAGAACTTCTGCATCTCCTCGGCCTGACGCTGAGGGTCATCCGCGTAACGCTCCTGAATCTCCATGAGTTTGGGCTGCAAAACCTGCATGCGAGCCGTCGACTTGGTCGACTTGAGCATCATGGGCGTCAGGGCGAGGCGGATAATCACCACCAAGATGATGATAGAAAGGCCCCAGTCGCCGGCGATGCCCTGAATGAGCTGCAGCGCTTGGAAGAGAATCTGAACAATCCAGTCCCACATACGAACAATCCTTACAGTAGGAACCAATACTTACGGCACAGGGTCATAGCCGCCGGCATGAAACGGGTGACAACGCAAGATGCGTCGCGCGCCGAGCCAGCAGCCCTTGAGCACACCATATTTCTCTATTGCCTCAACAGCATACTGAGAACAAGTGGGGATGTATATACATGCATCCGGCAAAAGGGGTGAAATTCTTCGTTGATACCAGCGAATGGCAGCCAGCGAGAGCCTCTTGATCATCGGCACTCGTCAGGCTTTCTCTTCGCGCGGCACGACGCCGGCACGGCGCAAGAGCGACTCGAGCGCGGCGGTCATCTCCTCCGGAGAGGCTGCGCGCGTGCGGGGAGTCGCAAAAAGAATGATTTCCCGGCCTTCGATGGGCAGATGGCAGGAATGCGCCGCCTCGCGCAGCACTCGCTTGGAGCGGTTGCGCACAACGGCATTTCCCAGCCTTTTTGCAGCAGCGAAGGCGACCCGACCCGGATCGCCTTCGCTGACAC
>ENA-UOJR01001320-UOJR01001320.1-human-gut-metagenome-genome-assembly--contig:-C115P-NODE-1320-length-22700-cov-6.499492_pt1 | contig 22700 bp, 17 predicted proteins | sample MGYA00242354_ERZ723901 | MGnify/ENA metagenome assembly ERZ723901
CTGTGTACGCAGGAAGTGTAGAAGTCCTTGACAAATAAATATATTTACCTTCAGGAAGTGCATTTTGATAAATGTGACTATTTATTTGATTGTATATATCAATGATTATTCTGCTATCTCTTGATGTAAATAAAATTTTATCATATCCTTTATTCTTTGTTTCATCGATAAGCCATTGAGTTATGCTTAGGGCAAGAGGTCCTAAAATATAATAGCCAAGCAACGCACTTGAATTGTTTATGATACTATTCTTATCATATACAATAAATGGATTATCAAATATTTTGTTGGCTATAAGAGAAATATGAAAATTAAAATTGTTTGTGAGAACAGAACGCATCACAGTGGGATTGAAAATTTTTGTTTCTTTTAATTGCTCTATTGCCTTTGGATAATGAAAAGAAATTATTCCGAAATCTTTTGGTCGAGTTACATCAGATTTCGGGTTATCGCCGATAAACAGCGTTTCCGCAGGCTTGTAACCCTCACTTTTTAAAATATACCTAAACAGAGTTCCGTTATATTTTACCTGATTACTTTCACAAGAAATGAATATTTTGACATCGGAGAGGTTATAACCATTCCTCACTAGAAGTGAGCGAATGAAGCTTTCCGGCAGGTACATGTCAGAAGCGATAAACACTTTTTTGCCGTGCAACTTTGCCAAGTGGAAATAGTTCTGCATGGCGACACGAGGAAAGAGCATACGCTCTTCCATATCCAGTTCCAGTTGCTTGATACGGGCTATGGTTTCGTCGTCAAAGCCTGTGGCCTTCTGGAATTCTTCATAAATATTGTCAAATGTTGTTTCCACTCGTCCATAACGGGCGATATTTTCCGCCGCTACACGGGTCTTGCTGAAATTGAAGCTACGTAATCCGGTGATATGATAGACATCTTCTTCCAGCAAATCGAAGATATCTGCCGGTTTCATTACTGGGCGGTACAACAGTGTATCAAAAACATCGAAGCCAATATTTTTGATATTGTCATTCAAAAGATGACCTTGAAGTATTTCATATGGGGTCTGATTATAGGAAACGGAAACAGGATTTTGAACAAGGGTGGCTTGGCAAAATTGTCCCGTATAGCCCTTTATGGTGGACATGATCGGTAACCAATCGCAGTAGGCCTTGTCCGTTTCAATATTTTTTTTGATTTTCTGTAAATATAAATAGCTATTACGATTATTTCGCAAGAAACGGGTATTTACTTTATGTGTAAGAACATACTTCAGTATTTTATTGCAGAGCTGAGTATATTCTTCAGGTACCATTTTTCCATTGTTTAGCCATTGTGGAAGTTCTTCAAGGTTGCTTAGACAGAGCTTTGCATAAGGACTGCTGCCGAAACTGAATACTTGTACCCCTATGGTCATAGAGGGCATAAATACATTGGAATAAATATTGACTACTGCATCAACGAAGGGCATGGCCCGTAAGGTAATGTTGGCGTCTTCCTTTCTTAGCGCGGCAAGATTGATGACACGAGGATTTTGTTCTAGAAAAAAGTCTTCCGAGATATTGTCTAAATGGTGTTTGGAATAGACGATAGCGCAGTCTTCCGGAAGGATTTGCAGTAGATGCTGGACAAAGGCGGAATTGGAAGCAAAGCCGGAATATGCCTTGAATCGCATGGAAGGAAAATTGCCTGCATAGAGCACGAGATGTTTGAATCTGTGCTCAGGGTCAAGATACTCTCGGTTGAGTTGCGTCTGGAAGAGAACATGCTCTTTGAATGCGGAACGGAAGGCCGTGATATCTTCTCTGTCCTTTGATGTCAGTTCAGTATTTGTTACCTCGTTGAAGAACACATCCGCATAACGGACTGATGGGGTGGAAACGTTGTAGAGGACATCTACATTTTGTTCCAGCGTCCAGAAACCACTATGCGAACCTTCCAGAAAAATTGCATTAGGGAAGATTTCGTAAAGCTGTTCAACACAGCTCTCCCAGTAAATCACAAAATCGGGAGACAGTTTTGCGAGTTTCCGAGACAGATATTCCCTAATTTTCTCTTTAGTCGTCTGTTGAGCCTGTCCGGAAAGCACCATGTTGGCTGTCGCGTTATGATAGGCCAATATCCCTTCGATCTCTTTATTGGGGATACTGATGATATTTACGCCGGACGTTTTCAGGTGCTGGCGGAGTTCTCTTTTGCCCAATAGTGATTCCAACGCGGTGAAATAGACGGTGAGAGATTTTTCCGCTTTGGAGAATTTTCCCAGAAAATCAGCATTAAGATCCGTTTTGGCGACAAAGCTTCTGTCATCAAAATCGTAATCCATATCCACGAAGGGATCCATATAGTACAAAACCCGCATGTTAATTCCTTTTTGTTTTAAGCTGATAGATTTCGGAAGCCAGACGAAAATCCTCTTCCGTATCAATGTCTACAAGTGTAACCTTATCAAAGGGCATAAAATACGGATTCATTCCTATGTGATATTTTACTGTTTCGATGGTGCGGCGTTTCAGAATGAAGGCGGACCACAGTATTTCATACAGTGGGGGGAGTTCTTGGGAAACCTTGTGCCAGTGGCCAAAATTGAAATTGATGGGAATACCCGCCTGACTAACGATATGGTGTCTTACTGTTCTGACAGCAACCATGCTGTCATGAGTTTTCTTTACGGTTTCCCATCGATCAAGCATCGTACCAAACGCATCAAACAAGGGTTGGGTCACCTGCACCCACATGATATCTTCATCGTCATGGGGTAATTGTGACAGTATCGTACCTATCAGATCGGGTTGCTTGATGGCATTTCCCGTAAGTTCGACAGGACGTTTAAGAAAATGTGCTCCATATTTTTCCACTAAAGGGATAACATCGTCACTTTCACTGGAAATGTAGATATTTTCTCCTTTTATATAGTGAATTACCTGCTCCATTTTTATATCAAACAGGCTTTTATTCCCGTAAAATGGTCGGATATTTTTCAATTTTACCCGCGTAGAACATAATTGAAGAGGAATTAATACTTTCATGTGACACTCACTGTCTTGGCAAAATAACATCCAACAGCTCTCTAAAAGCTCCTTGGCCGCCCTGACATTCCAGCACGAGGTCAGCCCTGGCCTTCACATAATCCGACGCATCTCCCACAGTTACAGACACCCCGCAGAGACCAAAGACCTCCATGTCCGGAATATCGTCTCCGATAAAGGCGACTTCCTCAGCGGAAACACCACAACGCTCTATGATACCTGACAGAACCGCCCGCTTGTCCACCTGCCCCAGCACCGCCTCGGTAATGCCCAAATCCGCGAGCCTTTTGCGCAGGGCCGGGCAGTCTCGTCCGGAGAGCACGGCCACCTGTATTCCGGCCTGTTGCAGCAATCTGACGCCTAGGCCGTCGCGGGCATGAAAGCGTTTTAGACACTCACCGTCTGGCCCGTAGTACAAACCGCCGTCCGTGAGCACGCCGTCCACATCGGTGATGACCAAACGGACACGCTTCAGCTTTTCCAGCGCCTCTGCACGGCGGCGTTTTCTAACCACCGCACGTACCCGCTCCAGGTCTTCCGGGGTATCCACACCCACACCCATCGGCGGCACTTCCAGCACGCGGATGGCAATACCGGCCTGGAGAAAACGGAGCTGTTCCAGCTTTTCCGCCTGTTCCAGCGGAGAGAACGGCAAAGAGGCAAAGCCGCGCAGGGCATCGGCCCTGTAGGCGTAGATACCTACATGACCCAAAAATTCGGTGGATTCGCCACTCTCGCGCACAAAGGGCAGCGGCGCGCGGCTGAAATACAACGCGTTTTCCGCATGGTCGCGGATGACCTTGACCTGATGCGGAGAACGGGCCTGTTCCTCGCTGATACTGCTGCACAGTGTCGCCACCTGAACGCTTACATTTTCCGTGAAGACGTCCCGCAGCCTTTCAATGGCCGAAGCTTCCAGCAAGGGTTCGTCTCCCTGCACATTGACGTACACGTCAGCGGCAAGAGAGGCGGCGACCTCGCGCACCCTGTCGGAGCCGGACCGGCAATCCGGGGAAGTCATACACACCTTGCCGCCAAAGGCTTGAACGGCATGGGCGATGCGCGCGTCGTCCGTGGCCACCACAACTTCATCCAGCCCACGGGCACGGGACACTGTCTCCCAGACGTGCTGAATCAACGGCTTGCCGCAGATGTCCAGCAGCGGCTTTCCCGGCAGACGGGTGGAGGCGTAACGGGCTGGAATGACGGCGACGGCTTTCATGCCCGTGCCTCCGCAGTTTCCTTGGCCAACCGGTCAAATTCCCTGAGCTGTTTCAACAGGGGCGGCAGATTGCGCAGGGCCAGCATGTTGGGACCGTCGCAGGGGGCCTTGTCCGGATCGGGATGCACTTCCATAAACAGACCGGCCACGCCCACGGCTACGGCGGCGCGGGCCAGCACGGGCACGAACTCCCGTTGTCCGCCGCTGCGGTCGCCCAATGCGCCGGGAAGCTGCACGGAATGCGTGGCGTCAAAGATGACGGGTGCTCCGGTGCGCTTCATGATTTCCAGCCCGCGCATGTCCACCACCAGACTACCGTAGCCGAAACTGGTGCCGCGCTCACACAGGCAGATACGCTTGTTGCCCGTTGCTCTGGCCTTGTGCAGCACGTTCTCCATCTCCCACGGGGCGAGAAACTGGCCTTTCTTGATGTTCACGGGCTTACCCGTGGCGGCCACGGCCGCAATCAGATCGGTCTGGCGGCAGAGAAAGGCCGGGGTCTGAAGCATGTCCGCCACTTCGGCCACAGGTGCGGCCTGTTCCGGGGTATGCACGTCGGTCAGCACGGGTACGCCCACGCTTTCCCGCACCTCGGCCAGAATGGACAGTCCTTCGGCCATGCCCACGCCGCGAAACGACGACCCGGAAGAACGGTTGGCCTTGTCGAAGCTGGACTTGTAAAGGAAAGACACTCCCGCCTCCGCAAAGATTTCCTTGAGTGCGGCGGCAACTTCCAGCGCGTGGGCGCGACTCTCCAGCGCGCACGGTCCGGCGATGCAGAACAGGGGCGCGCCATTGTCCACCGGCCCGAAGGCTTTGCCCTGAAAATCAAAAACAAATCCCATAAATTCCTCCTATAGCCCTACGGCGACCTTGACGGCCACGGCCATCTGGTAGAGCACCTGGGTGACGTCCTTGACCAGTTGCAGGTTTTTGGAATCAAACTTGGGCATGACCAGGATGCGGTCGCCGGGTTCGATGGGCTGTCCCTTGGCGTGGGCGACTTCCCCGTTCAGGCCCACAATCAGGATATTGTCCGTATCCGCCCGGTCGGACAGGCCGCCTGCGCCGCCGAGATAGTCCTTTAGGGAGAGGCCCTTTTCCCAGGTCACGGCGGCGGGAATGAGCACTTCGCCGGAAACGTGAACCACGTCCGTTTTCCGGGGAATGATGATCTCGTCGCCTTCCTCCAGCAGCACGTCGGAAATTCTGCCGTCGCGGGACACGACCAGCACGCCGTCCGGCTCCAGTTGCGAGGCCCGCTGTACGAAGTTCTGGATCAGCTCCGCTTCCTTCACCCGGATACCGGCCTCGTCCACGGAAGCGGAGGTGGCGGTCAATGCGCTCTGTTCCAGACGGCGCAGGGCATCCGCGAGAATGACTTTCTGTTCGGCGGCCACGCTCCTGCGGCGGATGTAGACGGACTTGATGTCCGCAAGTTCCGGTTCCACCGCGATATATTCCAGCAGCGTCTTCAGCCTGGTCTGCTTGAGCACCGGGAAACGCGACGCACCGTGAATGGCCCCGGACGCGGCCACCATGATGGTCCTGCCCCGCGTATCGGCCACAAATTCCACACGGTCCCCGTCCGCAAGCTGAAGACTGCGAAAGTCATGCAGGGTCACATAGACGTTGAACGGTTCGCCGTTGCGCATACCGCCCACGCTGACGTGGGAAACGCCGTTCATGGGCAGGGCGTAGTTCAGCAGGTCCCTGCCGCTGGCCGCGCCTCTGAACTCATAGCGGGCGGGCTGGCGCAGCAGGCCGTAGGCGGCCACGGACATGCCGAAAGCCTCCACCAGAATGGTGTCTCCATCTTTCAGGCGGATATGCGGCAACTCTCCACGCAGCATGTAGTTGTAAAGGTCCACCCGGCCGATGACCTGTTTGCCGCGCAGGACTTTGATGTTCCGGTAGCTGCCCTGTTCCGGGAGGATGCCCCCGGCCCGGTCGAGGTAGGACATGACGGAATCCTGCGGGCCGCCCGCATAACGTCCCGGATTGGGCACGTTTCCGGCCACATAGACGGCCACGGGCTGGGCGCTTTGCAGGTTCACATAGATATTGACGTTCTCCGGGAAGACCGAGGCCAGCTTTGCCCGTACCGAGCCGGAAAGCGCGGACTGGGTCAGTCCGGCCACCCGCACCGGCCCCACTTCCGGCAGAAAGATGTTGCCCTGCTGGTCCACAAAGAGCACGTCATCGTAGCTTCTCGCGCCCCAGACGCGCACGGTGATTCTGTCGCCGGGCAGAATGACATAATCGTCGTTCATGCCGCTGCCGTAGGTGGAGGCGAAATTGCCCCGGAACAGATTCGCGCCGAAAGGTTCCAGACCCTGCGTCATGTCCGGGCGATAGTTTTCCAGCGCCCAGGCGGGCAGGCCCGGCATGGACCGGCGTTGGCGCTCCTCCAGTTGCCGGGAGGATTCCTGTCCGTACATGGCCTGCTGAAAGATGGCTTCCCGCTGATAGCCGCCGGGCAGATAGGACGGAGGCCGGGTCGAAGGCGTACCCTGAATGCCCCCGCTTCCGCCGGGGCTGGGGTTGCCGGATTTGCCCAGGCTGCCGCCGTAGGAAGAACCGTTCTGCGGCGTGGCATCCGCTCCCAGGGCGGGTGCAGTCATTGCCAGAATCAATGTTGCGGAAAGAAGAAATCTGCTGTTCATATCTGTCTCAGAATCCGGCGTGCTCGCGCACAGCGGCTATAATCAGGGAACAAAGCCCCACCAGTACCAGAGCACCGACAAGGACATAGGTCGTAAACAGGAAGGGGCGGGGGTACAGGGATTCATCCGGCAGAACCGGAATCTGGAAGGCCACCACATAACGGGACTTGGCCTCCGCCTTCACGCGGGCGGTTTCCAGCGAGGTCATGGCCGAAACGAGCTGCTGCCGGGCGAACTCGCTTTCGGTCTGCAAGTCCTCATATTCCCCTGCCACGGAAGTCAGGCTGTCGGGCCGGGCTTCCCCGGCCAGGCGTAGCTTTTCCGAGGCAAGCTGTTTTTCCACGGCCGCCAGCCGGGCACGCAATCCCACCAATGCCGGAGCGTCCTTGCTCATGTAAGTGGAGGCTTCCGCGATTTCAGCGCGGACTTTTACGGCTTCGCCTTCCAGTTGGCTGACGATGCCTTGCAGCCCGCCCGCTGTGCTGGCCGGGTCCAGCATCCCGCTGCGATCCCGGAAGGCGCGCATGGCCTCCTGCGCCTTGCTCACGCGAGCCTCCGCCGTTTTTACCTCGCTCATGGCCAGAGCGATGGCGTCGTTTTGTGCCCGGCGGCTCATGGCGTTGACCAGTGCCTCGCTTCTGGCCAGCACGGCCTCGGCCAGTTTTTGGGCCGTGGCCGGGTCATAGGCCCTGACGCTCAGAGCGATGACGCCGGTTTCCGGGTCAAAGGAGGGCTTCACCGCCCATTGCCAGTAGGAAAGGCGTTCATCCCGCGTGGCATCGGCGGCCAGACGGCTGATCAGGTCATACTCGCGGCTGGAGAAATGGCGGAAGATGCCCATTTCTCCGTCAATAGCCTCCATGATGTCCGGGGATTGAATGTATTCGGCCACGATATGCGCATCCGTTCCCACAGACGCGCCGGAAGGCAGCAGCAACGCGGCAAGGCCGCTGGCCCCTCCGCTGGTTTCCGCCCCGCGCACGGCGAAACGGGCTTCGGCGATGTACATGGGTGAAGCCCACAGGCCGAAGTACAGCAGGGACAACAGGGCGGGCAGCAGCACGGCAGTCAGTACCGCCTTCATGGCCGGGGAAAGTCGGGCGTTTATCTTGCCGAGTGTCGTGACCACAGGGCGTGCTGTCAGAACCAGATCGGGAATGACCTGAGGTGCGGGCTGCTCAGTGGGTGCGGGTATAGTCGGCGACACTGCGGAGTTTGGAGTCTCGCCTGTTTTGGGTGTCGCGGGGGGCTTGGCTCCGGGGGCCTGCGTGGCGGGGATACCTGTCTTAATGTCCGGCATGGCAAATCCCCGTATAGACGCGCAGGGCGTCGCCCAGAGTATCGTATTCGGAAAGCACGCCGTTATGCAGTACGGCGGCCCTGTCGCAGTTTTTGCGGATGGTCGCCACGCTGTGCGACACCACAATCAGCGTCGCATGCGCCTTGCGTTCCTTGAAGACCTTTTCGGCCTTGGCCTGAAAGGAGGCGTCGCCTACGGAGTAGGCTTCATCAATAAGATAGAAATCAAAGCCGATGGCCATGCTCAGGCCAAAGGCCAGCTTGGAGCGCATGCCCGATGAATAGGTTTTCACGGGCATGTCCATATAAGGGCCGAGTTCGGAGAATGCCTCCACGAAATCCGTCACTTCCCTGATGTCCGCGCCATAAATACGGCTGGTGAAACGCAGATTTTCCCGTCCGGTCAGACTGCCGTTGAAGCCTCCTGTAAAACCGATGGGCCAGGATACCCGCCCCTTGCGCGTTACAATGCCGCTGTCCGGTCGTTCCGCCCCACTGATGATGCGGATGAGCGTGGACTTGCCCTGACCGTTCAGCCCCAGAATCCCCATGTTCACGCCGGGCCGGAAGGTGATGCTGGCATTGCGCAGAATTTCCTTCCGCCCGTGCCGAGGCAGCGGATAGCTTTTGTTGATGTTCCGCAACTCAATCACAGCGTCCTCCCACGGGCATGCCGTTCAAGCAGCAGCCCCACGCACAGGGAAACGGCGCACCATGCGGCGAGATAGCCGATGTCGTATGCGGGGGCCGCCGAGGACGCGGAAAAGCCGCAGCGTTGCCACTCAATGAGTTGGGCCACGGGATTAATCAGGAGGACATCCGCGAATCTGGCAGGCAGTTCTGAGACATAAAAGAACACGCCGGAGGCAAAAAACAGAATCCGAAGGCACATGGGGATCAACTTGTCCAGTGTGGGCCAGAGGCGGGACAGAGAAGCGAAAATCAATCCTATACCCAGGCCCAACAGCGGCGCGAAGAAGAGCGTGGAGGCCAGAGATGCGGGCATGCGCAATTCCACGGGTTGCCCACAGGCGGCGGCAGCGGACAGAATAACGCCTGCGGACAGAACCTGCGTCCCCCAGACCACCACAGTACGGGCCAGCATGAGGTCCAGCTCCGTCACCTGCGGAAAGGTCAGTAACGCCTGGTTGGCGCTTACTGCTTTCATGCACCGGGAGATGGTATCGCTGAATATATACCAGGGAATAAAACCGCAGAGCAGAAATACGGCCATCCCCATACCATGAGGCGCATGCGCCCCCATAACTTCACGGAAAGCCCAGAATACGCCGATACCGAATGCCGTCTGGATAATGGCCCAAAGGTAGCCAAGCCGGGTATTGCCGTACAACGTATGTATTTCCCGTAAAATAAGAGCGGCGATGACTCGGCCCTGCACAGTCAGCGCGGGCGATACGGATGGGGTTGGAATGGTATCAGCTCTCATCGTGGCATGCTCTCAAATACGGTGGGGATGAAACGCCACGCGCCGTTTTTTTCCTTGCAGAGTGCGAATCTGTGGCTCATGTTTCCGTGCGTGACGCGGGCGGAACGGCATTCGTTGCCCAGGCCGGAAAGATAGAGCGGTCCCACCTCAATGGTGGCCGGGCCGAAGGGACTTTCGGCAAAGTATTGCGTGGAACCTTCCGGCAGCGCGGCCACCTGCTCGCCGAACGACAACGCGGCGGGAGCAGCCTCCGGAACGGGGGCGGTCGGAGCAGCGGATTCACGCGCGGCGCAACCGGAAAGCACGGCGCAGAGAGCGAGGGAGATAGTCAGGTATTCCCTCCGCATCATTCCACCCCCGCGCGCAGGCAGTCATGGATATTGAGAATACCGACCGGTTTTTCTTCGTCGGTGACGAACAGCGACGTGATCCTGTTTTCCTGCATGAGCCGCAACGCGGCCACGGCAAGCGTATTTTTACCGACCGTGACGGGATCGGAATGCATGACCTGCCTTGCCGTCTTGTCCATGAGGGAAGACCCCATGTGACGGCGCAGGTCGCCGTCGGTAATGATACCCGCAAGTCGTTTCTTTTCGAGAATGCCCGCCACGCCGAATCCTTTGCCGGTCATCAGCACGAGTACTTCCGACATGAGCGAGGACGCCGAAAGCAGGGGGAGTTCCTCACCCGTGTGCATGATTTCTCTGACCGTCATCAGCTTGCGGCCAAGCGAACCGCCCGGATGCCAGCGGTGAAACTCTTCAGAAGTGCAGCCGTGCCGACGCATCAGCGTCAGGGCAAGCGCGTCGCCCAGAGCCATTTGCAGGGTAGTGGACGTGGTGGGGGCGCAGTCCAGCGGGTCGGCTTCCGGCACAAGCGGCAACAGAAGGAGGTGCGCGGCGTTTTTGCCGAGCAGGCTGTCCGCGTTGCGCGTTACCCCTATCAGGGGGATGTTGCGCCGGGCCGCATACAGGATGATGTCCGAAAGCTCCGCCGTGTTGCCGGAATTGGAAAAGGCCAGAACGGCATCGTCGGAGGCCAGCATCCCCAAGTCTCCGTGGCTGGCTTCACCCGGATGGATGAAATAGGCGGGGGAACCCGTGGAAGCCAGCGTTGCCGCCACCTTGCGGGCCACATGACCGCTTTTGCCCATGCCCGTAACCGCGATGCGTCCTTTTATATTGTACAGGCAGTCCACAATTTCACAGAATGTGGTAGTCAGGCCGCGCGCCATCAATGTCAGGGCATGCGCTTCCTGCTGCAATATGGAGACGGCGAATCCCACTTCATCCATTTTTTCTTTCCGGATGACACGGGTACGGGAATTTTCACCGGAGACTTTCCTTACGGGCATAAAGACACTCCAAGGCACATCTTTTCCCAAGCCGTTGGGCAAGGGCCAAGATGCCTGTCGAATTTGACAGAAACACTGTCGATGAATCTTGAGGTATCAATACATTTAACACCTCTAATTTGCAAGATCATCCCTGAGGGAACTTTTACAAAGCATATTTACTTTGAAAAAATCCTCGTAAATTCACTTGCCTACCTTTTTCCTTCCTTTTTTTACGCCTCAAAAAATCGACAGTGTTTCTGTCAATGAGCATTCGGTTTGCGCCCGAAGAAGAGTGTTCCCGTCCGGGAACGACCAGATTCATCCAAAGTTTTCTTTTTCGTGTTTTCTGTTTCTTTGCCTTTTATCTTCAGCCATTATCGTGTTGAAGGGCTTGCCCGGCACCCTTCGTGAGCTCCATACGGGCGAGGAATAAAATTTCCACTCTTGTGTCCTCCGGTATTTTCCCTGCCGGGCCGGGCAAGAAAAACACTCACTGTCTCAGCGACGGCCACCAGGGATGCCTGTTCCAGATGAGCATAGCGCATGGTGGTCCGGGGATCGCTGTGTCCCAGAAGTTTTTGCACTTCATAGAGTGAGTGCCCCGCATTGACCAGAAACGAGGCGAAGGTGTGCCTCAAGTCGTGGATACGCACATCCGCAAGCCCTATGCTGCGCCGCAGCCTGTTCCAGAAGAGATAGAGGTCGCTGAGGGGCTTTCCCGGAGCATGGCCTGGGAACAGCCAGGGGGTCCCTTGCTGGCGCGGGATGGAGCGAATGACTGTTATGGCCTCGTCGGACAGCGGAATATGACGAGGCTTGCCGGACTTGGACAGCGGTACGATGAGCAGCCGCAAATCCAGGCGGACGTGTTCCCAGCGCGCCTTGAGGACTTCGCTCTTGCGCGCCCCGGTCAGCAGAAGCAGACGGATGGCAAAGGCTTCCGGCCGGTCGTTTTTTTCCAGCGCCCGCATGAGCCGTTGTGCCTCATCCCGCGAGAGGTAGCGTTCCCGCTGCGCGTGGATTTTGAAGGGCGAGACTCCCGCGCATGGTGATTGCCCCGTGAGCAGAAGACCACGCATTACGGCCAGAGAGCAAATTGTCTTGAAGACCGCCAGAATACGGTTGCAGGTGGCCGGAGCCAAACCGCCGGACGACAGTCCGTGCAGCCAGTCTTCCACTTCGTGGCGTTGTATGTCGGCAAGTTCCCGTGCTCCGAAGACCGGGGACAGATGTTGTCGGGCAATGCGCTCATCCACGCGCCAGCTCCGCTTGCGCAACCGGATATACGGCAGATAGACGGATGAAACAAAACCATCAAGATTGAATGTGTCGCGCTCCGGTTGCCCGCTGTTCCTTTTGACCGGCAAGGACGGCGAGCTTGTGGAGGAAACTGACGGACGGCAGCGAACCATGCGGCGTTCTCCAGGTAAAAGATTGACGGTGGACCATAAAGCTACGGCAATCTCGTATGAGCCGCATTGGGGCGTTTGCGCCGGTTCCGCATGGGAAAAGAAGGACGAACTCCATCATACTTTTCTCCTATTGTATTGAACTGTATATATTTGTCGAAGCTGCACACTGTTGAAAGATTTTTATTTCAGTAATATAGAACTGATTGGGAAAAAAGAAAAAATATTTTTGAATCTGGTTCCATATATGCTCTTACCGTGAAAGTTTTTGATGATTTCCACTCTTGATAAGGAAAAATGCCGTGTAAAGAATTTTATTGCACGGCATTTTTTTATGCAGAGGACAAGAGGAGAATATCACACCAGCGTCAACGCGGTGAAGCATCATCCCAGCACGATACAGGCGATTGCCACCAGCAGGAATTTACGTCGGTCCCGATTTGCTTCGGAGAACTTTTTTGCGGCGAATATCTCGAAAAGAATTCCGCAGCAGAGGCAGATTGCAGCCAGAATGATTCCCGCAGACATCCGTAACAGGGCGGGCGGCTGCACCTGTCCTGAGCTGAACCGGAAGCCGACCCACAGCAGGAAACTTCCATAAGGCAGCAGTGAAAAAGATGCCGTGGCTCCCCATGTCAGCATGTATGGATATGCTGTTTTCGGGGTGGGCTTTCCGCCAGACGGCTCTGCACCAGAGAGTGACTTTCTTTGTTGTACACATCGAGATTCGAGGTATCGTTTTCCAGCAGAAGCGCCTGTTTCCCATTATCAAGCAGATAGCCAATCAGGGTGAAGGCCAGCTTATTCTTGCCGACGATGCCTTTGTTTATTCCAATATAAAAAATGGGCATGTTCATGTTACAGATTCTCGTTTGATGTATCGGAGACAATGAAAGATGCTTTTTCCGTGGGGCGTTTTTTTACAGGTGTCGTCTCCTTTTTCTGAGAAGCGGAAACATTCTCGTCCTCCGAAAAAAATCGTTTTATGAGATACGCGGGAATGATGATGCCCTCGTTCTTGAGCATTTGGCTCAGTTCTCTGGGGGTGTAGCCTTTCTCCTTCGCCTTTCTGAAATCCCTCTCCAGTAGTTCCGCCGCCTCCGGGCGTGTTTTTCTGTCTTCTTTCTCCGGCAAATCCTGAAGCAGTTTCCTTGCCCGTTCTATTTGTTGAGGGCGGATAGTTGCGTTTTTGGCCATAGTATTTCCTCCTTGTGGAAAAGTGCCGCCAGTATATGGAAAATTTCTTCATATATACAATTTGGCCACTGCACGAGGCGGGTTCTTCGTGGCAGGATGGGGGTTGTGCTACACACAACCCCATCCTGCCAGAGGACTACGCCCTCTGGACTCCCGGAATGCTCGGCGCTTCGCTTCTCGCATTCCAAAGGCAGAAGGCATGAAAGGCGAAAAGAGCGAAGACGGCGGCCGGAGCGCCGCCCGGAAATGGGTGACGATTCGCGTCACCGAAAGAGAAAAAACGCGCCTCACGGAACAGGCGGAAATCGCAGGGTTGTCCCTGTCGGAATACATGCGGCGGCGTTTTTTCGGGGGCAGACCGCTGGTGGCTCATGCGGACCTGAGTACCGTTGCGGAACTGAGACGGATAGGCGGCCTGCTCAAGCACAATTTTGAGACGCTCCGGCAGGCAAAAGCTCCCCCGGATATTCTGGAACGACAGGAGGAAGCCCTGCGAAATCTGACATGGGCCATCCAGAAAATTTCGCTGCGTTGTCATTATGATTGTCAAGAAAATCAGGAGTACGAAGGCTGAGAAGCCCAAGGCATGGCAGATAGGCGACCTCGTGGATTACATCCGGTTCCCTCACAGCAGAAATCCGCAGGAGAAAATCGAATACGCGGGCGGAAGAGGGTTTCTTTCAGCAACTCATACTGGTCAGAAGGTGGAAATGATTGCTCTGGCAAGGGAGTCAGTCCGCAGCGACATGCCGGTGCAGCACTGGATGTTTTCCTGGCAGGAAGGCGAACAACCCTCCAGAGAACAGGTGGAGGAAGTGGTTGACATGTTTATGGAAAAGATGGGGTTACTCGGACATCAGACCATCTATGGGGTGCATTATGACACCGACAATTATCACCTGCATATCGCGGTCAACAGGACGAACCCGGAAACGGGAAAAGTCGTGCTTCCTTTCAACGGGCTGGACATTCAGGAGGCACATAAGCTCGTGGCCCATATAGAAGGCAGGCAGGGATGGGCCAGTGAAGAAAATCCTCTGTATGCGGTACTGGAAAATGGAGAGCTGGCGCGAAGAAGAACGGCCAGAGAGATAAAACCGAAGCAAGCCGCGCTGGATGTTGAACACGCCACCGGCGAAAAATCCGCCCAGCGCATTGCGCAGGAACGCGGACACAGCGCCATAAAGAACGCGAAATCGTGGGCTGAACTGCATGAGAAGTTGGCGGCAGTCGGTCTGCGTTTCGAGAAGAAAGGTTCTGGGGCCATCATCTTTGTGGGTGAAATCGCTGTGAAGGCGTCTTCAGTGGATCGCGCGTTCAGCATGGGAAAGCTGTGCAAAAAGTTGGGCGACTTTGAAGAAGGAACCTATCCCGATGTTCTGGGAAAGGTTGCCCCGGAGCCGGTGAGTTCCGTCAACCTTGGGGAATGGAAAGCCTATCAGACAGCGTTCGCCGGAGTGTCGAACAATGCAAAAGCAGCGGAGAATGCCGAGCTTGTCCGGATGAAGGAGCGGCACAGGGACGAGCGAAAAAGGGCGCTCTCCCGTCTGGCGCGTTACGGCCTGCCTGTTCTGAATATCGCCCGGCATTGTCTGATGGCGCAGCAGAGAGCGGAACGGCGTTCTCTGCGTTCAGGCCGGAAAAAAGCGCGTGGCGGCAAGCCACGTTTTGAAACCTGGTTGCGAACGCAGGGATTGTTCCAACAGGCCGACCGATGGCGACACCGCGCGGCATGGGAACAGGCGAGACACACCCCGTCCGCCCCACAACGGACAGCACAGAGAGCGGAGGCCATGCGCGAACTTGAGGATTTCAGAAGGTATGCCGATGCGGTGAACGCGGAACGCTACCGCGTGACCTGTATCAAAATGGATGAGGACGGCGGGAAAAAGACCTTCATCCTCGACAGGAAGGGCGGCATGACCAGAGGCTTTTCCCCTGGCGAACTGGAAGCGCACATGCCGGAAATGTTGCGCTTCCAGCGGCGCGGCGAAAATATCTACTACACGCCGCTGTCAGATGACCGGCATCATATCCTCATTGACGACATGACCCGTGACAGTCTGAAACGCTTGCAGGAAGACGGCTTCCGGCCCGCCGTGGTGTTGGAAAGCTCGCCGGGCAATTACCAATGCCTCTTGACCATTCCCAAGCTGGGCACGGAATTTGACCGGGACGTGGGCAACCGCATCACGGAGCGCCTGAATCGGGAATACGGCGACAAAAAGCTGTGCGGCTGCATCCATCCGCATCGTGCGCCCGGCTTCGAGAATCGCAAGCCGAAGCATCGGCGGGAAGACGGCTCATTCCCGCAAGTGAAGCTGCTATTTGCGGAGCGCCGGGAGTGCGGCAAGGCACTTGCTCTGGCCAGACGGATTGACCGCGAGTACGCGGAGGCCACCAAGAAGCGTCAGGCCGAACAGCGGACATTCCAGACGCCGGATTTCAGCCCCGGCGATCCGGCAGCGGCCTATTATGCCCATCTGGAAAATATCCGCCGTCATTTAACCATTGAGGATTATTCCCGCGTGGACGCCATGATTGCCTTGCGGATGCGCTCCAACGGTCACAGTCGGGAGAGTGTGGAAGAAACCATCCGTATTTGTGCCCCGACCATCCGGGAAACGCAGACCGGGCGGAACTGGCAACGGTATGCCGAGCGCACGGTGAATTACGCCTTCGGCCCGGCAGGAGACAGGGACTTGGAGCGGAATGCACGGTATCGGGAACTATGGGGGAAGGTTGAAGGGAAGGAGGAAAAGGAACAGCGCATACGAATGAAATAGGTGAAACCTAGCATGAGGAAATAACAGGTAAAATATGTGTTCAGCATCTTGCTCATCAGGCATTACTCGGATAGGATATTTACATGGGAAAAGAACGAATGCCGCATGATCCGGCGTATAAGCAGTTTTTCAGCAATCCCGAAATGGTGGAATCATTGTTGAGGGATTTCGTGTCTGCTGATTTCATCGCCGACCTGGATTTTTCGACGCTTGAACGCTGTTCGGGCAGTTATGTGACGGACGACCTGCGGGAACGCCATGACGATATTGTCTGGCGTGTCGGCTGGAAAAAGGGTTCCTGGTGCTATGTGGCGTTGCTTCTGGAGTTCCAGAGCACGCCCGACCACTGGATGGCCCTGAGAACGCTGTCCTATACGACCCTGCTTCTGCTTGATCTCGTCAAGACGGGAAAGGTACGTGAAAACGAAGGCTTGCCTCCGGTGTTCCCCATTGTTATATACAATGGAGGCAAGGCATGGAAAGCGCCTCAGGAAGTGGCGGCCTTGTTCGCTCCCATGCCGGAGGGTTTGAAGTATTATCGTCCCCAACATCGGCATTTTTTGCTGGACGAAAGCCGTGTGTCGGGAGAAGAACTGGATAAAAGCAAGGGCCTGGTCGCGCAGCTCCTGAGACTGGAGCGGGCGCAGGAGCCTGAACAGGTTCGGCAGATAGTCAGGGAACTGATAGCCCGGCTTCATGGGCCTGAATATCTGTCTTTACGCCGGGCGTTTACAGTATGGTTGGGCCGTGTTGTCCTTAAACGCTCTGGAATAACAGAAGAAATTCCCGAATTTCAGGATTTGCGGGAGGTGGACGCCATGTTGGAAGAACGTGCAGCTCAGTGGAAAAATGAGTATATTACGTTAGGTCGAAAGGAAGGAGAAGCTAAAGGACTTGGGCGTGGGGTACAACTTTTGCTGGAAGCACGCTTTGGAGCTTTGCCAGCATCGGTGACTACCTATATATCGAGTTCTTCAGATTCTAATACCCTTCAAAAAATGATGCTTTCTGCCTATCACGCGGAATCGCTTCAATCTTTTATAGAATTAATAAAGAAAAATTAAATTTATAATTGTATATCGAGTAAAATGTAATGCCACTTGCTTCTTTTATGATACAAGTGGCATTTTTATTTACTAATAACTATAAATTATCATTTATTATTCAACTATGGGTGAGGAAGTTACAAAAAAAGCGGTAGGTGGATACAAAGTCCAATCTACCGCTCATAAGCTCACATAACGCTACGCACTATGCCGAGGCCAACGTTTCCACCATATCCGCCACCCGCGAGCAGATGTCAGCATTTAGAAGAAACGTGGTGCCTTCTTCCGCGTCTTTTTCTGTCTTGGGGAACCGCAGACCGGAAACAGCCAGAGAAGCATCCAGCGTGAAATCCACCTGCCAGTCCGGTTCGCTGGTGGCGGATGTGGCCACCAGATGCAGCTTCTGAATAGCCATCCCTTCCTCAAGCGCCTGAGCCACGGCGTTCAGGCTGTTCTGCACGGCCACAGCGGATTTTTCCTCTGCCTGTTCGGATGCGGACAGACTGGCGGAACCCATTGGATGCAGGGTGTAGCCTTCGCACGGATAGCCTTCCCCGTGCAGGATGGCGGCAAAGAGTTTCGGCATATCTTCCGCAGGCGTGATGGGTGTGGCGTCCATGCCGAACGTGGTCTTGAACAACTCCAGTACCGGCTGCACCGCCTTGGCCGAAGCCGCCCCCACAAGCAGGCGTCCTTTTTCCGCATCCCACAGGCAATCAATGACGGACGGCACAAATTCCGCCTTGGCGGTCAGTTTGGCGGTGATGGCCTCTTTCAGTTCTTTCCTGCGCTTGCTTCCAACCTTCTTGCCGGAGGCAATTTCCTTCCGAACGGCTTCGGCAAGCTGGAGCCGGATAACGGCCCCGGACGCCTTGCGCGTGTCCAGCCGGAAGGAAAAGCCGGAATAGCGGCCAACTACGGAAGCCAGTTCAAAGCCGTCCGTATCCAGCGGATCGCCAAGCGCGACCCAGCCGAGGCGTCTGCCGTCAGCATCAATGTCAGGCGTAAAGGCATGAGTCCTCAAGGCGTCCAGGGTAAAATTGACGGTAGAGTTGACCTTGCAGATGGTTATGGCTGTAGTTGAAGACATGAAACCGGACATAACAACCTCTTATGTTTTGACGAAGTTAGAGAGTGAAGTGACTCGCGCCGTTCATCTCATGCGCGGACTTGAAATCACAAAGCCATGTACGCCGCCGGAGGGTGAGGCCGTCTGAGCGGCGGCTTTGGCCTGCGGAGCCGTGAGCTGCCTGTACGCCTCCACATGCTCCAGGGCTTCCGCAAGGGTATCAAAGGAGGCGCGAACGGTGCGCGCCCCGTTGATGATATGGTTTTTCTCGTACTGGACACGAAGGCCGATTTTGCCGTTTCCTGCCTGGAAGACGCGCAGTTCATACATTCCGTCGTCTTCGGCATCCAGCTTCAATGTATGTTCGTGTTTGCCGTAGAAATCCAAACCGCTGGCAGAGAAGCCCGCTCCCACAAGCCGGTCATGGTATGATTGGGAGGCGTCGGAACTTAGGGAAATTCTCTCGGCAGATTGTACTGTCGCTGTTTCGGCGGGAGGAGTCTCCTTGAGTCCGCGTCGCGCGGCATCCTCACGGGCAGCGGCCAGGCCCTCTTCCAGTGATGCAAACAGCCGTAACTTCACCCCTTGCGGTGCGGTCGTCGTACTGTGCCATTTCCCGTCCTCGTACAGACGGCTTCCCAGGGAACCGACGTGACTGTTGAAATAGGTACGGCGCAGGACATACCCTTCTTTCAGTGTATGGCCGTTATGCTGATTGGACACCGTGTACTCCGATCTGCCTTCTCCTTCACCGTATTTAAGCGTGTGAAGCTGCTTTTCCGGCAGCGTAACGGGAGGTGCAATAGAGGCACAGTCTTCCTTAGGCGGCGCTGCCGTTGTCGTCTGCTGTTCATCCGTCAGAGAGGTTTTGGGCGTCCAGGTGGAGACGTAGCTTGCATCATCCTGCATTCGTTGCAGCTCCCGGATGACGGAGTTATGATTTTCCCGCACCAGCGCCAACTCTTCCTGCAGAGGAAACTCCTGTCCAAGAGCGGATTTGACGGTTTCCAGTTCAGCTTTTTCCTGCCGGGCGTTCTCGCGTTGCGTGGTGATGGATTCGTCCAGCCCTTTGGCCAGGAAGTTGTCAATGCGCTGAAACAGGCCGGACAGACTGAGATTCTCTTCAAAATCATAGAACAGATTTCCCGGCCTGAACTCCCTTTCTTCCGCTCCCAGAAGGGAAAGCTGAAAGCCGTCTTTGGCGCCGGCGCGTCTTGAGCGTTCGACAAAGACCTCAAAACCGCGATAGGAGCCGAACAGAAATTTTGCGCTGGAATCACGGGTAACTTCCTTTATTCCGTCGAGCAGCCGATCTCGTATTTTATCGCTGTCCCTGGCCGTGAAGGTTTTGCCGTCAACCGTCAGCTCCACCAGAATTTTTTCTTTTCCCTTTTCTGTGATGGTACGGGTATGGGAATCCCTGCGGCGTATGTTTTCCGCATACAAAGTTTCCTCTTTGGCAAGTCTGGAGTCTGTGGACTTGAGCCATTTCAGACGGTCGCGCAGACGATGCTGGCCGCGCTGATGTTGTGAATACAGAGCTTCCAATTTACGAAGGTCTGCGGCAAGCTGAACCTGCATGAGAATCAGCGGATTGCCGGAGGCTGCGGCCTTCATTTCGGCGGCGTTGGCGGCTTCTGAGGCTACATCATCAATGACGCGCTGAAGCAGATCACCCTTGCGGAACTGTTCTATTGCGGCTGACTTGTACTCAATGGTCTGCCACATCCGCGCATCGTAAGTCTGTTTTGTTGCATAGTTGAATATTTTTACTGTAAAAGTATCGGGATTGCGTTCATAAAACATATTCCCCTGACGTATAATTCTTCCGTTGCGTTGCTCCAAATCTGACGGCCGCCACGGTGCGTCCAGATGATGCGCGGCGACAAGCCTTTTCTGCACATTCATGCCCGCCCCCATCTTGGCTGTTGAACCAAGAAGGATACGGACACGGCCCGCATTCATGTCGCTGAACAATTTTGCTTTTCGTATGTCCGTGTTGGCGGCGTCATGGATGAAGGCTATTTCCTCGGCGGGAATTCCCTTTGCCATGAGTTTTTGCTTCATGTCGTCATACACGGAGAACTTGCCGGACGACATGGCGATGACCTCATCCATATTGATGACACCGGCAAGAGCATCCTCATCGTCTTCAGGCTCGTTCTCCTGTTCCGAGGTTTCGCGGATAAGCGTGCCGTCCACGTCGATAAGCGCCCCGGATTCCAAATCCTGCCGTTCGCTCCGAGTGGATGCCGGAGCCTTTCCTCCCTTGGGTGTGGACAAATCACAGAAGACAAGCTGCGTACCCTTGTCGGCGGAAGTTTCACGCCAGATTTCATGAATACGTTCAACAGCGGCATTGAGCTTGGACCCTTCAAAATCATCGGCGGTCGGCTGTATCAGCCGGTAATCAAGCCCCGCTTTTCTGGCGTCATTGGTGACTTTGAGAGGATTGTCGATGCGCGGGTCTGAAGGAAGATTCTCCATGCGCTGGATAATCTTGTCCATATACGCAGCCTGAGCCGGGGAACGTTCCACCACATCATTATAAGGCTTGCCTCCCTCAATCGGAGGCGTCAGAGGTCGTTCCCCGGCCTGTTTTGCCTGTGCATCAAGGTCGGCTTTTGTCACCACATCGGCAAAAGTCCGATACATGGACAGCAGTTCCGGCACGTTTTGGAACTTGGCGAAGCGGCTTTTTAACTTGTAATTTACGCCAGTAGCATCCAACTCCCAACCGCTTGTGACCTGCCCGAAAGTTGATGCCCAGGCATCAAAGTGTTCTATACCCTTGTCTTTCAGTTCATCATACTGCATATAGCGTTGCAGAGTATAAACTTCGGCAATGGTGTTGCTGATGGGAGTTCCGGTCATGAAGTACACACCACGCCCGTTGTTCTGGCGTTGCAGATAGCGGCACTTGATGAACAGGTCGAGCGCCTTGGCGGAACCGCTGATATTCCCCAGACCGGACACGTTCATGGTCGTTTGGAAGGCCAAATTCTTGAACTCATGGCTTTCGTCGATAAACAAGGCGTCCACGCCCAAATCCGCAAAGTCCACGGCCCGGTCTTTTTGCCCTGTTCCGGCAAGCAGGGCATTGTAGCGTTCCTCCATTTTTTCTCGCTGTTTCTCCAGCTGTTTGACCGTGGCCCGTCCGCCCTCCGCAGCCTTTGAAGCTTCGATGGCCTCAATCACCGCGTCAATCTGTTCCTTGAGGATTTCCTCTTGCACATCGCGGGGCATGTCAATTTTTTTGAAGGAACTGTGCGCCACAATGACGGCATCCCAATCGCCGGTGGCGATACGCCCGAACAGCCTTTCCCGGTTGGCCTTGGTAAAGTCATTCTTGTCCGCGACCAAAATATTCGCATCGGGATAGAGTTTATAAAATTCATCTTTCCACTGGTATAACAGATGGTTGGGCTTATCCTAACTATAAATAACTATTTGATATTAAATGTGTTTTTATTCAAAAAAGCCAAAAATACCCGTATATATACCCGCAAAAATAGAGGACGAAAAAATATTTTTCTGGACAACCTCTGAAAAGGAGGTGTTTCTAATAAAATAAATTATTTTAGTATATTATATACTATTCTGATCTTCAAGAAAAGCAATGAAGTTTTTTTCTTCCCCGGCTCTTTGTCCGTCATACCCGCAGGTGTGCCGGAAGCGGTCATCCGGTCAAGGCCATGCCCTGTCGGGCCGCTTCGCGGGCCTTGACCGGATGCCCTTGCTTTCCGGCTATGGATACTTGCGGGCGACGGACGAGGAAGCCTCCGGGGGCTACACAAGCATACCTACTATTTCCATTTGAAAGAATGCGAATTTCGGTTTAATCACCGGCAAGAGGAAATTTACAAGCTCGTTCTCAAAATGCCAGAGACCAACCTCTCTGCTAGTCATAACCCATTCAAAATTTGTTTTTAGGAGGTATGTATGTCATTATTTAAGCGTTTTTTACATACTCGTTCCCAAGAACCACATTTTGTTACAACAGCGGAAATGGTAGTTTGCATTGAAAAAATACTTAAGGATGCAGAGCAGGAGATTATTATTGTTTCACCATATATAAAAATGAGCAAACGTATTCTATCCATTATAAATGATAAAATTCATAATAATGTAGATATTAAGATTGTCTATAGAGAAAATTTCGTAGCTGATAAACTTAATATCACTACATTTAAACGAGAAAATTTACATGAAAAATGCTTTTTTTCTGATAAA
>ENA-UOJR01001348-UOJR01001348.1-human-gut-metagenome-genome-assembly--contig:-C115P-NODE-1348-length-22323-cov-5.027888_pt1 | contig 22323 bp, 21 predicted proteins | sample MGYA00242354_ERZ723901 | MGnify/ENA metagenome assembly ERZ723901
TGGGGTTTGTCAGGTATACTGTCTGCGTTCCACAGAACACAGAACCTTGACAACCTATCCTGAAGCCCTTTGCCCGATATACCGCCATGACCTTCCGGTTACCCCCGCGCCCCCCTGGCAAGCACCTTTCCCGGAAGCAAGCGCCTCTCACGGACTGGCTGTGAGCCAAACAAGGTTTCTAGCCGGGAACAGGCAAGGGACACCCATACAATAGAATTCCAAATAAGAAGCATAACCTTTACTCTAAAAACTGAAAGAGAGGTACATTATGAAACAGCTTAAGAACATGCAAATCATCGGAATTGACAATGGCTACGGCAACCTGAAAACCGCCAGCGGCATCTTCCCCGCCAGCGTGCTGACCCTCAACCACGAGCCTGCCTACGCACAGGACTTGCTCATTTACGACGGCAAATACCACGTCATTGGCAGCGGACACCGGGAGTTCACCCCGGACAAGGTCAGCAACCCGGATCACTACATCCTGACGCTCGCCGGTATCGGGCAGGAGCTGTGGAAGAACAGGATGACTAAGGCTTGCGTGTACATCGCCGCTGGTCTGCCCCTGACCTGGGTGGAATCCCAGCGTGAGAGCTTCCGGGCTTACCTGCTCCAGAACGACTATGTGGATTTCATCTGGCGCGGCATCGAATACCACGTCGATATCGTCGGCGCAGACGTGTACGCGCAGGGATTCTCCGCCATCGTGCCTATGCTCAAACAGTTCAAGGGTGTGAACATGCTCTGCGACATCGGCAACGGCACCATGAACATCATGACCATTCAGGACAGGCGCGCCGTCATGGATCAGTGCTTCACGGAGAAGTACGGCACCTACCAGTGCATGCTCCGGGCGCGTGAATCCCTGACGCAGCGGTTCGGACGCACCGTGCCGGATGCCGTCATCGACGATGTGCTCCGAAACGGCGACGCGGACATCGGGCGCGACTACGTGGACACCATCCGCGAGGTTGCTGCGGGTTATGCGGCAGAGATCATGCGCAGGCTGCGCGAGCACGAATACGACCCGCAGACCATGCGGCTGTGGGTCGTGGGCGGCGGCGGATGCCTGCTGCGCCACTTCGGCGAGTATGAGCGAGAGCGTGTAACCATCATCGACAACATCCACGCCAACGCCGAGGGCTACGAGTATCTCGCGGAGCGGCGTCTCAGGCGCGAGGGAGCTGCCGGATGAGCCAGATGTTCCGCACCACCCTTCGGCTCGATTTAGACCATCCTGCCAGCGCACAGGCCGCCTCGCTGCTGCGTCAGCTTCACGCAGAGCGCGGTCTGTCCTACAGCGCACTGATTGTTCCTGCCGTCAACGCCTATTACGGCAAATCGCCTACGGACGAAGACCTGCGGGAGACGATTCGCTCCATTGTCCGGGAGGAGCTGGCGACTGCGCCCGTTCAGCTTGGAGATTTGCTGCAGGCGCTGAAAACCGCCGTTCCCGTAGATCATCCCGCATCTCCCTCCGCTCACGATGACGAGCCTGACGACGATGATCTCGACGATGCTCTGGACAGCTTCGGCTGCTGATGCTCTTTGGTGCTCATGCGCACCGCAATCCCGTATCCAGCCTCATATCGTGCGATACCTATATTACCAGAACGCACCAATGCGCACCATCCTCACAAAGCAGGAAGCCATGCCGCCTAAAGCATGGCTTCCTGTCTTTGAGCCGGGTGCAGGGTGGCAGCGCCTGCGCGGGATGCAAGGGGAAGCCCCTTGCCCGATGTCCAGAGGCGGAGCGCTCTGGGCCGGGTGCGGGGTGACAACGCCTGCTCAGAGTCCAGAGGCGAAGCCTTTGGCCCACGGCACTTTGCTGGATTCCGCAGGAAGACAGAAAGTGTCATAGTGGGTAGTTACACTTTCGCAGAAAGTGCCGCGCCCCCGTCACCCCGTGCCCCAAACGAACCATCATCACACCCATGAAAGAAAGGAGGTGCTTCCATGGCAAGAAACGATGGCGTGGATCGCACCACTGTGCGCAACCAGCCCCGAACGGAGAGCAACATTGCAGATGCCGAAGCTCACAACGAGCGACAGAAAGCCTGCTACCGGAACGAGGATATTGTCCCCGAACGCAGTCATCTGAACATCCACTTCAAGGAGCCTTCCGGCAGCTATCAGGAGATGTTCCGGCAGATGGAGCAGGACGGCACCATCTCTACCCGGGGTCTCATGCAGGACGCCGTCCATTATGGCGAGCTGGTTTTCGATGTCAACTCCGCGTATTTCCACAATCACGGCGGCTACGAGTTTGCACAGGCGTTCTACGCCGAGGCATACCGGGCTGCCGTCGATATTGTCGGCGGCGAGCAATACATCCTCTTCGCCGTCATGCACGCCGACGAACGCAATCAGGGCATGAGCAAGGCCCTCGGCTACGACGTATGGCACTACCATCTTCATGTGGTCTATGTGCCCGTCGTCGAAAAACAGATTCTGTGGTCGAAGCGCTGCAAGGACCCGGCGCTGGTTGGCACCGTCAAGGAGACCGTCATGCAGATCAGCCACAGCAAAAAGTGGCAGTCCCGGCCTGTACTGGATGAATTCGGAGAGCCCTTGCGCACGAAAACAGGCAAGATTGTCCTGAAGAAATCCTACAGCATTTTGCAGGATCGGTACCACGACGCCATGTTCGCTGCGGGCTACACCGACGTGGAGCGCGGCGAACGCGGCAGCACCGAGGAGCACCTGACCACCGTGCAGTTCAAGGTCATGAAGGAACAGGAAGCCCTCGATGCGATTATGGCGCAGCAGCAAAGCGCGGAGCAAGCCGTGCATCTGGCGCAAGCGAATCGGGATGAGGCTGAGCATGAAGTCGAAGCCGCAAAAAGGAAGATAGATGCACTTGCGAAGAGCGACAAAGAGGTCAAAGCATTCGTACAAAGCCTGGGTTCCGCAGACGAGCTTCTGCCCGACACCGGGATGCTGGAAACCGCCAGGAGCTACCGTGAAAACAAGGTTCTCCCGGTTATCAAGAAGCTCGTCCGCAAGCTGAGAGAGGTCTATGCCCTGCTGGTCAACGAGCACCAGAAGAACAACGATATGCTCATAGAAACCACCTAAGGCTCCCGCTCAGAACAGCAGACGGCTGGCAACGCGATTATTCAGATGACAACCCGTTTGTCTGAAATTCCCTGTAAGTGAGAATTTCCGCGATTCTCTGTGTACATACGTACACACATACAAAGGAATTGTACACATGTACGTATGTACGCAGTGGATTCGCATATCTGCAGGAACAAGAAAGGAACACTGAACCTCTATGCACCCACCACCGATCAACCCTTTATTGGAGGAATCATGGCTTTGCTCAAAAGAACGCCTGAACAGAACGCCGCCTTTGAGCGGTGCGTCGGCTTTCTTGCCGAAATGATCGAAAAGTACAGCGGGAAGGTGAAGTTTCCCGTTCTTCCCGCTGACAGCAAAACGAGTTGGGACAGTTTATCCAATCCATCATCTCAAACAAATTCAGAAGAACCATTGACAAATGATATGGCTGCGTAATAAAATGCAGTTGGGACAAAATACACGAACAGTTACTGCACGATTGACAGGAGGTGCACCATGCTTCAGAATCATCCTGCTCCTGAGAGCCGCACGCTGCCCCAACATATCACCGACGAGCACAACGGCCTGAGCTACACCCTTCACGGCGATTATTACTTTCCGGATCTGGAGCTTCCGGAGCAGCAGCCCATCGGCAAATGGGGCCGGCTGCACCTCCGGCACCTGGAATCGAACCATCCGGGTCATTTCCAAAGGCTTCTGCTCACGGGAGCACTGAATGCCTATCTGCACACTGTCGATGAGCAGGCCAGCGAGCGTTTCGATGTTCTCATGAAGGGATATGCCCAAAGCTGGGGCATCACCGAAGCCCTGAAGGCTGAAGATCCCATAAAGTGGGTCGGGCTCATGAATCTGGCGCGCGCCGAAGCGGAGCACAACGTGATGACCGAAATCATCTGCGCCTGAACCACCTCCCTTCACCGGCTCGTATCCAATCGGGCCGGGGAAGGCTTCCATAAACCGCACGAGGAGGAATTCCCATGTCCCAAGAAAAGCAGACGCCCGCGCCCATCCGTTCCAGCGCGGCGGAGGTGTTGACCTATGTCGCCTCCACGGGCGACCCGCAGGGCAGCATCGAAATACGCTACGAGGACGAAAACATCTGGCTGACGCAAAAGACGATGGCGCAGCTGTATGATGTGAGTGTCAAAACGATCAATTATCACATCAAGAAAATCTTCGATGATTCCGAGCTGTCAGAGGATTCAGTTATCCGAAAATTTCGGATAACTGCCACAGACGGCAAGCCGTACACTGTCCAGCACTATGCCCTGCAGATGATCATCGCGGTCGGCTTCAAGGTCAACTCCGAGCGCGCCGTTCAGTTCCGCAAATGGGTCAATCAGATCGCAACGCAGTACACCATTCGCGGCTGGGTCATGGACGACGAACGGCTCAAGCAGGGCACCTATCTGACCGACAAATACTTTGAGGAACAGCTGGAGCGCATCCGGGAGATCCGTGCCAGCGAGCGCAAGTTCTATCAGAAGATCACCGACCTGTATGCCACTGCTATCGACTACGACCGTACTTCCGCCGCCACGAAACGCTTCTATGCCACGGTGCAGAACAAGATGCACTTCGCCGTACACGGGCACACCGCCGCCGAGCTCATCATGGAGCGCGCCGACCACACGAAGGATCACATGGGTCTGACCACCTGGCAGGACGCGCCGGACGGCAAGATCAAAAAGTCCGACGTGTCCATCGCCAAGAACTACCTCACCGAGGACGAGCTTGGGCAGCTGAACCGCATGGTCACCTCCTATCTGGACTTCGCCGAGAACATGGCCCAGCGCCACATCCCGCTGACCATGCAGGACTGGGAAACCCGCCTGAACCGCTTCATTGAAATGTTCGAATACGGTCTTCTCAGGGATGCGGGTAGGGTGTCTGCAGAAATCGCCCGTCTGCACGCAGAAACCGAATTTGAGAAGTACCGCGTCATTCAGGACCGCGAGTTCCTGTCCGACTACGACAGGTTCCTCCTTGAGCTTGAGGAACACGCCGACGCGGCAAAGGCTGGACCGCAGGAGAAAAAGCCATGAAGCGAATGAAATGCTACATCTACACCCGCGTCTCCACCTCCATGCAGGTGGACGGCTACAGTCTGGACGCGCAGAAGGACAAGCTGCGCAAGTACGCGGAGTTCCAGAACATGCTCGTCGCCGGGGAATACTGCGACGAGGGCAAGTCCGGCAAAAACATCGAGGGCCGCCCGGAGTTCCTGCGCATGCTGCGGGACATCGAATCCGGCAAGGACGGCGTCTCCTTCGTGCTGGTGTTCAAGCTCTCCCGCTTCGGCCGCAACGCCGCGGACGTGCTGACCTCCCTGCAACGGATGCAGGACTTCGGCGTCAACCTCATCTGCGTGGAGGACGGCATCGACTCCTCCAAGGACAGCGGCAAGCTGATGATTTCCGTTCTCTCCGCTGTCGCCGAGATCGAGCGCGAGAATATCCTTGTCCAGACGATGGAGAGCCGCAGGCAGAAGGCCCGCGAGGGCAAGTGGAACGGTGGCTTTGCCCCCTACGGCTACAAGCTCGTGGACGGGCAGCTGCAGATTGCCGAGGAAGAGGCCGAGGTCATCCGCATCATCTATGACAAGTACATCCACACCACCATGGGCACCGCCAGAATCGCAAACTGGCTCAACGAGCACGGGTACAGCAAGGTCTGCCGCCACAACAACAAGCGTGAGGCCTTCACGGGTTCCTTCCTCATCGGCGTGCTCGACAATCCCGTGTACTGTGGCAAGCTGGCTTACGGACGCAGGCACAACGAAAAGATTCCCGGCACCCGCAACCGATATCACATCGTCAAGCAGAAGGACTATGCGCTCTACGACGGCATTCACGAGCCCATCATCTCCGAGGAGGACTGGCAGCTTGCGCAGAAGCAGCGCCAGCAGACCAACAAGCGCCAGCTCAAGACACACAGCCTTGACCACGAACACGTCCTGTCCGGGCTGCTCAAGTGCCCCGTCTGCGGCGGCGGCATGTACGGCAACGTGAACCGCAAGAAGAAGGGCGACGGAACCTATTACCGCGACTACTTCTACTACGCCTGCAAGCACCGCCTGCATGTGGACGGCAAGCGCTGTGACTACCACCACCAGTGGGGCGAGGAAATCATCGACGGCGCTGTGGAGGAGATCATCCACAAGCTGGTCAACACGCCCGCCTTTGAGCAGGGCATCCGGGAGAAGATTGGCGGCAAGCTGGACACCGCCGAGCTCGACGCAGAGATGGAGACCCTGCGCAAGCAGCTCCGCCAGCTCACGGGCACCAAGGACAGGCTGGGCGAGCAGATCGACGCGCTCGATTTCGACGACCCGCATTACACCCGCAAGGCGCAGGACCTGCAGGAGCGGCAGAACAGGGTCTACGACCAGATCGCCTCCATCGAGGTCAGCATCGCCGAGGTGCAGACCCGCATGGACAACATCCGCCAGCGCCGGATTTCCACCGACAACGTCTATCAGTTCCTGCTCTACTTCGACAAGCTGTACGACCAGTTCACCGATCTGGAGAAAAAGACCTTCATGAACAGCTTCATCGAGCGCGTGGAGATTTACCCGGAGCGCCAAAGCGACGGACGCATCATAAAGCGCATCGAATTCCGTTTTCCCGTGTATTTCAAGGGCTCGGAGATCAGCGGACTTTGTTGGGATGAAACGGATATGTCGGAAACGGTGATGGCGTTGTCTAAGCTTTCCGATGCCGAACAATATCGCCATTAAACTGGATATGGGCAAGCTGGTATAACGCCTGCCGAAAGCCATGCTTCCGCAACCTGTGACGAAATCAAAGCTCACGTCAAGAAACACACAGGTCTTACGGTTTCAACGCAGAATATCGCGCAAGTTAAGCGGAAATGCGGAATCATTGGGCGGGAATGCTACAATAAGGCGAAGGCAGAGAATGTGAAGCAGCCGCAATACCCCGCAGATAAAGGAAAAGCGATTGAAGAAGCGCTGCGGTTCTTTGTCATGATATTTGACGCCATTTAACGCCGAATTCATTTCCTATCCTTGTAGCAACGCACATTGAAAACCCGGCAGAGTTTTTCGCTCCGCCGGGTTTTCTATACATTTTCAGAATATACATTTTTATTATACGCTTATTTTTTCGTTCATTTCCACCCGATATACCCCGAAAGCATCGGATACACGCCCTGCGCTTCGGTCGGGAAAATCCGCATCGCCGCATCGGAAGCGGCCGCCTTCGTTTCGGCATTCACGCGCTTGTTTTAGAGCGTGTTTTCGTCGGATGAAAGCGCCTGTCCTTCCGTCACGGTTTTCAGATACGTTTCCAACAGATTCAGGTTTTCGGTTTCATAGCGCTTTTTGCCGATAACGGCATAGCTGCCCTCGAAGCGGAGCGCCGTCGATCCTTCCGCCGTAACAAACGTGAGCGTCAGGCCGTCGTCCGCCACGCCGATATCCGTCTCATCGCCGAGCGAAAGCACACAGCAACGCGCATGAACGCCCGAAACGGCGGTTCTGTCCGTGATGACAGTTCGCTGTGCGCCGCCCTCGGTATAGGCAATCCATTCAATCTGCTCGATGGAATCGGCGGAAAGTACCTTGACGGCATCCAGTTCCGGCCATTCAGAGGATGTCCGCTCCTCCCCGGTCGGCTCCGCCGCATTTCCAACGACTGCGCCCGAAATGCCCGCGGCAGGCAATGCGTCGGGCTTCGCGCTCTCGACGATTTCCACGGACAGCAGTTCACCGTCGGTAACGGCAAGCGCGGGCAGCGCGGCAAAGGTCAGCAGCACAAACAGGATAATCCACACGGATTTTTTCATGAGACACACTCCTTTCCATTTATCAAGAACATTCTTTATGGATATCTATATCATAGACGATTCATCCTCAAAGCGCAAGTGTCAAAGCCGTTAAGAGCGCAAACGAAGACGGATCTTCGCAATGGGGTTTCGCTTTTGAGATGATTCGTGTATAATAAGGAGAACCGATTGCGCGCGCACAGGCCGCGCGAATTTCAGATCGGCTTCAACGAAGGGAATCAAGGACATGTTTACCCCGAACGAATACGGTCTTTTCTCCATGCCGACACTCGAAACGCCGCGGCTGATTCTGCGGCGGATGACGATGAAGGATGCAAAAGACATTTTTGAATACAGCCGCGACGAGGAAGTCGCATGCCACGTGCTCTGGTCCGCGCAAAGGGATATCGGCGAAGCGAAGGACTACTGCCGCTACATGCTGCGCCGCTACCGCGCGGACGAACCAAGCAGCTGGGGCATCATCGACAGGCAGACCCGGCATCTGGTCGGCACCATCGGTTACATGGATTACAGCATGGATAACGCAAGTGTTGAAATCGGCTATTCTCTGGCTCGTTGGCTTTGGAACGGCGGCTACATGACGGAAGCGCTTGCGCGGGTCATCGACTACACGTTTGAATCGATGGATATCAACCGCATCGAGGCTCAACACGAACTGGACAATCCCGCCTCCGGCCGCGTGATGGAAAAATGCGGCATGCGCAAAGAGGGCGTTTTGCGCCAGCGGCTCTACAACAAGGGGAAATTTGTGGACGTGGCGCTTTACGCGATTCTCAAGAGCGATCCAAGAAAACCGGTTGGGGTTCCGTCCCAAACCCTGCAAGAGAACTGAGTTTTCCTGATCTTCCGCCTCGCTTCGCGGCGGTTTAAATCTTTATCATTCATGAAGCAAGGGGACATGGGAATCATTCCCCTGCCGGGGCTTGGGGCAGCGCCCCAAACGTTAATCTCTATGCGCTATCCTCCCGAAAGATACCGAAATCAAAGGAGTTTTGAAATATGATCAAACTGATTGCCTGCGACATGGACGGCACGCTGCTGGACAGCCAAAAGCGTCTGCCGCCCGAATTGCCCGAAGTCATTGCGCAGCTCAGAGAAAAGGGCGTGATCTTCTGCGTCGCCAGCGGCAGGCAATACGCCTCGCTGCGCCGCGACTTTGAAGCGTATGCCGACGATCTCCTTTTCCTCTGTGAAAACGGCGCGCTGGTCATGCAGCGCGATAAGCGTGTGCTCATCGACCCCGTGGACGCAAGCTTCATCACGCGGATCGTGACGGCGACGCGCGCGCTTTCGGGCGTGTATCCCGTCGTCTGCCGCGCGGACGTGGCGCTGATTGAAAAGACCGCTTCCCCGGAATTTATCCGCAACACGAAAATGTATTACCCCAGCGTCGAGGTTGTGGACGACCTGACCGCGCTGGGCCAGCTCGGCGACGTCTGCAAGGTCGCTTTTTACGACGAGGGCGACGCGCAGACGCATGAACTGCCGGAACTGAAAAAGCATCTGGAAGGGCCGCTGGCGGTCATCCTCTCCGGCGAACATTGGGTGGACGTCATGAAGCCGGGGGTGAACAAGGGCTGCGCGATGCGCGGCATTCAGCAGAAGCTGGGCATTTCGCCGGAAGAATGCATGGCGTTCGGCGATTATCTCAACGACTGTGAACTTTTGCAGGCCGTCGGAGAGAGCTATGCGATGGAAAACGCGCACCCCGCGCTCAAAAAGCTGGCGCGTTACATTGCGCCCGGCAACGACGACAACGGCGTGATGCGCGTGGTCCGCGAACGTCTTGGGCTGGCGGAGGCATAACCATGCACAGCACAGAAAAAAAGGCGCTTGCGCTGAACCTGCTGCTGTCGCTGCTGATGGCGGCGGGCTACATGCTTCTTTTCGCCTACAACAACACGCCGCTCGGCGCGGCCATCGGCAGCGACAACGCCATGTACCTGACGATGGGCACGGCGCTGGCCAAAGGCTGGGCGCCGTATGTCGATGTGTTTGACCACAAAGGCCCCCTGCTCTTTGCGCTTCAGGGGCTGCCGCAGTGGATCGGCGGCGGCTATAACCTGACCGCCGTGTTTTTGCAGGAGGTCGTCGCGCTGTTCGCCTGCCTGACGGTTGTCCGCGCGCTGGCCAGAGCGCTTTCCTGCCCGCCGGTTTGGGCGCAGCTCGTCTATCTGGCGATGACGTGCGCGTTCATGGACGGCGGCAACCTGACGGAGGAATACACCAATCTGCCGACGCTGCTGGCGCTGTATATGGCGCTCCGCGTCTTTGGGCAGGAAAAAATCGGCGAAAAGCTGTTTCTTCCGGCGGCAGGTATGGGCGTATGCGCGGCGGCGGCCTTTTCGCTGCGCGCCAACAACGCTCTGCCCATCTTTGCGCTGGTGGCCGTGCTGGCGGCCGGGCTGGCGATCACACAACGGTTTGCCCAACTGGGTCAGTGCGCGGCGGGTTTCACGCTGGGTCTGCTGGCCGCGTTCCTGCCCATCCTGATCTGGCTGGCCGCCAAGGGCGCGCTTTCCGCCGCATGGTACGGCGCGATCATCCACAACATGATGTACGCCGACAGCGGCACGGGCGACCGTTTTGCCGCGCTGTTTACCACGTCTTACGGCCACATGGCGATGATTGTCGCAGCGTTTGCCTGTGCGGGCGCGCTCGCCGTCTGGAAAAAGCGCCGCGCGCCTCTGCTCGCTTTGGCGATGCTGGCGGCGGCGGCCGCCGGCGGGCTGGCCGCGTTCCTTTCCCGCAAATTTTACATCCATTACCTGATGCTCGGCGCGCCTCTGGCCGCCGTAGGCGCGATGGCCGTTGTCAGCGCTTTGCGTCAGCCGCGCGCCCAAAAAGCCGCCGCACTGACGCTGGCCGCCGTCAGCGCACTCTGGCTGGGCATCAGCGGCGTGTCGGCCAACGCGGCGCGCCTTTCCGAGCGCGAAGGACTGGCACAGTTCGCCGCCGACGCGCAGGCCCTGATGGCACAGGTGCCGGAGGACGAGCGCGACAGCTTCATGGCTTACCGCGTCGAGCCCAAGTGGTATGTCGCGGCAAAGGCTCTGCCCTGCATGCGCTTCTACTTCCTTCAGGAGATTCTGGCGCAAGCCGATCCGGCGGTGATGGATGAAATCGTCGATACGTTTGAAACCGATCCACCGCGCTGGCTGGTGCTCTTTTACAACCGCACGTTCAGCCCGCCCTACGACGAGCGCGTCGCACAGATTTTTGAGACGGAATATGAGCGCGTGTATACGGCCGGACAGTATCAGCTGCTGCGTTTGAAGGAGTGAACGGCGTGCGTGAAAAGCTGTTGAAAACAGGCATGGGCTGTTTCGTCTTTGCGTCGGGCGTCGGCGTGGCGAACACGCTGCTGCTCCCCTACGCCCGCGCGCATTTCGGCTACCCCGTTTGGGGAACATGGGCCGCTTATGCCGCGGCGCTTCTGCTGTTTTGCCTGGCCGGGCGCGCCGTTTCCGTCCTGGAGGATGAAAAAGCCGCGCGTCTTGCGCGCGTGATCGCGCCGACGTTCATCGCGTGTCTGTTTGCCGCGCACCTGCTGATGGGGTATTTGCTGGAATATACGCCCGCCGGGGATAACTTCATGCTCTACAACGGTTCGCAGATGCTGGCCGCCGACGGGAATTTTGATCGCTACACGGATTTTTATCTCTATCTAAGCCGTTATTCAAACCAGTGGGGCTTCATGCTCATGCTGACCGGCTTTTATAAGCTGCTTTTCGCCCTCGGCGTGACGCAGACGTTTTTCCCGTTGGCGCTGACACAGGCTGTGCTCTATATTTTCGGCGTGTGCGCGATTCTGCGCATCGCAGAAAGACTCTCCGGCGCTAAGGGCAGGCTGATGACCATGCTCATGCTGGCCTGCTGTCTGCCGCTTTGGCTGGCCGCCGCCGTGCTGTATACGGACACGTTCTCCCTGCCCTTTATCGCAATGGCGCTGGATCTGGCGCTCCGCGTAAAGGACGCGGCGAATCCCCGTGCCCGGTTTGCGCTGTCGGCGCGATGCTCTCTGGTTGTGCTGATCGGCTGTCAGATCAAGATGACGGCGCTCATCGCGTTGATAGCGGCGGCCATCGTCTGGCTGCTGACGATGAAGCCCAGGCAGTCCGTCGTCTGCATCCTGCTGAGCGCGGCGCTGGTCGGCGGCGGCACGGCGGTCGTACAGCGCTATATGAAATACGAGGTGCTTGATCCCGCGATGGTGGAGCAGCACCACACGCCGACGATCCACTGGATCATGATGTCCATCCCCACGGGCGACAATCCCTACGGCGGCGCGACGGGCGATTACGGCATCACCTGGGGCATGATGGAAGACGGCGCTTCGCGCACGGACATCATGGACTCAATTTACACCCGCATGAAGGATAGAATCTACGCCCTGCGCTACCCGAACCGGCTGGCCGAAGCGGCGCTTCGCAAAAACAGCGCGTTCATCGGCGACGGCACATTCGGCATGACCGAAATGCTCGACGACGGACCCGTTCGGGAAAACGCAGTCTCTTCCTTCGTGCTGGAAGGGCGGGCGCATTACGGCGCATACGGCGCGCTCACCACAGGCATCTGGCTGGCACAGCTGACGCTGGCACTCGCCGCCTGTGTGCGCGACATTCGCAGGCGGGATGTTTCCGGCGCGATGCTGTATGTCGCGTTCTTCGGCGCGACGCTGTTCCTGATGCTCTGGGAAGCGCGAAGCCGCTATCTATTCGGCTTCGTGCCGGTGCTGCTTCTGCTCGCTGCGCGCGGCGCGATCGGCAGGAAGGAGGATACGCTTTGAAAAACAAAACCGGCGTTTGCAGGGCGCTGCTGCTTGTCGGCATGGGGCTGATGATTCCGTGCTATCTGTTCACGGCGGGCAACACGCTGCTTTCCCCATGGCCGCTGTATGACCGCAACCGTCTGGCGCTGTGCCTGCTGACCCCGTTATGTCTTCTGCTTCTTCTGTTGCTGGGGCGCGCGGCGAAAGCCAAAGTCTTTGAAACGCACGAGCGCGCGGTGCTGCTCGGCTTTGCCGCGTTTTATTTTGTCATTCAGCTGGTCATGGCCTCTGCGCTCCGCTTCACCCCGGTCACGGATTTGGAGCAGTGCGTCACGGCGGCGCGGCGCCTGGCGCAGACGGGCGCATTCGGCGACTCCGAGCGTTCGCTCATCTACTTCGGGCGCTACCCGCATAACATGGGGCTGGTCTACCTGCTGGCAGGCATTTTCAAAGCGGCGGACGCGCTGGGCGCGGATGAGCTGATGGCGGCGGCGCTGGTCTGCGGCCTGCTGTTTTCGATGGGGCTGCTTTGCGCCGCGCGGCTCTGCCGCCGTCTGGGCGGCGCGCAGGCTCAGGCGCGCGCGCTGCTGCTGTTCGCAACCTGCCTGCCGTTTCTCTACTGCACTTCCGAATTGTACACCGACGCGTTTTCCGTCGCATTCGCGCCGATGATCGTCTTTGCGTTTCTCAAAGCGCGGGACGCGGGCAGCCGAAAGGAACGCGCGCTTTGGGCGCTGCTGTTCGCGGTCTGCACGTTTTTCGGCGCACAGATCCGCTTTCCGACGATCATCGCCGCGATCGCCTGCCTGATTGCGGCGCTCTTTGAAAAGCGCGCAAAGCTGACGGCGCTGCTGGCCGCGCCGCTGGCGCTCGTCTTCGCCGTCGGCGGAAGCGCCGTCAACGCGGCAAACAAAGCCAACCTCGGCGCGGCAAACATCGCCCAAAACAAGCTTCCCAAGCTGCATTACATCGCGATGGGTCTGCCCGTGCAGAGCGACGAAGGATACGGCCAATACGGCTATGGCGGCTGGCTGATTTTCTCCACGTCGTTTGACGATCCTCAGGCTCGCGACGAGGCGCTCCGTCAAGAAGTCGTTGACCGCGCATATACGCTGGCGCACCACCCGGCTCAGCTGCTCAGCACGCTGAGCCGAAAAAACCTTTCCACCTTCGGACGCGGCACATTCAATCTGAACGAAATCTTTGAGGCCGACGCACATGAGGCCGACAACGCCGTCAAGCAGGCGGTCTTTGAAAACGGCCGGTTCAACCGCGCATATACGCATCTGGCGACGGCGATGTTCGTTGCACAGATGGCGCTCGCGTGCATCGCCTGCATACAGGCAATCCGCAGACGCGACACGCGCGTCGCGCCGCTGTTTTTAACGCTGCTGGGCGCATTTCTGTTTTTGAGCATCTGGGAAACGCGGGCGCGGTATTTTTTCCAGTTCATGATGATCCTGCTCTGTGCAGGCGCAATGTTTGAAACGCCGTCCACGCACGCCGCACAAAAAGCATAAATTCCGCGCTTTCCAGGCGTATTCAACCGCCGTTTATGGATTAGCTTGCCAAAGCGGCATGATATGTGTATAATATAGGGGTTAAAGTTTACCATCTCCGGGCAACCGGCATAAGGAGGATCACTATGGCAGAAGAACGAATGCTCATCACCGGTGGGCAGCGATTGGAGGGCACCGTGCACGTCAGCGGCGGCAAAAACACCTCGGTCGCGGTCATCTCCGCCTCGATTCTCAGCCAAACGCCCTGCGTCATCGAAAATTTGCCCAACATTGAAGATGTAAACGTTTCGGTGGAGACGCTTCGCCACCTGGGCGCAAAGGTCATCTGGGACCCCGACGCGGGCGTGATGGAAGTCGATTCCAGCACCATCAACCGCACGGACGTGCCGCTGGAACTCTGCCGCCGCATGCGCGCGTCCTCGTATTACATCGGCGCGCTGCTGGCGCGCTTCGGGCGGGCGCAGGTGCCTCTGCCGGGCGGATGCGATATTGGGCGCAGACCGATTGATCAGCACATCAAAGGTATGCGTGCCCTCGGCGCAAAGGTGGAAACCACGCGCGGCATGGTGCTGGCCGAAGCCGACGAGCTGACGGGTTCAGACGTGTTTATGGATATGGTCACGGTCGGCGGTACGATCAACGTCATGCTGGCGGCCTCCCGCGCAAAGGGCATCACCACGATTTACAATGCCGCCAAGGAACCTCACATCGTCGATTTGGCCAACTTTCTCAATTCGATGGGCTGCCGCGTCAAAGGCGCGGGCACGGATGTCATCCGCATTCGCGGCGTGGATACGCTGCAATGCCGCCGCCCTTACGCCGTCATTCCGGATCAGATTGAAACCGGCACGCTGATGATCGCCGCCGCCGCGACGCATGGCGACGTGACCATCTGCGGCTGCATCCCCACGCACATGGAAGCGCTGACCGCCAAGCTGTTGGAAATGGGCGCGCGCGTGGAGGAGCGCGACGACGCAATCCGCGTCCGTTCGCTGGGCGCGCACCGGGCGGTGACATTCAAAACGCAGGTCTATCCCGGCTTCCCGACCGATTTGCAGCAGCCCATGAGCGCGCTGCTCTGCACGGCGACCGGCACTTCGACCGTCGTGGAAAACATCTTTGAATCCCGCTTCCGCCATCTGTCGGAGATGGAGCGCATGGGCGCGCGCGTGCGTATTTACGAGCAGACTGCCGTCATCGAGGGCGTGCCGCAGCTGCACGGCGCGGCTGTGGAGGCCACCGATCTGCGCGCGGGCGCAGCGCTGGTCATCGCAGGGCTGATGGCGCAGGGCACGACCGAGATTTATAATACGCACTTCATCGACCGCGGTTATGAGCATCTGGAAGAGAAGCTCAACAGCCTCGGCGCGAAAATTTCCAGAACGACGGACTGATTTTTAGGTTTCTTCCGTTCCGAAATCATCGGTTCAAACCGCCGCGAAATGTTGACAATATATTCATAACCAATCAAAAGAGCTTTGCACCCCGCCCCTCGTTGGAATTGGGATGCAAACCTCTTTCTTATCTGTTATCGCTTATTACCGCACTTCGTAAACCGCCGTCACGCTTGCCGTCACGGAAACGCTGCCCGAACGAATGCCTGTGCCGGCCGCTTCAGCCTTCATGCTCACCGCGCCGTCATGCGTACTGACGGTGTACTCGTCAAAGCCGGTGTTTTCGGTCACGGATTCCAGATGATCGATCGTCATCCCCGCCGCCTCAGCCATGCCTTCAGCCTTGGCCGCCGCCTCCTCGATTGCCGCCTTGAGCGCCTGACGATACAGCTCGCTGCGATTTGAAACGTCATATTCCACGTTGTAAATCTCGCTCATGCCGCAGTCCGTCACCACGCCGATCACGCTGTCGAGCATATCCACATCCTTGCAGGTGATGGACAGCGTGTGATTGGCCTGATAGCCGTTGACGGTCGGCGTTTCGCTGTTATAATCATATGTCGGATAATACGTGTAGCTTGTGGTCACGATGTCTTTCTCTTCCACGCCCAGATCCAGCAGCTTTTGGGTCGCGGATTGAATAATCGCATTCATGCCCTCCTGTGCGTCCGCGACGCTCCTGCCCGAAACAGACGCATTCGCCGTCACCGTCACCATGTCCGGCGCCGCCGTCACGACCACCGTGCCCTGTGCGGTGATATCCGCGTCGTTTCCGTCGGCAAAGGCCAGCGCCGGAACCGCCAGCATCAGCGCCAGCGCAAAAGCAAGGATTTTTTTCATATTTCTTTCCTCCTGATGGTTGATTTTCATTTCCGCGTTCGTCGTTTCCTGCACCGAACATCATATAGACGTTTCAGCGCCTGGTTTTGTTCCCATTATCTGGATTTTTTCTCATATTCCGCAAAAGATACAAAATTTCTGTCATCCGTAAGCAGCATCTTTTGATAACGCTCCAAATCGGCGTCGGCCTGTTCTTCGGAAATTTCCTCGCCGTCGTACAGTTTATGGCTTTCCGTCATGCGGAGATAGACACCCCCTTCTAAGTATTCGCCGTTTGCATCCATCTTGTCAGCGGTCTGCACGCCCTCGCGAACTACAATCCTTCCATTTTTGATGTCACGAATGCACCACGTCGAATATGACGCGCCGTCGGAGCCTTCGTTATAAATTCCTCCGTCCGCACAAAGATAATTTCGGCTTCGCGTCCAACTATCAAGTACGCGAATCGGCTTTCCATTCTTCATCGTATAGACCGCATAAAGCATATCTTCATTTTGGTAACGGCTAGATTCCAGACTGCCTCGTGACAGGATAATCAGCTCGTCGCTCCCATCTTGATCCAAATCTTTCAGGATGTACCCATCCTTTTCCAACGAGCTTATAAAACAGTACGGTTCAAACCCGAACTCACTAATAATCTTGTCACTGTCCCAGCGCTCTTTTTTAGCTCGGATATACAGTTCAATGACCTCGTCATAATTTCGGCAATTCTCGTCGGCATAGACAAATCCGTTCGCTTCGCCCTCGCCCGCATATTCGCCCGCGTCGCAGTAGCAATCCACATAGTCGGCATTCAGCCACCCCGTCATGCCTTTATGCGAATCAGGGCTGGTTTTATCCGAATATGTCACCTTGATTTTGACCCAGCCCTTTTGAATGTCGAGCAACTGAAATTGATCTGCCTGCTCCAAATGGCCGACAACCTTTTTACCATTGATCTTATTCCGCACCTTCACATAGTTGCCCGTGCAGTACACATCCGTCGTATCCAGATGGTTTTCCAGATGTGCCGCGTGGTATTGTGAATCCGCATCCGACGCGATGTTGCGCGCCTTATCCGCCATCGCCGTTCCGCTGAGTAGGCAGAGCGCAAGCGCGCCCAGCACGATAAATCGTTTCATCTTCGCAATCCTCTTTTACTGCTTCTTCTTTTTCCGAATCCAGCATCTCGCCAGCGCGATCACAGCCGCCGCGGCGGCCACCCACGGCAGGGCGTAGGTCAGCCCCAGCACTGCGTTGGAAACAAACTCGCCGAAATTCTCCCAGCCGTCGGCAAGCTGTCTGCCCAGCCGCGTGAAAAACGGCTGCTTGGCGCTCACCGCGCTGCTCTTTTCGTTGATGGTCACATACAGCGTCGCCATGCTGGCCTGATTGTCGATCCGGCGGTTCTGCCCCTCCAGCCACTCAATCTCCTCCTGCACGTCGAAGATCGCATCGGTCAGCGTGATGATGTCCTCCATGTTTTCGGCCTTTTCATAGAGCGCGTCCAGCTGCCGCTTCTTCGCCCGCGCGCTTTCCAGCCGGGATGCGTTGTCCGTATAGGTGCTCGTCATATCGACGGCGCTGGTCTGCTCGCGCGTCACCTCGCCCCACTCGCCCGCGCCGGAGAGCACGCCGTCCAGCATATCGCTCGGCACGCGCAGCGTCAGGTTTGCGCTTCGGCTCGCGTTCTTCGCGCCGCTGATGTCCCGGCTCTCGACAACGCCGCCCGCCTGCTCAATCTGCTCGCAGAGCGCGGAAACCGCCTCGTCAAAGCGCTCGGTTTTCAGGGCCAGCCATGCGTTGCGGACGATCTTCTTCTCGTCCTCCGCCGTGCTGTCGTTCGCCGCGCCCTTTTCCGCCGCGCTGCGCGCGCCAAGCGCCGGAGCACTGTTCTCGTAAAGCGCGACCGCGTCCTCCTGCGGATAAGCTTCGTAGGTATCGTAAGCGCCGTAGTCGTAATCGTAGGCTGTCTGCGCCGCCGTGTCTTCGCCGCTCAGCCTTCCCATGCCCGCGCCAGCCGCAAACACCAGCGCCGCGCACGCGGCATAACCGACGACGCGCGCACCCTTGCGCCGCATCCAGTCGCCGATGGAAATGACGCGCGGCGTTTGGCGAATCGCGCTGCGCCAGCCTGTTTTGAAGGATTCCGGCGCCGTCACGTCTTCATCGATGTGCTGCATGCCGGAAAGCACATCCGCATGATCCAGCAGCGCGCGGCAGGCCTCGCACGTTTGAGCGTGCGCCTCCATCTCTTCACGTTCTTCCGCCGAAATTTCCCGGCCGGAAAAGACGATAGCTTCCAGTTCTTCACACCGCATGTCGTTCACCTCCCGTTTCTCCCACGCCGCGCCGTTTCAGCTCGGCGGCAATCTTCTCTCTCGCCCGCGCCAACCGTGACTTCACCGTACCTTGCGCAATTTGCAGCGCCTGCGCCGTCTCTTCCACGCTGAGGCCGTGTACATCCCGCAGCAGAAAGACCTCGCGCATCGTTTCCGGCACGGCGGAAATCGCCCGCTGAATCTCGCTTCTCGTCTCCGTCCGTTCGGCATGCTCCTGCGGGGTCTCGCCGCTGTCCGCCGGATCGAAGCCGTCCGTCTCGCCCATTTCCTCCAAAGACGGCTGTGCATGCCGCTGACGCTTGCGGATCGCGTCCATACAGCAGGAAGCCGTCACCCGATAGATCCACGTGGAAAACGCGCTCTCAAACCGATATTGCCCGATCGTGCGCCAAATGCGCAGCATCGCTTCCTGCGCCGCGTCCTCGCCGTCGTGGGGATTGCCCATCATCCGCAGGCAAAGCGCGTAGATTTTTGTTTCGTATGCGCCCATCAGCGCTTCAAAGGCGTTTGCAGCGCCTTTAGCCGCCCGCGCAATGTTTTCGCGCTCCATCCGCGCCCCTCCTTTCGCATTCCTTCTGATATTTAGACGAATGACCCGTTCAAAAAGTTCCCGCATTCTTTCAAAAACCAGCAGTAAAAAAATCTGCACAACGAGCGGACGCGCATTCGTGAAACGGGCGCGTTTTTCGGAGAAAAAGGACAGCGCCCTGCGTCCCCTGCAACAGTTTTTCGCAAATCCATCGTATGCAGGGGCGGCCAGTGATCGTCCGCTGAGTTTGTGCAAATTTTCGGATCGAATCCTTTATTGCAGCAATCAAAAACAAACTCTGCCCTAAACGAAACGCTTAGAACAGAGTTTGCCTTATTTTGCAGCTTGCTTAGAGCAAAGCCTCCCTCAGGGAAGTGTCGGCGCAAAGCGCCGACGGAAGGAATTCGTTATTACTCCTCGATGATGCTCTTGCCGGTCATTTCCTTCGGCACGGGCAGACCGATGTAGGGCAGCATGGTCGGCGCGATATCCGCCAGACAGCCGCCCGCGCGCAGCTTCACGTTGCCGCAGCCCGCAACCAGGAACGGAACCGGGTTGGTCGTATGCGCGGTGAACGGCGTGCCGTCCGGATTCTCCATCTTGTCCGCGTTGCCGTGGTCGGCGGTCAGGAACATATAGCCGCCCATGTCGCGAACGGCCTCCCAAACCGTCTCCACGCATGCGTCAACCGCCTCAACCGCCTTCACGGCCGCGTCAAACACGCCCGTGTGGCCGACCATGTCGCAGTTGGCGAAATTGAGGATCACCACGTCGTATTTGCCGCTGCGGATGCGCTTGGCGCATTCGTCGGCCACTTCGTAGGCGCTCATCTCCGGCTTGAGGTCGTAGGTCGCAACCTTCGGGCTGGGGATGACCTTGCGATCCTCGCCCTCATACGGCGCTTCCACACCGCCGTTGAAAAAGAATGTCACGTGGGCGTATTTCTCCGTCTCCGCAATGCGCAGCTGGGTCTTGCCGTTCTTGGCGAGGTATTCGCCCAGCACGTTGGTCAGCTCCACCGGCGGATAGGCGACTTCGACGTTCGGCATGGTCGCGTCGTATTCCGCCATACAGACATAGTGCACGGGGAAACGACCATAGCGGCGCTCGAAGCCCTTGAAATCGTCATCCACAAAGATGCGGGTCATCTGGCGCGCGCGGTCCGGGCGGAAGTTGATGAACACAACCGTATCGCCCTCCTGCACGCGGCCGCCTTCGCAGGTGACGCACGGCACGACAAACTCATCCGTCACGTCGTCGGCATAGCTCTTTTCGATGGCTTCCAGCGCGCTGCTCGCGTGGTTGCCCTCGCCGTAGACGAACGCGGCATACGCTTTTTCCTCGCGATCCCAGTTGGAATCGCGGTCCATCGCGTAGTAACGGCCCGTCACAGTCGCAATTTCGCCCACGCCCAGCTCGTCGAGCTTCTTTTGAAGATCCTCAAGGAAGCCCTTGCCGGAATGCGGGTCGGTGTCGCGGCCGTCCATGATGCAGTGGACGTACAGCTTTTTCGCGCCCAGATGCTTGGCCAGATCCAGCAGGCCGAACAGGTGGTCGATGTGGCTGTGTACACCGCCCGTGCCGAGCAGGCCCATCAGGTGAACGGCCTTGCCCGCGTCGATGGCCGCGCGCATGTTGCGCACCAGCACGTCGTTTTCCTTCATCGTGCCATCCATGATGGACTTGGTGATCAGCGTCAGCTGCTGATAGACGATGCGGCCCGCGCCCATGTTGGTGTGGCCTACTTCGCTGTTGCCCATCTGGCCTTCCGGCAGGCCGCCCGCCATGCCGGAAGCCTGAATTGTGGTATAGGGATAGGTTTCAAACAGGCGGTCGAGGTTCGGTCTCCTGGCCGCCGCAATCGCGTTGCCGAACGTCTGCTCCGGCACCCAGCCGAAGCCGTCCATGATGCAAAGCAGAACAGGTTTCTTAGCCATAATTGCTCCTTTACGCGTCGAAATGAACAACCTTGGAGAAGTCCTCCGCCTTGAGGGACGCGCCGCCGATCAGGCCGCCGTCGATCTCCGGCTGCGCCATCAGGCCCTTGCAGTTCTTCGGGTTCATCGAGCCGCCGTACTGAATGCGCACATCGTCCGCCGCGTCGCCGTAAGCCGCGCGGACCGCCTCGCGGATCACGCCGATGGTCTCGTTCGCCTGCTCGTCCGTCGCGGTCAGACCCGTGCCGATCGCCCAAACCGGCTCGTAAGCGATGACCACGTTCTTCACCTCGTCCGCCGTCAGGCCGGAGAGCGCAATCTGCGTCTGATAGGTCACCAGCGCGTTGGTGTAGCCCGCTTCGCGCTCTTCCTTCTTCTCGCCGACGCAGATGATCGGGGTCAGGCCCGCCTTAACGGCCGCCAGCACGCGCTGGTTCACCGTCGCGTCCGTCTCGCCAAAGTACTGACGGCGCTCACTGTGGCCGAGAATGACGTATTCCACGCCGGATTCCTTGAGCATCGCCGCGCTCAGCTCGCCCGTGTACGCGCCGGATTCCTTCCAGTGCATGTTCTCCGCGCCCAGCTTGATATTCGTGCCCTTGATGACCTCGCTCACCGCGGCAAAATCCACCGCCGGGGTGCAGACGACGACGTCGCACTTCGCATCCTGAACCAGCGGCACAAGCGCAGAAACCAGTTCGCGCGCCTCGCTGGGGGTCTTGTTCATTTTCCAGTTACCGGCAATAATCGGCTTACGCATGGGATGTTTCCTCCTCATCATAAATGCCCCAAGCGACCCCAAGGCCGCTCAGGGCGAAATCATTTACAGTTTTTCGTCAAGGCAGGCAACGCCCGGAAGCACCTTGCCCTCCAGATATTCGAGGGACGCGCCGCCGCCGGTGGAGATGTGGGTCATCTTGTCGCCAAGGCCCATCTGCTCAACCGCAGCCGCGGAATCGCCGCCGCCGATGATGGTCACGGCATCGCTGTCGGCCATCGCCTGCGCCACGGCCAGCGTGCCAGCCGCAAGGGTCGGGTTCTCGAATACGCCCATCGGGCCGGTCCAGATGACGGTCTTCGCGTCCTTCACCGCAGCGGCAAACAGCTCGCGGCTCTTC
>ENA-UOJR01001352-UOJR01001352.1-human-gut-metagenome-genome-assembly--contig:-C115P-NODE-1352-length-22250-cov-22.910565_pt1 | contig 22250 bp, 20 predicted proteins | sample MGYA00242354_ERZ723901 | MGnify/ENA metagenome assembly ERZ723901
GCCGACAGACTCTTATTTTTCTGTCAGCTGGCCTGTTTAAAAACCATTATAACCTGTTTATTCTTTTCCGTCAAAGCAATAGGTACACATTTTGCATTTCGGCAGTCCGATCGACTCTACCAGATCGTCCAGACGGTGATACCTGAGGCTGGTGAAATTCTGACGGCGGCAGATTTCCTGGCACATGGACTCGTAGCGGTCACTCTTCGGATCTGCATACTCTTCCAGTACTTTCTCTGCGTTTTCTCCCTCTTTTTCTAGAATAATCCGTCTTGTGATCAGATCCAGCTCCGATTTGGACCGGGAGAAATTCAGGAATTTGCAGCCATACAACAGCGGCGGGCACGCCGGGCGGACATGAACTTCTTTTGCACCGCTCTGATATAAAAATTCCGTTGTCTCACGGAGCTGCGTACCGCGCACGATGGAGTCGTCGATCAGCAGCAGTTTTTTCTGATCGATCAGTGCCTGCACCGGGATCAGCTTCATTCGGGCAATCAGATTTCTCTGTTCCTGATTTGTCGGCATAAAGGAGCGTGGCCAGGTCGGGGTATATTTGATGAATGGTCTTGCAAACGGAACTTTGGACTCATTCGCATAGCCGATTGCATGGGCAATTCCGGAATCCGGCACGCCTGCAATGAGATCCGGGTGGACATTGCTTCCCGCATCACGTTTGGCAAGCATGGCACCGCAGTGATACCGCATCTCCTCGACATTAATTCCCTCGTAGGACGCAGTCGGGTAACCATAGTAAACCCATAGGAAGGAACAGATCTTCATCTCTTCCTGTGGCGGCACGAGCATCTCGACGCTCTCCGGTGTAATAAAGTCAATCTCACCCGGTCCGAGTTCATGGTAATCCGTGTAACCCAGGTTCAGATATGCAAAATTTTCAAAGGATGCGCAGTACGCTCCCTCTTTCTTTCCAATAACAAGCGGGGTGCGGCCTTTTTTATCGCGCGCAGCGTAGATACCGTCTTTTGTCAGCAGCAGCAACGTCATGGAACCGTCTACAACATCCTGCAGATGGCGGATGCCCTCCGGAATCGTCTTTTCACTGCAGATCAGAGATGCCGCAAGCTCGGTTGCATTGATCTGACCGGTGCTCATCTCCTGGAAATGGGTGCGGCCGTTGCCGTAAACCTCTTTTAAAAGCTGATCCATGTTGTTGATTTTTCCAACCGTGGTAATCGCAAAGCTTCCAAGGTGTGACTGGATCAAAAGCGGCTGCGGTTCATAGTCGGAAATGCAGCCAATGCCGAGGTTTCCCTCCATTTCTTCCACATCACGCTCAAATTTTGTACGGAACGGTGAATTTTCAATGTTGTGGATGGCACGTGAAAAGCCATTTGCCCCGTATGTCGCCATACCGCCTCTTCTTGTTCCGAGATGTGAGTGATAGTCTACTCCGTAAAACAGTTCCAGTGTACAGTCTTTTCTTGATGCAACGCCAAAAAAGCCTCCCATTTCTTGTCTACCTCTCTTTGTGTATTTTTTCTCCCTTGGGTTCTCTTACATATGAATGCCCCGGCAAACCGGGATGCCCGGTTACTGTTCACCGATGCGGGAACCGCAGCCAGTCTTCTTTTAGTGTACCACGATCTTCTCCGTACTGTAAAGTACAACTAATAAATTTGATATAAAAAATAATCTACATTAATAAATAAATTTACAGCTTTTTCCACAAAGATTTTACTGTAAAATCAAAAAAAGAAAGTATTGATTCTTTTTATCGGTTATGATACTTTAAAACTGCTTATGAATCTTGGTTTTGCGTTAAACGCAAGAAAACGATTCATTCTTATTTTATCTTTTCTTAAGAGGAGGTTTTTACCATGGTTTCACTTTTGTTACCAGTCATTTATCTGGCATTCATCAGTCTCGGACTGCCGGATTCTCTGCTCGGCTCAGCGTGGCCGGTCATGTATCAGGAGCTTGGAACTTCTGTTTCTTCTGCCGGCATCATTTCTATGATTATTGCCGCCGGAACAATCGTATCCAGTTTGAACAGCGACCGTCTGAATACCCGCTTCGGCACCGGAAAAATCACGGCAGTAAGCGTTCTCACAACAGCAGTGGCGCTGTTTGGATTCTCCGTCAGCCACTCTTTTCTCGCTCTCTGCCTCTGGGGTATCCCCTATGGTCTCGGCGCCGGAAGCGTGGACGCAGCCCTGAACAACTACGTTGCCCTGCACTACAAAGCCCGCCATATGAGCTGGCTGCACTGTATGTGGGGCGTCGGATGCAGCACCGGTCCGGTCGTCATGGGATATGCCATCAATCATTCCACCTGGAACAACGGCTACCGTACCATCGCCCTGTTCCAGATTGTGCTGACTCTGATTTTATTTTTCAGTCTTCCGCTCTGGCAGAAGCCATCTGCTGATGCTTCTGCAGATGAGAACTTCGTTCCGGAGCAGAGAAGTTTTTCCCGCCTGATCCGCGTTCCCGGTGTCAAAGAGGTTCTGACCTGCTTTTTCTGCTACTGCGCAGTAGAATCTACTGCCGGCATGTGGGCTGCAAGCTACTGTACTTTGTTCCGCGGCATTGATGCAAAACGCGCAGCAAGCTGGGCAAGCCTGTTCTACATTGGCATCACGATCGGACGGTTCTTCTGCGGTTTCATCACGATGAAATTAAATGATCAGAAAATGATCCGGCTCGGACAGGCTGTCATCGCAATCGGCACGATTCTGATGCTGCTGCCGCTTGGCGATTCCCTTCTGTTTATCGGCCTGATCCTGATCGGACTTGGCTGTGCGCCGATTTATCCTTCCATCATTCACGAGACACCGGCAAACTTCGGTGCCGACTTAAGCCAGGGAATCATCGGCATCCAGATGGCCTTTGCTTACGTCGGAACCTGCCTGATGCCGCCGGTTTTCGGCGTTCTCGGCCAGCATATTTCCTTCGGACTGTATCCGGTATTCCTGATGGCCATTTTGATTCTGATGGTTGTAATGGCAGAGCGGATGCACCGCGTAACGGCGGAAAAGAGAAATTCTTATAAAGCCAACTATTAATCCAATTATTCTGCAGTAGAATGGTCCCCTTGGATCAAACTCTGATATACTACGTACAAAAAAGTACATCTGATCAGGTTACTCCCTGATCAGATGTACTTTTTGTAAATTTCGGAAATTTTTTCAAGCACGCTCCGCTTCAAACTCTTTCACCACATCCTCCAGCAGGTTTCTGATCTGCAGGTGCTGCAGACATACTTTCTCACATTTTCCGCATTTCACGCAGTCTGATGCCTTTCTGCCCGGTGCAGTATATACAAGATTGTGATAAGAAATACTGATACATCACGCCAATTTTCCTGTTTCATTCCTCAATCATGCCAAAGACATCTTCAATCTCGCCCATATACAGATAATGGAGATCGCCATCTTTATATAAAGTATCGCGCGTAAATTCCGGCAGATCTTCTTTCTCCATTCTGACCGTATAGATTTTTTTACAGACAAAGGTCAGCTCTGCCTCTTCAAATCCAACCGCATTTCCCAGCATCTTCGGTGTCAGACTGGTCAGACTGATCTTATCCGGCACATCATTTCCCGATTTTGATCCCAGGATTCCAAGATCCTTCCGATATTTCTCCGGGAAAAAGCAGACCGTAAACTCGTCTTCCTTCTGCAGAATCTGATGCGTCCGGCGGCTTTCCCGGATAAATACGGTAATGATCTGCTTTCCTTTCTTTGGCGGTCCCCAGATCGTCCCCATCGTACCCCATCCGATCGTCATCGTATTATACTCCCTTGGCGTACCCGCAGTACACAAACCCCAGCGGTCATCAAAAATAGAAAACACATCATACTTTGCGGTTTTAAAATTCTCCATCGTAATGTTCATACTACATTCCCCTTTCGCTGATTTGCTTTGTTATCCTTAGCATACCGTACGGTAGTAACTACCGGGCAAGAACTTTTTTTCAAAGTCCTACGTTTTTATAAAAACAGGAAATTTTTTTATTTTAGAAATTTCATTTTTCCACAACGCAAAAACCGGAATGCTTACACATTCCGGTTTCCAGCAGAGCGCGAGACGGGATTCGAACCCGCGACCCCAACCTTGGCAAGGTTGTACTCCACCCCTGAGCCACTCGCGCATTTTTTAATTTTTATCTTGTTAAGTGCTCGCTACACCTTACAAATGATAATATACACGAACGCTCCCTATTTGTCAACAGTTTTTTTGAATTTTTTCAAAAAATTGAAAAATATCCACGATTTACACATTTCTCATCTCTTCCAATCTGCCACAACCACCTCACACCGATCTGCCACCGGCAGATACAGACCCCACCTCCCGTCCTCCATTCCCTTCCCACACACGCCACAACCACCTCACGCCGATCTGCCACCGGCAGATACAGACCTCCCTCCCGTCCCCAATCTCAGACCTTGGGAGTCATCGGGCGGGCGGGCAGACACTGCGGTGCGAAGGGCATAGAAAAAGAGGGCAGAAACTGTGAATGCAGGATGTGTGCGAGAAAATGGGATGAAATCTGGTGCACAACACCAGATTTCAAAACGCACTGAGCTGAAAAATCATCCGATTTTTCGGCGAATTGCGTTGGTTCCCATATTCCCGTGCACATCCTGCGCCACAGTTCCGCCCTCTTTTTCTCGCCCGCCGCACCGCAGTGTCTGCGCGCCCGCCCGATGACTCCCGAGGTCGTCCCCCCCTCCATCAAGCCTTCAGAATCGCGCTCAGCACATACTGATTATTTGAGAAGTTTTTCTGCGAAATATCCCCGAGTCTGATCAGGTCAACATCCAGCCACAGCTCCTCTGCTGCCACCATCATATTTGCAAACATAATCCCGAAATTCACCTCATCCCACTTCCGAAGCTTCTCCACACTGTGCTTCTTCGAGAAAATATGAATCCTGTTATCATACACCACAAATCTCCACGGCTGGCTGTTCATACTGGATGGCGACAGTCTCGCCGCTTCCAGCATCTGCGCCATCCACTGTCGCGGCACCTCTTTGAACACACAAAGATCCTCCAGCGGCAGTCTCTTTGCTTCACTTTGCCGTCTCGTATGCGAACCATGACTCTTACCAAAAGCGACGATCCCCACCAGCCGCTTTCCGTTCTTCTCAAGCTCCGCCTTTTTCACACGATTACTTCCGATAAAGCAGGTTCCCAGTCCGATACTGCACAGATACAGCACCATCTGTTCCATAATATAACCCACGTTCATCAGATATCGTTCTGACTCCTCCGAATAAAAAGCCATATAATACGGCGCCTTCACACTGAACATACTGAGCATTCTCTCCTGCCCTTTTCTGTTGTCCAGAATCGCCATATCCACACCGATGCCCGAAAACAGTGCCGGCATCTCCTTATAATGCTCCCAAATCTTATCCAAAGTCTGCGGCGGAAGCGTATCAAAACAATAATTCCTTACTGATTTTCTAACAAAAATAGCCTCATATAAATTCATACTCTCACCCTTACTTCATCTGCTATCCGTCTGTTTTTGTTACAGTTCACTGCTGAATGAACAGTAATATTTCTTTCATAGCCGGCCGCGGCCCGCTCCCCATTTTTACAGGAGCAAAGCCGCATTCCGAAAAATTTACGTTTAATCTTCCGCATTCGACAGAAATACGGAAATTCTCCCTCTTAATCGCAAATATTTTTCAATTTCCAGCTCATCCATTTTTACTCTGTAATAATATTGTAACATATCCAAAAACTTTTTCAAGGGAAAAACGCGCCAAATTTTGTATATTTTTCACACATATTTCCCATCAAATTTATGCAACTTTAAAACCTGTGCTTACGCTTCCGCGGTCAGCTTCTCCAGCTCCTCCACATAAGAAGCAAACACATCCAGCGCCTCTTCCACCGGCTCCGGCTTCGTCATATCGACGCCGCAGATCTTCAAAAGGTCAATCGGATCCATCGAGCAGCCGCCGCTTAAGAACTGTTTGTACTTCTCCACGATACCCGGCTCCCCTGCCAGGATCTTGCTGCTGATCGCAATCGCCGCCGAAAATCCCGTTGCATACTGATATACATAGAACGGTGTATAAAAATGCGGAATTCTCGCCCATTCCAGCGCGATCTGCGGATCCGAAATCATATCCGGTCCGAAATACTCCTTGTTGATCGACAGATACAGCTCCGAAATACCGTCCGCCGTCAGCGTGCCTTCCTCTGCCATCTTCTCATGAATCCGCTTCTCAAACTCCGCAAACATCGTCTGGCGGAACACCGTTCCCTTAAACTGATCCAGGAAATAATTCAGCAGGAAAATCTTCTCCTCTTTTTCTTTCGCATGCTTCAGCAGATAGCGGATCAGCAGTGCCTCGTTGCAGGTTGATGCCACCTCAGCGACAAAGAGGCGGTACTCCGCATACGTAAACGGCTGTGTATGGTTCGAATACCAGGAATGCAGCGAATGGCCCATCTCATGCGCCAGTGTGAAGACCGAATCGATATTTCCGTTAAAGCTCATCAGCACATACGGATGGGAATCGTAAGAACCCCAGGAGTAAGCACCGCTCTTTTTTCCTTCGTTCTCATAAACATCCACCCAGCGCTCCGAAAAGCCCTTGTCCAGCAGTGCCACATAATCATCCCCGAGCACGGCAAGCGCTTTCTTCACGATCTCGATCGCCTGCTCATACGTATATTTCTGCTCGTACTCTTTCGTCAGAGAAACGTAAACATCATACATATGAAGTTCATCCACACCGAGCAGCTTCTTACGCAGTGCCACGTAGCGGTACATCGCCGGCATTTTTGCATGAATCGCCTCGAGCAGCTTGTCGTAAACCGAAACCGGGATATTTCCGCCATCCAGCGATGCAGCCAGTGCAGATGGATATTTTCTTACATCTGCAAAGAATGCAGCCTGTTTCAGATTGGCACCGAACGTTGCGGCGAGCATGTTTTTGTGTTTTTCATACTCCGCATAATACTTCTCAAACGCTTCTTTTCTGACCCGGCGGTCCTTCGACTGTAAAAATCCGACGAAGGTGCCGTGGCTCAGTGGAACCTGATTTTCCTCTTCATCCGTGACCGGCTGGAATCTGAGGTCTGCGTTCGAAAATGCCGAGAAAATCTGATCCGGGCTGGATGCCATCTCTCCGGCTTTTGCAAGAACCGCCTCCATCTCCGGCGAGAGAATGTGCTCTTTCTTGCGGAAGTTTTCTTTTAATATGTGATCGTACAGACGGAGCGGCTCATATGCTTTTTCAAATTCTGTAACCGTCTCCTCGTCAAGCTCCAGGATCTCCGGCTCTACGAAAGAAGAGGCATCCGCAAGAACAGCCATCATGCTGTCCATCTTTCCGGCATAGCCCTGATACTTCTGATTTCCCATATCCTGGTGATATTTCTGGCTTGCATAGACATACAGGCTGGAAAAGACGCGGCTGATGTCATCCAGACCGGAAAGAACGTCATACAGCGCTTCTGCACTCTCTTTCATTGTTCCCTGTTTTGCGCGGAACGCTTCTATTTTCTTCGCAAGCTCCTGCTCTGTTTTCTCAAATTCTTCATCACTACCAAACAAACTCGAAAGATCCCAGCAGTACGCCGGATCCATCTCTTCTCTTTTTTTCAGTTTAATTTCTGCCATATTTCTCCCTTCATCCATCTTTTTAGACGGAACTATTTCTGCGGTTTTTCTTCTAATACTAATGTGCCGCACTTACGCTTAGTTTACCACAATTTAACCTCTAAATCTAAAATTTTTTCTTAATTTTCTTGACAAATCCATAAAACGATTGTATGATTGTACTATCAAATTAATACAGTAGTACAAAAGGAGTGAATGCCATATGCCATGGAATCTTGATTCCTCGCGGCCGATCTATCTGCAGATCATCGAGCGGGTACAGATGGACATCATCACCGGGCGCTATCAGCCGGGCGATAAGCTTCCGTCCGTCCGCGATCTCGCGCAGGAGGCCGCCGTCAACCCGAACACAATGCAGAAAGCGCTTTCCGAACTGGAACGCAGCGGACTGATCTATTCCCAGCGGACCAGCGGACGCTTTATTACCGAAGATAAGGAGTTGATTCATCAGATGAAAAAAGAACTTGCCGCCGCAGAAGTATCTGCTTTTGTTGCCCACATGAAACAGCTCGGCATAACCCCGGAGGAAATCCGGCAGCTACTTGCCGAAACGATTGAGGAGGAAAAAAATCATGAGTGAACTTGTAACGTGTAAAGACCTGACGAAGCGCTTCGGAAACCACACCGCGCTCGATCATCTCAACCTTTCCCTGGATTCCGGGAAAATTATCGGACTGCTGGGGCCCAACGGAAGCGGAAAGACGACGCTCTTAAAGCTGCTGAACGGACTGCTGACCCCGAGTGAGGGTGAAGTCCTCATCGCCGGAAATCATCCCGGTATTGAGACAAAACGGATCGTCTCCTATCTGCCGGATAAAATGTATCTCGGCAACTGGATGCGCGTCTCGGATCTTTTAACGTATTACAGCGATTTCTTTGAGGACTTTGACATGTCCCGCGCCAATGCCATGCTGGAATCCTTAAAAATCAGCCCAAAGGACCGTTTGAAAACGATGTCGAAGGGAACGAAAGAGAAAGTCCAGCTCATTCTCACGATGAGCCGCCGCGCAAAGCTCTACTGCCTCGACGAGCCGATTGCAGGCGTCGATCCGGCAGCACGCGATTACATTTTATCTACGATTTTAAACAACTACGAACCAGACGCATCCATCCTCATCTCAACGCATCTGATTTCCGATGTCGAAAATATTCTCGATGAGGTCATCTTTATCCAGGAGGGTCAGTTAAAACTGCACGCCTCGGTTGAGGATATCCGGATGCAGGAGGGTGAATCGATTGATTCTTATTTCAGGGAGGTATTCAAATGTTAAAAAAATGTCTGAAACATGAGTGGAAAGCATGCTGGAAAAACATGGCGCTGCTGAACGGTGCCGCCATTTTCATGGGCGCTCTCGGAGGCTTCGGATTCCTCTTTTCCCAGCTTTCTGAGCTGCCGGATCTGCTGATCGTCCTCTATCTGTTTGCGTACGTTTTGATTGTGATCGCCGCATCCGTCATGACACAGGTGCTGATGATCCAGCGCTACTATAAAAATCTTTTTACCGACGAAGGGTATCTGACCAACGTCCTTCCGGTATCGGCAACGGATCATATTCTCTCCAAAATGCTGGTTTTCGGCGCATGGAGCATCTTAAACGCACTTTCCGTTCTCGCTTCCTTCGCTTTTTTGCTTCTGCCGTCCGCAATCCGGTATTTTACCGCAAACACCCTGCTTTTTTACAACAAGACCATGACCTTTTCCGATTTTCTGTCCTATCTCTGGGCACAGATTACCTGTGTTGCCGATGCTGCTTTTTCCCTGATCGGCATCACGAACCACATCGGTATGGCACTGTTTTCCATCGTTGGCTTCTTCGCTTCGCTGTTCTTTGGCATTCTTCTGTTCTATGCCGCCATCAGCATCGGAAGCCTGGTATCCAGCCACAAAATTCTGACGGCTGTCCTCTCTTACATCGGCATGACTACCGTGATCCAGATCTTTGGCGGAATCAGCATCGTCCGTGTTTTCCAGGACTCCACACCGACTGCTGTGGTTACCACATCCTCGGTTTCTACACTTATCATCACCGTGGTGCTCTGCGTTGTTCTGTTCCTGATCTGCCGCTATATCTTAAGCAGACGGCTGAATCTTTCATAAAAATTGCATTAAAAAGCGCCGCCGCGGACGAACCGAATCGTCTGCGGCGGCGTTTTGTATGCATGTTCTGCACTTATGCCAGATGCCAGATATCCTCGTTGTACTGTGCAATGGTACGGTCGGAGGAGAAGAAGCCTGCTTTTGCGATGTTGATCAGGCACTTCTTGTTCCATGCATCTTTGTTCTCGTAGTCTTTGTATACTCTTTCTTTTGTCTTGATGTACTCTTTCAGGTCGAGCAGCGTCATGAACCAGTCTTTGTTCAAGATCTCTTTGTAGAGTCTCTCCAGGCAAACCTTGTCGCCGATAGCAAGAAGCTCATCGCTGACGATGAAATCAACCAGCTTTGCAATCTCCGGATCTTCGTCATAGATGTCTTTTGAGCAGTAAGCAGCATCTGCGTACAGGTCGATGACATCCTGCGGTTTCTTTCCGAAGATGTAGATGTTCTCTTTTCCGACAAGATCGCCAATCTCAACGTTTGCACCGTCTTCTGTTCCAAGCGTCAGAGCACCGTTCAGCATGAATTTCATGTTTCCGGTTCCGGAAGCCTCTTTGGATGCCAGGGAGATCTGCTCGGAGATATCTGCTGCCGGGATCACCTTTGCAGCTTTTGATACGTTGTAGTTCTCAAGCATAATCACTTTGAAGTACGGGCTTACCTCAGGATCGTTATCAATCAGCTCCTGCAGGCACAGGATCAGATGGATGATATCTTTTGCGATGATATAAGCCGGTGCAGCCTTTGCACCGAATACCATGGTGATCGGGGTTTTCGGCTTGTTGCCGCTCTTGATATCCATGTATTTGTAAATAGCGTACAGGGCGTTCATCTGCTGGCGTTTGTACTCATGAAGACGTTTTATCTGTACATCGATGATGGAATTTTCATCCAGCGCGATATTCTGTGTCTCATACAGGAACTGTTTGAGATCCAGTTTACGGTTGTGTTTGATCTCCTCAAGTTTTGCAAGAACCTTCTTGTTGTCTTTGTATTTAAGCAGTTTTTCCAGCTCGTCGGCATCTTTTTTGAATCCCGGTCCGATCAGACTCTCGATGTACTGTGCCAGTTCACGGTTGCAGTGCAGCAGCCAGCGGCGGAAAGTGATTCCGTTTGTCTTGTTGTTGAATTTCTCCGGATAAATATCGTAGAACGGTTTCAGCTCGGAGTTTTTCAGGATCTCGGTGTGCAGTGCTGCAACGCCGTTAACAGAAAATCCGTAGTGGATATCCATGTGTGCCATGTGGACGCGCTGATCCTTGTCGATGATCGCTACTTTCTCATCTTTGTATTTCTTCTTTGCCTGTGCGTCCAGCTCGTGGATAATCGGCATCAGATGCGGAACAACCTCCTCGAGGTAATCGATCGGCCATTTTTCCAGTGCCTCTGCCAGGATGGTGTGGTTGGTGTAAGCACAGGTCTTGCTTACAACATCGATGGCTTCCTGCATGGTAAAGCCTCTCTCCTGCAGCAGACGGATCAGCTCCGGAATGACCATGGACGGATGGGTATCGTTGATCTGGATCACAACGTGATCATACAGCTTATGCAGATCGTAGCCCTTCTGCTCGCACTCCATCAGGATGAACTGTGCGCCGTTGCTGACCATGAAATACTGCTGGTAGATACGAAGCAGCTGTCCGGCACGGTCGCTGTCATCCGGGTAGAGGAACAGTGTCAGGTTTTTCTGGATCTGATGCTTGTCAAAGTTGATGCTGTCTGATGGAACGATGCTCTCGTCTACCGTATCTACATCGAACAGATGCAGACGGTTACAGCCATTGTTGTAACCCGGTACGTCGATATCATACAGGGTAGAATGCATCGTGAAGTTTTTATACGGAACTGCAAAGGATACCGGCTGTCTGACGAGCCAGCTCTCATTTGTGATCCATGGATTTTTCACTTCTTTCTGTTTGTGGTCGACCAGAAGCTGGCGGAACAGACCGAAGTGATAATTAAGGCCGATACCGTCTCCCGGCAATCCAAGTGTTGCGATGGAATCAAGGAAGCATGCTGCCAGACGGCCAAGGCCTCCGTTTCCAAGGGACGGCTCCATCTCCATCTCCTCGATCTCCGTCAGTTCTCTTCCGTGAGCAGCGAGTGCTTTTTCTACTTCCTCGTACATACCAAGGTTGATCAGGTTGTTGGACAGCAGTTTTCCGATCAGAAACTCTGCTGAAATATAATACAGCTTCTTATTTCCGGTGTTTCTTTTACGACCTGCCATCTCCTGTTTGGTGATAACCATCAGGGCTTCAAAGATTTCGCTCTTTGTGCAGTTGTCCAGATCTCTTCCAAAACGCTCTTTTAAGATTGCCTGAATTCTTTCTTCCATTCTTTTTTCTCCTCGTGTTGCTGTGGAAAATTCTCACAGTGTAATTTGGTTGCGCTGCCGTTCCGGATTTTCTGCGATCGGCAGCTTTCACAGTTCCATGCAAAGCTTTTCCCTGAATGGGACTGTTCACTTCTGAATCACTTTTTTGCGGCAGCGAAACTGCAAGGGTTTTACTGCTGCGCGATCCGCGACTTTGTGGATTCCCTTACGACGAGTTCCCCATCGTATACTTTGCTGCAGGGTTCTTCTTTTCCTGAAATTAAGGAAAACAGCATCTTCGCCGTCTCTGCGGCAAGCTGCTCCACCGGCTGGCGGATCGTTGTGATACTGGGTATATAATACTCTCCCGCATCAATTCCGTCAAATCCGGCAACGGAAATATCATCCGGCACGGTAAACCCGGCCTCTTTTAAGGCACGGCACGCACCGATTGCCAGCGTATCCGCGGTGGCATACAGCGCGGAAAACTCCGTCTTTTTTTCCAGAATTTCTTTTGTTACCTTGTACCCTGTGGCGAAAGAATACGTGTCGTCCTTCGTCATATGAAATACCAGATCAGGGTCATAAGGTATCCCATGATCCAGTAAAGCCTGGCGGTACGCATTCAGACGGAGCTGTCCGATACTGATGTCGTCCTCGCAGGCGGTAATGATGGCAATGCGCCGGTGCCCGAGACCACAGAGATAATCTACCATCTTATAGCTTTCCCTGTAGTCATCGACCGATACGCTCGCGCACGGTTTTCCTCCGTCTGAAACCGCCCCGATTGTACTGATCACGTACGGAACCGGGATCTGCGCCATTTTCTCATGCGGATGCGTAAAGTTTCCGCCGAGGAAAATGATGCCGCGCAGCCGTTTTTCTTTGACGATCTCGATCGCGGAGTCTACCTCATTTGCCTTTTCCTCTACTCGCTCAATAATGCAGGCGTATTTCTTTTTTCGCACAACCTCTTCAATCACACTGATCATGTTGTTGAAGAACATGTTGTCCATGCCTTTTACCAGAATGGCAATCGCTTTGGCATTCGACCGCTTCAGGTTTCTGGCACTGTTGTTCGGTACGTAATTCGATTCGGCAATCACCTTTAAGATCATCTCTTTTGTTTCCGGATTGATGTCCGGATGATTGTTCATCGCTCTCGATACGGTACTCACGCCTACCTTACATTTGCGGGCAATGTCCCTGATTGTTACCTGTTCCATATTCTGCAGGCCTCTCCTTTAAACTCTGTACCTGTTCTGTCGGAATCTCTTCCGGCTTGTTTTCCCGGCCTGTTTTGCTTTCTCTCCGGCGCGTATTTTTATTTTGCAATACGTGCTGTAATCTGTGTCAGCCGATGAATTCTCTTTGCCAGCTCCGGTGTAAACTGTCCCGGAAGCAGGCGCCATTTCCAGTTATTTCCAAGTGTGGACGGATAGTTGATTCTTGCCTCCGTTCCAAGACCTAAAAATTCCTGCATCGGAGTGACAGCCAGATTTGCCACGCTCTCCATTGACATGCGAATGAAATCCCACGGGAGTTCCTCGTCGGTACTCTTTGCATTTCCCATATACTCTTTGGAGAATTCGCGGTCTTCCTCACTCATGACATAATACCATCCAAGAATGGTATCATTGTCGTGCGTTCCGGTGTAGACAACACAGTTTCTCTCGTAATTGTGCGGCAGATAATCACTCTCCTCACGGGAGTCAAAAGCAAACTGCAGCACCTTCATACCCGGATAGCCGGACTCTTTTACCATTTCGATCACGCTCTCGGTAAGGTATCCCAGGTCTTCTGCGATGACATCCACATCACCGAGTTTTTCTTTGACGGTGTTGAACAGGTCCATGCCCGGTCCTTTTTCCCAGTGGCCGCGCTCTGCCGTCTGATCACCGAACGGGATGGAATAATATTCATCAAATCCGCGGAAATGGTCAATGCGGACAGTATCGTACAGTTTAAACACGTGAGCCAGACGTAACAGCCACCATGCATAACCTGTGCTCTTATGATAGTCCCATTTGTATAACGGGTTGCCCCAGAGCTGTCCGGTTGCGGAGAACGCATCCGGCGGGCATCCGGCAACTGCTTTTGGCTGGTTGTCCTCATCAAACTGGAACAGAACCGGATTTGCCCAGGTGTCAGCGCTGTCAAATGCCACATAAATCGGAATATCACCGATGATACGGATACCCTTTTCATTTGCGTATGCCTTCAGTGCTTTCCACTGTTTCAGGAACATAAACTGCTGGAATTTGTAAAATGCAACCTCCTCGGCAAGTTCTTCCCGTTTCTGATTCAGTGCTGCTTCTTCTCTGTCCTTTAATTCTGCCGGCCACTCACTCCAGCTGATTCCGCCGAGTGCATCCTTAATCGCCATATACAGCGCATAATCCTCCAGCCAGTAACCATTTTCCGATACAAATGCATCATATACGTCATCTGCCGCAAATCTTTCAAATGCTTTTCTGAGTACTTTGAAACGGGACAGATAAATCTTTTCGTAATCAATATACTCTGCATTGTCGCCGAAATCGCACGCATCACACTCTTCTTCTGTCAGAAGTCCCTCTTTTACCAGGGTCTCCAGATCAATAAAATATGGATTTCCTGCAAAAGTAGAGAACGACTGGTACGGCGAATCTCCATATCCCGTCGGTCCAAGTGGAAGAATCTGCCAGTAGCTCTGGCCGGCCTCCTCCAGGCGATCCACAAATTCATACGCTTCTTTCGAAAAACATCCGATTCCATATCGGGACGGCAGCGAAGCTACCGGAAGTAAAATACCACTTGTTCTCATTTTTAAACCCTTTCTCCTTGTCGTTTTTTCTATCCATCCGACCCCACAAATACATAATTCCTGTTCACGGATACGCAGCAAATTGTAACTTATACAGCCCTTCTAGCCAGCTCATTTTGTTTCGTAAAAACAGGGCTGCCTGTATCTCGTCTGTATTTCCGGAAACGGTGTCGGTAACGTTTCCGGAACTCGTTATATTTACAATACCATACTCTGCATCAAAAAACAACCCCCAAACCCCTTATCATATTTACCAAATATTGAATCCTCTGTTTATTCAAAACAACGAATTTGCATTTTTGTAACGATGCAAAACCATACCGCAAAAGACAGCATGCGGGGACGGAACCACTTTGGAGGCTTGGAAATCATGAATATTCCAGGCCTCCCGCATAGATTCTTCCTCCGCATGCTGTCTTTTGCGGTATCTGTTTTTCACTTAAAACTCCAGAATAATCTTTGTTCCGGTTCCAAGCGTACTCTCAATTTTAATCTTCGCATCATGAAGAATTGCTCCATGCTTCACAATGGAAAGTCCAAGTCCGGTACCTCCCGTTTCGCGGGAATGACTCTTATCCACACGATAGAACCGTTCAAAGATCCGCTCCTGATCTTCCTTTGCAATTCCAATTCCGGTATCTGCCACAGATACCACTGCCCGTCCGTTTCTTCCGCGTGAAACCGTCACTTCAACTTCACCGTCCTTGCGGTTGTACTTGATCGCATTGTCGCAGAGATTGTAGATCATCTCATAGAGAACCTGTCGTGCTCCTTTGATCCGGCAGCTCTCTCCTCTCAGTGTCATCTTCACCTGCTGCTCCTTTGCCCGTATGGAAAGATGTCCCTCGACATCACGGCAGATCTGCATCAGATCCACTTCCTCCATCGGGATCGACTGGTCGTTCTCGTCCAGTCTGGACAGCTTGATAATATCCTCGACAAGAGAGCTTAACCGGCTCGCCTCACTGTGGATTCTTCCCGCAAATTTTGGAATATCCTCCGGTTTCACCATGTTATTTTCGATGATCTCCGCATATCCGGAAATCGACATCAGCGGTGTTTTCAGCTCATGTGACACATTGGCTGAAAACTCACGGCGCATCACCTCGGCTTTCTGTTTTTCCGTCACATCCAGCACCAGGATTACCGCACCGGATACAACACGGTCCACACGCACCGGATTTGCAAGAAGCTGATAGACTCTTCCATTTATCTCCAGCATCCGTTCCTCGGAACTGCCCTCCAGCGCATGATCCAGTGCCTCCTTCAGCTGCTCGTTGCGGCTGACTGTCACGATATTGTGGTTGATGCACTCCTCCGCTGTCACATCAAACAGATTCTGTGCCGAACGGTTGATGGAAAGTACGACCGACTGGTTTGTCACGATCAGACCATCCTTCATATATTCCGTGATTGCAAGATACTCCTCCTGATTATGGCGGAGCTCCTCCATCTGCTGCTGAATCTGCTTCTGCTGCTGATGAATTCTTCCAAGCAGCGGACTCAATTCCTCATACGCTTTGTTGTCCAGCGGATGATTCAGATCAATCTCATTGATCGGCTTTACAAGCGCCTTTGTCATATGGCTGACCATCAGCAGCTCCACGACAAGGACTGCCGCAATCAGTACAACCACCAGCCATATATTCCGCAGCATCACACCGAACACACTGTCTGTCGTCAGGGAAACACGGATGATTTTTCTATTGTCCAGGCGCAATGCCGTATAATATGTTTTGCTCCGCAGGGTCTCGGAATAACGGGAAATATTGCTTTCCCCGGTCTTTTCCGCCTCAATCACCTCCGGCCGCCCGGAATGGTTTCCCATCATGTTCTCATCCTCGACCGAATCAAACAGAACGGTTCCGTCCGTGTCAATCAGGGTAACCCGGCTTGCCGTAATCTTGCCGGCCGGTTTATCCAGACTGTCATCACCCATCTTGTCCAGAAAATACCTGTAATACTCACATTCATTTCTCACCGAAACACGAAGCTGCTCCGCCGTATTGTTGTACATTGCCCAGCTCATGGTGAAAAAAGTCAGGATAATCGCAGCGATAATCAACGCTCCCGCATGTTGAAAGACTTTTTTACGCATCTTACTTTCTCAGCCTCCTATCCGGTATCCCACGCCGCGGACCGTCTCGATCAGCTCGCCGCATTCGCCCAGCTTCTGGCGGAGTGTACGCACATGAACGTCTACCGTACGGGTTTCTCCGTCAAAATCATAGCCCCAGACATGGCCGAGCAGACGGTCTCTCGTAAGGACAATTCCTTTATTTTCCATTAAAAATTTCAGCAGTTCAAACTCTTTTAAAGTCAGGGTAACCTTCTCCCCTTTGGCCAGAACCTGATGCTGTTTCACCTGGATCTGCAGATCCCCGGTCTCCAGCACATCGTTTTCCTTCTCTTCTTTTCCGGCACGGCGCAGCACGGCACGTACCCTTGCGATAAATTCCATCATGCCGAACGGCTTGGTAATATAGTCATCGGCTCCGCAGTCAAGGCCCATGACCTTATCATACTCAGCGCCCTTTGCCGTTACCATAATGACCGGAATTTCTTTTGTTACTTCCGATGCCTTGAGGCGTGAAAGAATTTCAAGACCATCCTCTCCCGGAAGCATGATATCCAGGAGAATCAGATCCGGAAGCTGTTCTGCAATAGCTGCATTCAGCTCTTTTCCGCTTTCCAGGCCTCTTGCGGTAAAACCGCTCGATTCCAGTGTGTATACGATCAGTTCCCGTATATTTCTTTCATCTTCCACGCAGTATATCATCTGTTATTCCCCTTTATGGTGACCGTTAATGGAGTACACAACCCATTCCGCAATGTTTGTTGCATGGTCACCGATTCTTTCATAATATTTTGCAATCATCAGATAGTCCAGAGACTGGACATCTGTGGTAATTCCCTTTCGCATACCCTGCAGAATTTCATCCTTGACCTCATCAAAAAGATCATCCACGATATCATCGAAATCGATAACCTCCCGTGCAAGCTTCAGATCCTGCTTAACGTATGCATCGATGCATTTTGTTACCATAGAAGCTGTTGCTTTCGCCATATCCTTCAGACGGATGCTTGCATCCGGCACACCAAGACTCGTTACTTTTACGATATCCGCAATATCCGCTGCCTGGTCTCCGATCCGCTCCATATCGGTAATCATTTTTAATGCCGCAGATACCTGACGCAGATCACGTGCTACCGGCTGCTGCTGTAAAATGATGCGGAAGCAGAGATCCTCGATCTCCCGTTCTTTCGCATCGACAACCTGGTCTTTTTTGATAATCTCTTCTGCCGCTCTCTGGTTTCCCTCCAGCAGAACCTCATATGTCCGTCCGATTGCCTGCTCGCAGAGTGCGCCAAGCTCAATCAGCTCCGTGTGCAGAATTTCCATCTGCTGCTCAAATCTTTCCCGCATATCAGCCAAACCTCCCTGTAATATAATCCTCTGTCCGTTTATCCTTCGGCATGGAGAAGATCTGTTCGGTCTCTCCGTATTCTACTACCTCTCCTAACAGGAAAAATGCGGTTTTGTCAGAAATTCTGGCTGCCTGCTGCATATTGTGTGTTACCATGACAATAGTATAATCTTTTTTCAGTTCTACCGCAAGATCTTCGATTTTGGAAGTAGAAATCGGATCCAGTGCTGAGGTTGGTTCGTCCATCAGAAGAACCTCCGGCTGTACGGCAAGGGCACGCGCAATGCAGAGACGCTGCTGCTGTCCGCCGGACATGCCAAGTGCGCTTTTCTTCAAACGGTCCTTCACCTCATCCCAGATTGCTGCCTGTCGAAGAGACTGCTCCACAATATCATCCAGCTTCGCTTTGGAGCGGACACCATGTGTTCTCGGTCCATAGGCAATGTTGTCGTAAATGCTCATCGGGAACGGATTTGGTTTCTGGAATACCATGCCGACCCGTTTGCGGAGTCCGTTGACATCCATTTTTCCGCCATAGATGTTTTCTCCGTCCAACAGCATTTCACCGGTGATCCGACAGCCCGGAACAAGATCATTCATTCTGTTGATGGATTTTAACAGTGTCGATTTACCACAGCCGGAAGGTCCGATAAAAGCCGTCACCTCATTGGCATCAATGCTAAGATTGATATTTTTTAAGGCATGAAAGTCTCCGTAATAAAGATCCATATTGGATACATCTATTTTACTCATGTTTTTTCCTCGTCTCTCTTTTATTTCTTTGCAATTTTCTTCGCAATCATTCCGGAACAGCCGTTGATCAGAAGGACAATCAGCATCAGGATGACGCCGGTTGCATACATCTGATTCATATAAAGGCCTTCACTGGAAAGTGCATACATATGAACGGCAAGGGTACGGCCGGAATCCATAAGGCCTGCCACCTTTGCAATCGTTCCTGCTGTGAAAAGAAGTGCTGCCGTCTCTCCTACGACACGGCCTGTCGCAAGAATGACACCGGAAAGAATGCCGGGTACGGCAGATGGAAGAACAATTTTAAAAATCGTACGAAGCTTTCCGGCTCCCAGTCCAAAGCTTGCTTCCCGATAAGAATCCGGAACCGATTTTAAGGCTTCTTCTGCTGTTCGCATAATCAGCGGAAGAATCATGATGGCAAGGGTACAGGCACCGGACATCATCGAGTATCCCATTTTCAGGGTTTTCGTAAAAAACAGCATACCGAACAAACCGTAAACAATCGATGGGATACCGGAAAGGGTCTCTGCTGTAATCCGGATCAGGCCAACCAGCGTTCCGCGCTTGTTGGCATATTCAACCAGATAAATTGCTGAGAAAATGCCGAGAGGCGCAGCAAGCAGCAGGGAAAGTACTGTCATCGTAACAGTGTTGATGATCGCCGGAAGCATCGTAACATTCTCTGTATTATAGGTCCAGGCAAACTGCTCCAGTGTCAGGTTTTTCACGCCACGAATCAGAATGAATCCAACCAGGAAAACCAGAACGGCAAGTGCAAGAATGGCTGCTCCCCAGGTAATTCCGGTCAGCACGGAGGAAAAAACACTTTTGTGATACGTAACCTTTGTTCTTTCTTTTTCTTTTGTATTTATTTTTACAGCTTCCATTGTATTTACAGCTCCATTTCCTTTAATCACCATAATGTACCCTCCGGTTCAGCATAGACACCGATAAATTGATCAGCAGGATAAAGACAAACAGCACAACACCCGTTGCAATCAGCGCTTCCCGGTGAAGTCCAGATGCATATCCCATCTCCAGTACAATATTGGCTGTCATAGTACGAAGGCCTTCTGTGATTCCTTTTGGCATACGAGGCTGGTTTCCGGCAATCATAATCACTGCCATCGTCTCTCCGATGGCGCGTCCGATGCCAAGAACGATGCCGGCCAGGATTCCGGATTTTGCCGCCGGAACAACTGCAAAGAAAACGCTCTGGGAATGCGTTGCACCAAGGCCAAGGCTTGCTTCATAGTAGGATTCCGGAACACTTGTAATGGCGGATTCTGTTACACCGACCACGGTCGGAAGAATCATAACGGCCAGAAGAATAGATGCCGTCAGCATTGTGTTTCCATTTTTGCCGGTCAGCTGTGCCATCAACGGGACGATCACAACCAGTCCGAAAAATCCATATACGATAGACGGAATACCGGCCATCAGGTTAATGCCTGATTTGCAGATGCCGTAAAACCTTTTCGGACAGTAACGGGAAAGAAACACCGAGGTAAGAATGGCAACCGGCACACCCATCAGGATTGCAAGACCGGTCACGCAGATACTGCCGACAATCATCGGCAGGATACCGAAAATGTTGTTTCCCGGTTTCCACACGGTACCGGTCAAAAATTTCAGCGGTCCGATTTTAAAAATGGCAGGAACGCCATTCATGAACAGGAAAATGCAGATCAGTGCAACAGCCAGTACGGAGCAGCACGCCGCAATCAGGAATACAAGTTTCATGATCGTTTCTCTTAGTTTCATAAGATAAATCCTTTCATTTCATTGTTTCGCGGAGCGTGTTTGAAAAAGACTTTCGTTTTTTTCTTACGAACTGCTTTTTCAAGCACGTTCCGAAAGACAGCTTCTTTTTCTGAACATTTTCGGATACGGAAGTAAGAGCGATTTTCCATTGTTCGCCCTTACTTCTTTTTCCATTGCTTTATACATTCTTTATTTTACATCTGCCCAGTCGGTTGTGTCGCCAACATAGATGCTCTTTACCTGATCGCTGGTCAGCCCATCGGTCGGGTTCTTTTTGTTTACGATAACAGCAATACCGTCGGTTGCGATTACGGTTGCGGTAAGCCCTGAGGATTTCTCCTCATCCTTTAAGTCACGGGATGCCATACCGATGTCGCAGAGACCGTCGCTTGCGGAAGTGATACCTGTTGTGGAATCGCTCTGCTGTACTTCGATGTTAGCGTTTGAATTTACTTTTGTATAAGCCTCTTTTAATTTTTCCATCAGTGGTGTTACAGAGGAAGATCCTGCTACCACAACCTTTTCACCGCTGCAGCTTCCTTCGTAGGCTTTGGTATCTTTGATTGCAATATATCCGTCATCTGAAACAACCTGCTGTCCGTCGGTGCTTAAGATGTAGTCCATGAAATCCTGCGCATCTGCGGAAAGTCCGTCTTTTGTTACAATGTTGAACGGACGGCTTACTTTATAGGAACCGTTTTCTACGTTCTCTGCGCTTGCCTCTGCTCCGTCGATTTTCAGTGCTTTGACTTCATCATTTAAGGATCCAAGGGAGATATAACCGATTGCGTACTGGTTACCTGCCACCGTGCTCATCATAACGGAAGTATTGTTGGTGATCTGTGCATCAACGGTGGTGTTGTCTACTTTCTCACCTGCATCGTTTTTCTCTTCTACACCGAACAGCTCGATGAATGCACCTCTGGTACCGGAACCATCCTCACGGGAGATCACGCTGATCTGTCCGGAGAAATCTCCGCCTGCTGCGTTGCTGTCACCGTCTGTGCTGCCATCTGCCTCTGTTGTGGAAGCCTCTTTTGTAGTGTCTGCTGCCAAAGAACTGCTGCTGTCGCTACTTCCACATCCTGCAAGCATTCCTGCAGCCATCATTGCGGTTAAGGTGATTGCAATTACTTTTCTCTTCATAATATTCTTTTCTCCTCTTTTCACACGGGATTTTTGTGATTTCTATTTTGTAAAATCGCAATCCCGACGTTTTTTACATTTCGTTTTTACAGATATCATCATAACAACGGCGTGTAAAATGCAAAATCTCGAAGAGGTTAAGTTTATGTAAAATAAAAATTTTTCCATTTTACATTCCATTTTTTCCGGTCGTAAACCGCTCCGTCATAACTATCGCAGATGGCACAATTTTTTCCGCGCAGTGTGATCCTGCCCGAAGGGTCCTTTTTCTCCTCAGAAACTTTCAACAAGATTTCCCATAGAAAAAAAGGATCCCCGGAATAC
>ENA-UOJR01001353-UOJR01001353.1-human-gut-metagenome-genome-assembly--contig:-C115P-NODE-1353-length-22244-cov-21.823967_pt1 | contig 22244 bp, 16 predicted proteins | sample MGYA00242354_ERZ723901 | MGnify/ENA metagenome assembly ERZ723901
CAAGAAAAACGCTTCTGGAGTGCTGACCAAAAGCGTTTTGTCTACAGTTTGAGCCACCTCTAAATGAGGTGGCTGATATCTGCCAGGGTCGGTACGCAGGCGTACAGACATTTTTTTAATTTTTCATCTGGCTGTGTCTGATCCGGCACCATCACGACCTTACAGCCGGCGCGGTAAGCACTCATGACTCCGTTGGGAGAATCCTCCACGGCCATGCACTCTTCCGGTGCCAGTCCCAGCTGCTTGCAGGCATAGAGATAAATATCCGGGGACGGCTTACCTTCTGCTACCATAGTGGCCGAAATCAGTTTCTCAAAATACGGCCGAAGTCCTGTCAGTGCCAGATATTTTTCCGTCCGCTCCAGATCCGTTGCTGTGGCAACCGCTGCAGTGATATGCCTTTTTTTCAGATCTTCCAGAAGCTCCACGGCACCGGGCTTGCATTTGATACCATCCCGGTCCAGTGTTTCTTCCATCATCTCTTTTCGTTTGTCACGCACCACATAATAGTCAAAATCTTCACCGTACCAGTCCTTGAGCTGTCTGGGGGCAAAGGGGCGTCCCAGACTGCGCATCGTAAGTGCCTGCTCATCTGTCATGGTATACCCACAGGCTGCCAGTGCCTTCGGCCAGAAAATACGGTAATATTTTTCGGTATCGATCAGCGTACCGTCCATGTCAAATAAAACTGCCTGAATCATTGTTATTCCTCTGCGTCAGCCGTCTGTCCGGCATCTTCTGCTGCATCCGTAACATCAGTACCTTCTGCTGGGCTGTCCTTTGAATCACTTTCGTTTGTGCCGCTCTGGTCCTCGTCAGCTTTTCCGGCTTTCCGGTCACGTTTTGCCGCCTTGCGCGTCTTCCGGCGTTTTGCCGCTTTTTTCCCTAACAATACGATCAACAGGATCACGACTGCACCACCGACGATGCAAAGTACGATCAGCAGTGTATGACTGCCCTCGGCCTCTACCGTGCGGAAGCTGCCTGGCACTTCCATGGTAAACTGTCTATAGCTGCCGATCACAGTGGATTCCACTTCCGTGTACTCTCCATCCTGTGCTACCTCTATGACAGTGTTATCCGCATCCTCACAGTAGACACGCAAGGTTGCTTCTCCGGTATAGTCCGGTGCATCCTCTTCCATGGAATTGGTCATGGATACTGTATAAGTATTTCCCTCTACCTGCAGATGCAATGCTGCATTGGGATAGAAGTTGCCTTCTGCCATAACCAGTGCCTTATTGTTATCGTTTTTCTCTGCGGAAGCAATGGATGCGGTCCATTCCTCATACTCTGCTTCCAGCACTTTATTACCGGTAATATCACTGAAATCATAATCCGGCCATACACCGTAATAGCCATCCTTCTCCGGTACTTCCGGAATCTGGTCTGCCGACAGATAATCCCCGTAACCGCATTTATAGGAAGCCACTTCTACACCATCCGCCTGGAAGGTAATGGTAAACTGTGAGAAAGCGTCCGGAACGTCTTTGCTGCAGAATTCCTGGTAGGACAACGGGGTAGCACCGCCCTGATAACCAATGCCGTCTACGCCACCGGCTCCGCCTTCCACATAATAGTTGCCATACAGAGTTCCATCATCACTGACTTTTCCGGCAATGCTGCCCTGGCCTTCGCCGGACATATCCAGATCATTGTACGCATAGCTGTAGAAAATATCACAGCCTTCTCCGGCAATACCTCCGATATTATTTTTACCGGTGATCCTGCCCATGCTGTAACAGCTGCGGATCGCATAGCTGGCAGATCCGGCAATTCCTCCCACATAGCTGCCTCCGGTACTCTCTACGGGTGCATAAGACTCACAGGAAATGACTGCGCCATATTCTGCTTTACCGACCACACCGCCGACATAGTCTTTTTTACCGGTCACGTCTCCAAGGTTGCGGCTGTCTCTGATGACTGCCTTGACCGTCTGCTCCACATCGAAACTCTCCGTTCCGGTTAAAGTGATATCGTCCTCAGGGTCAAAATCGTATTCCGTTGCCACCTGTCCAACGATACCGCCCACATTCGTATCGGCTTCCACCGTACCGCGGTTCACACATAAGGTGACCTTTCCCTTCTGGAAGCTGGAAGTATCATAGCGCGCTTCTTCGGTTCCTTCCGGTTCTGCGGTGTCATCCTCTGCATCGGGATCTCCGGGGTTCACCTCTTCCTTGCTGGCTGACTCATCCGAAGTATCTTCTACAGAAATTCCTTCATACCGGAAGAGATCATCCCGGATTTCGCTGACCAGATTCCGCAGAACTCTGGCCTGATCCATCAGCTCATCCATGTGGGCACTGGTGCTGTCTGTCCCGGCTTCCAGTACATCCCCCAACTGACCCAACTGGTCAAAAGCCTTCTCGAGCCTGTCATTCAGTGTATCCAGATTATCTTTGATACCGCCACTGCGATCCGTGGAAGCATTCGTCATGTTATCCAGACGCTTGGTGGCATTCTCTCCGAATTTTTTCAGTGCCGATTTATAGCTCTCCGTATCGTCCGGTACGGTGATGGTAATGTTTCCGCCACTGACGTCATGATCGCCATCGCCACCCCAGTTACCATTCCAAATGTCATTTCCACTGATGGTAACGTCATGACTGTTGCCGTTATTCTTGTCATTATCCGCCTGCTTGTTCAGATCGTCATTCAGGACTTTCAGATCGTTGCTGACGCCGTTCAACTCTTGATTGTAAATATACCACAGATCATGAGCGGTCCCGGTCAGAGAACTTCCCGCATTGTTGGCATCCTTCAGGTTCGAACTGATACTCTTGGCAATACTGGATGCCTGTTTGCTATAGCTGCTCACATCTTTCTGGGTGGCATCCAACATATCCAGGAATTTGTCTGTCTCCGTATCCAGTTCCTTCAGCTTGTCACTGAGATACTGGATTTCCAGGAACGGCTCCATCTGACCCACGATACCGCCCACATCTTTTCTACCCTGCACATATCCGGTGTTGGTGCAGTTCTGCAGATAGCCCTGATGCAGTCTGCCTACGATACCTCCGGTATTGTAGCCTACGTGCTGGTAGCCGATGGCACCGGAATTGGAGCAATAATAAATCTTACCATCCGAAATACCTGCGATACCGCCGGTGTCCGTATGAGCTGCCACATTGGAGGTACTGTTGATCTGCTCCAGATTGTCCATGGTGATATCTTCCAGATCATAAGTCACTTCCGTGCTGTACGTATTGATATTGCCATTGTTGCTGCAGTTATTCAGAATACCGTGGTTGTTGCCCACAATACCGCCTGCAGAATGATTGCCGATCACATTTCCGGAGGATTCACACCGACGGATCTCTCCGCTCTCGGCATTGACTCCGGCAATACCGCCGACATCCGTATCACCGACCACATTTCCGGTAAATTTACAATTTTCAATGCTGCCATAGTTCACACCGACGATACCGCCGACCTGATCCTGACTTCCAGAGGGAGATACTTCCCCCGTGACCGTAAGGTTGCGGACTTTTGCTCCCTCCTGCACATAGCGGAACAATCCCACTGCCGAACCGTCTCCGGTCAGTTTCACATTGGAAATAGTAAAACCGCTGCCGTCAAAGATTCCTGCAAACGTAGGAATACTGAGTTCACCTGTCATACTCAGAACAATGTCGTTCTGCAGCACTACTTTTTTATCTCTGGACCAACTGTCCAGTACACAGTTCTCCACCAGTTTCCGCAGATCCTCCTCCGTGCTGATCTCTATGACTGCATAATCCTGCTCCTTTATCGTGCTGCTATAACCGCTGCCGCCTCTGTACTGCTCATAGGTCAAAGTTTCTGCTGCATAGGCGGTGGCCGGTGTCTGCAGGATCAGTGCTGCTCCCAGCAGGAAACATAATAATCTCTTACTGTTCATCTTCTGTTCCCTCGCTTTCTGCTGTTTTTTCTTTATCCGAAGCTTTCTTATCCGCAGCTTCTGTATCTGCTCCGGTTGCTTTCTGTCCGGCTGTCTCATCCTCCGGCAGCTCCTGGGCTTCCAGTCTGGGATAGTTTTCTTCCGGGGCATCGTCCCGCTCCTCCATCGTCACGGTATCCTTGGGACGCACCACCGCACCCATCTCACCATCAATGACACCGATGAAATCACCCTCCAACACACCATTGACATAACCCTTGATGTGACCGTTCATACGGATTCTTCCGGCGGAGGGCAAGGGCTTTGCCAGATCCCGTTTCAGTGTAAATGCTGTCTTCTGAATAATGATATCTCCGATCAGCAGTGTCTGCGGCAATGCCAGCAGTACCAACAAAATAGATGTCAGAGTACCACGACCAAGAGCCAGTCCGATGGCCGCTACCGCTGCATTGGAAGATACATAGCTGATAATAAATCCCGCAGATACCAGCATGGATCCGCTGGTAACAATGGTAGGGAACGCCTGGTTCAGTGCTTCGATGGCGGCTTCCTTGATCGGCATATAGGTCTTCAGATCCATGTAACGGCTGGTGATAACGATAGCGTAGTCGATCGTTGCACCCATCTGGATCGCAGATACTACCAGATATCCCAGGAAATATACATTTTCATTCAACAGATACGGCAATGAGAAGTTCATCCAGATACTACCCTGAATCGTTACAACCAACAGTACCGGCAGACCGGCGGACTGGAAGGTAAACAGCAGGATGATCATAACAAACAATGCTGTCAGCACCGTGATGATCGTATTATCCGTTGCGAAGGAATCGCCCAGATCCTTATCACTGGTGGCGTTACCGACCAGCAGAATGTCATCTATATTATAGAACTTTGCCACGGTATTACGGATCTGATCCAGTGCTGCTGTGGTCTCTTCTCCCTCATAAGGAACATTCAATTCCAGAACAAATCGGGAATTGTCTTCGCCCAGCAGCTGATCTTTCGCAATACAGATCTGGGAATAAGCATCCGTCAGAGTTTCTTCCAGATCATCGTCCAGTGTGATGTTGCCGCTTTCTTTCTGATCATAAATGAACAGGAACATATCAATAAACGGAACTTCGTATTCACTGACGCCACTGACCAGCGCACCATAATCACTCTGATCCAGTGCATATGCCGAATACAACATATCCGCCACTTCAATATCCAGATCGATCAGTTCCGCAAACTGTCTGGGATTCAGCTTATCCGTCAGCATATAGCCGTCCATGGCCTCGATATTGCCAAGTCCCTGACAGGATTTCACCACATCCAGCTTTTCCAGAGCTTTCAGTGTCTGTGCCTCTTTTTCATAATCACCGTTGGGCACAATGACTGCCAGCTGGTTCACCATGCCGAATTCCTTATTTACCATGCTGACGGAAAATTTATTATCACTCATAGTACTGGATTCCAGAGTGTTGGTATCGTACACGTAGTTTGCCTTATTGGACAGGAAAAATGCTATAATAACACCTACGATCAGAATAGGCGGTATAATGTAGCGGGTAGCCACACAGAATTTACCGACCGCCGTGATCTTCGGCACGAAGCTCTTGTGGTGAGTATTGTCAATGGCCTTGGAAAAGGTCAAAAGCAGTCCGGGCATCAGGAAGAATACGGCCACCATACTGAAAATAATGGATTTTGCCAGAATGATACCCATATCATAACCAATTCTAAACTGCATGAACATCATGGCTACCATACCGGAGATAGTGGTCAGGGAACTGGAAGAAATCTCCGGGATTGCCTTACTCAGGGCCACGATCACGGCCTCTCTGGCATCCTTGTCCTCATGTTCTTCCATAAAACGGTGGGCCAGAATGATGGCATAGTCTACCGCCAGACCTAACTGCAGTACCACCGCAATAGAGTTCGTTACAAAACTGATGGTTCCGAACCAGTAGTTCGTACCTTTGTTCAAAATAGCTGCCACAATAAATGTAGTCAGATAAACCGGGATTTCCGCATAAGTCGTAGAGGTAAATAACAATACGGCTACGATAACCACTGCTGCCAACAACAGAATGACGATCATATCATTATTCAAGTCATCCGCGTCACGCTCTTCCTGACCGATATCGGAAGAATAGTAAACATCATAATCGGACAATGCATCCAATACCTCATCCAGATGCTGCTGTGTAGCTTCCGTGTCTGCTTCCTCATCAAAAGTGACAGACAATAAAGCCTCCATGTCATGATAATGATCCTCGGTGTCATCGAAATCCAACATGCTGACACCGTCCATCTCCTCCACCTGATCTGCCAGTTTCTGTGCCTCGTCAAACGTCACGTTACAGATCAGGATCCGGGCGGAGCCATACGTGGTAAATTCCGAATCCATCAGATCCAGTCCCCTTCTGGTCTCTGTTGTGTCCGGCAAATAAGTGGTCAGATCGTTATTAACCTTGACTCTGTTCATGGATAATACGCAAAATATGCATAAAACAATAAAGATCAGATAAAATCCTTTTCGTTTGTCTACAATGAGCGTGGCAAGTTTCATCATAAAGGAATTATCTTTTTTGTCTTTTTCTGCGTTGTCTGCCATAGTTCCCTCCTGCTTTTTCTCTCTTTGTACCCTTGTTTATGTATTTGATTTTATACACCTCTAGTTTAAAATGTTTTTGAACATCTGTAAAGACTTACTACAAAGATAAGAAATTGTATTAATGTCATTTAATGAACTTGTGTTGATTTTCTGCCACATGCAAAATATAATAATGGGGAAGAAAAAGCAAGCTACAGATTTTTTGTGATTGTTTATTTTTAGACATTTTCGTGATGTTCGTCTATTATTTTAGAAAAAATTCAGATTTGTATTACATATAGGAAATGATTTCTTCTTTTCCCGGAAAGGCTGGTGGATTGTCTTATGGAAAAAATGGATCGCCGTGTGCGCAAGACAAGAGCTCTCTTATTACAGGGGCTGGTAAAAATGTTAGAAACCCATGATATTCAGGATATCTCCGTCAAGGAGCTGACCGAACTGGTGGATATCAACCGCGGAACCTTTTATCTGCATTATGATGATATCTACGATATGCTCCATAAAATCGAGGATGAAATGTTCCTGGAATTTAATGAAATCATGGAGCAGAAACCGGTCATTACCAATTCTCTGGCCTCTCAGGGGCCGTTGTTGGAATTCTTCCGTTTTCTGGACCGAAACAGGGATCTGGCCAAGGTCATGATCGGCCCTCATGGGGATCTGGCTTTCGTCAATCGCCTGAAAGATCAGATTGAAAAACGCACTCTCCAGGTTCTGGAAAGTGCGCAATCCGATGCTAATTATGAATATCTCTGCTCCTTCATTATCACCGGCTGTGTCGGTGTCGTAGAGACCTGGCTGAAAGAATCCGATCCCCAGTCCCCGGAAGAAATGGCAGAGATTCTCGGTGCCATGCTCTTACGTCAGCTTAATTTTGCTCCGGGGCCTGCATAGGCTGTGTCGACTCCGGCATACCTACGCTCAATGAAGTCACTGTCTCACCATCCAGGAAAAAGGATACGGTATCACCTACCTGAAGTTCGTCCAGAGTGGCATCTTCTCCGTCAATCGTAATGATCGTATCGTCATTGACTGTGATAGTCATAGTATCTCCGCTGAGAGTTAAGGTCATCTCATCCAGCATGTCTTTCTCGGGTTTCTGACCGTTCGGTGCTTCTCCGTTGGGCGCGCTGCCATTGCCATCAGGAGTCTGGCCGTTCGGCTTTTCTCCGCTGGGAGCTTCGCCGGTAGGGGCTTCACCATTGGGAGCGCCACCGTTGCCGTCAGGAGCCTGGCCATCCGGCTTTTCTCCGCTGGGTGCCTCACCGGTAGGAGCTTCACCATTGGGTGCTTCCGGCTTCTCTGCCAGTGCGATGGAGATCACATTGCCATCAATGGCAGTGATCTGGCCGAGATAAGATTCCACCTTCTCTTCACCGCTCTCCGTGCTCTCCGTCGTACTCTCCGGTGCGATCGTCTCCTTCTGTTCTGCTGATTCACTTGCTACGCTCTCCGTACCCGCAGATGTTGTTCCTCCGCATGCCGTAAATCCCGTCATCACCATAGCAGCTGTCAACACTGCACACATTACTTTTGTATTCACCTGGGGTAAATTCCATCTTCTCATATTCTCATTCCTCCTGTTCCATTAAAAATCTTGTGAACATTTCTTTCCCCTTATCTGCCTCTTATGATAAAGGACATCTGCAAAGGAATTGTGAGAAAAATGCGGTAATTCTGTGAACTTTTCACGCATGACATATTTGTCATATGTACAGTGTTGGCAGTGTCAGATCATGTGTCGATTTTGCTGTTTTGTTGTAAATATTCAAGGAACGCGGTACAGCCTTCCAGAACGTCATCGTAGGTCGTTCCAAAATCTCCCGTATACCATGGATCCGAAATATCCCGTTCCGATCCCGCATAGGAAAGTAGCTTCGCTACTTTCCCCTCCGGATCTCCCCCGAATATCCGCAGCATGTTGCGGATATTCGCACCATCCATACCAATCAGATAATCATATTCCGCATAATCCGCTCTCGTCACCTGCCGGGCCCGCTTCCCCTCACAGGAGATCCCATGCCTCGCCAGCTCCGCCTTCGCCGGCGGATACACCGGATTCCCGATGCTGTTCCAGATTTCCTCTGTGCTGGTGGCCGCGGAGGCGATCTGGAAGCGGGCGGTGAGTCTGGCATCGGATACTAATTTTTTCATTACGAATTCCGCCATGGGGGAACGACAGATGTTGCCGTGGCAAACAAATAATATTTTTATCATTGTTTTGTTTCTCCTTGTTTTGCCCCAGAATGCCCTGTTTTGCAAGGGTTTCTGTCTGGGTTTCGTGTAGTTTACCCTGAAATTACAGATTGTGGCAAATCAGAGCAAGAATGAGCAAATTATTACTACCTGTTAGTAGTAAAATTGGTAGTAAAAGGGAACTTCTTACTACTAAGGGTTTTTCTGTTCATTCTGCATCATCCCAAATACTTCATCCCATTCTTTCTCATCACGCCACTCATCATTTTCTAATATTACTGCTTTTCCGGCATCATTATACTTGGTATTATCTGACGCCATTTTATAAGATTTTTCACTATATTGAGTTATTATGTGTTCCTCCTTTTTGCACTAGATTGCCTCATCTTTAGAAGACATTCAGAAACCTCGTAGCAATCATGATTTTGCTCTGAAATGTGGGAAGTTAGCAATTCAAGGCAAGATTTAGCAAGTTGTTATTATTACTTAGTAGTAAAAATGTTTTTCTTACTTATAGAATATTTCAAGCAATTGACGCAGATTTCTTATTATCTTTTCTACAATCTATCAAAAAAATCGATTCATCAATAGCCGATTTATACCCTGAATCTTCAATGACTTTTTCTGCAAATCTTTTTTCTTCTTCTGTAAAATAAAAGATAACAACCAAACTTCCATCCGTACAATTAGCCGCCTCATATATTTTTATTTGCGTAAATACATGTCCTAGACTACTATTACTAGCCAATTTAAACTCAATAATATTTTGATTATTCATTCCCTTTGATACAATAAAATCAGCCTGCCCTCTTCCATTATTAGGTTCTGCATCTACCTTATACGAAGTTCCATACCATACAAACCTAAATAATCTTTGAATATCTTTTTCTTTTGCAATCTGTTTTCCATTGTAATATAAAGCTAAATATCCATCACATTCTTCTATAATGTGCTTAAAAAATTTCAATCTATTTTTTGCTTCTTCTCTTGCTTCGATATCTTCTTGAATAACATAACCTTCATCAATTACTTTTGCTATAAGTATCTTTGAGTTACTGTAGAATTTTTCCAATTCTTCTGTACATTCCTCATGTGCAAGTTTGCTTACTTGTTCTGGATTATTCTCTACATACTTTATATAATAGTCATATAATTCAGGATATTCTTTTGCTAATTCCTTAAATGCATCTTTCTCTATTTTTTTAACACTACGCTCGTTGACACTTCTCTTATTTCTTTTTTGATTATCTTCATATTCAAGAATTGCTTTGGCAATATAATTATTAACGTATGCTCTTAATGAATCATTATCTATCATGCTTCTTACATCATCATAACTGTCAAGAAAATCTTTTCGATTAATCGCCGGTTCATCCTCTCTCAGGATATCTTTAGGAGTTAATAATACATATTCCTTCTTACCTTTTTCACTAGTTATATATGGTAGTTCGTACTCTTTACTCACAAAGCTTTCTGTTTCATAATTAAAGTATGCTTTTTCAACATGAAACTTTTTTATGTACTTTTTATCAAGATATTTTCTTGCAAATTCTTCTGTGTAACTGCATAAAAAGCCCTTTATTAAGTTTACTGTCAAATCACTAATTTTATCCTTACCACTTCCTTCATACAAGAGCATAATCTTTTCAATATGATTCGATTTAGTAATATTATTTGTATTTGTTGCAAACCTTATGTTTTTATACAAAAATCTTGCATATTGTTTTCCCAATGCAGCTCCCTTATTTCCTGACATTGAATACCCTAACCAATTATTAGGAACCTCATTGAATTCAAACCACGCTTTCAACTCTTTATTTGATAAGCCGTCACATGCTTTTTGATATAAGAAATGAAAATACTTTATTATTTCTTCATGTAGCTTTTTATATTTCTCTTTTTCGCTATTGAATATCAACATTGGATCAATGAACAATGGAATGTCACAAACAAAAGATATATCAACAGCACCATAATGCTCCACTACAGAAGAATCAATTCCATAATATTCTGAAAAAAACACTTGAATCCCTCCCATAATACTCATCTACAGCTTGTCATACTTTGCCGCACTTCCCTTTGCCTTCTCCACCGGATACTTCGCCTCGTTCTGATCCATCTTCATATTTACGATCTCATCCGCATCCAGCCCCAGCTTATCCAGCAAATTCTGGCTATATACAATAACATCCGCAAGTTCTTCTTTTACATGCTGTAAATCATAGTCTTTATCAGACCACTGAAAGCATTCCAAAAGCTCTGCTGCCTCAATTACAATTGATTTTGCAAGGTTTTCCGGTGAATGAAACTGATCCCAGTCTCTATCCTCTGTGAATTTTCTGATTCTGTCTATCGTTTCCTGTTTCATATTTACTTTGTCTCTCCTCTTTGGGTTGCCCTTTTTAATGCCTCTCTAAGTTCATCGTCACAAGCATAAATAAACATTCCATTTACACCACGGGTCATCAAAACACGAACTGCATGTTGAATCAATATTTCTCCAAATTTTTGTTTTGAACCATCTGATAATGTTCTGTTTTGAATCGCCTTATCATTACAGCTTTTTTCGGGGTCATATATTACTTTTCCATTTCTGTATTTAACAGAAGGTCCCAGAATAACTCCGGCATAATTTAAATCAAATCCCTGAATTGTAAAAGTAGAACCCACTTCATTGATTGTCTGTGGTTGTTCTGCCCAGGCTAAATCTTTAATCTGTCTCTTTTCTTTTTGGGAAAGTTCTGACTTTAATTCTCTATTCCAGGGTTTATGCCATGCTCCGATTTCTACTTCCCAATATTTTCTAAATCTTCTTTTCGCTTTGCTACTATATTCCCAGTCATAAGTTGCGATCAAACGTGATAATGCCGAATCCGTTTTCTTTGCCTTTTCCGTAATTTCCAGATCCAGTTGTTCCGGATCATCAAAAACCTTGATTGTATATCCATCAACTGTTTCCGGAAGTTTTTTGATCTCGTTTCTTTTTGTAAACGAATCGATCCAGTCCATCGTTTCCGGACCTGCCTGCATCCGAAGCTGTTTATCCAATATAATGTGATTATTGGTTGCTTCTGCCTGCTTTCGGTACTTTTCCAAAATCTGTGCTTCCCAAAACTGTTCCGTCGTGAGTATCTGATATTCATCAAACATCACCACAGTAACTCTTGCCCGCTCTATGATATCCTGAAGCTGATTTTTTCCTCTATAAGATTGCTTACCCTGTGTCAGCAATAAGTGTGCCTCATCTATAAATGCAACATCTACCGGATCATCTGCTGAATGGGTATTAATAAACGATGTGGGCTTGCTGACAACATTTCCATATTTTTCTGTTAATCCAAGTCTCTCCGCTATCTGCTCATATACCTTTATCTGTTCATCATGGTTTACAAGCATATAGCATCGTATACTGGTTTTATTTTCTTCTGCCCGGCAATATAATTCATAAAATGTACTGCTATTCAAAACAGTCTTACCTGTTCCTGCCTCACCATCAATAAAGATCAGCTGCTTTGTTTTTCCCTTAGAAAGAGCGTCCGTGACTTTCTGTATGATCAATTCTCTTGCATTTTCCTGATCCTCAGTCAACTTGTGCAGTGGTGAAGCCTTATATATCGCCGAATCTTTAATTGCACTCTCTGAGGGAAATAGTTCCTTATTTTCCTTCCGAAGACCTCTCCATATTTTACTGAATATTTCATCCAGCTCTTCCATCGGGTAATAACCCTTCTGCGGATTATCTCTCAAATTATGTACATGCCTTACATGATCAGCGCTCATCATATAGTGCATTAACCGATTTTCAATATCCAATGTCAATGATTTATTAAAATGTTCGTGTCCAATAATGAACAAGCTGGAATCCTTTTCCAATAATTTACTCTGCCATTGTGTTCTGTCATTCGCTGTATCATAGTGTTGGCGTGTTCTTTTAAAGATATTATTGGACTCCCCTACATACACCTCAAAATCACCGGAGTCTTTCCAGTTATGTATATAAACTGTGGGAAAATCCATAATGATTTTCCGTGTTTTCTCATCTTCGGAAGGAAGTGAAACAGTTTCAAAGAAATCTAATGATTCACTGTTGTCTTTTATCTGTCTTATAATTGGTTTTGCAACTGCCATCGTAAATCCCCTTTTCCAATATCTTCTGCTTTATAGCTCTTTAATTCTCGTATATTTTTACCTTATTTATTCCTATTTCATCAATCATCTTAATCTCATATTCATGATATTCCATAAAAGTTCTATTAGTCAATATAACGATTACTATTTCATGCCTGTCATTCGCTTTATTTTTATCCCTTGCCAATAGAGTATCATATCTGACAGCACTTGCTTCCTTAGATAAAATAAAAAGCCAGTAGGGAACAAGCGTTCTTTTTCGATTGATTTTTTATATTAGTGCTGTATAATATTATTGCCAGTGTAAATAGCAGATTTACTCCCATTTGGTTCGTCTAAGACGAATGGTACATATTGACTACTCAATATGTATTTTTAAGGACGCGACTGCATCTCACAGTCTATGCCGCCCATATCCCCTAAGAGTACCAAGTCTGTACCGCAGTTCCCGGAGAGGGGGCTTAGGTGGTGCTATACTTACTTTTTTCGCATCATAAACGTATATAAGTGCTCATAGGGAGAAGAAATATGCTGGTGTGAGAACAATAGATATACGCTATAACAATCTCTTTGTTATTTGAGGATTAGGGAGACTCCTATATGGAGCCAATAATAACAAGGAGGTGATCTCTATGAAAAAGAAAGCGGATAAACCTAATGTTACTATAAATGTCAACATACTTAGTAACATTAAACTTGATGGCAAATCTTTAATCTGCATCATTATCGCTATTATTTGTCTTACACTGGTTATGTCTATTTGTGATCCTACTACTCGTGCTGAATTTATTCGTTTATTTATCAGCATAGTACGCAATTGCTAAACACCAGCATTTAATTTGAAATGAGGGAATTTTATGATTAACCCTATTCATTCGAACCTATATAAACTAACTTCAAAGAAATATTTATTGAGTTTATTACATATCCACAACAGGCAATTTTTAAAACAATCTTATGTTTCCAAACAAATTTCTCCATATATACAAACAGATCCCAAACCTCGTTTAATTGAAGTTCCTTCTGAAGAACTAAAAACCATTCAACGACATATTAAAAATGAATTAAATAAAATCATTGTTCCAGCTAATATTTTTTCTGGGATAAAAGGGAAATCATATATAGGAAATGCAAAACTACATAGCGGTAATAAATATGTCTTCAAAATTGATTTGTGTGCCTTTTTTCCTTGTATCACACGCAATACTGTATACAATTTTTTTATAGAGTCACTAAAAACCTCTCCTGATATTGCAAATATTTTAACTAATTTGTTGACAGTAGACTTGTCAAAATGTAGCATTGAAAACGTTGAATCTGTAAATGCTTTTTTAATATCAAAGAAAATTAAAACACCAAACCATTTAATCTCCGGGTCTCCCGCAAGTCAGATATTATCTTATTTGGTGAACCATAAAATGTTTGATTCTTTACAGAATTTTTGTGATAAAAATAATATTACTATGTCCGTGTATGTTGATGACGTCACCTTTTCTTCACAACACATAATTTCTCATACTCAAAAACAAGTAATATATAAAATTATCTCTAAAAACTTATACCGACTTTCACGTAACAAAGTAAAATACTATACCAAAAAATATCCTAAGCTTATCACTGGTGTCGTTATATCGTCTAATGGAAACTTAAAAATCAAAAATTCATTAAGTCTTAATGTAATCAGCGAATGGAAATACTTCAGTCAGAATCCAAAAAATCTTCAGTCAAAGGCCCGATTGCAAGGACTTCTGATTGCCGCACGCCAAAGTGAACCTGCAAAATTCCAAAATATCTATAACTTAATCCGCGAGGCAAGTATTCCATTTTCTTAAATTTAAAATTTACATTCCGATTTATTCATTGCAAACAAATATCAAAATTATCTGCAAATTATCTTCCACGGAACGTCAATTTGTATTTTAGTCAATCATACTTTACTAAATTATATTTTACTATATATTCTATTTTTACTAGCTTTTCTCTAAACTTTTACACTCGCCTATAGCATTTCTCCACCAGACAATGCTACGATACATATCTGCTACTGTCGTCCTTCCTTAAAACGACTACATACTAAACATGACCGATATATGTATTTCCCATAAAAACAGACCGCGCATCCTTATTAGATGCGCGGTCTGTTCTATACGATAATCCCCTTTTGCTTTTGATACTTTTGGTATCATTTCATAAATTATATAAAACATCTCATGAATTGTCAATAGTACTTTCATTTTTTGTCGTTTTTTCAAAAATTATAAAAGTACTATCGTCTCCCGCCACACTTCGCACAAACTCTCCAGCCTCCATGCCGCATTGGCCGGGCTGGTGGAGGGCAGCACCGTGGCTTCTATGCCGGTCAGGGGCAGCTGATATTTTCGATAAAGTTCTCCTGCTTTGTTACCGTTGGCATAGATCCGCGTGATCTGTGATTCCGCCAAAATCCTTCGAATATCCGTCGGCTCCACATTGCGGATGCTACTGTCGCTGGATCCCTTAATATCGCAGCTCTGGATTACATCCCAGACGGCAATGTGATGAGCCAGTAGCATTTTCTTTTTCTCCTCTATAGTCTCCGGCACCGGTTCCCCGCACAGATCTGCCATCACTTTCCAAAAACGATTCTGCTTATGTCCGTAATAAAAATGGTTCTGCCGGGATTTCACCGAGGGCAATGTTCCCAGGATCAGCACCAGCGAATCCGCATCGTACACTGGTGCAAACGTGTGCTCAATATGTTCATATCCTGTCATGCTGTTTTCCTTCTTCCTTATGGCTGTCCCTGTCTTTCAGCAGATATCGGGCCGCAGGAATTTCCACGATCAGAGTAACCGCTACCGCCACCGCCGCAGACACCACGATAATCAGTATCTGATATTTCCACTGCCATACACGGTCACCTGTCATATTTGGCGGCGTATCCCCGCTCCAATAAGGAATTCTTTTTTCTTTCAGCCAGACGGCGATCATCTGATGCCAGAGATACAGATTATAGGAAAATTTGCAAAAAAGTGATGCCACCCGGTTGGAATATAGTTTCTGATAATATTCTCCCGCACAGGCCGTACTGAAAAGGAACAATGCAAACAGAAACGACTGCACCAGCCGGCTCTGCAACTGAACTGCCTGCAGATTCACATCCCCGTCGTATTTATGAATCATCCCGTTCATCAGAAAAATACACAAAACAGAGATCACTGTTCCTGCCAGCCGCGAGTATTTATTTTCTGTCACATATTTCTTCCACATGACATACAGGATGCAGCAAAGCATGCCATTGGCATAGATTCCCATAAACGTCAGAAGATTATTTCCATAATTTCTCTCTTTTCCCGCAAAACAGTTCAGAATTACCGCAGTACTTGTAACGGAAATCATCAACATCACACTATAAGTGGCAAAGGCCCACTTGCGGAACAATCTTGCAATCCACGGCAGCAGCAGATAATAGATCACTTCCATCTGTACCGTCCATAACACGCCGTTAAAAGAGGTGGATATATAAGTGTCCGACCAATTTGGTGCAACGCAAAATACATGTGTCACAATATCCTTGCACAATGCTCCCACATTCCGATATTTATGTCCCGGTAAAATATAGAAAAACAGATCGATCGCCAACATAAAATAGTAAGAAGGCAGTATTCTTGCTGCCCTCTTTCTGTAAAATGTCTTCGTATCCGGCCAGTCCTCTCCCAGAACAATAGATCTTGCATAAGGATAAAAATTGCAGAATGCGCTGAGCAGGATCATCATATCCACAAAAATAAATCCATACCTGACCCATCCGGCAAGGTTGATCTCTGTGATTCCAATATATTTTGTGTACTCTGTTGGAATCCGAAGATACGGTGTCAGCCATGTCTGCTGCCAGAAATGAAACCACACTACCATCCCGATGGCTATGGCACGGATTCCATCCAGCACACCGATTCTGTTTTCTATTCTGTTTTTTTCATCCATGCTGTATTCCCGCCGTTTCTGATTTTCTGCTGCTTCCTATCTGTCATGTTCCAGTCTCCATCTGATACATCTGGTGAGATAATCCACGTAATCCGCATTCTTACACATTTCCTTGCCGGGAGTATCGGAGATCTTTGCCACATCCATGCCGTTGCAGGCAGTGGTCTTCATGACAATATTCAACGGTTCCTCGCAGGTATCATTGGCAATATAGGTTCCGATACCGAAAGCCACGGTCACCCGGTCCCGGAATGCCTTACGCAGTTCATCTGCCCGTGCAAAGTCCAGACTGTCACTGAACAGCAGGGTCTTGCGCTTCGGATCAATTCCCAGGGATTCATAATGAGATATCAGCTTCTCCCCCCATGCAAAGGGATCCCCACTGTCATGCCGCACGCCGGAAAACAGAGTGGAATAGGTCAGCTGGAAATCTTTCAGGAAACAATCCGTGGTGATCGTATCCGTCAAAGCAATTCCGTTCAAAATGCCATACTCTTTCACCCAGGCATCCAGGGCATACCAGTTGGAATATGCCGGATTGTGCTTGTGATTGCCCTGCCCGGTACACATGATCCATTCATGCGCCATGGTTCCCACCGGTGTCACATTCCATTTTTTTGCCAGATAGACATTGGACGTACCGATGCAGGCAGAGTCCTGATAGTCCTTATTGTGCGCCACCAGCTCCTGCACCGCCAGTTCCTGTGCCTCCGCGGACAGGCGGCGCCGCAGGCCAAATTCACTGAAATTGCCTAAACAATAGGTCCCATCTACAAGTTTCTGAATCTTATCCTCCAACCGCTCCCGGAAGGAAGCATACAGTCTGTTATAATCATAATTCATCCGGAAAAATACTTCGTTGACGATGGCAAGAGTCGGGATCTCATACATGGAAGTGTTTAACCAGGAGCCTTTTGTCTCGATGGTCAGACCGCAGGCTGCATCCCTTCCGATCTCAAAATCTTCGTATCTGGGCTGCCACAAACGTAAAAAATCCACATAGGAACCCTTGATCCATTTTACGTTCTCCAGATAAGCCAGTTCCTCTTCCGTAAAACGTAAGTCACAATAGGCCCGGATCTGCGCCTTGATCTCTTCCACCATTTCCGTTGTAAAAAATACATCTGTATTCCTGCATTTGAAGGTCCAGGTAGTCTTATAAGCGCTGAACTGGTGGTAGATACACTGTCCCATAGAGAACTTGTACATATCATTTTCCAGTAAGCTGTTGATGATCTGTGGTAATTGCATGATTTTATCCTCTTTCTCTCTTAGATTCACAACTGTGTAAATATGATATGTTCTCTAAATCACATCCGCCTGGATCGGTCCCATAGCTGCGATGGCCGTCTGGTGCGTCTGGGGTGTCACACAGGCACAGGCCTTCTCAATGACACACACTCTCGCTTCCGGTACAAATGCCTTTGCCATGACCACATTGCTTAACACACAGATTCCGGTGCAGAATCCGGTAAAATCCACTTCCATGGGATATTCACCCTCTGCTGCCTCTCCTGTTGCCATCACCTCTTCCCAGATTGCCTTCAGCGTATTTCCAAAATCCAGACTGCCAAAAGTAGGCTTTTTCACCGTAAGGATCTGTTCCGGCGCATAATGCTCCTGTACCGCCTTCACGATATCCGGATGGATCTTATATCCTTCTGTGCCTTCCTGTCCGTGCAGAACGGGCAGACGCTTTCCTTCCTGGGTGTGCAGATAATCCGCCGTATGGGTATCCTTTGTAAAGATCACCTTGTAGTATTCCCCACTTTCTGCTGCCGCAACGATATACTTTACCGCCGCCTCGCACTCCTTGTTTCCCAGCGCCCCGGTGATGAATTCGTTCTGTGCATCCGTGATCACTAATACTTTCTTTGTCATGTCCCTCTCCTCTACTCGTTTTTCTATAATGATGCCGGGGCAAAAGCCCCCGACTTTGCACAAAAAGCAGGCAACCGCATCCTGCGACTACCTGCTTCTATTACTTATAGAAATAATTTCTTCACTTTTTCTGCATCAAATACAACTTCCTTTACCCCGTCCACTTCGATCTGATACAGGGCATTGGCTGCCAGATGCTCCGCCGCCTGCTCAAGGTCACGGATTCCACTGGTGTTGGAATAGATCTCCACCACCGCATCCAGTCCCTCTTCGGTGAGTGTGCATTCGTCTGCCTGCAGTCCAATCCTTTTCAGCACCTTCGGCAATGCAAATCTGGAGAAAATGATCTTCTTCTCCTCCGGTGTGTAATCCGGGATATCGATCACTGCAAAACGGGACATTAACGGAGCACTGATCTGCTCCTTGTCATTGGCAGTGGCGATGGGGTAGACACCAAAGGTGGGAACGGTACATTCCATATAGTTGTCCGTGAATCCCAGATTGTCAAGCAGTGTCAGAAGCACATCCGCCGGATTGCCGTTACCCTTGCCGTTTGCCGCCTTGTCCAACTCATTGATGATGAATACCAGATTAGACTCTCCCGCCATGGAAAAAGCCTCCATGATAATGCCCGGCTTGGCATTGGCATAGATTCTGGAGCTTCCGGTCAGCTGCTCCGGATCGTTAATGGAACTCATGTCCAATGTTGTCCAGGGCAATTTCAGGATCCTCGCCACCGCATAAGCGATCTGGGATTTACCGGTTCCGGCCGGACCCACCAGAAGCAGTCCGTAAGCCGGTAAGGTGTGAGTACGGTTAATCTGGATAATGGTCTCCATGATCCGCTGCTTGACTCTCTCCATGCCGTACAATTCCTCGTCCAGGATCCGTCTGGCTTCCACCGGATCAATGGCTTCGAAGTAATTGCCCTTCCACTGAATGTTCATCATGATGGACAGCGCTCTCTGGGCATGTCTTCTCTCTTCCGGAGACACCTCATGGGATCTGGCCACCGCCAGATTTCTTCTGGCCCACAGGCGGATGTTTTCCGGCATGGTCCTTCCAGCACATGTCATGAAATCGGAGATACTCTGAAGGCTGGTAAGCTTCATATCATCGCCGTCTTCCTCTTCGTCCTCCCCCTGTTCCTCTTCTGCGGGAGCACTGCTGGCGAACAGTCTTTCCATCATGAACTGTAAAAATCCATCTTCTGCCGAAAGCTTGGTTCCGCCGCCAAATGCAGTCTCTCGGATCTTGTATACCGCATAGCCTTCTTCCCGGTTTTCCCCGGAAAGCCGGACATTGATGTGATTTTCTCCTAACCATCTGACGAGGCTTACGAATCTTGCATCGATCTGTAAAATATCGGCATAGGCACTGCTGCCCTCTTCCCTGAATTCGAAATTCGTGCGTTTGTTCTGATTGCCGAAGACACCGATAGTATGGTGCTTCCACGGTTCGCTGCTGTTGTCCAGGATCAGAATCGGCTTTTCGGGACTTGCCACAGCCTCATTGGAACGGAACATGGTATAGGTGCATACGGAATCCTGCTTCTTCTCATTTTCCGGGATACTGCTGAAATCAAATACCGGCATTGTCAGCCTCCTTTTTTCTCGCCTGAATCTTCTCCTCATCGATCAGCTTAAACTGCTTTACCAGATTGGTCATATTCTCGGACTGAGCCAGCAGTTCCTCACTGGTAGCGGATAATTCTTCTGCTGCCGCAGAGTTGGACTGTACGATCTCGGAGATCTGGTTCACACCGCTCTCCGCCTGATTCATGGCATCTGACTGAGCAGCTGCAATCTGGTTCAGTTCCTCAGAATCCTGTGCGATCTTGCGGACGCCTTCCACGATAACGCTCAACGTCTGGGACGCATGATCCACAGCTTCATTGCCGGCATGGATCTCCTCCAGTGTACCGCCGATCAGCTCTCTGGTATTGACAGCGGACTGCGCACTCTGCTCTGCCAGCTTACCAATCTGGTCTGCCACCACAGCAAAACCTCTTCCGGCCTCCCCCGCTCTGGCTGCCTCAATGGACGCATTTAAGGACAGCAGATTGGTCTGACTGGCAATATCCTCGATCTCACCGATGATGTTGCTGATCTTCTCGGAAGTCTCGTTGATCTGTTCCATGATCTCCATCAGATGATTCATCTCGGTACGGCCTTCATCTGCCTTAGCAGAGTATTCCTGTGCCTGCCTGCTGGAATTCTTGGTATGCTCTGCAGTATTGTCTACCATAGAGGTAATATTAGTAATGGTTGCCTGTAGCTGCTGTACGGCTCCGGCCTGCTCAGTAGCGCCCTCTGCCAGAGACTGTGCGGCATCTGCCAGGCTTCCGGCACCCATGGATACCTGGCCGGATACGGAATTTACATTGTACAATGCTTCGTTCATCTTATATTTGATATCTCTCAGGGCTTCCTTCAATTCATCCAGATCCCCTGCATAGAGATCGGGGTAAAGAAATTTTACCGTCCAGTCACCATTTGCCATGGCATTCAGAGCCTGCTTGATATCCTCAATGATCATTCGCAGATTTTCAGCCATTGCAATGGCGGCACGATTCATCTCTGCCACTTCGTCCTCTGTCTTTACTTCCGGGAACTCTGAAGACAGATCACCTGCAGCAAACCCATCCAGTCTGTCTGCCAGCGCTTTCAGCGGTCCGGCGATTCCTTTGGCTATTCTTTTTCCCGCCTTTTCAGATCCTGCAAAGCCTACTCCGATGATCAGAAGGATTACGATAAAAATAACTACACGGAAAACATTCAGCTTGGCTTCCATGGCATTTCCGTTCGTTACACTGCTGTCCAACAGGCTCGTCATATCTGCATAGACCTGCTGGAACACGGGATCCATCTGTTCGCCTGCCATCTGCTGTGCCTGCATCCGCTTAGCAGGATCGGAAGCTGTTCCCAGTTCCAGTATCTGTGCCTCGATCTGCTGATAAGAAGCTACGCCGTCCTTGATCTGCTGGTAGGTAGCTCTTCCCTCATCCGTGATCATGTCATCTTCCAGGGCACTGATATAGGTATCCAACTGTTCCGCCGTCAGGTCATGGGCATTTTTTGCTGTAGCGATCAGTGTATCGTCATCATAGCCGATGGCGGCACGGGTCTCACTCCGCATCTCCGCGATAACGATCATCGCCTTACCGATGTCACCCTGCGCGAAACCGTAATGCTTCAAGGCGTAGGAATACTGATAACTCACGATTCCCATGGCCACACAGGCGATGACACCCGTCATGCTCAGCAGTATCGTGGTCTTACGAAATACTTTCAATAGGCGCTTCTCAATGGAGAGCTTGTTTAAACTGTTAAATCTGTCCGTTCTGTCCATTCCAATGTTCCATCCTCTCTGTAAACTGTGTGTAAAAATCTATCGTCCCCTCATACGGCAATAAATAAAACAGACGCAGCAGCAGGAGATTTTCTTCCCTCTGTTTCCCTTCGTCTTCTCCTGTCAGTCTTTCTTCCATGGCATGTAACAGGTCATGCCATTGTAAGGTAAATTGCTGATTGCGGGTCAGATCCGGAGTATCGATCCATTTACTGACTTTTATCTTGCTGCGGTTCTCCT
>ENA-UOJR01001355-UOJR01001355.1-human-gut-metagenome-genome-assembly--contig:-C115P-NODE-1355-length-22230-cov-65.465344_pt1 | contig 22230 bp, 17 predicted proteins | sample MGYA00242354_ERZ723901 | MGnify/ENA metagenome assembly ERZ723901
CTACGAATGGCGCAAGAATCTGTAGGCCTGATAAGCGTAGCGCATCAGGCATTTGCCACCACTGCCGGATGCGGCGTGGACGCCTTATCCGGCCTACGAGTGGCGCGAGAATCTGTAGGCCTGATAAGCGTAGCGCATCAGGCATTTGTCACCATTGCCGGATGCGGCGTGAACGCCTTATCCGGCCTACGAGTGGCGCGAGAATTGTAGGCCTGATAAGCGTAGCGCATCAGGCAGTCTGGCGTTGGTCATAACCCCATCACCCTCTGTAGCGGACATAACAACATGAAAGAGCTTGTGGTCGTTGCCATTGGTGGCAACAGCATTATCAAAGATAACGCCAGCCAGTCGATTGAGCATCAGGCGGAGGCGGTGAAAGCCGTCGCCGATACGGTGCTGGAAATGCTGGCTTCCGATTACGACATTGTGCTGACCCACGGCAACGGGCCGCAGGTCGGGCTGGATTTACGCCGTGCGGAGATTGCCCACGAGCGCGAAGGGCTGCCCTTAACGCCGCTGGCGAACTGTGTGGCAGATACGCAGGGCGGCATCGGCTATCTGATCCAACAGGCGCTGAATAACCGGCTGGCGCGTCACGGCGAGAAAAAAGCCGTCACCGTGGTAACTCAGGTGGAAGTGGATAAAAACGATCCAGGTTTTGCCCATCCCACCAAGCCCATTGGTGCATTCTTCAGTGAAAGCCAGCGTGACGAACTACAAAAGGCAAACCCTGACTGGTGTTTTGTTGAAGATGCCGGACGGGGCTATCGCCGCGTGGTCGCCTCGCCGGAACCGAAACGTATTGTCGAAGCACCCGCCATTAAGGCGCTGATCCAACAAGGTTTTGTCGTAATTGGCGCGGGCGGCGGTGGAATTCCGGTAGTGCGTACTGAAGCGGGGGATTACCAAAGCGTGGACGCGGTTATTGACAAAGATCTCTCTACCGCGCTGCTGGCCCGTGAAATTCACGCCGACATTCTGGTGATCACCACCGGCGTCGAAAAAGTCTGTATCCACTTTGGTAAACCGCAGCAGCAGGCGCTGGATCGGGTGGATATTGCCACCATGACTCGCTATATGCAGGAAGGGCATTTTCCTCCCGGCAGCATGTTGCCAAAAATCATCGCCAGCCTGACGTTCCTGGAGCAGGGCGGCAAAGAAGTGATTATCACCACGCCGGAATGCCTGCCTGCGGCGCTGCGCGGTGAAACGGGCACCCATATTATTAAAACGTAAGGATGTAGGATGAAAGAAAGCAATAGCCGCCGTGAATTTCTGAGCCAGAGCGGTAAGATGGTCACCGCCGCCGCGCTGTTTGGTACCTCTGTGCCGCTCGCCCATGCGGCGGTAGCTGGCACCCTAAACTGCGAAGCGAACAACACCATGAAAATCACTGACCCGCATTACTATCTCGATAACGTGCTGCTGGAAACCGGTTTTGACTACGAAAACGGTGTGGCGGTGCAGACCCGCACGGCGCGCCAGACCGTGGAGATTCAGGACGGCAAAATTGTCGCCCTGCGCGAGAACAAGCAGCATCCGGACGCCACGCTGCCGCACTATGACGCTGGCGGTAAGTTGATGCTACCCACCACTCGCGACATGCATATTCATCTCGACAAAACCTTCTACGGCGGGCCGTGGCGCTCGCTCAATCGTCCGGCAGGCACCACTATCCAGGACATGATCAAACTCGAGCAGAAAATGCTGCCGGAGTTACAACCGTACACTCAGGAACGGGCGGAGAAACTGATCGATTTATTGCAGTCGAAAGGTACTACCATTGCCCGCAGCCACTGCAATATCGAACCAGTTTCCGGCCTGAAAAATCTGCAAAATTTGCAGGCGGTGCTGGCGCGACGTCAGGCGGGCTTTGAGTGTGAAATCGTCGCCTTCCCGCAGCACGGTTTGCTGCTGTCGAAATCGGAACCCTTAATGCGCGAAGCGATGCAGGCGGGTGCGCATTACGTCGGCGGGCTGGACCCGACCAGTGTCGATGGCGCGATGGAAAAATCCCTCGACACCATGTTTCAGATTGCGCTGGACTACGACAAAGGTGTCGATATTCACCTGCACGAAACCACTCCGTCGGGCGTGGCAGCCATCAATTATATGGTTGAAACGGTAGAGAAAACGCCGCAACTGAAAGGTAAGCTGACCATCAGCCACGCCTTTGCGCTGGCTACGCTCAACGAACAACAGGTCGATGCGCTGGCGAATCGGATGGCGGCGCAGCAAATTTCTATCGCCTCGACGGTGCCGATTGGCACGCTGCATATGCCGCTCAAACAGTTGCACGACAAAGGCGTAAAAGTGATGACTGGCACTGACAGCGTTATCGACCACTGGTCGCCTTATGGTCTGGGCGACATGCTGGAAAAAGCCAATCTGTACGCGCAGCTCTATATTCGTCCTAACGAACAGAATTTGTCCCGTTCGCTGTTTTTAGCCACTGGCGATGTATTGCCGCTGAATGAAAAAGGCGAGCGCGTGTGGCCCAAAGCGCAGGATGACGCCAGCTTTGTGCTGGTGGACGCCTCCTGTTCTGCCGAGGCGGTGGCGCGTATCTCGCCGAGAACAGCAACGTTCCATAAAGGGCAACTGGTGTGGGGGAGTGTGGCAGGTTGATGCGCATTTGAAACGCCTGCAACGGTGAATAGTAAGAGATTTAAGCCCCAGGGAGTGGGGCAATCTGAATATGAGTGTGTCGGCAGAAATGGACATTATCTTTGAGGAATATGCCCTTATTGACGTTGTGTAGATAACTATTTGTCTACGTGAAAAGATCATCAGTTTTGCCGATTTTAGTCTTTTACAGATAGCAAATATCACACTTACAGGCGCTCGCCTTATGGGGAACGTTGCTGCTCTGTTTCATTCAGGCTCGCGGCATGTTGGGGCTGGATCGGGTGGTTTAAATATTGGCTATATTCAATGGACGCGTTTTGCCGCGATGACATATCAGGCGTCGCCAAATACACATAGCTAATCAGGAGTAAACACAATGAAGATCAAAGCTGTTGGTGCATATTCCGCTAAACAACCACTTGAACCGATGGATATCACCCGGCGTGAACCGGGACCGAATGATGTCAAAATCGAAATCGCTTACTGTGGCGTCTGCCATTCCGATCTCCACCAGGTCCGTTCCGAGTGGGCGGGGACGGTTTACCCCTGCGTGCCGGGTCATGAAATTGTGGGGCGTGTGGTAGCCGTTGGTGATCAGGTAGAAAAACATGCGCCGGGCGATCTGGTCGGTGTCGGCTGCATTGTCGACAGTTGTAAACATTGCGAAGAGTGTGAAGACGGGCTGGAAAACTACTGTGATCACATGACCGGCACCTATAACTCGCCGACGCCGGACGAACCGGGCCATACTCTGGGCGGCTACTCACAACAGATCGTCGTTCATGAGCGATATGTTCTGCGTATTCGTCACCCGCAAGAGCAGCTGGCGGCGGTGGCTCCTTTGTTGTGTGCAGGGATCACCACGTACTCGCCGCTACGTCACTGGCAGGCCGGGCCGGGTAAAAAAGTGGGCGTGGTCGGCATCGGCGGTCTGGGACATATGGGGATTAAGCTGGCCCACGCGATGGGGGCACATGTGGTGGCATTTACCACTTCTGAGGCAAAACGCGAAGCGGCAAAAGCCCTGGGGGCCGATGAAGTTGTTAACTCACGCAATGCCGATGAGATGGCGGCTCATGTGAAGAGTTTCGATTTCATTTTGAATACAGTAGCTGCGCCACATAATCTCGACGATTTTACCACCTTGCTGAAGCGTGATGGTACCATGACGCTGGTTGGTGCGCCTGCGACACCGCATAAATCGCCGGAAGTTTTCAACCTGATCATGAAACGCCGTGCGATAGCCGGTTCTATGATTGGCGGCATTCCAGAAACTCAGGAGATGCTCGATTTTTGCGCCGAACATGGCATCGTGGCTGATATAGAGATGATTCGGGCCGATCAAATTAATGAAGCCTATGAGCGAATGCTGCGCGGTGATGTGAAATATCGTTTTGTTATCGATAATCGCACACTAACAGACTGAAAAAATTAATAAATACCCTGTGGTTTAACATATTAACTTCGCTCTCCACTTAACTTTTTAGTTAAGGAGAGCGAAATAATATCAAAGTAGCAGTAAAACCTATAACGTAAATTCAAATTGTTAAATTAACTCCCTCCAGTACACAATACTTCACACGTTAGTTATGAGCGATTTCTGATAGTGCCTGGTTTAATCAGAGCTTTATTATCTGCGACGTTTATTTTTATTTAAGAGAGATCGCGATGATATCATTAAAAGCTCCGCACAATAATTTGATGCCATATACGCAACAAAGCATACTTAATACGGTTAAAAACAATCAGTTACCAGAGGATATCAAAAGCTCCCTGGTTTCCTGTGTCGATATATTCAAGGTTTTGATTAAACAATATTATGATTATCCTTATGATTGTCGTGATGATTTAGTCGATGACGACAAACTCATTCATCTCATGGCTGCCGTACGAGACTGTGAGTGGTCAGACGATAACGCACTCACCATAAATGTGCAGTTTAATGATTTCCCTGGATTTTATGACTGGATGGATTATCCTGATCACCCGGTTAAGTTTGTTTTTCGCATACTTGAAAATCAAAAAGGGACAGTTTGGGTATATGACCAGGATGATGCGTTTCTTGATATTAAAGCAAACGTGCAGGCTGGACGCTTTACCGGGCTTAAGAAATTAGTGCAGTTTATCAATTCAGTGCGAACAGATTGCAAATGTATTCTTCTTGAACACCATATGCCTTTGCTGAGACTTTTCCCTAAAGGGAAAGAGTGTATGCATGTGGAAAAATGGCTTCGCGAAATGTCGTCTATTCCGGAGACAGACGCGCCCATTAAGCAGGCACTTGCGCATGGATTATTATTACACTTAAAAAATATCTACCCTGTTTTTCCTGAATCACTGGTGATGTTATTGCTCTCTGTTCTGGACGTAAAAACATACAGAGATGATGCACGATTAAATGAATGGATATCTAATAGAGTCCAGGAATTAGGTGACAGATATTATCCTGTAAATAAGCACGTTAAAATCCGCTACACTCTTTAGTTCAGAAAGGGTTCCACCTGCAAGTTGTTATTCCACCAGAGAGTGAATCGCAATGCAGGTAATCATTTCATCTGTATATCTGTATGCCAACTGGCATTCCATCTCTTTTTTCGCCGATATTTTGTTGTGATCGGCGACACTTCGCTTAAAAAAGCACCAGTAGTGGTTTCGCAGCCATGCGGTGTATAAAAAATGATCTCATGCAGATGTTTTGTGAATGTGTGGGTTGACATTCATATGAAAAAAAATCATAATTCCATCATGTTTGTGTGGGGTCTTTTCTGTATCTTACGCATCGCACTCAAGCCTGACAGAAAATATGCTGTAAGGCTCATATCAAAAACCGCCATTAGCTCATCAGGAAGAGCAGACGACAACCAGGATTGTTGTATGGTACGGGGTTCGAGGCCTCGATGGCGGTCCAACTTTTCAAAACTCTTCTGAATCAGATCCCCTTATTATCATCCCTGCAAAGTGGAACATTGCCATTGTTTGGCTATTCAGGACGGGTCAGACCAATGAAAAAAGCCCACACAGGGGAGAGTGGGCTGAAATGGGAAGCTAAAGACTCAAATAAACTTATCGGAAATAAGGACCACGCATTATGGGGGCTATCATCGCCGATGGTCGGGATTCGGCAAATCAGGTTGATTACGTAGAGAGTAAATTATCTGCTCACCGCTGCGTCACCCCTTCGTAAATCAGGCGTAGCGCGAATACACCAATAATTGCACCAATAACCCGACTGGCAACGCGTTGCATACGCCCATAAGCACGACGCACAGCGGGCAAAGAAAACGCCTGACTAAGAAAAACTCGCCAGATAATTGATGCGAGCACAATCCCCGCCCAGGCCATTAAACGTGCCCATGTTGGTGTTTCGGCATTTAATGTTACTGAGAAAATACTAATAAAAAATAAAACGGTTTGTGGGTTAGAGAGATCGGTAATTAATCCACGGCGAAAAAAGACATACCAGGGGGCGTTAATCGGTTGTTGTAGTGTGCTCATTTGCGGTGTTGACTGGCGGCGCATGCTGCACCACGCAAACCATAAGAGATAAGCGCCGCCGACGATTCTGATAAGCGAAAAAATCTCCTCACACTGCGTAATTAGCGTTGCAAGACCAAACAAACCCAACCCGGAATAAAATGCATCGCCCAGCGCCACGCCCAGCCCGGTCAGCACTCCTGCGCGTCGACCGGAAGCCAGGCTGGTTTGTACTACCACAAAAAGATTGGCTCCCGGATTAAAAAAAGTAATCACGAACAGTCCTACGGTCAGGTAAACGGCATGCAAAGGATCCATAGTGATTTCATCCATAAATAAGTGAACTAACTGCATCATATTTCTACCAAAAATAATCGGGTGCGAGAGAGATCACAAAGTGTCTTATTTCCGGTTACTGGCGTTTATGCCCTGACTGAACTAATTATTAATCAACCCAATAATGTCGGTGGGTGATAGTGTGATAACAACTCTGGAGCCGTAATATGAAAATAATCTCTAAAATGTTAGTCGGTGCGTTAGCGTTTGCCGTTACCAATGTCTATGCCGCTGAATTGATGACCAAAGCGGAATTTGAAAAAGTTGAATCGCAGTATGAAAAAATAGGTGATATTTCAACCAGTAATGAAATGTCGACTGCAGATGCAAAAGAAGATTTAATCAAAAAAGCCGATGAAAAAGGGGCTGATGTGTTGGTACTGACCTCCGGTCAAACTGACAATAAGATCCACGGCACGGCGGATATTTATAAGAAGAAGTAATTCTGAACCCTATGTAAACATGCCCGATGCGTAAGTTTATCGGTGATCATCTATTGAAATTTATGCCGGATAAAGTGTTCGCGCTGCATTCGGCAGTTCAGCTTTTCAGCCGCCGCCAGAACGTCGTCCGGCTGATGCCTAAATAATTCGCCGCTGCTGTTTTATCGCCATTAAATTTCTCCAGTGCCTGTTGTGGTGTCAGCAAGCGTGGAGCGGGAATTTTCGCCGACTCGCGCGCCAGTTCCGGCAGTAGCAGCTGCAAAAACTGCGGCGTTAAATCCGGCGTCGGTTCCACACTTAAAAACAGCGCCAGTCGCTCCATCATATTGCGCAGTTCTCGAATATTGCCCGGCCAGTCGTAGCGCAGCAGCACAGTTTCACTTGCCTGTAACCCCTGGCGTAATGCAGCAGAAAATGGGGCGGAGAGCGCCGCCAGAGACACTTTCAAAAAGCTTTCCGCCAGTGGCAGAATATCCGCCACCCGCTCGCGCAGTGGTGGCAATTGCAGACGCAAAATACTCAGCCGATAAAACAGGTCACGGCGAAACTGCCCTTGCCGCATATCTTCTTCCAGATTGCAGTGAGTGGCGCTAATGACCCGCACATCCACCGGAACAGGCTGATGCCCGCCGACGCGGGTGACCTCTTTTTCTTCCAGCACCCGCAGCAGCCGGGTCTGCAACGGCAGCGGCATTTCGCCAATCTCATCGAGAAACAGCGTACCTCCGTGGGCGATTTCAAACAGCCCGGCGCGACCGCCGCGTCGCGAGCCGGTAAACGCCCCTTCCTCATAGCCAAACAGTTCTGCTTCCAGCAGCGATTCGGCAATCGCCCCGCAGTTGACTGCAACAAACGGATGCGACTTTTTGCCCTGTCGCGCATCGTGGCGGGCAAAATATTCCCGATGAATCGCCTGGGCCGCCAGCTCTTTGCCCGTCCCCGTTTCCCCCTCAATCAACACCGCTGCACTGGAGCGGGCATACAGCAAAATAGTCTGCCGTACTTGTTCCATCTGTGGTGATTGACCGAGCATATCGCCCAGCACGTAACGAGTTCTCAGGGCGTTGCGGGTGGCATCGTGAGTGTTATGGCGTAACGACATGCGCGTCATATCCAGCGCATCGCTGAACGCCTGGCGCACGGTGGCGGCGGAATAGATAAAAATTCCGGTCATTCCGGCTTCTTCTGCCAGATCGGTAATCAGCCCCGCGCCGACCACCGCTTCGGTGCCGTTAGCTTTTAGCTCGTTAATCTGCCCGCGTGCGTCTTCTTCGGTAATGTAGCTACGTTGATCGAGGCGCAAATTAAAGGTTTTTTGAAACGCCACCAGTGCCGGAATAGTTTCCTGATAAGTGACAACGCCGATAGAAGAGGTGAGTTTTCCGGCTTTTGCCAGTGCCTGTAACACATCGTAGCCGCTCGGTTTAATCAAAATAACTGGCACTGACAGGCGGCTTTTCAGGTACGCGCCGTTAGATCCAGCGGCGATGATGGCGTCACAGCGTTCGTTTGCCAGTTTCTTGTGGATGTAGGTCACCGCTTTTTCAAAGCCAAGCTGGATAGGGGTAATGTTCGCCAGGTGATCAAACTCGAGGCTGATATCGCGAAACAGCTCGAACAGGCGCGTTATAGATACCGTCCAGATAACCGGTTTGTCGTCATTAAGCCGTGGTGGATGTGCCATAGCGCACCGCAAAGTTAAGAAACCGAATATTGGGTTTAGTCTTGTTTCATAATTGTTGCAATGAAACGCGGTGAAACATTGCCTGAAACGTTAACTGAAACGCATATTTGCGGATTAGTTCATGACTTTATCTCTAACAAATTGAAATTAAACATTTAATTTTATTAAGGCAATTGTGGCACACCCCTTGCTTTGTCTTTATCAACGCAAATAACAAGTTGATAACAAAGGATGGGCTATGTCTCTACACTCTCCAGGTAAAGCGTTTCGCGCTGCACTGACTAAAGAAAATCCATTGCAGATTGTTGGCACCATCAACGCTAATCATGCGCTGTTGGCGCAGCGTGCCGGATATCAGGCAATTTATCTTTCTGGCGGTGGCGTGGCGGCAGGTTCGCTGGGGCTGCCCGATCTCGGTATTTCTACTCTTGATGACGTGCTGACCGATATTCGCCGTATCACCGACGTTTGTTCGCTGCCGCTGCTGGTGGATGCGGATATCGGTTTTGGTTCTTCGGCCTTTAACGTGGCGCGCACCGTGAAATCGATGATTAAAGCCGGTGCGGCAGGATTGCATATTGAAGATCAGGTTGGTGCGAAACGCTGCGGTCATCGTCCGAATAAAGCGATCGTCTCGAAAGAAGAGATGGTGGATCGGATCCGCGCGGCGGTGGATGCGAAAACCGATCCTGATTTTGTGATCATGGCGCGCACCGATGCTCTGGCGGTAGAGGGGCTGGATGCGGCGATCGAGCGTGCGCAGGCCTATGTTGAAGCGGGTGCCGAGATGTTGTTCCCGGAGGCGATTACCGAACTCGCCATGTACCGCCAGTTTGCCGATGCGGTGCAGGTGCCGATCCTCGCCAACATCACCGAATTTGGTGCCACGCCGCTGTTTACCACCGACGAATTACGCAGCGCCCATGTCGCAATGGCGCTGTACCCACTTTCAGCGTTCCGCGCCATGAACCGCGCCGCTGAACATGTCTACAACGTCCTGCGCCAGGAAGGCACGCAGAAAAGCGTCATCGACACCATGCAGACCCGCAACGAGCTGTACGAAAGCATCAACTACTACCAGTACGAAGAGAAGCTCGACAACCTGTTTGCCCGTAGCCAGGTGAAATAAAAAACGCCCGTTGATTGTATTCGACAGCCGATGCCTGATGCGTCGCTGACGCGACTTATCAGGCCTACGAGGTGCACTGAACTGTAGGTCGGATAAGACGGATGGCGTCGCATCCGACAACCGATGCCTGATGCGCCGCTGACGTGACTTATCAGGCCTACGGGGTGCACTGAACTGTAGGTCGGATAAGACGCATAGCGTCGCATCCGACAACCGATGCCTGATGCGCCGCTGACGCGACTTATCAGGCCTACGGGGTGCACTGAACTGTAGGTCGGATAAGACGCATAGCGTCGCATCCGACAACCGATGCCTGATGCGCCGCTGACGCGACTTATCAGGCCTACGGGGTGAACTGAACTGTAGGTCGGATAAGACGCATAGCGTCGCATCCGACAACAATCTCGACCCTACAAATGATAACAATGACGAGGACAACATGAGCGACACAACGATCCTGCAAAACAGTACCCATGTCATTAAACCGAAAAAATCTGTGGCACTTTCTGGCGTTCCGGCGGGCAATACGGCGCTCTGCACCGTGGGTAAAAGTGGCAATGACCTGCATTACCGCGGCTACGATATTCTTGATCTGGCGAAACATTGCGAATTTGAAGAAGTGGCGCATCTGCTGATCCACGGCAAACTGCCGACCCGTGACGAACTCGCCGCTTACAAAACGAAACTGAAAGCCCTGCGCGGTTTACCGGCTAACGTGCGTACCGTGCTGGAAGCCTTACCGGCGGCGTCGCACCCGATGGATGTTATGCGCACCGGTGTTTCCGCGCTCGGCTGCACGCTGCCAGAAAAAGAGGGGCATACCGTCTCTGGCGCGCGGGATATTGCCGACAAACTGCTGGCGTCGCTTAGCTCGATTCTCCTTTATTGGTATCACTACAGCCACAACGGCGAACGCATCCAACCGGAAACCGATGACGACTCCATCGGCGGTCACTTCCTGCATCTGCTGCACGGCGAAAAGCCATCGCAAAGCTGGGAAAAGGCGATGCATATCTCGCTGGTGCTGTACGCCGAACACGAGTTTAACGCCTCCACCTTTACCAGTCGGGTGATTGCGGGCACCGGCTCTGATATGTATTCCGCGATTATTGGCGCGATTGGCGCACTGCGCGGGCCAAAACACGGCGGGGCGAATGAAGTGTCGCTGGAGATCCAGCAACGCTACGAAACGCCGGACGAAGCCGAAGCAGATATCCGCAAGCGCGTGGAAAACAAAGAAGTGGTCATTGGTTTTGGTCATCCGGTTTACACCATCGCTGACCCGCGCCACCAGGTGATTAAACGTGTGGCGAAGCAGCTCTCGCAGGAAGGCGGCTCGCTGAAGATGTACAACATCGCCGATCGCCTGGAAACGGTGATGTGGGAGAGCAAAAAGATGTTCCCCAATCTCGACTGGTTCTCTGCTGTTTCCTACAACATGATGGGCGTTCCCACCGAGATGTTCACACCACTGTTTGTTATCGCCCGCGTCACCGGCTGGGCGGCGCACATTATCGAACAACGTCAGGACAACAAAATTATCCGTCCTTCCGCCAATTATGTTGGACCGGAAGACCGCCCGTTTGTCGCGCTGGATAAGCGCCAGTAAACCTCTACGAATAACAATAAGGAAACGTACCCAATGTCAGCTCAAATCAACAACATCCGCCCGGAATTTGATCGTGAAATCGTTGATATCGTCGATTACGTCATGAACTACGAAATCAGCTCTAAAGTGGCCTACGACACCGCACATTACTGCCTGCTCGACACGCTCGGCTGCGGTCTGGAAGCTCTCGAATACCCGGCCTGTAAAAAACTGCTGGGGCCAATTGTTCCCGGCACCGTCGTACCCAACGGCGTGCGCGTCCCCGGAACTCAGTTCCAGCTCGACCCCGTCCAGGCGGCATTTAACATCGGCGCGATGATCCGCTGGCTCGATTTCAACGATACCTGGCTGGCGGCGGAGTGGGGCCATCCTTCCGACAACCTCGGCGGCATTCTGGCAACGGCGGACTGGCTTTCGCGCAACGCGGTCGCCAGCGGCAAAGCGCCGTTGACCATGAAACAGGTGCTGACCGCAATGATCAAAGCCCATGAAATTCAGGGCTGCATCGCGCTGGAAAACTCCTTTAACCGCGTCGGCCTCGACCACGTTCTGTTAGTGAAAGTGGCTTCCACCGCCGTGGTCGCCGAAATGCTCGGCCTGACCCGCGAGGAAATTCTCAACGCCGTTTCGCTGGCGTGGGTGGACGGTCAGTCGCTGCGCACCTATCGCCATGCGCCGAACACCGGCACGCGTAAATCCTGGGCGGCGGGCGATGCCACTTCCCGCGCGGTACGTCTGGCACTGATGGCGAAAACGGGCGAAATGGGTTACCCGTCAGCCCTGACTGCGCCGGTGTGGGGCTTCTACGACGTCTCCTTTAAAGGTGAATCGTTCCGCTTCCAGCGCCCGTACGGTTCCTACGTTATGGAAAATGTGCTGTTCAAAATCTCCTTCCCGGCGGAGTTCCACTCCCAGACGGCAGTTGAAGCAGCGATGACGCTCTATGAACAGATGCAGGCAGCAGGCAAAACGGCGGCGGATATCGAAAAAGTGACCATTCGCACCCACGAAGCCTGTATTCGCATCATCGACAAAAAAGGGCCGCTCAATAACCCGGCAGACCGCGATCACTGCATTCAGTACATGGTGGCGATCCCGCTGCTATTCGGGCGCTTAACGGCGGCAGATTACGAGGACAACGTTGCGCAAGATAAACGCATTGACGCCCTGCGCGAGAAGATCAATTGCTTTGAAGATCCGGCATTTACCGCTGACTACCACGACCCGGAAAAACGCGCCATCGCCAATGCCATTACCCTTGAGTTCACCGACGGCACACGATTTGAAGAAGTGGTGGTGGAGTACCCCATTGGTCATGCTCGCCGCCGTCAGGATGGTATTCCGAAACTGGTCGATAAATTCAAAATCAATCTCGCGCGCCAGTTCCCGACTCGCCAGCAGCAGCGCATTCTGGAGGTTTCTCTCGACAGAGCTCGCCTGGAACAGATGCCGGTCAATGAGTATCTCGACCTGTACGTCATTTAAGTAAACGGCGGTAAGGCGTAAGTTCAACAGGAGAGCATTATGTCTTTTAGCGAATTTTATCAGCGTTCGATTAACGAACCGGAGCAGTTCTGGGCCGAGCAGGCCCGGCGTATTGACTGGCAGACGCCCTTTACGCAAACGCTCGATCACAGCAATCCGCCGTTTGCCCGTTGGTTTTGTGAAGGCCGAACCAACTTGTGCCACAACGCCATCGACCGCTGGCTGGAGAAACAGCCAGAGGCGCTGGCGCTGATTGCCGTCTCTTCGGAAACAGAAGAAGAGCGCACCTTTACCTTTCGTCAGCTGCATGACGAAGTGAACGCGGTGGCCTCAATGTTGCGTTCATTGGGTGTGCAGCGCGGCGATCGGGTGCTGGTGTATATGCCGATGATTGCCGAAGCGCATATTACTCTGCTGGCCTGCGCGCGCATTGGCGCTATTCACTCGGTGGTGTTTGGTGGATTTGCCTCGCACAGCGTGGCGGCGCGAATTGATGACGCTAAACCGGTGCTGATTGTCTCGGCTGATGCCGGAGCGCGCGGTGGCAAAATCATTCCCTATAAAAAATTGCTCGACGATGCGATAAGTCAGGCGCAGCACCAGCCACGCCATGTTTTGCTGGTGGATCGCGGGCTGGCGAAAATGGCGCGCGTCAGCGGGCGGGATGTCGATTTCGCGTCGTTGCGCCATCAACACATCGGCGCGCGGGTACCGGTGGCGTGGCTGGAATCCAACGAAACCTCCTGCATTCTCTACACTTCCGGCACGACCGGCAAACCTAAAGGCGTGCAGCGTGACGTCGGCGGATATGCGGTGGCGCTGGCGACCTCGATGGACACCATTTTTGGCGGCAAAGCGGGCAGCGTGTTCTTTTGCGCATCGGATATCGGCTGGGTGGTGGGGCATTCGTATATCGTTTACGCGCCGCTGCTGGCGGGGATGGCGACTATCGTTTACGAAGGATTGCCGACCTGGCCGGACTGCGGCGTGTGGTGGAAAATCGTCGAGAAATATCAGGTTAGCCGGATGTTCTCAGCGCCGACCGCCATTCGCGTGCTGAAAAAATTCCCTACCGCTGAAATTCGCAAACACGATCTCTCGTCGCTGGAAGTGCTCTATCTGGCTGGAGAACCGCTGGACGAGCCGACCGCCAGTTGGGTGAGCAATACGCTGGATGTGCCGGTCATCGACAACTACTGGCAGACCGAATCCGGCTGGCCGATTATGGCGATTGCTCGCGGTCTGGACGACAGGCCGACGCGTCTGGGAAGCCCCGGTGTGCCGATGTATGGCTATAACGTGCAGTTGCTTAATGAAGTCACCGGCGAACCGTGTGGCGTCAACGAGAAAGGGATGCTGGTGGTGGAAGGGCCGCTGCCGCCGGGGTGTATTCAGACCATCTGGGGCGACGACGGCCGCTTTGTGAAGACTTACTGGTCGCTGTTTTCCCGCCCGGTGTACGCCACCTTTGACTGGGGCATCCGTGACGCTGACGGTTATCACTTTATTCTCGGGCGCACTGACGATGTAATTAACGTTGCCGGGCATCGGCTGGGGACGCGCGAGATTGAAGAGAGTATCTCCAGCCATCCGGGCGTTGCCGAAGTGGCGGTGGTTGGGGTGAAAGATGCGCTGAAAGGGCAGGTGGCGGTGGCGTTTGTCATTCCGAAAGAGAGCGACAGTCTGGAAGATCGTGATGTGGCGCACTCGCAAGAGAAGGCGATTATGGCGCTGGTGGACAGCCAGATTGGCAACTTTGGCCGCCCGGCGCACGTCTGGTTTGTCTCGCAATTGCCAAAAACGCGATCCGGAAAAATGCTGCGCCGCACGATCCAGGCGATTTGCGAAGGACGCGATCCTGGAGATCTGACGACCATTGATGATCCTGCGTCGTTGGATCAGATCCGCCAGGCGATGGAAGAGTAGGTTATTGTCGGATGCGTCGCGCGGTGCATCCGGCACTGTGTGCCGATGCCTGATGCGACGCTGACGCGTCTTATCATGCCTACGGACCTGAACCGTAGGTCGGATAAGGCGCTCGCGTCGCATCCGACACCATGCGCCGATGCCTGATGCGACGCTGACGCGTCTTATCATGCCTACAGGTCTGAACCGTAGGTCGGATAAGGCGCTCGCGCCGCATCCGACACCATGCTCAGATGCCTGATGCGACGCTGACGCGTCTTATCAGGCCTACCCACTGTTTTTACACCGATAATTTTTCCCCCACCTTTTTGCACTCATTCATATAAAAAATATATTTCCCCACGAAAACGATTGCTTTTTATCTTCAGATGAATAGAATGCGGCGGATTTTTTGGGTTTCAAACAGCAAAAAGGGGGAATTTCGTGTCGCAAGATAACAACTTTAGCCAGGGGCCAGTCCCGCAGTCGGCGCGGAAAGGGGTATTGGCATTGACGTTCGTCATGCTGGGATTAACCTTCTTTTCCGCCAGTATGTGGACCGGCGGCACTCTCGGAACCGGTCTTAGCTATCATGATTTCTTCCTCGCAGTTCTCATCGGTAATCTTCTCCTCGGTATTTACACTTCATTTCTCGGTTACATTGGCGCAAAAACCGGCCTGACCACTCATCTTCTTGCTCGCTTCTCGTTTGGTGTTAAAGGCTCATGGCTGCCTTCACTGCTACTGGGCGGAACTCAGGTTGGCTGGTTTGGCGTCGGTGTGGCGATGTTTGCCATTCCGGTGGGTAAGGCAACCGGGCTGGATATTAATTTGCTGATTGCCGTTTCCGGTTTACTGATGACCGTCACCGTCTTTTTTGGCATTTCGGCGCTGACGGTTCTTTCGGTGATTGCGGTTCCGGCTATCGCCTGCCTGGGCGGTTATTCCGTGTGGCTGGCTGTTAACGGCATGGGCGGCCTGGACGCATTAAAAGCGGTCGTTCCCGCACAACCGTTAGATTTCAATGTCGCGCTGGCGCTGGTTGTGGGGTCATTTATCAGTGCGGGTACGCTCACCGCTGACTTTGTCCGGTTTGGTCGCAATGCCAAACTGGCGGTGCTGGTGGCGATGGTGGCCTTTTTCCTCGGCAACTCGTTGATGTTTATTTTCGGTGCAGCGGGCGCTGCGGCACTGGGCATGGCGGATATCTCTGATGTGATGATTGCTCAGGGCCTGCTGCTGCCTGCGATTGTGGTGCTGGGGCTGAATATCTGGACCACCAACGATAACGCACTCTATGCGTCGGGTTTAGGTTTCGCCAACATTACCGGGATGTCGAGCAAAACCCTTTCGGTAATCAACGGTATTATCGGTACGGTCTGCGCATTATGGCTGTATAACAATTTTGTCGGCTGGTTGACCTTCCTTTCGGCAGCTATTCCTCCAGTGGGTGGCGTGATCATCGCCGACTATCTGATGAACCGTCGCCGCTATGAGCACTTTGCGACCACGCGTATGATGAGTGTCAATTGGGTGGCGATTCTGGCGGTCGCCTTGGGGATTGCTGCAGGCCACTGGTTACCGGGAATTGTTCCGGTCAACGCGGTATTAGGTGGCGCGCTGAGCTATCTGATCCTTAACCCGATTTTGAATCGTAAAACGACAGCAGCAATGACGCATGTGGAGGCTAACAGTGTCGAATAACGCTTTACAAACAATTATTAACGCCCGGTTACCAGGCGAAGAGGGGCTGTGGCAGATTCATCTGCAGGACGGAAAAATCAGCGCCATTGATGCGCAATCCGGCGTGATGCCCATAACTGAAAACAGCCTGGATGCCGAACAAGGTTTAGTTATACCGCCGTTTGTGGAGCCACATATTCACCTGGACACCACGCAAACCGCCGGACAACCGAACTGGAATCAGTCCGGCACGCTGTTTGAAGGCATTGAACGCTGGGCCGAGCGCAAAGCGTTATTAACCCATGACGATGTGAAACAACGCGCATGGCAAACGCTGAAATGGCAGATTGCCAACGGCATTCAGCATGTGCGTACCCATGTCGATGTTTCGGATGCAACGCTAACTGCGCTGAAAGCAATGCTGGAAGTGAAGCAGGAAGTCGCGCCGTGGATTGATCTGCAAATCGTCGCCTTCCCTCAGGAAGGGATTTTGTCGTATCCCAACGGTGAAGCGTTGCTGGAAGAGGCGTTACGCTTAGGGGCAGATGTAGTGGGGGCGATTCCGCATTTTGAATTTACCCGTGAATACGGCGTGGAGTCGCTGCATAAAACCTTCGCCCTGGCGCAAAAATACGACCGTCTCATCGACGTTCACTGTGATGAGATCGATGACGAGCAGTCGCGCTTTGTCGAAACCGTTGCTGCCCTGGCGCACCATGAAGGCATGGGCGCGCGAGTCACCGCCAGCCACACCACGGCAATGCACTCCTATAACGGGGCGTATACCTCACGCCTGTTCCGCTTGCTGAAAATGTCCGGTATTAACTTTGTCGCCAACCCGCTGGTCAATATTCATCTGCAAGGACGTTTCGATACGTATCCAAAACGTCGCGGCATCACGCGCGTTAAAGAGATGCTGGAGTCCGGCATTAACGTCTGCTTTGGTCACGATGATGTCTTCGATCCGTGGTATCCGCTGGGAACGGCGAATATGCTGCAAGTGCTGCATATGGGGCTGCATGGTTGCCAGTTGATGGGCTACGGGCAGATTAACGATGGCCTGAATTTAATCACCCACCACAGCGCAAGGACGTTGAATTTGCAGGATTACGGCATTGCCGCCGGAAACAGCGCCAACCTGATTATCCTGCCGGCTGAAAATGGGTTTGATGCGCTGCGCCGTCAGGTTCCGGTACGTTATTCGGTACGTGGCGGCAAGGTGATTGCCAGCACACAACCGGCACAAACCACCGTATATCTGGAGCAGCCAGAAGCCATCGATTACAAACGTTGAACGACTGGGTTACAGCGAGCTTAGTTTATGCCGGATGCGGCGTGAACGCCTTATCCGGCCTACGTAGAGCACTGAACTCGTAGGCCTGATAAGCGTAGCGCATCAGGCAATTCCAGCCGCTGATCTGTGTCAGCGGCTACCGTGATTCATTCCCGCCAACAACCGCGCATTCCTCCAACGCCATGTGCAAAAATGCCTTCGCAGCGGCTGTCTGCCAGCTGTAGTTTATGCCGGATGCGGCGTGAACGCCTTATCCGGCCTACGTAGAGCACTGAACTCGTAGGCCTGATAAGCGTAGCGCATCAGGCAATTCCAGCCGCAGACCTGTGTCAGCGGCTACCGTGATTCATTTCCGCCAACAACCGCGCATTTATCCAACGCCATGTGCAAAAATGCCTTCGCGGCGGCTGTCTGCCAGCTATTTTTCCGCCGCAACAAAACCGCCGTTCTCTCCAGTAGTGGCGGGGCAAGAGAAATAGCTTTAAGCCCGTCATGTTGTGTGGCAATCGCTGCTGGTAACAATGTGGAAAGGGAAGTGCGGCGAATCAGCTCCAGAACCGCGCTAATTGAGTTCGCCTCAATGACCACCTGTGGATGTAGCCCCGCTTTCTCGCAGTAGTGGTCAATTTGCTCTCTGGTGGCAAATTCCGCGCTGAGCAGGACCAGTTTTTCATCATGCAAGCGACTCAACGCCACCTGTTCATGGACGGCCAGCGGATGATGTTGCGCCACGACTAACGCTAAACTTTCTGTCAGTAAAGGAATTGCCTCCAGCTCCGGCGAATGCACAGGCGCGAAGGCAATCCCAACGTCCAACTCGTCGCGGCAAAGCATATCCTCGATTTTCTCCTGCGACATTTCCTGTAGCTGGAGCGTGATGCTGGGATAGCGCGCATAGAAATCCGCCATTAAGGGGCCGATAAAGTAGCTCGTAAAGGTGGGGGTGACGGCGATACGCAGCGATCCTCGCGTCAGATCGGCAACATCATGAATCGCCCGTTTACCCGCCCCCAGTTCCTGTAACGCCCGGCTGGCGTACTGTCGCCAGACTTCTCCTGCATCAGTGAGACGAATCGTTCGCCCGCTACGGTCAAACAGCGGCACGCCTAAACTCTCCTCTAACTGGCGAATCTGCTGGGAAAGCGCAGGCTGGGAGACGTGCAACGCACTGGCGGCACGGGTGAAGCTGCCATGTTCAGCCACGGCAAGAAAATAATTGATATGTCGAGAGAGCATTCGCAACCTATAAGTAAATCCAATGGAACTCATCATAAATGAGACTTTTACCTTATGACAATCGGCGAGTAGTCTGCCTCTCATTCCAGAGACAGACAGAGGTTAACGGTGAAAGAGATTATTGATGGATTCCTTAAATTCCAGCGCGAGGCATTTCCGAAGCGGGAAGCCTTGTTTAAACAGCTGGCGACACAGCAAAGCCCGCGCACACTTTTTATCTCCTGCTCCGACAGCCGTCTGGTCCCTGAGCTGGTGACGCAACGTGAGCCTGGCGATCTGTTCGTTATTCGCAACGCGGGCAATATCGTCCCTTCCTACGGGCCGGAACCCGGTGGCGTTTCTGCTTCGGTGGAGTATGCCGTCGCTGCGCTTCGGGTATCTGACATTGTGATTTGTGGTCATTCCAACTGTGGCGCGATGACCGCCATTGCCAGCTGTCAGTGCATGGACCATATGCCTGCCGTCTCCCACTGGCTGCGTTATGCCGATTCAGCCCGCGTCGTTAATGAGGCGCGCCCGCATTCCGATTTACCGTCAAAAGCTGCGGCGATGGTACGTGAAAACGTCATTGCTCAGTTGGCTAATTTGCAAACTCATCCATCGGTGCGCCTGGCGCTCGAAGAGGGGCGGATCGCCCTGCACGGCTGGGTCTACGACATTGAAAGCGGCAGCATCGCAGCTTTTGACGGCGCAACCCGCCAGTTTGTGCCACTGGCCGCTAATCCTCGCGTTTGTGCCATACCGCTACGCCAACCGACCGCAGCGTAACCTTATTTTTAAACCATCAGGAGTTCCACCATGATTCAGTCACAAATTAACCGCAATATTCGTCTTGATCTTGCCGATGCCATTTTGCTCAGCAAAGCTAAAAAAGATCTCTCATTTGCCGAGATTGCCGACGGCACCGGTCTGGCAGAAGCCTTTGTAACCGCGGCTTTGCTGGGTCAGCAGGCGCTTCCTGCCGACGCCGCCCGCCTGGTCGGGGCGAAGCTGGATCTCGACGAAGACTCCATTCTACTGTTGCAGATGATTCCACTGCGTGGCTGCATTGATGACCGTATTCCAACTGACCCAACGATGTATCGTTTCTATGAAATGTTGCAGGTGTACGGTACAACCCTGAAAGCGTTGGTTCATGAGAAATTTGGCGATGGCATTATTAGCGCGATTAACTTCAAACTCGACGTTAAGAAAGTGGCGGACCCGGAAGGTGGCGAACGTGCGGTCATCACCTTAGATGGTAAATATCTGCCGACCAAACCGTTCTGACAGCCATGCGCAACCATCAAAAGACGTTCACGATGCTGCTGGTACTGGTGCTGATTGGTCTTAATATGCGACCACTGCTCACCTCCGTCGGGCCACTGCTACCGCAATTGCGCCAGGCGAGCGGAATGAGCTTTAGCGTGGCTGCCCTGTTGACCGCTCTGCCGGTGGTTACCATGGGCGGGCTGGCGCTGGCCGGAAGCTGGCTTCATCAGCATGTCAGCGAACGTCGCAGTGTCGCCATCAGTCTGTTGCTGATTGCCGTCGGTGCATTGATGCGTGAGCTTTACCCGCAAAGTGCGCTGCTGCTTAGCAGCGCACTGCTTGGTGGGGTGGGGATCGGCATCATTCAGGCGGTGATGCCTTCGGTGATTAAACGGCGGTTTCAGCAGCGCACGCCACTGGTGATGGGGCTGTGGTCCGCGGCTCTGATGGGCGGCGGTGGGCTTGGTGCCGCCATAACGCCCTGGTTAGTTCAACATAGCGAAACCTGGTATCAAACACTCGCCTGGTGGGCGCTGCCTGCCGTTGTTGCGCTCTTTGCCTGGTGGTGGCAAAGCGCCCGCGAGGTCGCCTCTTCCCACAAGACAACAACCACTCCGGTTCGCGTGGTATTCACTCCCCGCGCGTGGACGCTGGGTGTTTACTTCGGTCTGATTAACGGCGGTTACGCCAGCCTGATTGCCTGGTTACCCGCTTTCTATATTGAGATTGGTGCCAGCGCGCAGTACAGCGGTTCCTTACTGGCATTGATGACGCTTGGGCAAGCCGCAGGAGCTTTGCTGATGCCTGCTATGGCTCGCCATCAGGATCGGCGCAAACTGTTAATGCTGGCGCTGGTGTTACAACTGGTGGGGTTCTGCGGCTTTATCTGGCTGCCGATGCAATTGCCGGTATTGTGGGCGATGGTGTGTGGGTTAGGTCTGGGCGGCGCGTTTCCGCTCTGTTTGCTGCTGGCGCTCGATCACTCTGTGCAACCGGCTATTGCTGGCAAGCTGGTGGCGTTTATGCAGGGAATCGGTTTTATCATCGCCGGGCTTGCCCCGTGGTTTTCTGGCGTGCTGCGTAGTATCAGCGGCAATTACCTGATGGACTGGGCATTTCATGCGCTGTGCGTCGTTGGGCTGATGATCATAACCCTGCGTTTTGCACCAGTACGTTTTCCGCAGCTGTGGGTCAAAGAGGCATGATGCGACGCTTGTTCCTGCGCTTTGTTCATGCCGGATGCGGCTAATGTAGATCGCTGAACTTGTAGGCCTGATAAGCGCAGCGTATCAGGCAATTTTTATAATTTAAACTGACGATTCAACTTTATAATCTTTGAAATAATAGTGCTTATCCCGGTCGTTTATTTCGCGAATAACCCGACAAGGAACGCCAGCCGCCACGACGTTTGGTGGAATGTCTTTTGTGACGATACTACCCGCGCCAATAACAGAATTATCCCCGATGGTGACGCCTGGATTAATAACCACATGACTTCCGATCCAGACGTTATTGCCAATCGTTATCGGAAAAGAGTACATCTCGCCGTTTTTTCTCAATTCATGGTGTACAGGGTGTCCCGTAACGGAAAGAGTAACGTTGGGTGCAATCAGTACGTTATCACCGATTGTTACCGTGTAGTCATCGACAATGGTTAAATTGAAATTTGCATAAAAATTGCGGCCTATATGGATGTTGGAACCGTAAGAGAAATAGACAGGCGGTTCTACCCAGGCGTTTTCCCCTACCGTGGCAAACATTTCTTTAATCAGGCTTTCTCTTTTTTCAACTTCTGATGGATGCGAGTGATTAAACTCATACATTAACGTTTTCCCACGAAGTCTTTTTTCCGGTAAGCCTTCGCACATATCGGTAAATAGCTTGCCTGCTCTTATTCTTTCGGTCATTGGCATGTTCAATGCGATCACTCCGTTATGATATGTTGGTCGGATAAGGCGCTCGCGCCGCATCCGACATTGATTGCTTAAGCGACTTCATTCGCCTGACGACGCAGCAGGGAAAGTGGGCCGGGGCCGCTAAGCGTGAACACGGAAATTAAGGTGAAGCCCAGCG